>VOFJ01001302.1_pt1 | contig 41175 bp, 79 predicted proteins | sample 5384081 | NCBI WGS metagenome assembly VOFJ01 (sample SAMN12384729, study PRJNA508395) | human gut metagenome | isolation source: healthy gut I | host: Homo sapiens
AAGTTGACGAGAAGGATTTAAAAAACCTAATTTTGTAACGATATTTAGGAAATCTAAGTATTCAACTAATAAATCTAATATATTAAGTGCTTCAAGCTGGTTATTTGAAATATTAGAAACTAATGAAAGTACAGCTGATATGGTTGATATAGTGAAATATTTACTATATAAAGCAACAGGAAATAATTATGGTGTTACAGAGTTTGATTTTTAGTATATTTGATGCAAGCAAGTTTCAAAGTGTAAATAGTGGAGAATCTGGAGGCGTTGTTGAGATGCTGAAAAGTTTTGAAAATAATGCTTTAAGAGAGTATATGAATGGAGGAAATATCTCGTACTCAAGTGTTAGTGAATATGTAACACAAGATAGAAAACAATATAAAATGTATTATACAAGTTTTGATGGTTGTTTAAATTTTTCATATGGTAATAATGGTTAGAAATGCTGCTGGAAATATTAATAATGAATCATATTTTAAAGATGAAGGCGTAAATTTAAAAGTCTTTACTAGATCAATATGATGCTGGAAAAGAAGTTTTAGTAGATGCAGATATTGTAGATAGAATAAAAGATAAAATAGTTTCTGATAAGAAAAATGCTCTTAAAAAAAAAGAGATTGCTAAACATGGTATAGAAATGAAGGAAAATCAAATAGATGCATTAACAATGGTATCTTACCAGTATGGTAATTGTGGACAATATATTTCAGGAAATCAGAATATTGCAGAAGTTTATAAAAATTATTATAAAAAGGGAGATAAAGACGGATTTAAGAATAATGCTGTATGTCAAACACAAGTTGGATTGACACACTTTTTGTGACAGGACAGTATCCTCAAAGAGAAAAATACACATGGAAATTATTTAATGAGGGAATATATACTCTTGCGGATGGAACTGTATTGACAAATAGTGGATCTGGTTCAGGAGGAGGAAAAGCGGCAATATTACAGAGTGCAAAAAAAAAATTCATACATACATGGAACAACATAGTTATTATTATTCATTAAATGGAGGAGTATTAAAAAGTACATTTGAAGAATCTAAAAATTCAAGAGGAGTTTGTTGTGCAACTTATGTTATGTGGGTTTTAAAGGATTGCGGATTGATAAATCAAACAAGTCATAGTGCACCAGGATTAGCAAGCATTTTACAAGATACATATCATTGAAGAAAAAAATAAATAGAGATCAGTTACAAGCAGGAGATGTAATATATTATCCATATGGGCATATTGAAATTTATGCAGGAAATGGTCAAATATATAATGCAGGATCTGATAGTGCTATTTCAAGAGCAAATCCATATACATCAAACTGGTATTTAACAAATCAGTCTTATGGTTTAAGAGCACCATAAATTGTTGAGAAGGAGAAAAAATATAATGATAGAGTTTAATAAAAAAGGCAAAATAAAATAATTGCGGCAATGATAATATTAGTAGTATTTATAATAATTATTATTTTATCAATCATATATTTTAATAGTAGAAGTACTATAAATGAACAAACAGGAACAGATAGAACAAGTCCAGAAGAAATAAATGTAAATAAATCAGTTGTAGAATGTGGAGTAGCTAATGAGTATTTTGTGGTTAAAGATATTGTAAGTAAGTATTATAAATATTCTGGGGATTTAGATATAAAAGCTGATAATATTGAAGTATATAGGCAAGCGATAAATGAAGAAGAAATGAAAAAATATAAGGAAGAAGAAGCGAAGGAAAGGAGAGAAATTGCGAATGAAATGCTATATAGTATGCTAAATAGTACATATATTAAAGAATTTGATATTAAAAAGATGATTTAAAAAAAAAAATTTAGTATAGGTAATAATGAAGAGATTATTATAAGGAAAATGTATAAAATTGAAAGTTCAGAAAATGTATCAACTTTTTTAGTAAATGGAATAATAATAGAAAATGAGAACAATAAAATAGAAAAAAGTATAATATTGCAGTAAGTTTAGATATGTTTCATAATACGTTTTCTATTTTTCCTGAAGAGTATTTAAAAAAAAAATATGATTATGATGATGTTAATGTAGGAGAAAGCATAGATATTACTATTGATAGTATTGAAAGCAATAATTATAATGGATTTGAATATAAAACTTTTATAGATGATAGTGAAATTGTAAAAAAGAATATTTTAATAATTATAGATATAATATGATATATGATGTAAGTTATGCATACAATATGCTTGATAAGGAATATAGAGAAAAAAAGATTTGGAAGCTTAGATGGGTATAAGGCTTATATACAAGAAAATTATGATGAAATAGTTAAATGCATAATATCTAAATATCAGGTAACAGAAGAAGATAACCAAAAAGAATATATATGTATTGACGATTATGGCAATTATTATATTTTTATTCAGAATAATATGAGCAATTATGAATTGCAACTAGATACATATACTATAGAAAGTAAGTCATTTTTAAATAAGTATACAAATGGAGATGATCAAACTAAATCAGGTATCAACGTAGAAAAAATTTTTTGAAGCATTAAACAGAAAAGATTATCAGTATATTTATAATCATCTAGCCGAATCTTTTAAGAATAATTATTTTGATAGTGAAGAAAGATTAAAGGAATATATACAAAAAAAAATCTTTTTGTATACTCAAAGGTAGATTATAAAAAGATTATAAGAAAAGGGAAATGTTAATATTTTTAAAGTAAAAAATATTAAATAATGAAGATAGTCAAGAAAAAAAGAAATGACAATAATGATTCAGTTAAAAGAAGATAATAATTTTATTATGTCATTTAGTATAGAATAGAGGAAGGAGAAGGATATATATATGATTTTCTATATATATCCTAACTTATATAGTATGATAGAATTAAAGAATGTTACCAAATGTTATAAAAAAAAAAAAATGAAAAAGTAATCGATAATATTAGTTTAAAAAAATAAATGATGGAGAAATATTTGGTTTTTTAGGTGCAAATGGTACTGGAAAAACAACAACAATAAAGATGATGACTGGTATTTTAGATATAGATCAAGGAAATATTCTTATAGATGGAAAAAAGTATAATTGAAGACCCCGTAGAAGCAAAAGAAATTATTAGGTTTTGTTCCAGATAATCCAGATATATTTTTAAAATTAAGAGGAATAGAATATTTAAATTTTATAGCAGATATATATGAAGTTTCAAATGATGATAGAATTAATAAAATAGAGTCCTTAGCAAAGGAATTTGAAATATATGATGCTTTTAAATGATAGATTAGAGACGTATTCACATGGAATGAGACAAAAAATAATAATTATAGGTGTGTTGTTGCATAATCCTAAAAATTGGATATTAGATGAACCCATGACAGGATTAGATCCAAAGGCGTCTTTTTTACTTAAAAGAGAGAATGAGGCAACATGCTAAAAAAAGGAAATACAGTATTTTTTTTTTCAACTCATATATTAGAAGTTGCAGAAAAAAATTATGTGATAGAATAGGGATTATTAATAATGGAAAAATTATTTCTTGTTGGGACATATGAAAAAAATAAAAGAACAGTTTAAAGGAGAAAGTTCTTTAGAAGAAATATTTATGGAGATAACAGAAAATGTGGAGAAAGATAAATAGTTTAATAAAAGTGTTTTTTAAAAAGATACTTATCAAAATTTCAAAGTATTTAATATAAAGACTAAAAAAATTGAAAAAAATCTATATTTTTATGGATGATATTTATAATAATAATAGCTATATCTTTTATTAGTTATAAGATTATAAATTTATTAGTTTCAGTTGGACAACCTCAAATTTTTTTTAAATATATATTTTATACTTTTGACAATTTTACTAATGTTTCAAATTATTCTAATTTCTACTAATGTTTTATTTTTTTCAAGAGAATTAGAATGCGTATTATATATGCCGATAACTTCTACAGAATTATTAATTTCTAAACTAGGAGTTTTTTTTGGCTATGACATATGTTACAGAGGGAATATTTGCTATTATTCCATTTACAAATATATGGACTCATGGTACATATTTCCTTTTTATATTTTTTTAATAATGCCTATAGTATTAGTGTTATTTCCGGTTACATTGGTTAGTATAATAGGTTTGGTTACTATATTGCTAATGAAATTCTCTAAAATAATAAGAAATAGAAATGTATGTCAGATAATTATTACAGTAATATTGTTACTTATAGTTATAGGTTTTGAGGTAATAGTAATGAATCGATTTGCGGCTCAAAAAAATAGAACAAAAACGACAAGTAGAGCAAGCAAATGAAATGTATAGACATTTGGGAGATGGCTTTTTTATTATAAATCCATCAATTGAAATATTATCTGAGCCTAATAAAATAATATCAGTATTTAAAAAATTTATTTATATTTTTTTTTATGATTCTATAACTATAATTATATTTATATTAATATCTAAAAAGGTATATTTGAAAAAATATTTTATTAGGATTAACAAATAAAATAAAAGATAAGAAAAATGTAAAAATAAAGAAAAAATAAAAGACATACTAAAGCAAAGGCTTATGTAATAAAGGAATTTAAACAATTATACAGAAATCCAACATTTTTTATGCAATTAATATTCCCAGTATTATTGGTGATAATTTCAATTTTAATTATAAGTAGAGCAGTAATTCCTATCTTTAGTGAATATTTTCAAACGAATAGTTTTATAGCAGAAGAATTAGAATCTTTTGGTTTTAATAGTGAAATGTTAAGTATTATATTTTGTTTTTTTACAACTGATGTTTTCAATTTCAAATATTTCACTTACTGCTATATCACGTGAGGGGAAAAACGCGATATTTAGTAAATATATACCATTAGACCTTTATAAGCAATTTTTATATAAAAATGTATTACAAACAATATTAAATATAATAGTATCAATAATTGTGCTTACTTTTAATATATTTGATATTTTTTAAAATTAAAATATATCAAATTTTAGCAATTTTTATTTGTTCAATTTTTATTATATTAATCAATAGTTATGTACTGCTAATTGTTGATATAAAAAGACCCGTATTAGATTGGGATTCTGAATATATGTTAATAAAAAAAAATCCAAAAAAAAAATATTTAAATATGTTTTAATAATATGTATGATTTTAATATACTTATATTTGGGAAATATATTAAAAAAAAAATATTAATATAGATGTAGCTATATTAATACAAATGATAATATTTATTAGTATTTTTATAGTTATAGATTTTGTTGTAAAAAGAAAAAAGGATAACTTGTTTAAAAATATAAAATAATGGACTTTTAGTCCATTATTTTATATTTTTAAACAAGTTAGATATTGTTTCAAACAACATGTTATCAGTTATAATATTTCTTATAAATGGAATCTGCCATAATAAAAACAAAATTAAAATAGTAAATAAAAAAGAAATAAAATTAGTAAAATAGTCTTTTTTAGTTTTTTATATTTAATCTTATATCCTCTATTTTTCAAATCTTGAATATAAGCATCATAATAAGCTTGTTGCTGTTTTGATTCATTAATACTGTTAATATAGTCATCATATAAAGAAGAATTAAAAAGTATTTATCGGGGGAGTACTTTTCTTTTTGTTTCATTTAATAGTTGTTTTAAATGCTGATTTTCTACATATAGAGAATCATATTCTTTTTTTGATACAAAGGAGTCTTCTAGTAATGAATCATAGATTTTTTTTCTTTTCAATATTTCCTAATGTTTCATAAGCTTCATTAATTTTTGCAACTTTTTTTTTTTTGCATCTTCTTTTTGATCATCTGGTTGTAAATCAGGATGATATTTTTTTTTTTGCTAATGTAGTATAAGCTTTTTTTATTATATCTGAAGATGCATGTTTATCTACTTCTAATATTTCATAATAATTTTTTTCCATATATATTACCTCTAAATATAAACTAATCAAATTTATTATAACATAAATTTATAATTTAATAAAAGCTTATTAATTAAAAAAAAATTATAAAGACAGTTAATAGAAATATTTAATATGTAAAAAACGAAAAAAAATATAATTATAGTAACCACCTAAGATATTTTTCATAAAATATTTTAGGTGGTTTTTATGAAAAAGGGGTTATGTTTAGCAGGAGGGGGAGTAAAAGGTGCAGCACATATAGGTGCAATAAAAAGCATTAGAAGAAGCAAATATAAAATTTGACTGTGTAGGAGGAACATCTTCTGGAAGTATTGTAGCATGTTTATATGCATGTGGATTTTCGGCAGATGAAATGTATAAAATTTTTAAAAAATATTGTAAAAAATTAAATATGTAGATATAAAAAATATATTTGAATTAATTTTTGGATTAATATTTACAGGAAAAATTATTATAAAAGGATTGAATTCAGGAAAACAAATTGAAAGATTAATAAATAAAGTATGCAATGAAAAAAAAGGAATTTATCAAATAAGTGATATAAAAATGCCATTAGCAATACCAAGTGTTGATTTATGTAATGGAGATGTTATATGTTTTACTTCTCAAAAATTTAGAAATAATATGTCAGATAATACTATATTTACAAGTGACATAGAAATAGGAAAAGGCAGTAAGAGCAAGTTGTAGTTATCCAGTAGTTTTTTCACCATGCCCATATAAGAATATAAAATTAGTTGATGGTGGAATTAGAGAAAAATGTACCATGGAAGGAATTAAAGTTTTTAGGAGCAGATAAAGTTGTTAATATAGTTTTTGAAGATGAGGAAAATGAGGTATGTAATAAAAAAATTTGGTAGAAGTAGCAGGAAGGTCTATAGGGTTGTTGTGTAGAGAATTATCAAATTATGAATTAGATGGTTCTGATTTTACATTAAAAATAACAAGCAAAAAAGTAGGTCTATTGGATATGAAGAAGATTGATGAACTTTATGAGTTAGGGTATAGGCAAGCAAAAGAAAAAGATAAAAAGATATATAAAAATAAGCAAAAAAAAAAAAAGACAGAGGTTAATATATGAAGTATATTCTCTGTCTTTTTTTATGTAGTATTAATATTAATTATTAATTTTAATTTCTTCTTTTTTTGCATCTGTAGAATTTTCTTTTTTCAATTAACTTTTTTTTGCATTTTCTTTGGCTTTTAAATTATCTTTTGCAACAGTCATAAGAAGTTTTATTCTGTTTGTTTGGTTGGCTTCACTTGCACCAGGATCATAGTCAACAGGAGAGATGTTTGCTTCAGGATATAAGCTTCTTATTGTTTTGATAACTCCTTTTCCAACTACATGGTTTGGTAGACAAGCAAATGGTTGAACACAAATTATATTTGGAATATCATTTTCAATATATTCAATCATTTCAGCTGTTAAGAACCATCCTTCACCAGTTTGGTTACCAATTGATAAAACATTTTTAACTTTGTCTTCTAAGTGCCAAATGTCACATGGTTGTAAGTAACCTTTTTTAGAATTTGCTAAAGCTATTTTTTACGTCTTTTTCAAGAAGTTCAATTAATTTAATTGCAGTTTTCATTATTTTTGAAGATGTTTTATTTGTGTTTAATAAGCTATTAAATGTTATTTTATGTGTGCACATGAATTTAGCAAATCCCATGAAGTCAGGTAAAATAACCTCTGCGCCTTCTTTTTTTCTAAGATGTCTGCAACATAATTGTTTCCAAAAGGATGATATTTAATAAGTACTTCTCCTACAATTCCTACTTTTGGCTTTTTAACGGATGTATCTAATTCTATTTTTTTCAAAATCGTTTACAATGTCATATATACTTTGTTTAAATTCTTTACTATTTGATTTTTCTAATAGTTTTTTACATTTTTCTAACCATGTATCGAATAATTTTTTGTGTCTCACCTTTGTTTACTTCATATGCTCTATTTTTTAGTTAACATTTTTTTGTAGTAAATCGCCATATACAACCATTTTTAATAGTCTTTCTACTAGAGGTATAGTTAGTTTAAATCCAGGCATTTTTTCCATTCCTACTATGTTAAAAAGATATTACTGGAACATTTTCAAATCCAGCATCTTTTAAGTGCTTTACGAATGAATCCAATGTAATTAGTTGCTCTACAACCTCCACCAGTTTGAGACATAATTAAGGCAGTTTTGTTTAAATCATATTTACCTGATTGTAATGCTTCTATCATTTGTCCTGTAACTAAAATAGATGGGTAACATGCATCATTATTAACATATTTCAAACCAGTTTCTACTGTTTTTTGTGTACATTTTCGTAGTAATTCAACATGGTATCCAGAGGCACGAACAGCAGCTTCTAGTAATTCAAAATGGATAGGTGCCATTTGAGGTATTAGTATAGTGTAATCTTTTCTCATTTCTTTAGTAAAGATTTTCTTTTTTTTAACACCATAATCGCCATCTGATTTTTACTTGTTTCTTTTTCTTGTTCTCTTTTTTTTCATGCTGGCAAGAAGTGAACGAATACGTATACGAACAGCCCCTAAATTGTTTACTTCGTCTATTTTTATTAATGTATACATTTTGTCAAAACTTGATAATATTTCTTCTACTTGGTCAGTTGTTACAGCGTCAACACCACAACCAAAATGAATTTAATTGTACTAATTCTAAGCAATCATGTTTTCCAACAAAGTCTGCAGCTGCATAAAGCCTAGCATGATATACCCATTGGTCTACAACTCGTAAAGGTCTTTTTGCTTCTGTTTTGTCAGAAACACTATCTTCTGTTAAAACACATAAACCTAAAGATGTTATTAATGTATCAATACCATGATTAATTTCTGGGTCTATATGGTAAGGGCGACCAGCTAAAACTATTCCTTTTAAGTTGTTTTCTTCTATATATCTTACTGTTTCAGCGCCTTTATCTCTAATGTCTTTTTTTACATTTTTGATATTCTGCTTCTGCTTTATCTACGGCCTCATTTAATTCTGCTTTTTGTAAATTTATATTCTTTAAATTCGTCTAATTCTAAAATCTTTTTTAACTAAATTCTTTTTTTCAAAAGGTAAGAAAGAATTTATGAATTTTATTTCCGGATTTTTTAGTTAGTTCTTCTACATTATTTTTTTTAATACTTCTGAATATGAAATTACAATCGGACAATTATAGTGATTGTTTGCTTTTTCATATTCTTTTTCTAGAATATGGTATACAAGGATAAAATATTGTTTTAATTCCTTGTTCTATTAAGCTTTCAATATGACCATGTGAAAGTTTTTTGCTGGATAACATACTGATTCAGATGGCATAGATTCCATTCCCTTTTCATAAGTTTTACGAGTTGTTTTTTTCAGATAAAATTACTCTAAAACCTAAACTTGTTAAAAATGTAAACCAGAATGGGTAATCTTCGTACATATTTAAAACCCTAGGGATTCCAATTGTTCCTCTTGGTGCAAATTGCTCTTCAAGAGGTTGATAGTTAAATAGTCTTTCAAATTTATATTGTACTAAGTTTGGCAATTTTTTAGCTTTTGTAACAACACCAGAGCCTTTTTTCACAACGGTTACCAGATACATGGATTTGACCGTTATTGAATTTATTTATAAAGTTAATTTACAATGATTTTCGCAATTGTTACAACGAGCATGAGTTACTTTAATTTCTAATTTATCTAATTCATCAGTTTTTAATATTGTTGATGTATGTTCCATATCTAGATTTGCTTCATATTGTTCTTTAGAAAGTAATGCCATTCCATAAGCACCCATTAATCCAGATATATCAGGTCTTACTACATTTTTTCCAACAATTAATTCAAAAGCTCTCAAAACTGCATCATTATAAAATGTTCCACCTTGTACAACTATATGATTACCAAGGGTTTTACATCTCTTACTTTCATTACTTTTTTGAATTGCATTTTTTATAACAGAATATGAAAGACCACTTGAAATATCACCAACAGAGTATCCTTCTTTTTGGGCTTGTTTAATTTTAGAATTCATAAATACTGTACATCTTGAACCTAAATCAACAGGAGTTTTGGATTTTTTATTGCTTCTTTTACGAAATCAGAAATTTCTATATGTAAAACTTTTGGCAAATAAGTTTCAATAAAAGAACCACATCCTGAAGAACAAGCTTCATTTAACATGATATTATCAATAGAACCATTTTTCATTTTGATGTATTTCATGTCTTGACCTCCGATGTCGACAATACTTGTAACATCTGGTTCGAATTTTTTAGCTGCTGTATAATGTGCAATAGTTTCAATTTCGTTTAAATCAACATTAAGAGCAGTTTGAATTAACTTTTCTCCATATCCAGTAACCCCACTATATCTAAGAATTGCTTTTTCTGGTAATTTTGTATATAGTTCTTTTTAACATGTTCATAACGCTTTTTTTAAAGGGTTTCCTTGGTTGCTACCATATAAAGAGTAAAAAGTAGATTTCCCTCATCATCAATTAAGACAAGTTTTGTGGTAGTAGAACCAGCATCAATTCCTAAATAGCAATTTCCTTCATAAGTTGAAAGGTCTTTTTTTTTGTTACTGTATCTCTATCATGTCTTTCTTTAAATTCTTTGTAATCTTCTTCATTTTTAAATAAAGGCTCTAAAGGTTTAGAAGTATTATCATGTGAATTTTTTAATATTTCTATTTTATTAGCTAATTGGTCTGGTGTAATTGCTTCTGTTCCAATAGAATCTAGTGCAGCACCTTTAGCTACTAAAAGGTGTGCTTCTTCTGGTACAATTATTTCATCATCTGTTAAATGCAAGGTTTCTATAAATCTTGTACGTAATTCTGATAAATAATTTAAAGGACCTCCTAGAAATGCAACATGACCTCTAATTGGTCTTCCACAAGCAAGTCCACTGATTGTTTGATTAACAACTGCTTGGAAAATAGAAGCTGCAATATCTTCTTTTGCTGCTCCTTCATTAATTAATGGTTGAATATCTGTTTTTGCAAAAACTCCACAACGAGATGCGATTGGGTAGATTGTTTTATAATTTTTTGCAAGCTCATTAAGTCCGGCTGTATCAGTATTTAATAAAGAAGCCATTTGATCCCCAAAAAATGCTCCTGTACCACCAGCGCAAAAAGTACCATTCATACGTTGTTCTATAGATTGATCAAAATATATTATTTTTTGGCGTCTTCTCCTCCAAGTTCAATAACAACATCAGTTTTAGGAATATATTTTTCAACAGCTCGTTTACAAGAAACCACTTCTTGTATAAAATCAACTCCTAAAAATTTTGCTGCAGACATTGCTCCAGAACCTGTTAATGCTAATGTAAATGAATTTAGAGGATATTTTATTAGTAAATCTTCTAATACTTTACAAACAGTATTTTTAGTATCTGAAAAATTTCTTTGATAATTTTTGTATAATGTATTTTTTATTTTTTATCCATTACTATAATTTTTACTGTTGTTGAACCGACATCTAATCCAACATGTAATGTTTCATTCATGACAAAATCTCCTTTTCTGTATATAAACTTTATACTTTAAACACCTTAATTGTATACGGAAAACGGGTTTTTGTCAAATGGAAAATAATGGTTCTAAAAAGGACAAACAAATAATAAAATGGATAGTAAATAATCAATATTAAGGAGGATAAAAATGAAAAGCAAAAAGATAATTATAATATTTAGTATTTTATTAATTATTATATTAATAGGAGGATATTTTACAATAAAATATGTTAAGGAAAAAAACAAGGTGAAAATACAAAATCAGAAGAATACATACCTCAAGAGGAAATATCAGAGGAGCAATTGAGACAAACAATAGTTAGTTTATATTTTCCATCAAAAGAAACTAAAGAGTTGGTGCCAGAAGCAAGATTAGTAGATATAAAAGAGATTATAAATGATCCATGTGACAAATTAGTTAATTTATTAATAGAAGGACCAAAAAGTGAAAAAGAAGAAAAAAGATAATTCCTGAGAATACCAAGTTAAACAAAAGTTATATGGAAGATGATTGCGTAACACTAGATTTTTCTGCTGAATTTTTAAATTATGATAAATCAGATGAAAAAACAAAAGATAAAATGATAAATAGTATTGTAAACACTTTAACTCAATTAACAGAAGTTAACCAAGTAAAAAAAAATTTTAATTGATGGAAATACTAATGATGAGTTTAAAGATATATATATAGTAGAAAAAATAACAGAATAAAAACAAAATATAAATAGATATAATTAATATTAAAAAATTATATCTATTTATAATAATTAAATAATTATTTAAAGATTTTATAGAGTCTAACATATCTTGAAAACTTTTTAAAATTATTTAAAAACATTCGACTTCATTTAAAGAGTTAATTGTATTTTTTTTATAAACTTTAAAATCGAATTTCTTTTTTGGTGGTAATTTTTTACCACATTTTTTTTTGGCGGTTCCATATCTATCACCTCGTTTTTTGCAAATTTATATAATTTGTTATATAATATGAAAGAAAATAAATAATTGTAAAAAGAAAATATAATTTTATTAATTATTAAAAATATGGAGAATAAATATGGACATAGAATTAGAAGCAAATGAGAGAATTGATGATTTAGAATTTAAGAATTTAAAAATAATTCAAAAATAAAGATGGATTTTGTTTTGGAATTGATAGTGTTTTATTATCTGATTTTGCTAAAAATATAAAAAAAAGATAGTATGGTTTTAGATTTAGGAACAGGAACTGGAATAATACCAATTCTTTTATGCGGAAAAACAAAGTTAAAAAAAGTAACTGGTATAGAATTACAAGAAGAAGTTGCGAAAATGGCAAAAAAAAGTATTAAATTAAATAATCTGGAAGATAAGTTTAATGTTATTAATGAAAATATTTTAAATTTAAATAAAAATATATGAGAATCAGACATTCGATGTTATTGTTAGTAACCCACCATATAAAAAAGAAAAGATACTGGAATTACAAATGAGAATGAGAAGAAGATAATATCGAGACACGAAATAAGTGCTAGTTTAGAAGATTTTATAAAAATATCAAAAGATTTATTAAAAGATAAAGGAGAATTTTATATGGTTCATAGGCCAGAAAAGATTGGTTGATATTTTTGAATTGATGAGAAAAAATATAAAATAGAGCCTAAAATATTAAAAATGGTTTATTCATATAAAAATAAAGAACCAAAATTAATTTTGATAAAAGGAGTTAAAAATGCTAAACCATTTTTAAAAAAGTAGAAAGTAATTTATATATTTATGAAGATACAGGAGAATATACAGAAGAGATTTTAAAAATATATAATAAAATTTAAATAAATTAGAAATAAATTCTAAAAATAGATTTAATTAGAAAATAAGAGAAAAATAAAAAAATTAATAAAATAAAAAATATAATTAAGAAAAAATAGAATAAATTCGAAAAAATAGATAAAAAAAGAAAAAAGTAAAAATCAACCAGTTAATAAACTGAAAAAATTAATAAATAAATTAATTAATAATTAAAAAATTAGAATAAATTCGAAAAAATTATAAAAAAAAAGGAAAAAGGAGATTTTAATGGAAAATCAGAAAAAAAGGAAATTTATATATTATAGCAGCACCAATAGGAAATTTAGAAGATATCACATTAAGAGCAATTAGAATTTTAAAAAGAAGTAGATTTAATAGCAGCAGAAGATACAAGGCATACTTTAAAATTATTAAATCATTTAGAAATACCAAAACCATTAATTAGTTATCATAGACATAATGAAGAAATAAGAACAGAAGAATTAATAAAAGAATTAAAAACAGGGAAAAATATTGGACTAGTTTCTGATGCGGGAACTCCAGGAATTTGTGATCCAGGAGAAGAAATAATAAAAAAAGTGTATAGAAGAGTCAATTAAAGTTGTACCTATTCCTGGAGCATGTGCAATGATAAATGCTTTAATTACTTCTGGCATCAGTACAAAAAAGAATTTATTTTTTAGGATTTTTGCCATTAAATAAAAAAAATCAAGAAAAGAGAAATTAGAAGAAATTAAAAATGCAAATAAAACAATTATTTTATATGAGGCGCCACATAAATTGAAAAAAATACGTTAAATGATTTAAGTGATATTTTACAAAGTAGAGAAGTTGTATTAGCTAGAGAGTTAACAAAAATACATGAGGAATATATCAGAGGTACAGTTAAAGAATTAATGGAAAAAACAGATAATTTAAAAGGAGAAATGATATTAATTATAGAAAAAAAATAATAAAGATAATGAAGAGGAATTAAATAGTTTAAATAATCTAACTCTAGAGGAACATTATAATTTTTATGAAAAAAAAGAGGATTAAATAAAAAGAAATTATAAAAAAAAAATAGCTAAAGATAGAAATGTAAGTAAAAATGAAATATATCAGTATTTCATATAAAAATAAAAGACATAATTTTTTATGTCTTTATTTTTATATAATTATTCTTCAGATTTTAAATTACCGATTTTTTTAGAACAGTTTTGACATATTAATTTATCATTATATACTAATAAGTTTTTTGTATTACCACAAAAAATGCAATTTGGTTCAAATTTTTTCAATACAATAGAAGAACCATCTACATAAATTTCGATTGGATCTTTTTTTCAACTATATGAAATTGATTTCTTATTTCTATAGGTATAACAACTCTTCCTAGTTCGTCCATTCTTCTAATAATTCCTGTTGATTTCATAACAAATCCTCCTTAAAAGTTATATTTTTACAATCCTTATATAACCCTAATATATCATAAATAAAAAATTTTGGTCAATTAAATTGTAATAAAAAGTCAACTTTAGAATAAAATTATTTTGGTGATAAAATATGTTAAATATAGTTTGGCCGATTTTTTATAATAATATCATTTTCTTTTTGCTATTTTTTCAGGAAATTTAGAAAAATTAAATTCATCTATTTTTGAAAGTACAAGCGATGCAATAAATTTATCTATAAGTCTCTTAGGGACTATCTGCTTGTGGAGTGGAATTATGAAGATTGCAAGTAATACAAGTGTAATAGAAAAATTAACGAAGATTTTAAAACCAGTTATAAAATTATTGTTTCCACAATTAAAAAATAATAATGAAATTCAAAAGAAGTATCAATGAATATAATTGCTAATATTTTAGGATTAGGAAATGCAGCAACACCTTTAGGGTTAAAAGCAATGAAGTCTATGCAAAAAGAAAAAAAAAAAAAAGGATACTTTAACAGATTCTATGATGATGTTTCTTATTTTAAATACAGCTTCTATTCAAATTATTCCTACAACTGTAATTGCAATTAGAAACTCTATGGGTTCAAGTAACCCGACAGCTATAGTATTTCCAGTATGGATTGCAACAATTGTCGCAGCAATTTTTTCGGAATTATTGCAACAAAAGTATTAATTAAGTTTACTAAAAAGGAGTAATTTTAATGCAGATTACTAATTTTATTTCTAATTTAGCTATGCCAATGATTATTTTACTTATTGTAATATATGGAGTAAAAAAAAAAAAATAAAGTTTTTGATACTTTTTTTAGATGGAGTAAAAGAGGGAATAGAAACTACTTTTTTAGCATATTTCCAACGTTAATAGGACTGTTTGTTGCAATTGGTGCATTAAAGAAGTTCAGGGGTCTTAGATTTAATTATTAATTTGGCAAGTCCTGTTTTGAATATGGTACATTTTCCAAGTGAATTAATGCCTTTAGCCATGCTAAGACCAATTTCAGGAAGTGCTTCAATTGCAGTTGCTACTGATATTATGAAAAAATTGTGGGGTAGATAGTCTTGTTGGTATGATGGCGTCTACTATTATGGGATCAACAGAAACTACTTTATATACAATTGCTATTTATACGAGTTGTATAAAAGTGAGGAAAACAAAGGTATATTATTGTTGCTTCTTTAATTGCAGATGTTGTTGGGATTGTTACAAGTGTAGTGGCTTGTAGAATTATGTCATAAATAAAGTTTTTTGAATTTCAGTTTTTTGGGTTAATAGGGGATAAATCCATAATTTAAATAATAAATAGCTTGATTGAAGAGAAAAATAGAAAATATTATATAAAAAAAATGAGGAATGTTCACGGAAAATTTATATATGTATATGTTTTTATCTTTTTTTTCGATTTCAATGCACAACATAAAAATTTCTAAAATAAATTAATGGCACCCTTTCACTTAGTCCGAGCTAAAGCTCGACGCGAACATTTTCCATTAATTTATTTAAGAAATTCTAATATTGCTTCATTCATATTCAAAAAAGATAAAAACATATACATATATAAATTTAAGCCTGAGTGAAAGCGGCACATTTTTTTTATATTAGATTTTCTTTTTTGAACGTAATGAATAATATTTATTATTTAAATTATGGATTTATCTCCTATTACCCCCAAAAAATCAAACTTAAAAATAAAATTATGTTGACAAAATATTAGAATAAAAAAGTATAATCAATCTAATTTTCATGAAAGGAGAATTAGATTGATTAAAATAATAACATTTATTTCAATATTCTTTATAACAAAAAGAATTATAATTTATAAATTATCTGAAAAAATTATTAAAGAATATAGCATAAAATAGATTTTATCTATGATAAGTCTCACCTTTTGCATTTGAATATTAAAAGCTCTAAAAATTTGTTCTAATAAAAAAATTCTTATTAATTGATGAGGAAAAGTCATTTTAGAAAAGCTAATTTTAAAATCACAAATATTTAAAAAGCTCTGTAGTTAGTCCTAAAGAACCACCAATGATAAAAGTTATATTACTATTTTCCATAGATAAGTTTTCTATTTTTTTTAGAAAATTCTTCTGATGTAAATTGTTTTTCCTGTTAAATCTAAAAGCAATTATGTATGAATCTTTTTTTATATGATTTATAATATTATTACTTTCTTTTTGTTTTTATATCTATTTCTAAATTGGGATTTAATTTGTCTGGAATTTTTTCATCAGGTAATTCTGTAATAGTTAATTTGCAATATCTTGATAATCTTTTAATATATTCATTCAAAGCATCTTTTAAATACTTTTCTTTTTAATTTCCCAACACAAATAATATTAATATTTAGCATAAACTTGTCCTTTCTTTTTTTAAAAAACCAATTTGGCAAAATATAATCCAAATTGGTAATTATAATTCTATTAATTTACTATATGAGTATCTCTTGAGGCAACGCCAAGAGATAAGCTATTTTCATTGTAGTCATTTCTAATTAATTCATCTAAAACAGTTTGATAAGCTAACTCAGGGAAATTACTTTCTTTACTTAAATGTCCTAACATGGCATTTTTTAAACCTGATTTTAGAAGATAAGAAATTGTTTTTCCGGCCATTTCATTTGGGAGATGTCCTGTTGGACCTGCAATTCTAGATTTTAATGAAAATGGATAAGAAGAACAACGAAGTACTTCTGGGTCATAATTTGCTTCTAACATAAGAAATAGACTTCCTTCTAGACTTTTTAATATATTGTTTGTCATATGTCCAATGTCAGTAGCTATGCTTATTTTTTATCATCTTTGTAAATATTAAAACCACATGGATTAGCAGCGTCATGAGGAATAGAAAAAAAGGATCAATTAGTAAGTCCCCAATTTCAAATTTATCTGATATTTTTAAAAGTTTTAATATTTTTATCTGGAATTTTATCTTTTTTGTTTAGGCATTGCATCTAGAGTTTCTTGATTAACAAATACAGGTAAATCAAATTTTCTAGAAAGGGTGCCTAGACCTTGTACGTGATCTGTATGTTCGTGTGTAATTAAAATGCCATCAATAGAAGAAGGGTCAACTTTAATATCTTGAAGAGCATTTTCAATTTTTTTACAGCTAACACCAGCGTCTACCAATAATTTTGTATTTTGAGTTTCAACAAAAAGGCTATTACCACTACTACCGCTATATAAACTACAAAAAATTTAACATATATTTCATCCTTCTTTTTTGTTTTGAATTAGCAAAAAAATATTATTCTGTAACTCTTTTTATTTTAGCACCAATTTTTCTGAATTTTTTCTTCTATATTTTCATAACCTCTATCTATATGTTGTAGGTTATAAATTTCTGATATACCTTCAGCAGCTGTTCCAGCAATTACTAAAGCAGCACCCAGCTCTTAAATCAGTTGAATATACAGGAGCTCCTGATAGTTTTTTACGCCTTCAAAGAAAGCATTTTTTCCATGTGCAGTTATTTTAGCTCCCATTTTGTTTAATTCTTCTGTATATTGAAATCTAGATTCCCAAATACTTTCATTAATAGTACTGGTTCCATTTGCTAAAGATAATACAACACCCATTTGTGGTTGTAAATCAGTAGGAAATCCTGGATAAGGTAAAGTTTTTTATATTCGCTTTGTTAGGTCTTTTGTTGCACCATACACGAATACTATCTCCATGATCTTCAACATTTCCACCTACTTCTATTATTTTAGCTGTAATAGATTCTAGATGTTTTGTAATACAATTTTTTAAAAAAGTAAATCTCCTTTTTTGTTGCAACTGCTGCAAGCATAAATGTACCTGCTTCAATTTGATGCGGTACAACAGAATAAGTAGCGTTCCCATGTAATTTTTCTACTCCATTTATTTTAATAACATCTGTTCCAGCACCCTCTGATGTCAGCACCCATTGTATTTAAAAAGTTTGCAACATCTACAATATGAGGCTCTTTGGCAGCGTTATCAATAATAGTGGTTCCTTTAGCTAATACACTTGCTAACATAACATTAATTGTAGCTCCTACAGAAACAATATCCATATAAATTGGAGCGCCTTTTAACTTTTTTACATTTTGCGTAAAATAGTACCTTTTTCTAGAGATACATTAGCTCCTAATAATTCAAAACCTTTAATGTGTTGATCAATAGGTCTTGCACCTAATTTGCAACCACCAGGCATACCAACTTCTATTTCACCCATTCTTCCAAGCATAGCTCCAATAATATAGTAAGAAGCTCTAAATTTACTGGTTAAGTCTAAAGGCGCTTTTGTTGTTGTAATATTACTAGTATCTATTGTTATACTATGTTTATTGTTCCAAGTAATTTTAGCTCCCTAATTTCTCTAGTATTTCACAAAGAGATTTTTTATATCACTTATATTAGGTAAGTTTTCGATAGTACAAATACCATCAATTAAAAGAGTTGCTGGTAAAAAGTGCTACTGCTGCATTTTTTGCTCCACTTATGGTAACCTCGCCTTTTAAAGGAGTAGGACCTGTCACTACTAATTTTTCCAATTATATTACCCCCATTTATGTTTTTATAAAAGTATTTAAAATATAACTATATATTTTAAATATATTCGATTTCTTATACTATAAATATTTTTATAAAATATTTATTCAAATAAAATAGAGTGTATCTAATGTTAACACTCTATCTACTAATTTAATATAACATAAAGTCAAAAGGATTGCAACTATTTTTTGCAGTAATCATACCATTTTGATTAAAAAATTCAATAATTTAAATTTAAATTGAATTTCTGTATTGTTATCATTTTCTGATATTAAGGCGAATTCTTCTTCAGATAGGTTGTTTTCTAGCAATTCCTTTGATTCATCTGGAACTACACCAGAAGAAATATCTACAAAACATAGTGGAGGAAACATTACGCACCACCAGTTATGACCTTTTGCTTCTCCTATTTCTACTCTTAAAGCATCATAATATCCAGCAGGTAAAGAAATATCTCCATAATCTTTAGTTGGAAATTCAAAATTACCAATATTAATATTAACATCGTAAGAATAGCCTTCACTTCTAATAGTATCTAATGCAATTTGTTTAAAATTTTCTTTGTGCTTTTCTACTAAAGAAATGGCATCTTGTTTATTTTTGCAATTTCCGCAGATTTCTCTCATATATTTTAATAAGCTATCACGTACTTTATATTTTAAATTTTGATCTTCTTCACTATCACTATTAGCAAGAACATGTAATCTAAAAACATTATTTGCAATGTCAGTTGATATATTTTGTGCATAAGAAAATGCGCAAACTGTTATATAAATAAAAAGTAAAAAGCTTAAAATAATTACCATTTTTTTACCTTTAAATTTTTCAATAAATTTATTATAATTTTCATTTATTACCTCCAAAAAACTTTTTTTGAAAAATATTCTTTAAATTAATTATTACCAAATCAGAGAAAATTTATACAATTTGCAAAAAATGTCGATGAATTTATTTGAAATATTATTGACATATTTCAAAACTAATGGTAAAATTTACCAGTAAGCCAAAATGAAGAAAATAGTAGTTTCCGTATGGTTTAAAAAGTTAAAGGGGCGGATTTTTAATGAATAAAAATCAGAAAACAAAAAAAAAAAAAACATGTGCATTTTATGCAAGTGATTATCATTTTGAAATGATAAGTTTACCATATATAAATAAAAAATTGGATGAAAGTAAAGAAGTTATTGTATTAACAGAAAATAATTATAAAAGAAACAATAAAAAAAATTAGTATCTAAAATAAATTTAAACGAAGATAAAAAAGTGGATATATTAAAAATAGATTGGGAAAATAACGATTTAAATAAATTAAAAAGATAAATGAAGATATAAAAAAGAGTAAAAAAGATATGGTGATCTTTGTAAAAGGAAAAAAGAAAATTATATAAAAATATAAATGAAAATATAGAAAAATGGACTGAAAAAAAGCAAAAATGTAGAGATTATTGACTGTTATGATATGGAAGAAATATCACAAGATATGGATAATATTATGGATCAGTATAAGTTTACGCTGAAAACTACGGGAAAAAATATAATAAAAAAATAATAAAATATATGTTGCTTTTTTTTAAAAAAATAGTATATAAGTAAAAATATTAAATATAGTAAGAAAAGGAGTTTTTTGTATGGATGCTAGATTAGAAGAAATAAAAAGGAATTTTAAAAAATATGGGCAAGAGCACTTGTTAAATCATTATGATAAGTTAGATGATGTCCATAAACAAAAACTATTAGAAGAAATTGAAAATATAGATTTTGAACTTGTAGATAGTTTATATAGGAGTACAGAGAAAAAAAGAGAAGTCTACTAAGGACGAAATAACACCAATTGATTATTTAGATAAATATAAATTAAATGAAAAATATAAATATTATGAAAACATAGGGAAAAAAAGCTATTAAAGAAGGAAAATTGGCAGCTGTAACAATGGCAGGAGGACAAGGAACAAGATTAGGACATAATGGGCCAAAAGGTACTTATGATATAGGTTTGAATTCTCATAAATCTTTATTTGAATTATTATGTGATAGATTAAAAAAGAAGAGGGAAAAAAAATATGGAGTTACTATTCCATGGTTTATTATGACAAGTAAAGAAAATAATAAAGCTACTGTTGAATTTTTTGAAAAACATAAATATTTTGGATATGAAAAAGATAAAAATATTTTCTTCTTTATTCAAGGTGAATTACCAATGATGGATACAGAAGGAAAAATATTAATTGGAGAAGATGGATTGATTAAATTGGCAGCAGATGGACATGGTGGCATTTATGAATCTTTAGTTAAAAATGGAATGACAAAAAAGATGAGAGAAATGGGCGTTGAATGGGTATTTATTGGAGGAGTAGATAACTGTTTAGTAAAAATGGTTTGACCCTGTACTTATGGGGGTTGCAATAGATAAACAAGTAACTGTAGCATGTAAATCTGTAGTTAAAGCAAATCAAAAGAAAAAGTAGGAGTTTTTGTAAAAGAAATGGAAAACCAAATGTTATTGAATATACAGAAATAACAGATGAAATGGCAGAGTATACAGATGAAAATGGTGAATTATTATATGGAGAATCTCATATTTTATGTAATTTATTTAGTGTAGGAGCTATAGAAAGAATGGGGCAAATCCACTTCCTTATCATGTAGCATATAAAAAAGCAAAATACATAGATAAAAAAGGTGATTTAGTTGAACCAGAATCACCTAATGCATATAAATTTGAAGCATTTTTGTTTGATGCATTTGGAGAAGTTGATGAAATGGCAGTATTAAGAGTAAAAAGAGAAGAAGAATTTGCACCTGTAAAAAAAAAATGCTGATTCAGCTGGTGTGGATTGTCCAAGAACGGCAAGAGAATTATATAAAAAAAATTTTATAACCTAGATTAGTAAAAAAGGAGATAAAATATGAATTATTTAGATGAATATAAAAAATGGTGTGAAAGTCCAGAATTTGATGAAGAAAAAAAAAAAAAAGAATTGTTAGAAATAAAAAGATGATGAAAAAGAAATAGAGGATAGGTTTTATAAAGAATTAGAATTTGGGACTGCTGGTCTTCGTGGTGTTATTGGAGCAGGTACAAATCGTATGAACAAATATACAGTAGGAAAAGCAACACAAGGACTAGCAAACTATATAGTAGAACAAGGAACAGAAAAACAAAGGTGTAGCTATTAGTTATGATTCAAGAAAAATGTCAAAAGAATTTAGCATGCAAACAGCATTAATATTAAATGCTAATGGAATAAAGACGTATTTATTTGAGAATTTAAGACCAGTTCCTGAATTGTCTTATGCTGTAAGAGAATTAGGATGTACAGCTGGAGTTATGATAACAGCAAGTCATAATCCACCTCAATATAATGGTTATAAAAGTATATTGGGATGATGGGGCACAAATTGTAGCACCAAGAGATAAAGATATAATTTCAAAAGTAAGAGAAATAAAAAAGCTATAGTCAAATTAAAGAAATAGGAAGAAATGAAGCGGAAAAAGCTGGATTATTTAATATTATTGGGACTGAAATGGATGATAAATATTTAAATGTATTAAAAAGTCAAATTTTAAATCCTGAAGCTATAAAGGAAGAAGGAAAAAAATTAAAAATTGTTTATACTCCATTACATGGAACAGGAAATACAGTAACAGAAAGACTATTAAAAGAATTAGGATTTGAAAATGTATATGTTGTTCCAGAGCAAAAAAAGAACCAGATGGCAATTTCCCAACAGTAAGTTATCCAAACCCAGAAGATAAAAAAGGCATTTAAGTTAGCATTAGAACTAGGAGAGAAGGTAGATGCTGATTTAGTATTAGCAACAGATCCAGATGCTGACAGATTAGGAATCTTTTGCAAAAGATAATGTAACAGGAAAATATATGGAATATACAGGAAATATGTCTGCATTATTAATTGCTGAATATAGAATTTCTCAAATGAAAGAAAAAGGAATATTACCAAAAGATGGTATGCTTATTACAACAATTGTATCTTCAAATTTAGCAAAAGCAATTGCGAAAGAGTACGGATTAGAGTGTATAGAAGTATTAACAGGATTTAAGAATATTGGTGCTGTTATGAAAAAAACAGAAGAAGAAAAAAAAATAAGACATATATATTTGGATTTGAAGAAAGTTATGGTTGTTTAATTGGAGATTATGCTAGAGATAAAGATGCTATAGCAGCTGTAATGGCACTTTGTGAAGCTGCTTGTTATTATAAAACACAAGGTAAAACATTGTGGGATCAAATGCAAGAAATTTATAAGAAATATGGATATTATAAAGAGACTCAAGTATCAATTGTTTTAGAAGGAAGCGAAGGTGCTGAAAAAAATAAAACAAATTATGAATGATATGAGAAGTGCATCACCTGAAAAAATAGGATCAGCTAAAGTATTAAAATTTAAAGATTTTGATAGAGATGTACAAAAAAAGATTTAGTAACAGGAGAAACTACAACAACAGGTTTATCGAAATCAAATGTTTTGTATTATGAACTTGAAGATGATGGATGGTGTTGTATACGTCCTTCTGGAACAGAGCCTAAAAATAAAATTATATATAGGTGTAAAAGATGAATCAGAGGAAAAAGCAATAAACAAGATGGAAGAATTAAAAAAGAAGAATTAAGTAAAATAATTAAATAAAATAAAAAATAAGATTTTTGAACTGAAACTATAAAAAGTAAACAGTTCAAAAATCTTATTTTTCTACTATAAATGCATTAGGCAGATATCTTTCTCCAGCGGGAGTAGAAGGCTTATTAACTAATTTTCCATTATAATACATTGTAGCAGATGACCCACCATCTAAATTAGTAGCATTATATGCATCGTATTTATTAAAAATATTTTGTAATTCTAATAAAATTAGTTCCTATACTATATCCTACTTGTCTGCCATCAATTACAACAAATATAAAAGTACCATCTTTAGTTTGACCAATAGCACTTCTAGGTTGAATTCCGTCCAGAATTTGAATTACTTATTTGATTTTTTTTTCCATTTACAATTAAATAAGGGCCAAATTCAATTGCAGATTCTATTTTGTGATTAAGTGCTTCTTGATATGTATATTTTCCAAGTACTAATTTTGAATCAGAAGATAATCCGATAAAACTATATCTAGAAGTTTTATTACCATATTGGAGAGTTTTGTTCATAATTGTAGCGGTATTTAATAAATTACCGGCACCTACACCTCCATCATCAGAAAAGCCACCTGCATTTATTCCAGCTATAGCATTATTAGATGTAACTATTTCACTTAGTTTAGACCCTCTAGAAGATTTTCTTCCATCAACTAATTTTACTTTTGAAGCATCTGGGATTGTCATTACAAAACCGACATAGTTTTTCCCAGTAATTTTTTCTAATGATATTTCTTTTTTATTTTTTTCTTTTTCATTTGATATTGTAATATTATCAGAGTTTGAATTTTCATTATTTTGAACTTCAGATTTTTTTAATATTTTGTTAATCTCATCTTCAGATAAGAACCATGTAGCTAGAAATTGATGATTCATTGTTGACATAGCTGTTTCAACCCATAGTTCTTTATATTTTTGGAAAAGAGAGGTTTTAAAAAAAAAAAAATAAATATTACAAACAATAAAATTAGAAAAAATAATATTTTTAAAATTAGTAATATTTTTTTTTTTTTTTGTTTTTTTCTTCTTTTTAATATTTTTTATATTCTATTTCTTCATCAACTTCATCATTATCATTTAGGCTATATTCATTATTTAGTAATAGATTTGTTGTTTCGTCTAAATTGTTTTTTTTGCATTTTAATTCCTCACATTTTTATTAATAATAAAATTAATTATTTATTTTCCAATCATCTAAATTTCTTTTAATAGCAAACCAAATAAATTTGCACGAATCATAGGTATATTTTTAGATAATGAAAAAATTAATTGTTTCATATCTTCTCTTTTTGAAGTTCCGGTCCATAGGACAAACTTTAGGCATAACCGTTAAATTATTTTTTTTCTAACAAATCTTTTTAGTGTCTTTTTTTTCAGGAGTATATATTAGAGGTCTAATTAAAGTTATTTTAGTCCTATCCATATAACTTAATGGAGAAAAAGTTCCTATACTTCCTGTATAAAATAAATTAAGTAGAAATGTTTCTAAAACATCATCTTGATTATGTCCTAGAGCAATTTTATTGCATCCTTCTCGTATGGCAATTGAATTAATAATGCCTCTACGCAAGTTTGCACATAGTGAACAAGGATTTTTTTTCTTTTCTTATGTCAAAAAAACAATTTCTTTTTGCATTGCTTTTTTTCTATAAATAATGGAATCTCTAAATTATCACATGTATTTTGCAAAAGTTGAGTATCAAAGAATTCAAATCCTTGGATCTATGCTAATTGCAATTATTTCAAATTTTTTAGGATAGAATCTCTGTAAAGATTTAAAGGCATGTAACATTGTGATGGAGTCTTTTTCCACCTGATAAACATATAGCAATTTTATCTCCTTCTTCTATCATTTTATATTCTTCTATTGCTTTTTCTCATATGACTTAATATTCTTTTGCATTTTTATCACCTATAATATTATAACAAAAAGGTTGTCAATAGAAACAATAGAATTAAATATTTAAGTTTCAATTTTTTCATATGAATTGTAACTATGAAATAGATGGTACAAGTTGAGAAATACTTAAATTTAAAAACAAGGACGTAATTGACAATATTATAAAATAATAGTATAGTATTAATAGTAAAAAATTATATGTGCTTATAGCTCAGCAGGATAGAGCAGTCGCCTCCTAAGCGACCGATGGTGGTTCGAGTCCGCCTAGGCACACCACTTTAAAAAGAGGATATAATATGATAAAAACGAGCAAGAACATTTTATGAAAGAAGCTTTAAAAGAAGCAAAAAAAGCATATGAAAAATTAGAAGTTCCAGTAGGAGCTGTTATAGTAAAAAGATGGAAAAATAATTGCAAGGGCACATAATTTAAAAAAAGAGACAAAATATGATACAACTAAACATGCAGAAATATTAGCAATTCAAAAAGCAAGTAAAAAGCTAAAAAGTTGGAGATTAACAGATTGCGAAATGTATATAACATTAGAGCCATGTTCTATGTGTGCAGGAGCGTTAATTAATTCTAGAATAAAAAAAGATTTATATAGGGGCATTAGACAATAAGACAGGAGCTGCAGGTTCTGTCTTAAATTTATTTGACGATTATACTTTTAATCATAAAGTTGAAGTAGAAAAAAGGAATTATGGTAGAACAATGTGAAACAATTTTGAAAGATTTTTTTTAAAATGTTAAGAAAGTTGAAAAAGTAGAATTATAAATTCTTTTAGGAGGATAAAATGAAGGAAAAAAAATAAAATATTTAATCAATAAAAAAATCCTTTCATATTTGTATGGTAATTGTAATAGTGGCTGTTATTTTATTTGGATTAGGTCTTATTATTTTAAAATATAATGTAGAAGGCGAAACGAATATGCCTTTTAAACTAGGAAAAGTTATGATTGTTAGTTCTTCAGAAGGAGTAGATAAAGACCCTGGAGAAAACAAATGGTCTTTTTGATATTAATCAAAATAATGACTTTTATATTTATATAGAAAGAAATAATAAATATAATAAACAAGAAGCAATAAAAAGCATAGTTATTGATAATATAAATGTTCAAAAAAAATCAAGAAAAAGGAGTAATAAATTTTTATAGACCGAATATTGCTGAACAAGGAGGAATTTTTTTTAGTAATACCGAAGAAAATTTAATTCAGAGTATAGAATATACAGGTGCAATGGAAACAGACCAAAAAAGTTTGAAAATTTCTAATCAAGGTGGACTTATAATTTTTAGATATGCAAATGATAAAATCGCTGAATATACTTCAAATGATGAAGAAATTAATCATATGGATTTACTAAAAAAAATCTGGGGTATTAGAAGATGAATTAAAAGCAACAATAACATTTGATTTAACAATTAAAAACAGAATCAGGAAAAGAATATAAATCAAATTTATCATTTGATATGCCAGTTGAAGGTGTTGTAGAAAATGGAACAGCAGCTAAAGAAATAACCGATTTAAGCAATATTATCTTTAAAAAGAACTAAAAATTAAAAATTTTACTTGATAAAATGTAGAATTCATTATATAATACAAATGGTATGTACTTAATCTTTGTATGGAGAGTATACCAATAAAGACCTATGAATCTTGTCAGGTCCGGGAGGAAGCAGCCATAAGTAGTTTATCTTTATGTGGGATGCTTTCCATAGAGAGATTTAAGTATTTACCATTTTTTATAATATAAAGGATGTGAAATATATGGGGTACACAGCTCTTTATAGAAAATTTAGACCAATTACTTTTTTTCAGAAATTGTTGGTCAAGAACATATAACAAGGACTTTAAGAAATCAAATTATAGCTGGCAGAGTAGGGCATGCATATTTGTTTAATGGAGGAAGAGGAACTGGAAAAACATCAGCTGCAAAGATTTTAGCAAAGAGCAATTAATTGCTTGAATCCAAAAAAAGACGGAGAACCATGTAATGAATGTGAAATTTGCAAAGGGGCTATAAACGGATCTCTTACAGATATAGTCGAAATGGATGCAGCATCTAATAATAGTGTAGAAGATATTAGAAGTATTCGTGAAGAAGTTAACTTTTTACCAACGAAAGCTAAATATAGAGTATATATTATTGATGAGGTTCATATGTTGTCAACAGGAGCTTTTTAATGCACTTTTAAAGACATTAGAAGAACCACCTGAACATGTTAAATTTATATTAGCAACAACAGAACCACAAAATTACCGGCAACTATTTTATCAAGGTGTCAAAGATTTGATTTTAAAAAATCTCAAATGAAAATATTATAAAAAAGATTAAATATTGTTTGTGAAAAAAAGTAATATAGAAATAACTAAAGAAGCGTTAAATATTATAGCAGTTCTTTCAGAAGGAGCAATGAGAGATGCTCTATCTATATTAGAAAGATGTATCCAAGATGGCGAAAACAAAATTGATGAAGATAAAATTAAAGATTTAGTAGGAATTCCTAAAATAACATATATACATCAATTAACAGAAAGTATTCTTGAATATGATGTAGATAAAGCATTGGCAAATATTGATGAAGTTTTAGAAGATGGAAAAGATATAAATAATTTATTATGGGAATTAATAAAATATGTAAAAGATATATTGGTGTATAAAGCTTCGAATAAATTAGAATTATATAGTGAAGAAGAATTGAACAAAATAAGAATTATATCAGAAAAGGTTTCAAAAGAAAAATTAGTTGATATAATTTACCAATTATCAAATTTAGAAAATGATATAAAATGGTCAACTCAAAAACAATTAATGTTCCAAGCTGGTATTATTAAATTGTGTAGCAAACAAGCAGAAACAAGTTCAAATTTGGAAGAAAGACTTGATAAAATAGAAAAATATTTAAGAACATCAAAAGTAACAAGCAATATGACTATGCCAGTTCAACAGGTACAATCAAATGAACCAAGAATGACATTTGGGGGTATCTTCAAAAAATAGCACAGAATTTAAGAATACAAATATACCCAAAAGTAATAAAAAAAAAGAAATTTTCAAATAAATCAGAAGAATATTGGCCACAGATTGTTAATGATTTAAAACAAAGTGGAAAAATAGTATTATATACTAATTTAATGAATACAAAAGCAAAAAAGAGATTAATGATATGACAGTTGGAATTGAATTTCCTAATGGTATGACATCTTTTGGAAAAACTGTTTTAGAAAAACCAGAAAATATTAGAGAAATATCAAACTTAGTTTCTATTGCTTGTGGCAAAGAAATGCAAATAAAAATATATTACACAAAACAATCAAGTACATCAAATGACTCAAGAAGAAAAAATTTGCAAAATTTAGCAAATCAATCAGATATACCATTTAATGTAATTGAATAAAATAATTATAAATACCTATAAAAATAGGAAAGTTAAGTATAAGGAGGAAATAAAATGTCAAAAGAGGTGGATTCCCAGGAGGAATGGGAGGATTCGGAGGAATGAATATTAATAATTTAATGAAAGAGGCTAAAAAAAAAAAATGCAAGCAGATATGGAAAAATCTCAAGCAGAATTAGCTACAAAAAGAATTTGATGCATCTGCAGGTGGAGGAGCAGTTACTGTTAAAGTTTCTGGAGAAAAATTATTAAAAGAAATTAAAAATTAAACCAGAAGTAGTTGATCCAGATGATGTTGAAATGATAGAAGATTTAATTTTAACATGTGTAAATGAAGCATTAAGAAAGGTTGACTCAGCACAAGCTGCAGAACTAGGAAAATTTAATATACCAGGATTAATGTAATAAATAAAAAAGTGATAAAAAATAATATTTTTTGTCACTTTGATTTTTTTGAACGGAGGAACTATAAAGTGTCATTATATTCACCATCAATTGAGAAATTAATAGAAAGTTTTTGAAAGATTACCAAGTATAGGACATAAAACAGCAGCAAGATTAGCCTTTTATATGTTGAATTGCTCAGAAGAAGAAACAAATGAATTTGTTTCTTCTATTGTAAATGCTAAAAAAGAACTTAAAATATTGTAGTAAATGTTATAATATATCAGATACAGATCCTTGTAATATTTGTGGCAATCCAAAAGGGATCAAAGTATTATTTGTGTTGTAGAGGATGTAAGAGATATTATTGCAATGGAGAAAACGCATGAATTTAAAGGTGTTTATCATGTTCTGCATGGTTCTATTTCACCAATGAATGGAATTGGTCCAGATGATATAAAAATAAAAAAGAATTATTATCTAGATTAATGGATGGACAAGTAAAAGAAGTTATTTTAGCTACAAATCCCTAGGGTAGAGGGTGAAGCAACAGCTATGTATTTGTCAAAATTAATAAAACCATTGGGGGTAAAAGTGACAAGAATAGCACACGGAATTCCTGTGGGAGGAGATTTAGAGTATACAGATGAAATTACTTTAACTAAAGCATTAGAAGGTAGAAGAGAAATATAGAAAGTAAAAAAATCCAGCTTTTATAAAGTTGGATTTTTTAATAAAATATCACAAATATTTTTTGTTGAATTTGGTTTAGCTAAAATTTCAGTATTTTTTTCTCATATTTTCAAGTTCTTCTTGATTAGATAATAAATAATTAATTATTTTACTACTGTCATCTTTTTTTCTAATCCACACAGCAATTCCTTTTTCCTCTAAGAATTCTGCATTTTCTTCTTCTTGACCAGGGATAGGATTAATTACAACCATAGGTAAATGTGAAGCAAGGCTTTCTGAAGTTGTTAATCCGCCAGGTTTTGTAACGACTAGATCAGATATACTCATTAATTCAGGGGACTTTATCAGTGAATCCTAAAAAGACAAGTATAATTATTTGCATTGTGTTTGTTTATTATCTCTTCAAAGCCATCTTTCATTTTTTGATTTTTTCCTGAAATAGCTATAATTTGTATATCTTTTTTGCAGTAATAAAATCTTCAAATATTTTTAAGGTTTTAGATTTACCTAATCCAAATTCGCCACCACCAAAAAATAAAATAGTTTTTTTTTTTTTGATAAATTAAATTCTTTTAATATTTCATCTTTATTGTAATGTTTTAAAAATCTATTTGATATAGGAATTCCACTTACATATATTTTATTTTCTGGAATACTTGCATTTATTAAATAGTTTTTCATTTTATTATTTGCTACAAAGAAATAATCAGTAAAATAGCTTCCAACAAGCCATTGGTCATGTGGAGCAAAATCTGTCATTATAGTAGCAATTTTTGAATTTATTTTTCCTTTTTCTTTTTAAATAGCTACACATTTGACTACTAAAAGGGTGTGTTGAAATTATTAAATCTGCATTTTTTTCACGTAAAAGTTTTAAAAGTTTAATAGCCATTATTTTATTGGGATCTAGAAGAAAGATGAGCTAAAGGTCCTTTTTTGAGAATCAGAATAAATTCTTCCCCAAGCCCAAGGAGCTTTTTTTTTGCCATTTCTCTGTAAGCTGCAGTTGTTAATTTTTCAACTGTTTTATTAACATATTTCATGCAATCTATTAACTCAACAGTTACTTCTGGATAAGTTTCATTAATACATTCATTAATTGATTTTGCAGCATTTAAGTGCCCTCCACCATAAGAGGCATAAAAAATAATAATTTTCATATTTTTCTCCTAAAATATTAAAAAATAAAAAGATATATTCTATTATATATTTTTGGAATATATCTAGTTCGGATTATATCATAAAAATAAAAAAATTTCAAAAATGGAATATTTTTTTAAAATTTTATACAAAATAAAATTAAATATGAAAAAGAAATGGGTGATTATTTGAAAAAATATATTAAAAAGTAATATTTTTATTTTTAGTTTTAATTATTACTGTATTTGGAATTATGTTATTAAATGATAATAATAATGATTATAATATAAGTTATGCTGCAAGTCCAAATACTTCAGATATTCAATTAATGGCAAGAGCAATTAATGGTGAAGCAAGAGGAGAACCATATGAAGGGCAAGTAGCGGTTGGTGCTGTAATATTAAATAGAGTAAAAAGCTCACAATTTCCTAATACAATAGCAGGAGTTATTTATCAATCAGGTGCATTTACTGCAGTATCAGATGGGCAAATTAATCAACCTATAGCAGAAGGGTCTACTGTATACAAAGCGGCACAAGATGCTAAAAATGGATGGGATCCTACAGGAGGATGTATATATTATTTTAATCCAGCAACTGCAACTAATAAGTGGATATGGTCAAGGCCATTAGTAAAAACAATAGGAAAACATAGATTTTGTAAATAGATAAAATTTAAATTTGATTTTTTGAAAAGGAGATTTTATGAACAAGTTAATTGATTGGAAAAATAGGTTAAAAAAAGGACATATGCTAAGTGTAATATGTGTGCTATTAATAATAGTAGCAGTTTTAGGAATTATACTATATAAGAAACAAACAGAATATAGACAAGCGTCTGAAAATAGTTATAATGCAGCTTTTTATGAAGTTGTGAATTATGTTCAAAATGTAGAAACATATTTAGCAAAGTCTATGATATCTTCTACACCAGAGCATGGGGCAGAAACATTAACGAATTTATGGAGAGAAGCTAATTTAGCACAAAGCTATTTGAGCATGTTGCCTATAGAAAGTCAAGAATTAGAGAATACTGAAAAGTTTTTAAATCAAGTGAGTGATTATAGTTATACTTTATCAAGAAAAAATATTTATAAAGAAGGATTATCAACTGAGGATTTAGGAAATTTAAAAGATCTACATGGATATAGTGTAGAATTAGAAAATACCTTAAATCAACTTGCTGAAGATTTAAATAATGGTAGGTTAGAATGGGGAGAATTAACCAAAAAAGGGAAATATTGCTTTTTGCACAACAAGTCGACAATATATCTAAAGAAAGTTTTAGTAATTTAGAGGAAAATTTTCATGAATATTCAGGCTTGATATATGATGGTGCTTTTTCAGAACATTTAACAAGTGAAGAAAAAGAAAGGCTTAACAGGAGAAGACATTGAAGAAGAACAAGCTAAAACAAAACGCAGAAGAATTTATAGGAAAGAACAATATAAAAGAAATTACAAATATGGGATATTCAGAAAATGCAACTATTCCGGTTTATGATTTTTCTGTAAAGAATAATAATGAAGAAACAATTAATATATCTATTTCTAAAAAAAAGGTGGACATATAGTATTTATGAATTCAAACCGTGATGTTAATTCAGAAATTATATCACAAGAAGAAGCGGATAAAAAGGAAAAAGAGTTTTTAGAGAGTAAAGGCTTTAATAATATGAAGGAAACTTATTATTTAAAAACAAGAGGGAATAGTTACAATTAATTATGCATATTCACAAAATAATACTGTTGTGTATCCTGATTTAATAAAAGTTAAAGTGGCTTTAGACAATGGAGAAGTTCTAGGAATTGAAACAACAGGATATTTAAATAATCATACAGAGAGAAATATTAGTAATATTAAAATAACAAAAGAAGAAGCAAAGAATAACCTGAATAAAGATTTACGAATAGAGAGTGAAGGAATGGCTATTATTCCAACAGAATGGAAAACAGAAATACTTTGTTATGAATTCAAGGGAAAAGTTGATGATAGAGAATTTTTAGTTTATATAAATGCTGAAAATGGAAGAGAAGAGGATATTTTAATAATTACAAATACACCAAATGGAACTTTGACAATGTAAAATATAAAAAGCCCACCATATATATTATATGGTGGGCAAGTTTTTTAATGTCTTTTTATAAGTATCTTTAGATAATAATTTGAGCTAACAACTTTACCGTCTTGCTTAAGAAATTTTATAAGCTTCAGAATATATAGCTGTTTGTGTTCTACCAGTCACATAAGCAGAAATTTCAACATCATAATCATTTTCTTGTTTTAATCCAAAAATTTGGAAGTTTGCGACTCCTCCTGATACAGAACATACAATTTTTATTGGATAATTTCTATTGTTTTTAAATTGAAAATCAATAGAACCATAAACAACAGTAGCATCTCTGCTAGCTGGTGCGTAAGAAGGAACAAATTGATGATTAGTTCTTTGTACAATTTCTAAATTAGCATAAACCACAGCATTATATAGAGTTGTTGTGATTTGACAAATACCACCACCAACACCATCTACTACTTCTCCACTAACATAAATTGGAGCTTCTTTATATCCAGCTGCAATGGTTCTAGCACCAACAACTTTATTGTAAGAAAAAGTTTCACCAGGCATTAAAACAGTTCCATTTATTTTATTTGCAGCTAATATTAAATTTGTTGTCCTGTTTTTATTGCTTGCAGCATAGTTAGTAGAATATGTAGATAACAAATCAGGAAAAAGCTTCTGTTCCTATCATATTAGTTGTTACTTTTTGGGTATAATATGTTTAAAGGTATAGTGTATTCTTCAGCAGTTTCGATCACCTAAAATAGCTTTTGCTTCTTCTATTGAAACTTTAAAATCAACGCCATTTTCAGAAGGATAAACAGTAAATGGATCTTGAGTATAATAAGCATCTACTGGTTCTTTATAAATTTCATTATGAATTTTTTTCAATATCTATAGAATTAGGTTTCTCTGATTTTACGACCATTTCAATTGGCTCTTCAATATTTGAAAGATTTGAAATAGCATTTTTTATAACTTCAATAGTAGCATCAGTATCTATAACATTACCTTCTTTTCCAGAAGTAATAATTAAATTAGAATTTTCAATATAATAACTACTTTCTGTTACTTTATCAGGCAATTGAGTAGAAATATCTTCTAGATTTTTTGTTAATTGTTCTTTATCAATTTTAATTATATAGGTTCAATATTTACATTTCCAAACATTGTTGATAATACATACATATTATTATTTTGAAAAAATATTTCCTTGTCTTCCAACATTGTAGGCACTGTTTATGGCTGACTTAGTATCAAAAGTAGCTCCAATTTGTGAAAGTGAAATAGTTGTTTCAAAATCTCCATGTTTTACTTTTTTTATTTCTTCAGGTAATAAATTATTTAAATAATTATCTAATTGATATTTTGCATCAGACATGCTCATATTTGAGACATCTAATCCTTTTTTATGTGTACACCAGAAATAATGTTGCTATTTAATGTATTATATGCAGTAAATATTAAAAAGCAAATAATTAAAATGCTAAGTACAATTATAATTAATAAATTAAAAATTGATAATGTCTTTTTCTCTTCTTTAACTGGTATAAAATATGAATCTTGAGAAGGAATTAAATTTAAATTTTTCTTCTTTATTCTCTTCTTTATTCTCGACATTATCTTGATAAGATAAATTTTTTCTGAATTTTCATTTTTTCTAATTCTTTTTCTTTAACGTCCATAAAATTCTCCCTTTGTAAATCATCTTATTTATTATAGCATATTCTCTTGTCAAAAAAAATATTATTTTATAAAAAATGTCAAAATAAAATTAAAGTAGTTGGAAATAATATTATTGTAAAACTTAAATTAAAGTTTTATTGGTATTTAATTATATGATGCTAAATTAAAAAAATTTACAAGGAGGATGTTATGTCTAAAAATAGTAAATTAATTTCTGAAAATTTAAGAGAAGAAATCGCAAAAGAATTAGGAGTATATGAACAAGTAAAACAAGATGGTGGTAGTTGGGCTAATGTTTCATCAAGGGATTGTGGTAATATTGTATCAAAAGCCATAGAAATTGCTAATAGAAATTTTGAAAATAAATAGTTTGTAAAGAGCAGTACTTAATTACTGCTCTTTTCTAAGTTTTAAATATTCTGGATGTTGCAAATTTTTTTAAAATAGACATATAATCTAGCAAAGAAAAAAATTAAAATTTACAAATGTAATTTTTTAAAATTAAATTAATTGAGAGGAAAATGAAAAGTGAAAAAATTTAACAGTAGAAGATATTGTTAGGGAATCAAAAGGAAGATTAATACTAGGAAATAAAAAAAAATGTATGTAGAACTTTTTCTAAGGATACTAGACAAATAAAAAAAGGAGATATATACATAGGGATAAAAGGAGAAAAAATTTGATGGAAACAAATTTTGGAGAGAGGCTTTAGAAAAAGGAGCTGCTGGAGTAATTATAGAGAAAAATAATTATACAGACGATGATAAAAGAAAATTTGAAAATAAAATTATTATAGAAGTTGAAGATACATTAGAGGCGTTATATTGTATAGCAAAATATAAAAGAAGCTTATATAATATACCAGTTATAGCTATTACAGGAAGTGTGGGAAAAACTAGTACAAAAAGATATTGTAGCAAATGTAGTTAATAAAAAATATACAACATTAAAAACATTAGGAAATAATAATAATAATATAGGATTGCCATTTACTATTTTAAAAATGCAAAATGAGGAAGCTATGGTATTAGAAATGGGAATGAATCATTTTTGGAGAAATTAGTTTACTTACATCTATTGCAAAGCCAACAATTTGTATTATTACAAATATAGGAACTTCTCATATAGGAAATTTAGGATCTCGAGAGAATATTTTAAAAGCTAAACTAGAAATTTTAGAGGGATGTGAAAATCCAGTTGTTATAATTAATAATGATAATGATTTATTACATAATTGGTATGAAGAGAATAAAGATAAATTAAATATAAAAAACATATGGAATAAAAAGAAAAAAGTGATTTAAATGCAAAGAATATTAAATTAGAAAGTTCAAATAGTAAATTTGATTTGAAATTAGATGGAAAAAGAAGAAACCATTAATGTACCAGTCGGAGGAGAACATTTTATTTTAAATAGCTTATGTGCTGCAATGGTGGGAAAAGTTTTGAAAATTGATAATCAAAAGATAAAAAGAGGGAATTGAAAGTTTTGAACTTACTAAAAAAAGAATGGATATAACTGAACTAGAAAATGGTGTTAAAGTAATTAATGATGCATATAATGCGAGTCTAGAATCAATGAAAGCATCATTAGGAGTTTTATCAGAATTTAAAGAAAATAGAAAAATTGCTATATTAGGGGATATGTTTGAATTAGGAAAATATTCTAAGGGATTACATAAAAAGTTGGAGAAGAAGTAATTAAAAATAAAATTGATATATTAATATGTAGTGGAACTAATTCAAAATATATTATAGAAAAAAGCAAGAGAAAAAATGAAAGATGAAAACGTGTATTATTTAGAAAATAAAGAAGAAATTTTAGAAGTATTAAAAGAAGTAATAAAACCAGGAGATGTGGTTTTATTGAAAGCTTCTAATGGAATGAAATTTTATGAATTAGCAGAAAGGATGATAAGTTTATGGAAAAAGAAAGATTAGAGTGATATTTGGAGGGATGTCAACAGAAAAATGAGGTTTCTGTTGTATCAGCAAATTCAGTGATAAAGAATTTGGACAGAGAAAAATATGAGATATATCCTATTTATATTGATAAAAATGGAATTTGGTATGAATATAGAGACTTACAAGAAGAAAGAAAAATTAGGAGAAAAGGTTGATAAGAAAAAATAGAATATCGATCTTATAGGTTATTTAAAAAAAAATTGGATATTTTATTTCCTATATTACATGGATTATATGGAGAAGATGGAACAGTACAAGGGTTGTTTGAATTGTTAAAAAAGCCATATGTAGGATGTGGGGTTTTAGCTTCTAGCGTAGGAATGGATAAGGTTTATACAAAAAATTATTTTTGAAAAAAAGCTGGATTAAATCAAGCAAAATACGAATATGTCAGAAAATATAATGAGAAATATATTTATATGGATAGTAAATTTAATGAACAAGTAATGACTTTAGATGGGATGGTAGAAAAGATTTTTTAAAAATTTAAAAATTTCCAATGTTTATTAAACCATCTAATTCAGGATCTAGTGTTGGAATAAATAAAGCAAAAAGTAAAGGAGAGTTAAAACAGGCAATAGAGTATGCTTCAAAGTTTGATAATAAGATATTAATAGAAGAAGGTATTATAGGAAGAGAATTAGAATGTGCTGTGCTTGGAAATGAAGAGGTAACGGCTTCTTTGTGTTGGAGAAGTAAAATCTGCAGAAGAATTTTATAGTTATGATGCAAAATATAATAATGAAGAATCTAAAACAGAAATACCAGCCAATATTTCAGAAGAGTTGTCAGTTGAAATTAGAAACCAAGCAATAAAGGCTTTTAAAGCAATAGATGGAAAAGGATTGTCAAGGGTAGATTTTTTTTATTGAAAATGGAACAAATAAAATTTATATTAATGAAATTAATACTTTACCGGGGTTTACTAGTATTAGTGTGTATCCAAAGTTATTTGAGGCTAGTGGAGTTAGTTATAAAGAGTTGCTAAATAAGTTGATAGAGTTGAGCAAAAAGAAAAATATGTTACAGTTCAGTAAGAAATGATTATAATATCAAACTCAGGCTCAAAATTCATATAATAATAATTTTGCCCGTGAACATTACTCATTTTCTTGTAAAAGATTTTCTATTTTTTCATTCCAATCAAACGTCATTAAATAAAATTTAAGTGTTATAGTTGGAGCCAGAGTTTGGACATTATAATCTTTTTTTTATGAACTGTGACAGAAATATTGAAACTTAAGCATAAAAACTATGGATTTTTTTTATTTTTATGATATAATAAGCATACCTGATTTTAGGGAGGATGTTAAAAAATGGTTTTTAAAAATTACTATAAAATATTAGATTTAGAAACAAGCCACGTTTCAATTGAAGAAATAAAACAAGCTTATAGACAAGCAGCTAAGAAATATCACCCAGATTTAAATGTCGGGGATACATTAGCAGAAGAAAAAATAAAAGATATAAATGAAGCATATAAAACATTATCATCAGTTCCATCATCTAAAAGAAAATATGATAGAATTTGGAATTCTAAATTTGCGAAAGGAAAAAAAAAGCTTTTTCAAGTAAAGAGGAAAAAGGAGCAATTTTTAATATTTTTTTAGGAAATGTTGATAACATAGAAAAAAAAAGATAAACTTTCTAAAAAAAGTAAGAACCCAGTAAAAGGTGAAAATGTAGAAACAGAAATTAACATTAGTATATATGAAGCTTTTTTATGGTTTGGACAAGCAAATATCTTTAAAAAATATGGAAGGACAACCTAAAAATTTAACTTTGAAAATACCTCAAGGAATTAGAGATGGAGAGAAAATCAGATTAATTGGACAAGGAAAACCAGGGAGAGATGGTGGAAAAAGCGGGGATTTATTGATAAAAGTTAAAGTAAAAGATGATAATAAATTTAAACTAAAAGGATGCGATTTATATACAGATTTACTTTTGACACCTTGGGAAGCTGCTTTAGGAACAAGAGCGATAGTACAATCAATTGATGATGAAACAAAAGTATATATACCACAAAGGAATACAAAGCGGAGAAAAAATAAGAATACCAAATAAAGGATATCAATCTAGTAAAACAACAAGAGGAGACTTAGTGGCAGAAATTAAAATTGTAGTACCAAAACAATTGACACAACAAGAAGAAAAAATATTTAAAAAATTAAATGAAATATCAAATTTTAATCCAAGAAAATAAAACTTTACATAAATGTTGACAAAAGTAGCTTTTTAGCTATAATTGTAATTAGTAGTGTAACAAAAGACAAACTATGGATTAAAACATAGAAATGGGGTGTAAAGTATAAATGGAAACTATGCAAGGAAAACATTTTAGCATAACAGATCCAGATGGAGTAAAAAACAGTAATATATCAAGTTAATAAAACGAAAAAAAGAATATCTAAATCAGTATCCTAAATATACAGTAGAAAGGTTAGACCACACTGAAGAGATTGTAGGAAATTATAATAAAAAGACTTTTTTACGTAGATGAGCCACAAAAAGATGGTAATCAGCTTATTATTTTGTCTTTTGCAAAAGATAAGGTGGTTATTAATAATGGTATTTTGCTTGGAGATGAAGTTAAAATTACTAAAAAACCTACACCTTTTAAATTTAATACATTATACTCTGAACAAGAAACGGAATATAAAGACTTTCAATATACACCAAACTTTAAAAGACCTATATCTATTATAGATCCAGAAACTACAGAAGAGGTAAAGCCTGTGCTTTATTTTGATGAGAAAAACAAATGAAGTTAAAGGAAAATGTAAGTTAAAACCATATAAATCTTATTTCGCATTCGAAATAAGAGATGAAGGATAGGGAGGAAATGTTATGACTGCAAAAAAAAAAACAAAGGGATACACAAATACCGGTAGAAGCTATAGAAGGAGCAGCTGGAAAAGATGATAAAGGAATAACAATTGTTGCAATAAATCCAGTAGTATTAGGATTACTAAATGAAAAAATGTCAAAACAAGAAAAAGACACAAGTAACAAATTCTGTAAAAAGACCAGTAGACCCTATAAGTACAGAGCTAGGAATTAGTTGTATGAGTATATCAGCAGAAAATAATACAAGAATAGAAAAAGAGGAAAGACAATAAAAGATAAATAATTTACAAAAAAGAGTAGGTGAATTTTATGAACTACAAAGTAGAGGGAGCTATTAAAAGAAATAGAAAGAATTTTATAATATTTGCAATACTATGGATATTTATAGCCATAGTATTTGTTTCGCCTATTGCATATAGTTATCATATGTCAATAGCAAATGGAACATTTGATTTGCAAATATTTATAGAGATGTTAATAAAGTCAATAACTAATCCATTTGCGACATTTGGTAGTATCTTTACAGAAGGAGCTGTTGGAAATTATTTTTCAACGTTATTAATTGTAACTATATTTTATTCATTATTCTTTTTTTATAGGATTTGTAAAATCAGCTCCTAAAAAATGAATATTCAGATATTGATTGAACATGGTTCTAGTGATTGGAGTCAAAGAGGAGAACAATATAAAATATTAGATAAAAATAAAGGGAATTGTTCTTGCAGAAAATAATTATTTGCCAGTAGATAAACGAGGAAATGTAAATGTACTAGTTGTTGGACGGATCAGGTTCTGGTAAATCAGCATCATATTCAATTCCAAATGCATATCAATGTTTAGGCTCGTATGTTTTTACAGATCCAAAAGGGAGAATTATATGATAGAACAGCAGGATATTTAAAGTCAAAAGGATATGAAATTAAAGTATTAAACTTAGTAAGGCCACAATATAGTGATGGTTATAATCCATTAATGCATATTTCATCAGAACTTGATGTAGATGTTATTGCTAATACAATAATAAAAGGACAACAAGCAGAAGGTGGAAAATCAGATCCATATTGGGATGATATGGCAGAAATGTTATTAAAAGCATTAATATATTATTTAATTGCGACTAGACCAGAAGAAGAACAGAATCTAGCAAGCTGTGCTGAATTAGTTAGAGCTGCTAATAGCAATGGAGGAGGCAATTTACTTACAGAATTAATTAGTAAATTACCATATGATCATCCTGCTAGGATGTATTATAAATCAATTGAAATAGCACCTGAAAAGACATATGGCTCTATATTAAGTAC
>VOFJ01001665.1_pt1 | contig 41162 bp, 67 predicted proteins | sample 5384081 | NCBI WGS metagenome assembly VOFJ01 (sample SAMN12384729, study PRJNA508395) | human gut metagenome | isolation source: healthy gut I | host: Homo sapiens
AGAAAGCGTACGAGCTTGATGCAAAACCATTTCATCTGTATTTATTACTATTTTTAAAGAAGGGTTTGGAACATGAAAGATATCAAAAAATATCAGGGCGTTATCCCGGCCTTCTATGCCTGCTACGACGCAGAGGGCAATATCTCCACCGATGGCGTCAAGGCACTGACCCGCCACCTGATTGCCAAAGGGCGTTAAGGGCGTGTATGTGGGCGGCTCCTCCGGTGAGTGCATCTATCAGCACGTCGATGAGCGCAAGGCCGTGCTGGAAGCTGTCATGAGTGAGGCCAAGGGCAAAATCACCGTCATCGCTCACGTCGGCTGCAACAACACCGCCGACAGCGTCGAGCTGGCCCGCCATGCCGAGAGCCTAGGCGTGGACGCCATCGCCTCCATCCCCCCCATCTACTTCCATCTGCCCGAGTATGCCATTGCAAAATACTGGAATGACATGTCCGCGGCGGCTCCCAATACCGAATTCGTCATCTACAACATCTCCCCAGCTGGCCGGCACCGGCCTGACCATGAGCCTGCTGAAGGAAATGCTCAAGAACCCCAACGTGGTAGCTGTCAAGAACAGCTCCATGCCCACCCAGGACATTCAGATGTTCAAGGATGCCGGCATCGCCGCCCGCGGCGAGGGCAATTTCGTGGTCTTTAACGGCCCGGATGAGCAGTTCGTCTCCGGCCGCGTCATCGGCGCGGACGGCGGCATCGGCGGCACCTACGCCGTCATGCCGGAGCTGTATCTGGTCATGAACGAGCACATCAACAAGGGCGAGATCAAGCAAGCTCAGGCCCTCCAGTATGATGCCGACCGCATCATCTACAAGATGTGCGAGGCTCACGGCAACCTGTACGCCGTGCAGAAAGAGATCTTGCGCCGGATGTACGGTCTGGAGCTGGGCGGCGTGCGCGAGCCCATGCCCAGCCCGGCTGATCCCCGAGGATGAGGCCATCGTGGCCGAAGCACAGGCCATGATCGAAGCCGCCATCGCAAAACTGTAAGCTGAAGCAGCGCCCCCTCTCCGTCTCTTTTCAGAGGGGAGAGCGGGCGCTTGTTTTTGGAGGGACGTTTTATGATCTGTGATACCCTGCAGCACCTGACGCGCTACAAGGGCCTTTGCAAAAATCTCGACACGGCCATTGATTACCTGCTGACCCACGACCCTGCCAGCCTGCCTCTGGGCCGTACCGAAGTGGACGGCGAGGAAGTGTTTATCAACATGATGGATGCCGATCCAAACCGGACGACCGGCTACCACCCGGAATATCACAAAAAGTACGCCGATCTGCAGCTCGACCTGACCGGCAGCGAGGGTTGGGGCTTTACGAGACCGCCCCCGGCAGGGAGATCGGCGATTTTACCGGCGACTGCGGTTTTCGGCAAAAAGGACAGCGCCAGGTGTCGTGACCGGCGCTCTGGGCGAGGGGCGGTTCGTCCTCTTCTTCCCCGGTGAGCTGCACCGCCCCGGCGTGGAAATGCCCGGCTGCGATGGGCGTGCGCAAAGCTGTTGTAAAGATTCGGATGGAGGATAGTATCATGGATAATGAAAAACTGTTTGCTCAGATCAAGGGTGGCCTGATCGTCTCCTGCCAGGCACTGGAGACCGAGCCCCTGTACACGAAAGGGCGGTGTGATGCCGCTGATGGCAAAAGCCGCCGCCATGAGCGGGGCTGTGGGCATCCGTGCCAACACCGTGCGCGACATTACCCAGATCAAGGCAGTCGTGGATCTGCCCGTGATCGGCATCATCAAAAAGGACTACCCCGGCACCCCCATGTACATCACTGTGACCATGAAGGAAGTGGACGAGCTGGTGGCCTGCGGCGTGGATATTCTTGCGGTGCAGGGCACGGGAGCTCTCCGCCCGGACGGTTCCACCTCCGCCCAGTTCATCCGCACTATCAAGGCAAAGTACCCGGACCAGCTGGTCATGGCCGACTGCGACAACTTTGAGAACGCCATGGCCTGCGCCGAAGCCGGTGCCGACTTTGTGGGCACCACCATGCGCGGCTACACCCCTGAGACCCAAGGCATTGACGACATCGATTTTGATTTCGTCCACAAGCTGGCCACCGAGTGCCCCGCCAAAGTCATTGCCGAGGGCCACATCCACTACCCCGAGCAGGCCGTCAAGGCGCTGGAAGCCGGTGCATTCGCCCTGGTGGTGGGCGGTGCTATCACCCGCCCTGCAGAGATCACGGCCCGCTTTACCGGTGCCATCAACGCCGCATGAACAAGTAAAATGGAGACACCGAGATGAAACAGTATCTTGCGATCGATATCGGTGGCACTGCTGTCAAGCTGGGCATCGTGGATGAGACCGGCGCGGTAGACCCCAAGGCCGAGGAGAGCGTCAAGTTTTGACGGCTACCAGACCCCGGTACTCACCACCGTGCGCAAGGCCGCAAAGAGTTTTTGACCGCAAATTCCATCCCGGTGGAAAGCCTTGCTGGGGCATCGGCGTTTCGGCCACCGGCCAGATCGACAGCCGCAAAGGCATCGTGGCCGGTACCTGCGGCAACTTTCCCAATTACATCAACAGCCCTATCCAAGCTGAGCTGGAAAAGGACTTCGGCCTGCCCGTCACCGTTGCCAACGACGCCAACTGCATGACGCTGGGTGAAGTCTGGGTCGGCGGCGCAAAGGGTTATACCGATGTCATCGGCGTGACCCTGGGCACTGGCGTGGGCGGCGGCATCCTGACCGGCGGCCGCCTTTTGGAGGGTGCCCGCGGACTGGGCGGTGAGCTGGGCCACTACCGCACCCATGCACTGGACGGTATCCCCTGCACCTGCGGTGCCACCGGCTGCTGGGAGCGCTACGCCGCCACCACGGCTCTGGTACGGGCCGCACAGGAAAAGAACCCCGACTGGAAAGACGGCCGCGCCATCTTTGCTGCTGCAGAAGCAGGCGACGAAACAGTTCTGGCCCTGTTGGATGCATGGACGGATGAGATCGCACAGGGCCTTGCGGGCATGGTACACATCTTCAACCCGCAGTTGATCCTCATCGGCGGCGGCGTGAGCGCCCAGCAGAAACTGCTCATCGACCCCATTGCCGCAAAGGTGAAGGCCTCGGTCATGCCCGCCTTTGCCGAGGGGCTGGAAGTGCGCGCCGCCCAGCTGCACAACGACGCCGGTATGGTAGGCGCAGTGTACTACTTCCGCCCGCGCAGACCATGGAAAAGGAGTAATATATATGAGAAAACACATATTCTCTGTCTGGGTGATTCCAACACCCACGGCTACTGCGCCGACCCCAACGACAGCGCCGACGTCGGCATCCGCTTCAACGAGGAGGAGCGGTGGACCTGCCGCCTGCAGACCGCTCTGGGCGAGAAGTATCTGGTAACGGAAGAGGGCCTTTCCGGCCGCACCACCGTGTTCGTGGACCCCATCCACGAATCTATGGATGCCCTCAGCGTCATCTATGCCCCCCTGCTCAAGAGCCATGAGGTCATCGACCTGCTTATCATCATGCTGGGCACGAATGATGTCAAGGAGCGCTTTGGTGCCAATGCCGCCTGCATCGCTGCAGGCATGGAGCGGCTGATCCTCAAAGCCAAAAGAGCGTGGACTGCTGGGGCACCAAGCAGCCCAACATTCTGGTGGTGGCTCCCCCTCCCATCGGCGCAGGCTTCCACGACGCCGTGATGGGTGATGGCTGTGTGGAAAAATCTGCCGGTGTAGCCGGGCAGCTCCGCATCATCTGCGAGCGGCAGGGCGTGCACTTCCTGGACGCAAAGGACTGCGAGTTCAATCAAGTGGACTTCATGCACCTGACCCGTAAGGGCCACGCACAGCTGGCGGAGCTGCTGGCAAAAGAAGTACCGGGCCTGATCTGAGCAGAGCACGATTTTAAAAGCTCCGCTTCGCTCTGAGCATCTTTAGCGGAAATACTATTTTTTATTAGAGCAATACCGGACAGACTGCGGTCTGTCCGGTATTGCATTTTTCACGGAAGGGATCGTGACCGCAAACAGCATCGGCTCAATTCATCTTGTAAATACCGTTAAAATCGGCTATACTTTCCGCAGAAAGATCCATTGAAAGGAACTGTGCCATGCCTGAACTTTTAAAAGCGCCTGTCACCCCTGCTCAGCAGGCAAGAGATGCCCTTTTGGGTGCCCTCGTGGGGCTTGCCCGGGCCACCACCAGCGAGCCCAAAACGGACGACACCGACGAGGTGCTGAACGCCGGGCTCCGCCTTGCCGCGCAGCCGGATGCACCGGAGGAAAGGCTGCAGCGGATGCTTGCCATCGTCCAGACTGAAAAGCACCGCGTTGCCCCGGGCTGCGCCACCTGTGCCATGCCCTGCGGCAACACGAACGATTACGATTTTGTCCGCCTGTGGGCTGCGCCCGAGAGTATCCGCACCCTCAAGCTGCAAATGCTTTCTGCCGCGTTTGCGCTGGCCCAAAAGCGCCCGCAGGGTCAGACACAGGCCGCCGTTTATCAGCTGCTGTTCACCCTTGCCGAGGACTGGGACGAGGAGCTTCTTACCCCTGTTGTGCAACGCGCCAAGAGCTTTGCCTGGAGTAAATCCGGGCCGGAAAGCCGCCGCTTTTACCCGCCGTGTTTGTAGCGGGAGCGTTCCCGGCACAAACTCAGAAAGGTCCGCCTTTTTCTTTTTGCGTGTTTTTGTGGCAGTTCCGTAATACTGTTGCATCAAAAATGCATTCCAGTGAGTTTCACACCCGATTTCCTGCCTTTTTCCGAAAGTTTTTTGCAAAAAAAAGACTTTACAAACCATTTCTAAAAACTTATTATATAAATAATATATTTCATGGAGCCAATGCTTTGCAGCCCCCTGTGCAGCATTCAAATACGATCAAGGAGGGGTTTCATCTATGCCCGAAAAAAAGAAAAAGACCGCAGCGGCTGCTCCTGCTGTGGAAGCTCCTGCCGCTGAGGCCAAGGAGATCTAAGACCCGTAAATCTGCCAAGGCCCCTGCACGCCGCGGCCGTCCCCCCGCTTGCACCGGAGTTGTATGTGGAGTTCAGCGGCAAGTTGACAGTATAACGTGACCGACATCATCGACCGTGCCAAGGCAGACTACCGCACCACCCACAAGGTCGGCGTACAGTCCTGCAAGGTGTACGTCAAGCCCGAGGAAGGCGCTGCTTACTACGTGATCAACAAATTCTCCGGCAAACTGGATCTGTAACTTTTCCTGTCTTCTTTTCTCCTGCTGCAAAGCACTCCGCACCTGTTTTGCGGCAGGTTGTCCGTTCCCACACAAGGCTCCATTTTAAACCGTAAAAAAGCTGCCCTGCACCAAAAATGCAGGGCAGCTTTTCATTTTACATCAAACCATCTTTTTCCAGAACGGATAATGCTGGATCACGGGGTCCGGGTCCGGGATCTCGAACACATAGCGCTCGGTAGCAGTTGATCACGGTGGTCTTGCCGCGGGTGCACACGCGCGGCAGCTTTGCATCATAGTTCAGGTGCACATGGCCGTGCACGAACCACTGCGGCTCGTATTCATCCATCAGATCATTGAAGCACGCAAAAGGCCCTTGTGAGCATGATCCGTGCTGTCGTTCAGGCCAGCCGCCGGGGAGGGGGTAAGCAGCAGGTCGATGCCGCCCACATGATGGGCCTTGCGCCAGAGCTTTGCGCACACGGCGGCGCATTTCCCTTTCCGTATACTGAAAGCTGTCCTCCCGGTTATTGTAGCGGATGCTGCCGCCCAGTCCCATAATGCGCAGGCCCTTCCACACATACACGCTGTCGTCCACACAAATGCATCCGCCGAGGTTCATTTCCCTGTAACTGCCGTCGTGGTTGCCGTGGACATACAAGATGGGCGCAGCCGTAAAGTTCGTAAGATATTCCAGATACTTCTGCGGCAGGTCTCCGCAGGAAAGGATCAGGTCGATCCCTCCAGATGTTCGCGGGTACCGTAGTCCCACAGTGCTTTAGAGGGCACATCCGAAATTGCAAGAATTTTCACATCAGGTTTGCTCCGTTCTCTCTCGGCCGAGGGCCGCTTATTTCACAAACCCTTTCAGGGTATTGAGGCCGTTGATCGCCATAAGCACATGCGTTTTTACATCCAGTTCATCGTAGTGCGGCAGCGCACCTTCCACGCATTCGTCCAGCCAGTCCATCTCCATCAATTCCTTGGGACTGTAGAGGGTGGCTTCCGGCGAGTGCAGCACATGCCCCTGCGCGTACAGGTCTTCCGGGAAGATGCGCAGGTTGTTCTCGCTCAGCATCTTTTCCATCAGGTCCAGCAGCTGTAAAGTGCCTGCGGGCAGGTCTTTGCTGTAATCGATCTCCTCTGCGCCGCTGCGCATGCCCCACCAGTAATTCACGGCTCTGGCTCCCGCTGCATCGCTGTCCCACGCGCCGTCAAAAAATGGAGCGGATGATCTCGGTATAAAAGGTATCCCACCGCCACACCGGCAGGCCCAGCGGCTGCAAACTGCCGTCCGGCATGCGGCGCACAAGGCCGTAATCCCGGTGGGTGCCTTCCGGCTCGCGGATATCCCGGGCATAGAAGATCTTCCACATCCGGCCGGTCAGAGACATCCAGCGGGTGTGCCGGGTCCGGCAGGCAGGCCCAGCGCAGCACCACTTCTTTGCGTCCGGGCGCACGGTCTTCAGGCCCTGCGCATAGGCGTTTACTGCCGCCGGGATGCCGTACACCGGGTTTGCCGCCACATAGCCCACGCGGTCGGTCTTGGTCAGCACACCGGCCAGCATTCCCAGCAGATAGGTCACCTCATAGATGCGGGGGTAGTAGGTGCGCACCAGCGGGTGGGGCGCACTGAGGGAACAGTTCAAAAACCGGGTGCCGGGGTGCTGCGCCGCGACTTTCAGGCAGGCGGGGTGCATCCGGGCACTTGAGGTGAACACCACGTCGGCATTGTCGTGAGCCACATCCTCCAGCACCTGCTCCGCGTCCACCTCGGGCTCGATGTTCTCTTTGCGGGTGATGAATACCCGATCCGGGAACGCCTGCTGCAGCGCTTCGATGCCCTTGTCGTGGGCGCGCACCCACGCGCTGTTTTCGGCGTTGTGCTCGTGCAGGAACACCACCCGCAGCTCGCTGGGCTTTGTAAAGATGTTCAGCTTTGCCAGCAGCGGTTCGCCTGGGCCCTGCTTCGGCTCCAGCGAAAGGGCCACGGCCTGCGGCTCGGTGAGCACCTTCACCTCATCCCACAGCTTTTCCAGATTCTGCTTCATCTGGCTGGGCGTGCTCTCGCAGGCATCCGCGTAACGGTAGACCGACAGATACACCAGCATGGCATCGCCGGCAGTCAGATTCAGTCCGCCGCCGCCCAGAGCCAGAAACTGCTGGCGGAACATGGTATAGAAGGAGGAAAAGCTCAGCCGGTCATCATCCGTCCAGCTTTCACCGCTGGCCTTGCACACCAGCGTCTGCAATTTTGCGTAACCCCCAGACGGGAGAAATGCACATCGTTGACCTTGGAGAGCTTATAAAAATCCAGAAATTCGTAGTAGATACGGTTTTCCAGACTGTCGTTCCGTTCCGGGACGAGCCGCGTGACCGTGCCCGCGATCCTGACCGCATCAAAATACTTGAGCACCGATACCCGCTTGTTGCCTTCCTGCACATAGAATTTGTTCAGAAACTCGTAGGCGATGATGGGGGAGTGTGGATGCCCTCGTCCAGATGTGCATCGCAGAGGTTCGACCACTTGCCTGCAAACTCGGTGTCCGGCTCCAGCAGGGGCATAAAGTTCGGTGCAAAGGCGGTGTGACGGCCGCTGGTCTTTGTGCCGACGATGCTTTCCGCCGGGATCTCCACAAGGCCCAGTGGCTCCTGCGCCACGATGTTCACATTGACCAGAATATCGTCCAGCACCGCAAGATACGGTGACTGGCCGCGCGCCACACAGGCACGGTAAGCACGCTGGCCGCTCTTCAGTGCGTTCTTGTAATCTTCCAGCATAGTTGCTCCTTTTTCTCAGCTGCAATGCGCTGCAGCCAGCTGCCGCAGCGTCCTGCTTCAGTATACCATGAAATTTGATTTTATGGGGAGGATTTTCCGCACAAAAGAGTTGATTTATCCTGCACTTTCAGGTACGATAATAGAAAGCAAACAATGATAGGAGCATTCTTTCCATGCAGACCGAACAGATACCCGTACTCAAGGCCGACGAATATCCCGGCGGCATCTGGTATTACGAGCCGCATACATATCAGCCCTACCGTTACGTGCTGGGCCGTGTTGGCCGCACCCGCTGGTGTGCATTGGCATCAACCCCAGCACCGCACAGCCCGGCGCGCTGGACCCTACCCTGAAAAGTGTGGAGCGTCTTGCCGCCGCCAACGGCTTTGACAGCTGGATCATGTTCAATGTATATCCCCAGCGCGCCACCGACCCAAACGATATGGACCGTGTGCCGGACCGCGCCCTGTGTGACGAAAACCTGCGCTGGCTCCGGGCCGTTCTGGCCCAGACCGAACCCACCATGTGGGCGGCATGGGGCACCCTGATCGAAAAGCGGGACTATCTGCCCGGCCTGATGCGGGAGAGATGGTGGCCCTGACGCGGGAAAGGGAGATCCCGTGGGTCACTTTTGGCCGGCGCAGCAAAAAGGGCCACCCCCCCACCACCCGCTGTACCTGCGCAAGGATTCCACCCCGGAACCCTTTGATGTGGAAAATTATCTGGACACCTGCTTTTAACCTGTTTTTTCAGGTGCCCGACCTGATGCGGAGGGATCTTTTTTGACCGCAGAACATTATCACGCCCTGCACAGCTGGATGGATGCCCACCACACAGCCAGCCGCTGTGTGGTGGAACTGGACCGCTGGCTGCCGCTCATCCCTTTTGTATGCTACCCCGTGCTGCTCTGCCTGCTGAACGTCCGGCTGTTTCGGCTTCTGGGCAGTCAGCGTCAGGCGCGCTGGACCTCACCGCCGTCATTGCGCGGACGGTGTTCGTGCCGGGGCTTACCTTCTGGGGCGGCACCATCCTGCGGGACAGGCTGAACCTGCCGCGTCCCTATGAACAGCCCGGCTTTGAGCCCCGTTGCGCCGCAAGGAAACAAAGGGGACACTCCTTTCCCATCCCGTCATGCGCTGAGCGCTTCCGTGCTGGCCATGGTATGGATGTATTTCTACCCGAAGGCCGGGCTGGGTGATGGTGGGCATCACGGTGCTCATCTGTGTTGGCCGTGTGCTGACCGGCGTGCACCATATCCGCGATGTCGTGGGCGGAGCCGCGCTTGGGCTTTGCTTTTGGGCTTTGCAGGCATGTGGCTGCTGTAAAAGCAGTGCTTTGCGGGCTTTGAAAAAAGAAAAAAGATTTTTGCATTTTTTGCTTGACAGAATGGGACCTGTATGGTATTATACTTCTCGCAGCGTGTGCCGACACACAGCTGCCGCCATACAGGAACCCAATGGGATAACAACGTGCGCCCGTAGCTCAGGTGGATAGAGCAACTGCCTTCTAAGCAGTGGGCCGGGGTTCGAGTCCCTTCGGGCGCATTGATGTGGTGCCCATAGCGTAGTCGGTTAACGCGCCAGATTGTGGGATCTGGAGACCGTGGGGTCGAGTCCCACTGGGCACCCCACCAAAAAATCCGCTGATGCTTTGCATCGGCGGATTTTTTTTTATTTGGTGGGATGCCCAGTGGGACGAGAACAAGGCGGCTCTGACGCGTCAGCGGCAAGCAACCAACAGCCCAGTGGGCTGTTGGTTAGCCTGCGGGTTCCAATCAGTAGGAATGTCTACCAAGACAAATGCTGTGCTGATGCTTTGCATCGGCGGATTTTTTTATTTGGTGGGCGTGCCCAGTGGGACTCTGCCCCCCAATATTTTCTGTTAAAAAAAAAGCATGTGCAGGCCCTTTGGAAAACTGTGGTTTCCCGGGGTCTGCACATGCTTTTTTGTTCAGGCTTTTTCTTTATTGCAGTCAGCGCTTCATCTGCTGCAGGATCTGCGCGATCTCTGCACTGGAATAGCCATCCCTGCGCAGCGCACTGCTGATACTGGTATCGTTTTTTTTGCCCTGACTGCGCATCAGCATCGCCATCTGTAGGGGCACCGGGCACCGTCACGTTCCGAGAGGTGTCGCTGCCCAGACGGGTAGCGCTGCTTGTGCTGCGGTTGGCCGTGCCGGAAGAGCTGCCGCTGCCCGCGCTGCCGGAAGCCACCGTGCCGGATGCCGCCTGCCCCCGCCCGGCTGGCCTTCTGGGCCGCATTGTTCTTTTTCAGGTTCCACTCGCCCATTGCAATGTTCAGCTTCTGGCTGGTGACGTCGTTGTTGAACTTCTGCTGGTTGAGTTTGTCCTGATACTCCCGCTCGCTCGTCTCGTTCTCGTAGCGCTGCTGGTTCAGGCTGTCCTGATACTGACGCTCCTGCAGCTGCTGGTGCCACTGAGTGTCGGCACGGTCTGCCTCGTACTGGCGGTTGCCGGAGTAGATGTTGTAGCCGGTATTCAGCAGGCCGCTCAGCATGGAGCCAAGCCCGTGGTGCCGCTGAGAACGATCTGCACCGCATCGCCCAGCACACCCAGCACAGTCATCACATTGTTGCTGAACACCTGCTGGCGGCGTGCTGCCTGCTGCTGTTCCTGCGCGGAGTAATAATCGTGCAGGGTGCCCAGCTGGCTCAGATAATCCTGATACGCGCCGTAGTCCTGCGCATAGGCATTGTTGTTGTAGGCTTCGCCCTTCTGCCGCAGCTGGGTGTAGTAGTCCGAGAGCTTGTTGTTGTACTGCCGCTGGGCATCCTGTTCGCTGTTGTTCAGCTGATCCAGCTGGCTCACCAGCTCGTTGCCGCCGCTGGTATACGTATCCAGTGCCAGACTGTACAGCGTGGGGATGGCGCTGCTCAGCGCACCGATCTGCTGCTGGTATGCCTGCTGGGCGCCACACTTGCGGCATAGCTGGAGCCATAGCCTCCGGTCAGTGCTGCCCCCTGTGCCGCAGCATCGCACTGGCGTTGTGGGCGTTCTGCAGATAGTTCTGCTCGTACTGGCGGTAGAGCGGGTCCTTTGGTGTAGCTGTACTGGAAGCTCCCGCGCTGCAGCAGCTGGCCCAGAAGCTGATCGATCTTATCCTGATAGCGGCTCGTAGTCGTCGGGGCGTTTCGTCTGCCATTCCTTCAGGGCATTCTCTGCACTCCGTCACCGTCTGACTGGGCTTATAGCTGGCATTTGCCAGTGCATTTTTTTCCACCTCCGCGCGGCTGCCCAGTCCCGCAGCCGAATAACCGCTCTGCGCCGCCGACAGACCATTTTCCTCCGTCTGCGCCTGCACCGCGGCAAGCGCTTCGTCCTTTTTCTTTTTGTTTGCCATAAAAACTCCTTTTTTCTTACAGATCCTGCAGTCTGGTACGCAGTTCCTCTGACATGTTTTCGGTATCCAGATTGCTCAGCACATACTGCAGCTGTTCCTGCATCTGGTACAGGTAGCTGCGCAGGGCGCGGACATCCTCCGGGTCCATGTTCTCGCTGAGCTTGGGCAGGCCGATCTTGTTAATGCCCATCACGCTTGCCATTCGTCACACCTCCCCGCCTGCAATGCCGCCCTTGGCAGCGGCCACTGTTTTTGCAATGCTGCGCAGGGTGATCTGTCCCCTGCCCTTCAGGCGCAGCCGCAGCGTACCGTGCCGCCGGGGAACGAACGGCAGATCGTAGCTCCGGCGCACATTCTGCGCAGCCAGCTCCGCCACCGTTTCCCAGGGGCCGCCGTCATAGCTGGCGGCCACCTCCACCGTACTGCTGCACTCGGCATCCAGCCGCAGCGTCAGTCGGGAAAGATACCGGTCCTCGGCACCGTCCAGACCAATGTCTCCCGTGGTCAGCTCAAAGTTCAGCTTTTCCTCCACACCGTCGGTGGCCTGCCAGTCCGTCTTCGCGGCTGGGGTCCGCCGCCCACAGGCCTGCCCGTCCCACAGATACAGCTGGCCGCCGGTGCTGGCCATGTCGCAGGAGCATACATCCTCCTCGTGCCAGAGCGCACGCTCGGTATCGTACACCAGCAGCCTTGCCGTATTTTCGCTTGCCGCCTTGCGGGCCACATGCAGGTAAGAGAGACCATCCAGCGCTCTGCCCACCGCGCTCTGCACATTGGCCAGCCGGCCCGAATCCAACGCGCCGGACACTTTTGGTTGGAATGCTGCCGTCCCATGCCATCACACCGTCCGGCGAAAGATAATACAGCGTCTCGTTCAGCACGCACAGGCTGCGGGCCGCGTTTTTGGCCACGCCCCGGCAGCGCAGGGCTGTGAGCTGAAAATCCGAGGGCTTGGAGCCGTAGAGCTTGTGCAGGGTGTTCTCTTTGAAAAATAAGGCGTAGCCCATGCAGGTGGCGGCGCCGGTGAATTCGCCCGTCGCTGCCCACGGTCACAGCGTAGCTGTCCGCAGCCGTTCCCCGGTAGGAGAACCAGTTGGTGGGGTCGCCTAAGCGGCAGGCATAGATCACGTTTTCCTTGCTGCTGCAGCCCCATACCCGGTTGTCGCACTCGGTAACGTAGTCCAGATCCGGCACGCGGCGTTCCATGGATACCGTCTGGGCGGCGTCCACGCAAAGCTGCGGTGCTGTTTGCCGTCCATGCTCTGCCACTGGGCGGCGGCGGCGTTCTGCACCAGTGTGCCGTAGAAATACTCGCCCTGCGGGGTGCAGCGCACCCAGCGTTTTCCAGTAAACTCGCCCACGTCATACACGATTTGGTCTCCATTCAGCCGGGCTCTGCCCCTGCCGCTTCGGCGTGCGCCCTGCACGGTCACGGTGTCCCACTGCCGGAACAGCTTGCCCAGCCCTGCCGCCGTGATGCGGCAGTATTCCAGCGGGATGGCTGCCCAGCTGCCGGAGTTTTTGCTGTACATCTCCAGCGTGCTGTCGTACCGCCACGGATGGTCGGCATCCTCTACCTTTAAAAACAGCTGTCCGTCTGCCGGTTCGGCGGGCTCCTCCCGGCCAAAGGCTTCCACCTGATAGGTCTTGCCTGCGGCATCACAGGGGGCAAAGGTCACGCTTTTGCCCGCCGCCGTCCACAGTGCCCCCAGTGCAGTCAACGCTGCCGTCTGCCGTATCAAAAGGCCAGCTTGTCCGGGAAGATCAGGAATCTTTGTACCGATGCCCACCAGCGCCTTGCGGCCGTCGGTCACAGCGTCCGGCTTCGTCACCGCCGGGGCGGCGGCATCGTCCGGGGGTATAAACGACATCCCGTCCGCAGACGGTCAGCAGACCGTTCAGGTGGTACATCCCGTTCAGGCCGGTCAGCGCCCGCAGCTTGCGGCGGGGCGTGCGGGTGCTCAGTGCGGGAAAATCCCGGGTGGAAAAAGTTCACTCCGGCGCTGTACTCTGCTTCCGAGCAGCCGTAGGTCTCGTTCAGGCCGCCAAAGGCCCGCAGCAGCTGCCGGGTGTTGGCAAGCCGTATTCTGTCTGCCAGTACCATCGCCTCACCTCCTTACCAGCGCCACTGCGCCCGGCTGCGGGGCGGGTAGTTCTGCCGCAGCCAGACCGCCAGCTCTGCATACAGGGCGTTGTACTGCGCCTGCTCCCCGGCGTAGCGGTCGGTCTCGCCCAAGGCCGCGTCCATCTGCGCACACAGCAGGTGCGGGTACAGGGCATCAAAAGGGCGGCGGTGCCAGCAGCGTCTGGTCGTCCTGCACCGGCTGCTCCCACGGACGGTCTGCGCCCACGGCGTCAAACGCCCCGGCGGCGGCGCGGTCAAACAGCTTTGTGCGCAGCAATGCGTCCGCCTCCCGCAGCCATTGCAGCCGGGTCTCGGTTTCAATGCGGCAGTTTGGGCGCAGCTGCTCGGCACGCTCCAAAGCCTCTCCTATGGTCATCTCATCACATCCTTTTTATAAAAAGCCCGGCCGGGGGCATTTCTCCCAGCCGGGCAGCGCTTATTTTACTGCGCCGCGTTCTCCGCAGCGGCAATGCGGGCAGCGGTCAGCTCGTCCTGACGCTGGCTGTGCTCCAGCACCTCGGCCACGGCGGGCGGCACCTCCACTTCCACGCCACGGCGGATCTTATAGTTCACGCCGTTGACGCTGACGAACAGATCGCCCTTGTAGCGGCTGTTGTCCTTGAACAGCCGGATGCGCACATTCTTTTCAGCCATAGGCACCTCCTTAGTTGGCGGCAGCGGTGGCAGATAGCTGGACACGCTCTCGATGCGCACCATGTACTGCTCCACCAGACGCTCTGCCGCACGCATCCCCTTCCAGCCCACAGAAGCGCGCTGGTTCAGCGGGTCGTCGCCGTAGCCCAGCTGCTTGACGATGTGTTCCAGACCGCCGCCCTCCAGCTCGGTAACGCCGTAGGCATGGGCACCCAGCACCAGCGTGCCGAACACCGCAAGACCCGCCGGGCAGGTGTCGTCCTTCCAGATCTTGGCCTCGCTGGTCTCGATAAAGCGGATATTGCCCAGCTTGCCGATCTCGCCGCGGAACATGGTGTCCGGGTCGGCGTACTTGTGCACCTCAATAAACTCCTTGCTGGTCTTGAGGTCGTAGGCGGCATAGGGGTGGATGATGGCGATGTAGCTGTCACCGATGGGGTCGGCGTTCATTGCGGCCCAGCTGCGCCGCCGCCTGAAAGAACAGCTTCGGGGTCAGGGGTGCAGCTCTTGTCCAGTGCCTTGCGGCTGGTAACGGCGGTCTCGGCACCGTCTGCGCCCAGCTTCGGGGCGTAAATGACGTTGGTGCCGCCTGCCAGCACATCGCGGGTGATGCTGTCCATGGTGCGGCCCGCCTGACTTGCCAGAACACGGGTAGCCTGCACCACATTGTTGTCAATGGCAGTCATCTGCAGCACGTCGGTCAGCGGAGTCCAGCCGCCGTACTGGTGCAGATCGCTGGTGATGCTGGTCACGTTCAGGGCCTGACCGTTGGGGGTAACGCCCTCGGTCAGCGGGGGTGCTGGCCTTGGGCAGGCTGTCATACTTGCGGAACTCAATGGTCTTGCCGCCGTTCTGGGGCACCGGGTAGTAGTCCGCAAACTGGTCGTGCACCAGACGCGGCTCTGCCTGATCGATAAGACGCTTCTCGTAGAAGGTCTTCATCTCCACCGACATGGTTGCCGGTGGTGTTGGTCTGCGCGTCCGCAAACAGCTGGATGTTGAAAATTGTTCATGCTTTTTTCTTTTTCTCTTGTAAAAAGGTTAAAGTTCGATCTGAGCTCCGTGGAGCACACGGCGCTCCAAGGCTTCTCGCTGGGCGCGGGTCATGCTGGCCACATCCGGGTGCACCGTAGCCGCGCCACCGGGCCGGATGCCGTTTTCGGTGGGCCGGGCGGCCCGCTGCTGAATGCGTTGCACCACGCCCTGTTCCACCGCCTGCGCAGCACAGTGCAGGCTCTCGTCGTAGTGGGCCAGACGGTACGCATCCCGCATCCTCATCCCGGGCAGCTGCATCAGGCGGCGCATTTCCGGGCTGCGCAGCTCCTTCTGCAGATGAAGTCCGGCTGGCTGCGGCGCATGGCCGCTTCCTCTGCCGCCCAGCGGGCATGCAGGCCCTGCAGCTGCCGTCCGGGTGCTGCGGGCAAAGCTGGACAGCGGTGGCAGCTCCGGGCGCTGCTAACAGGCAGCTCCTGCCGGGGCTTTTCCGGCTGCAGCTCTACTGTTTTCTCTGCCGGGCCTGCGGGCACGGGCGGGCGGCTTCGTCCGGCTTCATGGTGCCGGAAGCCTGCCTGCCTGCCGGGTCTGTGCATAAAGGCTCCCCACGGGGCAGGGCCGTGGGGAGCGGCACTCGTGTTCTGCTGGCCGCTGCCCCAGCCTCGGCTCCCTGTTTCCGCCGCAGGCGGCGGTCGCCTCCGCTGCAAACAGCTGCAGATCCATCATGCTCTCCTTTCCCCGGCGGCTCACATCTGCAAAGCGGACATTCTCCGGGTAGCGTTCAGCCAGCAGTGCAAAGCAGGCCTTGGCCAGTTCAAAGGCACCGCGCACCCATTCTTCGCAGGGCGCATCCACGCTCACTGCCAGGCGCGGGCCGTCCGGCTCATCAAAGGCTTCGCTGCGGGCACTCTCTTCGCCGGCCAGCAGGTACACAAGCCCCTGCATCACGGTGCTGGCACCGGCGCACACGATGTCCTGCCCGGCAGGCGCATAGCCTGCATGACCGGCAGCTTCCAGCCGGCAGCTCAGCCCGGCCGGGGTATCCATCTCGCTGTAACAAACTTTCATCATAAAATTCACCTCCTTTTTAATGTAGATCCATGGCACGTGCAGCGGCGGCCACCGGTAGTGCGCTGCCAAGGCCCGCCAGCTTTGCCTCCAGCCCGTCCGTTTTTCTGCGCAGACGCACCGCCATGCTGCTGCGGAGCCGGTTCGTCAGGCCCGGTGCCCTGCTGGGCGATCACCGCCGCCATCTGTGCCATCTGCTGCTGCACCTAGCCAGCTGCTGGGCAAGGGTGCCGTTCTGCCGCACCCTCTGGCGCACCTTCTCAATGCCTTCAAAATCCATCATGTCCAGTGCCGCAAGGGCGGCATCGGAATTCTCCGGCTTGAAAAAGCCCAGCTGATAGCACTCCTTGGCCGGTCTCGTTCTGGGAAAGGCGGCTGAAGGTGCTCTTCTTGGCGGCGCTCACCACGCTGTCAAAGATCGGCTCCCGGCTGCCCAGCTCCACGCCGCCCACGCTGCCGCCGGGCACAGCCCGCAGCGCCTGCGCCGAGAAGGGCACGAACCGGCTCTCGCCGCTCTCGCCCACGATGCGGAACACCCGCTGCTCGTCGTAGAACTGGCGCATCAGCTCGATGATCAGATAGCACTGCTTTGCAAAAGCACGGTAGGCGCTCTTGAGCATATCGCGGTGAGTTTGCTGCCTGCCTCCTGCAAGGCCGCAATGGCGCTGGCTGCGGTCACACCTCCGGCAGTGCCGCCCTGCGTCATGTCCCGGTTGCCGCTGATCTCCTTCAGCTCTTCAATGCGGCTCTGGCGGTAACTCAGGCTGTTGCCCTGCATGCCCGCCGTCTGCAGCGGACGGAAACTGTCGTCGTTGAGCCGTCCCGCCACATGCACGATGTCCCGGCTGAAATCGGCCAGCTCTTCCTCGTTGACCCCTGCCGTGTCGCTGAGCACATACCGCTGCTTTGCACTCAGCAGCACGTTCTCGTCCATGGCATGGTTCATCTTGTCAATGGCGGTCTGGCAGTCCTTCATCACATCGATGTAGCCAAAGCCCGCCGGGCTGTCCTCCTCCACGAACAGCGGGTCAAATACAAAGGGGTACTGCCCGTGGTCGTACAGGCCCCTTTCTGCCAGCGCCGGGTCGTTCTGGCTGGCGTACAGCACCACGCCGTTGCAGAACTTGCAGTAGTGCAGCACCATGCGCCCCGCTTTCATCCGGGCGCTTGTAGTACCAGTCCACCACCACGCTCTTGGAGCTGGTGTCCTGCCCTTCATCGTGGATGTACCGGGGCACGTCCAGCACGCTGGCGGTGTGTCCTGCCAGCTGCGGGTACCGTGCGCGCACAGCCGGGCCGTGTCCTCAAGGCTCAGGCTGAAAAAAGTCCGGCGATGCCTGAATATCCGCCACGCCCGGCTCCCAGTAGAGCATCAGCAGGTTCACGCTGCGCACCGCAATGTCGCCAATGCCGCCGCGCATTGCAGGGTCCCAGAAGACACCGGTGACCCCGGTGCCCTGCTTGAGCTTGCGCCACCAGCAGTCGCTGTACACCTGCTCGTAGTCGGCCTGTTCCAGCACCACCGGCAATACGCTGGAAAGTGCCCGTGCGGTGTCCTCGTCATCTGCCGACCGGGGCAGCACGTTGGGCTCCGGGTAGTTGTCCATGGCATCCGCATGCTTGTTGGCAATGCTGTTGAACAGCCACCCGCTGGAAGGGCTGGGCCTTGCCGGGCATCATGGGGTTCTGGTAGTTCTTCCAGTGGCCCATGCGGAACCACAGCTCGTTATCCACAATGCGCTTGTCCAGCGCAGCCTTGCCCGCCTTGTACCGCTGCAAGGTCTGCATGGCCTCGGCCACCTGTGCTTCTTCACCCACGGGCAAGCTCTCGTTCTCGTAATCGTCCATTGCGTTTCTCCTTTAAATTCTGTAAAATCTTGCCCGCTTGTGCAGGTTCCAGCGGGTCGTCGGTGGGCGGGGCGGCGCAGCACAGCGCAGGGTGGACTGATAGGGTTTCTCCATCAGCACATAGCGGCACTCGTCGTAAATGTGATCCTCCTGCCGGGTGTCGATGTCCTCCACATTGCTCTCATCGTACACAAGGTTCGGGATCGTGCGGATGAAGTGTTTGCAGGTGTTGAAGACCTGCAACATCGGCCTGCCGTCCGTGTCAAAAGTTCAGCCGGTAGTGGAACTGCATCTTTCCCGCCAGACGGGTGGTCGCCGGGGGACCAGCGCAGGAAGTTCGGCGCCCGCTCCATCATAGCAGCAATGCTCTCGCCGCGGCTCTCATCAAAGATGGCCGGATCGGCAATGCCGTGGATCACCCTGCCCCGCAGCAGAGGGTCGTTCTGCTCTGCCTCCCGGATGCGCCGGGCCTGTTCCACCGGGTCGATGCGCAGGCCCTCGTTCGGCCTGCCCGTGCAGCCGTACAGCTCCCTGGATACGGTAGAGCCGCCCCTCCTCGTCCGCTGCGTACCACCCCACCGAGAACGGCTTGGAAAAGCCAAAGTCGAACCCCGGTAGATGCCAGTGCTTCGGGATGGTGAACGGTGCGATCACATGAGTCCAGCGCTGATCCTCGATAGTGGGCCGGGTCGTTGCGCCACTCGGTAAACACCTGTCCGAGAAGCTGTCCCAGCTGCCATAGAGCAGGGCCTGCTTTTCTGCTTCCGGCATACTGGCAAGGCTTGCAAGGTAGCCGGGGTCGTGGGCCAGCAGGGCGGGGTTATCAAAGATGCTGGACGGGATGAACACCCGCGAGCGCTGCAGCTTCTGCTCGGTGCCGTCCGGCAGCCTGACCGTGTATTCTTCCACAATGGGCGTGCCGGGTGGTGCGGGTGTGATGAACCGCGCCTTCACCCACCCGTGGCCGATGCCGCCGGGGTTGGTGGTGGCCCGCATGTACACCCGGGTGCCCGGGCCGGTGGGACGGTTGCGGCTCATCATGTAGCTGTACTCTTCCCATTCAAAGTGGGTCAGCTCGTCAAAGCCGATAAAATCAAAGGCTTTGCCCTGATAGTTGGTGCGGTCCTTGGTGTACTGCATGGAGCCAAAATAGATCTTTGCCCCGCTGGGGAAGTTCCCACATGGGTGGTGGCGTTGTACTGCGCCTGCGGAAAAGCCCTGCGGTAGTACATCTGGCTTTTATCCACCAGATCGGAAAGCTGCGGGTAGGTCTTGCGCAGGATCAGCGCCCGGTAGTGCGGGATATGCACCTGCCGCAGCGCTTCAATGATGAGTGCATCGCTTTTTCCGCCGCCTGCCGCGCCGCCGTACAGCGCTTCCGGCTCCGGGCGGCGCATGAACTCGGCCTGTCTGGGTTGTGGCCGCCAGACCACCGACGCTCTTGCTTCCTGTGTGCTCATGTTTCTTCCTCCACGGGCGGCAGGATCACCACGCCGCATCCTGTGCCCTCTGTCTGCGTGCCCTGATCGTTCAGGGTCTTGGCCACAGCGGCCAGATCCTTGAGCACCGCCGTGGCCTCCTTTGAGGCCTTTGATGGTGCTGCCGTCTGCCGCGCCCGTTTTCTTTGCTGCCTTTTGGCGGGCATTCAGCTCCCGTACCTCCTGCGCCAGCAGGGTGCTCAGGGTGTCGGTGGCCCGGCTCAGGCTTTCCAGCCCTTTGGCCTGTTTTATCTGCCCCATGGTGTAGGTATCAGCTCCTTTCTGCCCCGATGTGCTGGGCTATGGCAAAAAGGATACCACCGTCTGCCGCATTCCGACAGGGCGTACTTTTTCAGGGCCAAACAGTATATTTGATTTATGAAAATCCATGCAGTATAACAAAGTTGTATTTTAAACAACGTTATCCTGTCATTTTTGAAAGTAGTGTATTTTTTCCACGCGAAACCTGTGGCAAATCTCCCGGAAACGTTTATAGTCATACTCATTTGCAATTTTTGGACAAAAAATGAAAAAAAATGTGTTTATTTTGTGGACAAATCCAAGCGGAACATGCTACAATAGCTTTTTTGTTCTTTCCCGCCGCACGCACCGGCGGGATGTTTTGGGAGCTGTGTTTATAAGCAGGGTGTGCCGAACGGATGCGGGCAACCCCCTTCAGGCGGTGTGCTGTGTTTATGAAAACGGCTTCTTATTTAAAATCAGGAGGTTTCTCATGTTAGAAAAGTTCTTTCACCTGAAAGAAAACCACACGGATGCCAAAACCGAAGTCATGGCCGGTATCACCACCTTCATGACGATGGCTTACATCCTTGCCGTCAACCCCAACATCCTGTCCGCAGCGGGCATGGATTCCAAGGCTGTGCTGATTGCCACCGCGCTGGCATCCTTTATTGCCACCGCACTGATGGCTGTGCTGGCCAACTACCCCTTTGCACTGGCACCCGGCATGGGCCTGAACGCCTACTTTGCCTACACCGTTGTGCTCTCCATGGGCTACAGCTGGCAGATGGCTCTGCTGGCCGTCTTTGTTGAGGGCGTCATCTTCATTGCACTGTCCCTGACCAATGTGCGCGAGGGCATCTTCAACGCCATTCCCATGACCCTGAAGAGCGCCGTCAGCGTGGGCATCGGCCTGTTCGTGGCCTTTGTCGGCCTGCAGAACGCCAAGCTGATCGTCAACAGCGATTCCACGCTGGTCACCTACCAGCACTTCAAGGGCGCAACCTTCCACAGCGTGGGCGTGGGCGCCATCCTTGCTCTGCTGGGTGTGGTCATCACCGCCATCCTGCTGGTCAAAAGGGTCAAGGGCGGCATCCTGTACGGCATCCTGATCACCTGGCTGCTGGGCATCGTGTGCGAGCTGACCGGTATCTACGTTCCCGATGTGGAAGCCGGCATGTACTCCGTGATCCCCACCGCCTTTGTCAGCTTTGACTTCTCCGCATTGGGCGAGACCTTTGGTCAGGTGTTCAAGACCGATTTCTCCGGTGTCGGCCTGCTGAACTTCTTCGCCGTGATGTTCTCCTTCCTCTTCGTTGGACCTGTTCGACACGCTGGGCACCCTGATCGGCGTGGCCTCCAAGGCTGATATGCTGGACGAGGACGGCCGTCTGCCCAACATCAAGGGCGCACTGATGGCAGACTCCATCGGCACCTGCGTGGGCGCTGTGCTGGGTACTTCCACCACCACCACCTTCGTGGAGAGTGCCTCCGGCGTTACCGAAGGCGGCCGCACCGGTCTGACCGCTATGACCACCGGCGTGCTGTTCCTGCTGGCTACCATCTTCAGCCCGCTGTTCCTCACCATTCCCAGCTTTGCTACCGCTCCGGCTCTGATCATCGTGGGCTTCTACATGATGGGTTCTGCCATCAAGATCGACTTCAATGATCCCAGCGAGGGCATCCCCGCCTTCCTGACCATTCTGGCTATGCCCACCGCTTACAGCATCTCCGAGGGTATTGCCATCGGCATCATCTCCTGGACCATCATCAATGTGATCACCGGCAAGGCCAAGGAGAAGAAGATCAGCCCGCTGATGTATGTGCTCACCGTGCTGTTCATCCTCAAGTATGTGTGCCTCTAAGCCGCTGATCTTACCGCAAGCAAAAAGCTCCCGTCCTGATGATGGACGGGAGCTTTTCTTCCTGTGATCCGGAACAGCCTGCGCATTCGCTCCGGGCTGTCCGGCGTGGAACTATTCTTTTTTTAGTAATCAGGGGGTTATTTGCGTCTCGGGTGGATATGCACTTCCGGGATAGCTACGTTATCGTAGTGGATCGGCTTATCTGCCGCCGGAGTGCCGTCCGCATCCGTATGATGTGCCACCTTGCCGGTATGGATCTCCGGCACGGCCACGGTTTCTTCCTCATGGGGATGCTCCCTTTTTTCCGAGCCACGTTTTCAGATGGTGATAAAGCGACATTGCACGTCTCCTTTCCCGGTGCGGCTCTCCGCCCGAACCGCCAGATACACACTCAGATAAAATTGATGAACACCGTAATGACCAGACTGTTGAGGAAGTCCGCAAACAGACTGCCTACCAGCGGGATCAGCAGATACGCCTTGACCGACGGGGCATACTTTTCGCACAGGGCCTGCATGTTGGCCATGGCGTTGGGCGTCGCGCCCATGCCAAAGCCGCAGGTACCGGATACGATGACCGCCGCATCGTAGTCGCGGCCCATGATGTTGAACACCACCAGCACCACATACAAAATCATGAACAGGGTCTGCCCCGCCAGCAGCATGATGAGCGGCAGTGCCAGCGCGGCCAGCTGCCAGAGCTTCAGCGTGATCATGGCAATGCCCAAGAACAACGACAGGCTGATGCCGCCAATATCGTTGATCTCGCCCATATACACGGTGTACTGGCCGCTGTATTCGCCCACATTGCGGATGATCGCCGCCGCGATCATGGCACCGATATAGATGGGGAAGGTCATGCCCGTCAGGCTCAGAAGTCTGGACAGCACCGTGCCGATGCCCATGGCGACGATCAGCTGGAAGCTGGCGGCGGGGTACATGGTGCTGTGGCGCTCGTGCTTCATTTCTTCTTCCACCAGCAGGCTGTCATCCTCCGGCACCACCGTGGCCAGCAGGTTGTGCCGCTCAATGAGCATCTTACCGATGGGGCCGCCCATCATGCTGCCCGCGATCAGGCCATAGGTGGCCGCTGCCGTACATAGGGTGGTGGCCCCCTGAATGCCAAAGTCCTCCAGCACCGGGCCAAAAGCACCGGCGGTGCCGTGGCCGCCCACCATGGGGATGGAGCCGGTGCAAAGACCCACCAGCGCATCCACGCCCAGCAGCTTTGCCAGCCCCACGGCTACAAAGTTCTGGCTGACGATCAGCACAATGACCACGCCCAGAAACACGATCATCGCTCTTCCGCCGCTTTTCAGTACCTTGAGGTTTGCCTGGAAGCCCACCGAGGTGAAGAACATCACCATGCAGACTTCCTTTAGAATATCATCAAATGCAAACTCGGCCACGCCGGTCACATAGCACACACAGGTAAAAATGGCAAACAGCACGCCGCCGATGACCGGAGCCGGGATGCAGAATTTATCCAGCAGGCGCACCCGTTCCCGCAGAAACTTGCCCAGCATCAGCACCAGCACCGCAAGGGCCAGGGTCTGATACATATCCAATTCGATCTTCATTGCTCTACTTTCCCTCAGTTCCCAGCCGTTTGATCGACCGTAATTCCTGCCGCCTTATAATATGCGGCCGCACCCGCGTGAAAGGGGATGCCAACGCCCTCTACTGCGTCGGTCTCCGGGATCCAGTGCAAGGCCAAGCTGCTCTTCCAGCGCTTCCCGGCTGGAGAACAGCAGTTCGGTGAGCTGCTGCACCTGCTTTGCGGGCAGAGAATCGCTGGCCAGCAGAACAGCTTTGACGCCCACGGTCTGCACCTCCTCCGTCTGGCCGGGATAGGTGCCTGCCGGCAGCGTAACGCCGCTGTAGGCGCTGTAAGCGCTCATGCAGGCGCTGTGCTGCCGCACCGTCTACCTTCAGCAGCCGGATGCCGCACTCGCCTGCCAGAGCGGTCAGCACCGGGCTGGGCGCGCCCACTGTCATAAAGATGGCATCCACCCTGCCCGCCTTCAGCTGGGCAGCGGCATCCTCATAGTTCAGGTTTACCATGCTCACCATCTTGTCATTCAGACCATAGGCAGATAAGATCTGCCGCGCGTTCTGCTCCGAGCCGGATTCTTCCGCGCCAATGCTCACCGTCCTGCCGTGCAGGTCCTCAATGGACTGGATGTCGGAATCCGCCCGCACCACCACCTGACAGGTCTCGGTGTACAGCGCCGCCACGGCGCCAAAGCCGCGGTCCTCCTCCTCGTCGGCAAAGATGCCGGTCTGGTCATAGGCATCCTGCACAAGGTCTGCCTGTGCAATGGCCAGCTGCAGGTATTCGCCGGTCAGCAGACGCAGGTTCGCTGCGGAACCGGCGGTAGCCTTCAGCTCCACCTGCCCGTTGTCCGTCTCATTTTCCAATGCTGCGAACCGCTCACCGAACTCCTCGGTAGATGCCGCCCTCGCCAGCCACGCCGAAGCGCAGCCGTTTAACGGTCTCCACCGGACGAGCATCCGCTCAGCAGTGCTGCTGCCAGCAAAGCTCCGGCCAGCACCGCCGCGAGCCATTTCTTTTTCAAGATCACCACTCCTCTTCCTGCCGCCGCAGTGCGGCAGAGCTTTTATCCTAAATTATACGCACATTGCGGATGAAATGCAATCACCTGCTGCAGAAAAGGAATGCACTTACCCTCCGAACAGCCCGAAGAAGCTGGTATGGGTCACCCCCAGCACAAGGAACAGTGCGATCAGTGCAAACAGTACCCCGATGATAATATCCATCTGGTGCACTGTCAGCGGAAAATGGTCGTACATTTTTTTCTTTCGCATTCACAAAGTTTTTGTCGCCGTTGTTGAGCAGGTTCTTTTTTTCCTTCCTCAAAATCCGCCTTCTGCGTCGGCCAGCTCTGCCTGTTCCTGTGCCAGCTGTTCTTCCCGGGCGCGCGCAAGGGCAGCTTCCCGCCGGGCAAGCTCAGCCTCGTGAACTGCTCCCGGGCGTCGGTTTTTCCTGTGCCATAACGTACCTCCTGATGGTGTTTTTATTATAATACCACACAAATGCAAATAAAAAAAGCGGGCCGCCTGCCCAAAAGCAGACGACCCACAGAAAAAGCTCTTACTTCTTAGCCAGATACTTGCGGATATCAATGGCGACAGCCACGATAATGACAAGACCCTGAACGATGTAGGTGTAGGAGGAGTTGACGTTCATGAACTGCAGAGCGACCTTCATCAGCTCAAAGACCAGAACGCCGACCAGAACGCCGGGCACGGTGCCGACGCCGCCGGTGGTGGAAACACCGCCGATGGTGCAGGCTGCGATGGCGTCCAGCTCATAGCCCTGTGCGGTGTTGACGGATGCGCCGCCGGACTTTGCAGCCAGCAGGCAGCCGGCCAGACCGAACATGCAGGAAGCCAGAATGTAGATGCGGATCTTGGTAGCGTTGACGTTGACACCGGCCACCTCAGCAGCAGCCTCGTTGCCGCCGATGGCGTACATGTACTTGCCGTGGCGGGTCTTATTGTACAGGAACCAGAAGCACACAGCCACGATCAGGGCGAACCAGATCAGCACGGGAATGGCAAGGAAGGTATCCTTTGCCAGAGAGGTGAAGTTGGAGTTCAGAGAGCCGATGGGGGTACCGCCGGTGTACACCAGGCAGATACCGTAGACGACCTGCTGCATACCCAAGGTAGCGATGAAGGGCTGGACCTTCAGGTAGCTGACGACCAGACCGTTGCACAGACCCACGATGGCGCAGATGGCGATGACCAGAATGAACACCACGGGGGTGGGCAGGGTGGGCATATTGGGGTAGAACTTGCCGGAAGCGCCCTCGGTCTGCGCAAAGATGCAGGCAAGGCAGGCGGCAAAACCAGCCAGACGGCCAGCGGACAGGTCGTTACCGGTGGTGATCAGGCAGCCGGAAATGCCCAGCGCAATGATGTAGCGGATGGACACGTTCTTGAACAGGTTGATCATGTTGGTGCCGGAGAAGAAGTTGGGGTGAATGATGCCAACGATCAGGGTGACGGCCAGCATCATCATGATAATGGCGTTGTTGCTGAGCCACTTGCCCACAGCCTTGCCATTCAATTTTTTGGTAGCTTCCACGATAGACAGCCTCCTTAATTACTGATTTGCCGCAGCTGTGTCAGGTGCGGTCTCGAACTGGGTAGCCAGCGCCATGATGTTCTCCTGCGTGGCATCCTTACCGTTGATAAAGCCGGTGATGCGGCCATCGCACATGACCATGACACGGTTGGACATACCAATGATCTCGCTCATTTCGGAGGAGATCATGATAATGCTCTTGCCCTGCTTGGCCAGATCGGCGATGATGCAGTAAATCTCGTACTTTGCACCGACGTCGATGCCGCGGGTAGGCTCGTCCAGAATGAGAACATCGGGGTTGTTGGCCAGCCACCGGGCGATCAGCACCTTCTGCTGGTTGCCGCCGGAAAGGCTCTTGATCTGGGTCTTGGGGCTGGGTACCTTGATGGCCATCTTTTCCTTGTTGGTAGCCACCAGATCCAGGATTTCTTCTTGTTGTCCAGCATGATGGGGCCCTTGCGCAGGGCATCCAGCGATGCAATGGAGATGTTATCGGCAACGCTCAGCACGCCCATGATGCCGGTGGCACGGCGGTCCTCGGTCAGCAGAGCCACGCTCTTGCGGATGGCATCGCGGGGCTGCTTGATGTTGACCTCTTCGCCCTTGATCCACACCTTACCGGAGGTGTGAGCACGCAGGCCGAAGATGCCTTCCATCAGCTCGGTGCGCTGTGCGCCCACCAGACCGGCCACGCCCAGAATCTCGCCCTTTTTCAGCTCGAAGCTGCAGTGGCGGAAGGAGCGCGGATGGATGGAGGTGAAGTCCTCCACCTTCATCATCACCTCCTCGGAGGGCACGTTCTCCAGCGGCGGGAACAGATTGGACAGCTCACGGCCGACCATCTTGGCAATGATCTGCTCCTTGGTCATGTTGGCAACGTCCCACTTACCGATGTAATGGCCATCACGCATGATGGTGACTTCGTCGGCAATGACCTTGATCTCGTCCATCTTGTGGCTGATGTAGACCAGTGCGACGCCCTGCTCCTTCAGCTCCCGCATGATGCGGAACAGGCTCTCGACCTCGTTGGCGGTCAGGGACGAGGTGGGCTCGTCCAGGATCAGCACCTTGCAGTTTGCGGAAACAGCCTTTGCAATTTCCACCATCTGCATCTGTGCGATGCTCAGAGAGCCAAGCTTTGCATGGGGATTGATCTCCAGCTTCAGCTTTTTGAGCAGCTCCTCGGTGTCCTTGTACATTTTGGCATGGTCCACAACAGTGACGATGCCGTATTTCTTGGTGGGGTAGCGTCCCAGCCAGATATTCTCGGCCACGGTACGGGCCGGGATAGGCTGCAGCTCCTGATGCACCATGGCAATGCCGCGGTTCAGTGCATCCAGAGGGGTGGTGATGGTGACTTTTTCGCCTTCGTATTCAATTTCGCCCTCGTCCATCTTGTAAATGCCAAACATGCATTTCATCAGTGTGGACTTACCGGCGCCATTTTCACCCATCAGCGCCATGACCTTACCGGGGCGAAGCTCCAACTGCGCGTGGTCCAGCGCTTTTACACCGGGGAAGGTCTTTACCACGCCTTTCATTACCAGACGGTATTCTGACATTCCTCAGAGCCTCCTCCTTTATGGTTGTTTACAGGCGGGCAGTTTTTTTCCAAAACAAGGCGCGTGCGCGGAGAAGATTTCTCGCACGCACGCGCTTTATAGCTTTATTCAAGCCGTCAAGGTCCGCTGCGCACCTTGCATTGGTTGAAACTTTAGTCTTCCTTCAGGTACTGAGAAGCGTTGTCCTTGGTGACCTTGACGTAGTCGACCCAGTAGTACTTCTCGACATCCTTGCCCTCGACGAACAGCTTGGTAGCCTCGGCAGCCTTGGTAGCCTGACCCACGTCGTCGTTCAGAACGGTACCGGTCATGTTGCCATCGACAACGTTCTGCACAGCCTCTGCCAGTGCATCGACACCGACCAGGTAGACGTCCTTGCCAACGGTGCGGCCAGCCTGCTCGATGGACTGCAGAGCGCCCAGAGCCATTGCGTCGTTGTTGCAGAAGACGACTTCGATCTTATCGCCGTACTGTGCCAGAGCGTTTGCAACGTCCTGCTGTGCGGTGGTCTGATCCCAGTTATCCAGGTACTCGTACAGGCACTCCACTTCCTTGCCTTTATCGGTCAGAGCCTTGATGGAGTACTCGGTACGGTACTGAGCGTCGATGTTCTCGGGGTCGCCCTTGCACATGATGTAAGTGACCTTGCCGTCACCGTTGATATCGCCCTGAGTCTCGGTCTCCAGGATCAGCTCGCCCTGATAAGTACCGGACTGACGTGCGTCAGCACCAACGTAGCAGCACTTGCCCTTGTAGGAATCCAGCACGCTCTCCTCGGGCTCGCGGTTGATGAACACGATGGGGGTGCCGGAGGGAGAAACGGTGTCAACGATGGTCTGAGCGGAAGTGGTCTGGACAGGGTTGATGACCAGCACGTCCACACCCTGCTGCAGGAAGGTGTTGATCTGCTCGGTCTGGGTGTTCTGGTCGTTCTTGCCGTCCATGATGGTGACGGAGTAGCCCATATCCTTCAGGTAGCCTTCCAGATCAGCACGGTACAGGGTCATGAAGTTATCAGCAAACTGATAGATGCAAACGCCGACGTTGGCGGAGCCGTTGGTAGCAGCGGCAGAAGCAGCAGTGGAAGAAGCAACGCTGGAAGCAGCGGTGCTGGTGGAGGAAGAGCCGCCGCAAGCGGTCATAGCAGCGGTAGCGCCCACAACAGCGGAAGCCTTCAGGAAGTCGCGACGAGAAATCATTTTCATAATAGTGTTCTCCTTCAATTCGTATTCTCAGCATTTTCACAGGAGCATTCTTGCATGCGTTCCTGTAATTCCTGTTCGTATTATACCCTTGCAGAGCCCCCTGTGCAAGAGAACAAGTTCAGAAGATTGAAGGAGTTCTTTTGTGCCAGTTCAACAAATGCTTTTTGGGCTCGCCAATTTCTTTTCTCGAAACATCACAATTTTTTCATGCATTTGCAACCTTCCTACAAAAAAAAAAAAAAATTATGTCATTTTTCTCTCAAAAGATTACAAAATGTTGCATCGTCCTTTTGGGGACGCTTTTTTATTTCTTGTATATCTTGAAAAATATTTTCAGGAATAGTTCATCCCTGTTCTTTTTTCGGTTCTTCATTTCCCTGAAATTTTCTGAAAATCGCCTGTCATTCCCGGTTCCTGCCGCCCGCGTATTTTGCTCAAAAAAATGCCCGGAAGGTCATACGGCCTTTTCCGGGGCATTCAGATCCGGTTCTTTCAGTTTTACAGGTGCAGCAGTGCCTTTGCAATGTTGAAGTAGACCAGCAGCGTAGTGGTATCCACGATGGTGGTGATCAGGGGTGAAGCCATCACGGCCGGATCCACATGCAGCTTTTCTGCCGCCACCGGCAGAATGCCGCCGATGATCTGCGAGAGCAGGATGGTGCAGATCAAAGTCAGGCACACCACCAGCGCCACCGGAGCCGCGATGCGGTCAAACACCAGCAGCTTTACAAAGTTGCATACGGCCAGCGTGCCGCCGCACAGCAAGGCCACGCGGCTCTCGCGCCACAGGATGCGTGGCAGGTCGTGGGGCTGGATATCGCCCACTGCCATGCCGCGGATAATGGTGGAAGTGCTCTGGCTGCCCGCGTTGCCGCCAGTGTCGGTCAGCATGGGGATGTATGCAGTCAGCACGGTCACAGCGGCCAGTGCATCCTCGTATCCGCGAATGACCAGACTGGAGAAGGTGGCACTGATCATCAGGAACAGCAGCCACGGCGCACGGCTCTTGTACAGGTCCCACCATGCTCTGCTTGAAGTAGGGCTTGTCGGAGGGGCCGATGGCGTTCATTTTTGCGATATCTTCGCTGGCCTCGTCCTGCAGGATGCTGATGGCATCGTCAATGGTCACGATGCCCACCAGCCGGTTCTCGGCGTCCACCACGGGGATGGCCAGAAAGCCGTATTTCTCGAACAGCTTGGAGACGTCCTCCTGATCCGTGGTGGTGCTCACGCTGACCACATTGGAATCCATCAGGTCCTTGATCGGCTCCTCCGTGTTCTTTGCCAGCACCAGCGCCCGCAGGGGACACCACGCCGACCAGCCTGCGGCTGTGTCGGTCACATAGCAGTTGTTGATGGTCTCCTTATCCACGCCGTTTTCTCCGGATCGTGTCCATGGCTTCGGACACGGTCATATCCGGGCGCAGCGCCATCAGCTCGGTGGTCATCACGCCGCCGGCGGAGTCCTCCGGGTACTTGAGCAGCTCGTTGATCATGCGGCGGGTGGTGGGGTCGGCCTGACCCAGAATGCGCTTGACCACGTTGGCAGGCATTTCCTCCACAAGGTCGGTGGCATCGTCCACGAACAGTTCATCCACAACAGCCTTCAGCTCGGTATCGGTCAGGCCGTCGATCAGCTTCTGCTGGGTCGCAGGCGTCAGCTCGGCGAATACATCCGCCGCAAGGTCCTTGGGGCACAGACGGAACAGCACCGGGAGCTTTTCGGCCGGCAGGTCCTCGAACACTGGCGGCCAGATCGGGTGCCGGCAGGGTCTCCATCACGTCCCGCAGGCTCTGGTATTTTTGGCATCATCCAGATTTGCCAGCATGGTCTTGAGGGTATCGATCGAAATTTCAGACATAAAAAAGCTGCCTCCTTTTCAGTGGCAGCTCTCGTTTCTTCTTTTCAGGGAACGCAAACACGCACCGTGTGCATTCACACACAGCAGGGTCTGCGCAAAGCAGAAACGGCGGCTGCCATCATATAAAGTAATCGGGGAGAAAGACTGCTGCTACTGCCAGCAGGTTCCATGACAACCACCTCGTTTTCCTATCGTAAAAAGGCACTTTTGGCCTTTTCCGCCCATTACTTTACCACTGCTTTTTTGCCGCGTCAACCCTGCTTTTTTAAATTTTTCCGTTTCTTTACAAAAAGTAAAAGTGCCCGATGACATTTTTCGTATCATCAGGCACTTTTTATCCTGTTCAGATGCGTCCGGGCATGTCCCGGGCGAGGGGATGGAAGGCTCTTTGCTTAAGGCAATTGGAATGGCCCGTTTCTACCGTATCAAACATTTCTTTTGCGGCTTCCATCAAGCATCTTTTGCTGCCAAACACCACCCAAACACCACCCGCACGCCGTTTGCCATGGCGGCACCCAGCTCTGCGGCCTGCTCCTTCAGCAGTGCGGCATCCACCGCACACAGGGCCTTGCGGTCTGCCGCCATCATTTCATCCGTGATGCCGCAGAAATACCGGCGGTCCGTCTCGCGGGCCTCAGCACGCGGGGCTTGCGGGGGGTGTCCAGCTTGGCCACAGTACCCCACAATAAAATCGTTCAGGTCTTTTTTCGGTGTACTCCCGTGCTGCCAGTTCTGCCGGACCTTTTGCAAAGGTGTCGTAGCTTTCCTTTACATGGGGGTCACGGTAGGTGTAGAGGTACTCCACGCCATCCTGGGTCAGCATCCCTGTGCCGTAGGCACCGCCCACCTCCCGGATGGTGTGCCACAGGTATTCGTAGCTCATCACCCGTGCCAGCACCCGGCGGCGGCTGTCCCGGGGCATGGGCCAAGCCAGCACATCGTAGTTCACGCCGCCGTCAATGATAAAGGCTTCGTTCACCGGGGGTGTCAGGGGCTGGGTGTAGGGCTGCGCCGGGGTGCGCCGGGCGGCGGCAAAGCGGCTTTCCGGCAGCAGGGTGCGCAGCTTTTCCAGTGCAGCTTCGGTGCCGTGCAGGCTGACGGTCAGGGCGGCGTTTTGCAGCACCCGGCAGCGCACAGCATCCAGTTTTGCGCCCAGTGCGGACCAGTCGGCCTTTTCCAGCAGATTGCACAGGAAGTGGTAGTAGCTCACGCCGGTGCAGGCTTCGTCCGCAGCGCCTTCTACATAATAATGGGCGCGGGCGCGGGTGGAGGCAAACTCATTGCCCTGCTGGATAAACAGCTGCTCCATGCGCAATTTCAGCTGGCTGACCACCCGGGCATAGGCTGCTTCGGCGGCAGCGCCGGTAAGGACGGTATCGTACAGCCACTCGCCGCCGATCTCCACCGCCTTTTCCAGGCTGCGCTCCAGCAGGCTCAGGCACAGGGTCAGTTTCGCGTGGCAGGGGCTGCCCTCCTGCCGCCCGGTCCAGAGGTCCAGCTGGGCGCGGCTGTCGCCCAGCCATGTGCTGCGCAGGGTGTTCAGCTGCTGGGCGGTGTGGGCGGGGGTGTCCAGCTCGTCCAGCACATCGGTGAGCAGGTTCAGGTATTGCAGCTCTTCCGGGGTGACAGTGCCAAGGTCATAGTAGAAATTCAGGTACAGGCTGCCGGCAGAGGGGTGGCGCAGCAGGGTGGCACCGGCCAACTGCTCGGCGCTGCCCTGCGGGGTGGCATCGCCCGCGCCAAGGTCGGCGGCGGTGAGGGGATGCTCCAGCACCAGCTTGCCATCGGTGCGCACCGGGGCGGCGGCGTCTGCGGCCTTAGGTGCGCTGGGGATTTGCACCACCTGCACCGGGGCGGGGGCAAACAGCTCCCGCAGCAGGGTGTCGAACCATCCCTCTTCCAGCTTGCTGCGCAGGGCGGCAAAGAGCTTGTCCGTGTGCAGCAGCAGGGCGGCATCGCCGGTGTGCAGCCAGCCGGTGGCGGCGTTGATGGCGTCCAGTACGCCGTCCGGCAGGCTGCCCGGGCGCTCCAGCGAGGCAAACTCGGCCTCGTTCAAAGCGGCCAGCAGCAGGTCGTGAGGAATGCCGGTCTTTAGCAGCTCGTCCACGGCCTTGCGCACAGCGGGGGCAAACTTGCGGGCAGAATCCACCGTAGCGCCGCGCAGCAGCAGCTCCAAGGTGGGCTGCAGGGTGCTGTCGTCAAAGCCGATGTCGATATCTGCGCCCAGCTGCTCGGCCAGCAGCGCGGCCTTGAGGGGGGAGCTGTTGGTGCTCAGCAGTGCACCCAGCAAAATCTCCACACCCAGCTGCCGCTCCCGGTCGGCAAAGGCACCGGTGTACCATGCCAGTGCGCACTGCACCTCGTCCGGCTTGGGTTGGTCGGTGTAGTAGGGCAGCTCCACGAATGCGCCGGGCTGCTCGTCCTGCATGGTCAGGCGGGGACGGGCAGCGGCCTTGGGCATCTTGGACAGGTAGTCCTTATCCAGCCGTGCCAGCTTATCGGCCATGTCCATCTTGCCGTACAGGGTGATGCAGCAGTTGTCGGCGCTGTAATGGCGGCGGTACACCCGCTGGTATTTCTCGTAGGTCAGGGCGGGAATGGACGCCGGGTCACCGCCGGACACAAAGCCGTAAGCGGTATCCGGGAACATCGCCCGTTGCAGGGCGTTTTGCAGCTGAGCATCCGGGGAGGCCAGCGCACCCTGCATTTCATTGTAGACCACACCGCTGACCGTGCCGTCTGCATCCCGGTGCCAGCCCTCCTGCTCGAACACCGCAGAGTCCACCATAGCCAGTGGGCAGAACACCGCGTTCAGGTAAACGTCCATCAGGTTGCAGAAATCGGTCTCGTTGGGGGTGGCAAAGGGGTAGACCGTCTTGTCCGGGAAGGTCATCGCATTGAGGAAGGAAGCCATGCTGCTTTTGAGCAGCTGCACGAAGGGGGAGCTGACGGGGTATTTTTCGCTGCCCGCCAGTACGGAGTGCTCCAGAATGTGGAACACGCCGGTGTCATCGGAGGGAAAAGTGCCGAAGCCGATGCCAAAGGCCTTGTTGACGTCCTCGTTCTCCACCAGCAGCACGGCTGCGCCGCTGACGTCATGGGTGAGCAGGGTCAAAGTACCGTGCTGCTCGGGGCAGTCCTCGGTGCGCAGGACGGTATAACCGGGAAATCGTTCCATTTTCGTTTTCTCCTTTGTGGTTTTGAAATCGTTTGACACTATTGTATCATTCGCCGCTCAAAAAGACAATTACCGGTTTGTTAATTATAACCAGAAGGGCGATTTTCAACCATTTGCTTCCCGTGCAGAGCGTTTTCGCGTAGATTGAGTTTAATGCCTTTTGTAAAAAAGCATTGCCGCCGGGTACGTTCTCTTTTGCGTGCCAAAAGAGAACCAGAAAAGCACCCGCTACTTTCGAGGCGCGGGAGGCGGCGGGTTGCGGAAAGCCCCAGTGGGGCTTTGCCTTGCGCGGAACCGGTTTTGCCCAGCAAATGCCCTGTGTTCAGCACAGCAAGGTCCGCGATCGTCAACGCGCTGGATCCATGAAAAAGGGCTGCTCGCCCTTAATAACCCCAAAGCTGTTGGGCTCCATACAAAAAATCCAAGTCGCTTCGCTAGAGGATTTTTTGTGTTCCGCCGATTTTAAGTCGCTTATGCGACGAACCGTGAGGGTAAGGCCTTGTGCGCTATCTGCTGATGCGAATGTTCCCGCAGGGAGCCTGCGCAGGCAAAATGCCGTTTGCCATTGCGCCCTTCCCGTGAAAACGCAAACAAGCCGGCCCCGCAGGGCCGGCTTGTTTGCAAAATTATAAAACAATCAATTATTTCCTCTGATATTGCCAAAGCGAAAGCGTCGGCAATTTTAAATCGTATTTTTTACACCTGTTTTGCGCCCTCAGTCCGGCAGGACACCCGGAACAGCACAAAGCCCACTGCAAACAGCAGCGCCAGCATTCCGATGCCCATATTGGCGCTGCCGGTCAGCTGGCTGCCCACGCTCACGATCATGGTGCCAAGAAAGGATGCGCCCTTGCCGCAGATATCAAACAGGCCGAAGTATTCGCCGGATTTTTCCGGCGGGGTGATCTTGGCAAAGTAGGAACGGCTGAGGGCCTGCACGCCGCCCTGGAACATGCCCACGATGACGGCCAGTATCCAGAACTGCCACTGGCTGGTCAGGAAGAACGCAAACACTGCAATGCCCGCGTAGGCTGCGATGCAGACCGGGATAAGCTGGCTGGACGGATATTTTGCACTTAGCCGACCAAAGATCAGCGCCGAAGGGAAGGCCACGATCTGCGTTACCAGCAAGGCAAGCAAAAGGCCGGTGGTCTCCAGCCCCAGTGCCGTGCCGTAGGCGGTCGCCATCTCGATGATGGTGTACACGCCGTCGATGAAGCAGAAGAAAGGCCAGCAGGAACCAGAACACCTGCTTATCCTCGCGCAGATGCTTGAGGGTGTGGCCGATGCGCACAAAGCTCTGCCGGATGGCGTGCTGCTCCACCTCCACATAGTTGATCTGCTTATAGCTTCCGCAGCAGCGGCAGGCTGGTGCCCAGCCACCACACGGCGGTGATGAGCAGTGCCACGGATAGGGCGGTCATCTGGCTCAGGCCGATGGCCCCACTGCCCAGCACCAGCGCCAGACACACCACAAAGGGCACGCAGCTGCCAATGTAGCCCCCCATGCATAGCCCTGCGAAGACACAACATCCATGCGTTCCGGGGTGGTCACATCGCCCAGCATGGAATCGTAGAACACCAGACTGCCCGAAAAGCCGATCTTTGCAAAGGATGAAGATGAGCAGGAACGGCAGCCATGTGGTAGCAAGGCCCATGGCACAGCAGCCTGCCACGCCCACCACGAGGCAGAGGATGAAGATGGGCTTTTTAAAGCCTCTGGTATCGGCCAGTGTGCCCAAAATGGGCCCCAGCACGGCGGTGATCACCGTGACCACCGAGCTTGCGTAGCCCCAGTAGGCCAGATAGTCCACCGGACTCAAGCCCGCCGGCCTCGGCCAGCGCATTGAAGAAAATGGGCACCAGTGTGGCGATCATCAGCACAAAGGCCGAGTTGCCCACATCGTACAGGATCCATGACCGCTCCAGCGGGGTCACCTTGAATTTTTCATGCTTTGCATTTTTACTCTCTGCCCCCTTTTAGATTGCACCGCCGGGCGCACGCTCTGGCCCTATTCATTTTTGTTTGTGCCCGCTCAAAAAACTCCCCGAAGGTGTGGTCAAAGGCCTTGCTCAGGGGCTGGTCCGTGTCCAACTTTGCCACAAATTCCAGGATCAGCGTTTCTGCCAGCGGAAGCGCCTGGCATACAGTTCTTCCAGCCGCTTGCCGCTCTCCACGCACTTCGGGTTCGGCTGCGGATCTGCCACAAGGCCGTGCAGCATGTCGTATTTGCCCACCACCTTCATGCCTGTCAGCACCACCCAGCGCTTGACAGGATTGGACGCCTGCAGGAGCCTGTGCACCGAGATCATGCCCTTAAGCGCTTCCAGCGCGGTCTGCTCCGAGATGCCCTCGTAGAAAGGGCGCGATCCCTTTGCATTCTGTTCCGACGGGTGGATATGGCTGGCCGTGAAAAACTTCAGCGGGTCGTGTCCGTCCCGGCGGAGGAGCATATTGTCAAACTCCGTTTCAATTTCGCAGTGGCTCACGCCGCTGTCCCGGGGTGAACTGCTCCACATAGGGGTGGCAGGTGCTGTCCAGCGCAAAATGGCAGACAAAGCCCAGCGCATAGGCCAGCGCAGCATCCCGGTCTGCCTCGCAGTGCACCACCCTGCGCGCCCGGTCAAAAAAGACCCGCCCGGCTCCTCGTGCATAGCGTTGCCCAGTGCACCCACCGGGTTGGACTTGGCAGCATGGTAATAAAACAGCAGGTCCGGCCCGTGCAGGCCGATATCATAAAGCTCACGGTTCTGTTCCAGCTTTGAGCACGCAGTTCATCCGGCAGATGTTCCAGCACATTGGCACCAAAGCGGCGGTGCGCATAGGTTGACGGCATGGCAGATTCCTCTCTTTCTCTCCGTGGCAGGGTGCCAAAACGTTCCCCCGGTTTTTGACCGTTCTGTTTCAGTATAGCAGAAAGTTTGCCGACCTTCTACCCTTTTTTTTTGTGTCTGTTTTCTGTAAAAAGTTTTAATAATTTTGCTGTTTTCGGTGGCCAAATGGGCAGGCTTCCGGAATGCCCGCAGACATTCCGGAAGCCTGCCTTTCGATTATTTCAGGTTCACACGTTGTTTCTCATAGCCCTGCGGCATCTCGCTCTTGCGGTCGCGGGACATCAGGTTGCGCAGCGCGTCGCTGGCGCTCATGCCCTCCTTGACGATGGCGTTCACCGTCTGAGCGATGGGCATTTCTACATGGTACTTCTCGGCCAGCTGCATGGCGGCGGGCAGAGCGTTGATGCCCTCCACCACCATGCCGACTTCCTTCACGGCCTGCTCCGGGCTTTTTCGCCCTTGCCGATCAGGATACCGGCGCGGTTGTTGCGGCTGTGCATACTGGTGGCGGTGACGATCAGGTCTCCGATGCCGGCCAGGCCCGCAAAGGTGTGGACATTGCAGCCCATAGCCACGCCCAGCCGGGCGATCTCGGCAATGCCGCGGGTGATCAGAGCGGCGCGGGCGTTATCGCCGTAGCCAAGGCCGGTGGAGATGCCGACACCCAGCGCGATAACGTTCTTCATAGCACCGCTCAGTTCCACGCCCTTGATATCAGTGTTGGTGTACACGCGCATACAGGTGTTGCTGAACACCTCCTGCACCACCTCGGCAGCCTCCAGATCCGGGCTTGCCGAAACGATGGTGGTGGGCAGATCCAGCGCCACCTCCTCGGCGTGGGTGGGGCCGCTGAGCGCCACCAGACGCACCGCACGGGGGCCGTTCTCGTGGCTCAGCTCGTCGGCAAGGATCTCGGTCATGGTATATAAGGTATCGGGCTCAATGCCCTTTGCCACGTCCACAATGATCTGTCCGGAGCGGATATAAGGCCGCGCCTTGGCTGCCGTGGAGCGCACGAACACCGACGGCACCGCAAACAGCAGCACGTCCTTGCCGGTGCACACTTCCTCTATGCTTTTGGTAAAACGCAGTTCCTGCGGGATGACCATCCCCGGCAGATTGGGGTGTACCCGGGTGGCGGAAAGGTTGTCCACCTCGGCTTCAATGGCCGACCACACCTGCACATCGTTGCCGCTGACGGTCAGCATCCGTGCCAGAGCCATGCCCCAGGTGCCTGCACCCAGAACACCAATACTAAACTTTTTCACGTTCGTATCCTCCGTGTCTGCACCGGGCAAGGGGCAAGCCCCCTGCCGGTGGATTTGCGCCGTGCCGGGCCGTTGCCCCGCAGCTGCGCACTACTATGACCATTGTACACGAAAGCACCCACAGCGTCAAGCATCTGCCGCATTGCACAAATATTTAACAAGTTTATGCAATTTTTCGGTCACATCACACGTTTTGTGCAAACTGTTTGCGCTGCGGGGCATTTCATGCTATTATAGTATTCTGGTAGGTTTTGTAGGGATTTGTGATTCAGTCTCTTGACTTTGACCCCTACTTTTAAGGTATATACTGCTTTTGGTCGGCAAAAGCCTTGCCGCCTTGTGCATTTTAACTTTGAGGAAAAAACCGATGTTTGAAGCACTTTTATCCAACCGCACGGTCAGCGTGCTGGTGGAGGCGCTGCCCCGCATCCTGACGGCAGGCCTGACCATGACCATTCCGCTGACCCTTCTCTCCTTCTTTTTTGCCATGCTCATCGCGGTGGCGGTGGCGCTGGTACAGTACGCCAATGTGCCGGTGCTGCGGCAGATCGCCCGGTTCTACATCTGGGTCATCCGGGGCACGCCGCTGCTGGTACAGCTGTTCATCATCTTTTACGGTCTGCCCAGCGTGGGCATCATGCTGAACGCCTTTCCGGCGGCAGTCATTGCCTTTGCCTTCAACGAGGGTGCCTACTGCGCCGAGACCATGCGCGGTGCGCTGGAAAGCGTACCGCAGGGGCAGCTGGAGGCCGGGTACTGTGTGGGCATGAGCTGGTGGCAGATCATGCGCCGCATCGTGCTGCCGCAGGCACTGCGCACCGCTGTGCCTGCGCTGTCCAACTCCCCTTATCGGTATGATCAAGGACACCTCGCTGGCGTCCAATATCACGGTGGCAGAGCTGTTCATGGCCGGGCAGCGGGTAGCCGCCCGCACCTACATCTTTCTGCCCATCTACTGTGAGGTGGCTGTGGTGTATCTGCTGTTCTGTACCGTCATCACCAAGCTGCAGGCGCTGCTGGAACGTCAGCTCAACGCCCGCGGCTTCCAGTAAAAAGGGAGGTGCGCACCTATGGCTATGTTAGAGATCCGCAATGTGCAAAAAACCTTTCGCACCTACGCAAAGCCCGGCCTTTTCCACCGCCCCGGTGCACGGAAGGTCATCAGTGATCTGCCCGTGCTGCGCGGCGTAGACCTGACCGTGGAAAAGGGCGATGTGGTGGCCATTCTGGGGCCGTCCGGCTCCGGCAAGACCACCCTGCTGCGGTGCCTGAATTTTCTGGAGACTGCCGATGCCGGGCAGCTGGTGTTTGACGGCGAAAGCTTTGACCTTGCCCATGCCAGCCGCGCCGACATTGCCCGGCTGCGCAAAAAGACGGCCTTTGTGTTCCAGAACTACAACCTGTTCCGCAACAAGACCGCCCTGCAGAATGTGACCGAAGGGCTGATCGTAGCGCGTAAGCTGCCCAAAGAGCAGGCGGATGAGATCGGCATGAAGATGCTTGCCAAGGTAGGCCTTGCCGACCGCGCCGACTACTACCCCCGCCAGCTTTCCGGCGGGCAGCAGCAGCGGGTGGCCATTGCCCGTGCCCTTGCCGCCGACCCGGAAATTATTTACTTTGACGAGCCCACCAGCGCCCTTGACCCGGAACTGACCGGCGAGGTGCTCAGCGTGATGCGGCAGCTGGCCGAGGAGGGTATGACGATGCTGGTGGTCACCCACGAGATGGGCTTTGCCCGCAACGTTTCCTCCAAGACCGTGTTCATGGAGAACGGCGTGGTGGTGGAGCAGGCACCCTCTCAGCAGTTCTTTGCATCCCCCAAGGAGGAGCGCACCCGGGCCTTCCTGCGCAGGATCGCCCATACGGAATAAAACCACTTCTCTTTTTGCATTTTTTCACACGACAGAAAGGAATTTTTACTTATGAAACGCAGAACCTTTATTTCTCTGATGGGTGTTATGGCCGCAGCCGGTGTGCTCAGTCTGACCGGCTGCTCTTCCAAGGACACCGCCGCCAGTACTGCCAGCTCCGCACCGCTGAACAAGCTGGACAGCATCCAGAAGAGCGGCAAGCTGGTGGTGGCGCTGGAGGGCGCATGGCAGCCGTGGAGTTACCACGATGCTTCCGACACGCTGGTGGGCTACGATGTGGAGGTCTCCCGCGCCATTGCCGAAAAGCTGGGCGTGGAGCCGGAGTATGTGGAGAGCGACTGGGACAGCCTGTTTGCCGGTCTGGACGCAGGCCGCTACGACATGGTGTGCAACGGCGTGGAAGTAACCGAGGAGCGCGCCAAGACCTACGCTTTTACCACCCCCCTACGGCTACATCCACACTGCGCTGGCGGTGCGCAAGGATAACGAGGATATCCCAGCTTTGAGGACCTGGACGGCAAGACCACCCGCCGGCCAACAGCCTGGCCTCTACTTACATGGAGCTGGCCGAGAGCTACGGCGCCACCGTGCAGGGCATCGACACGCTGGAAGAGACCATCCAGCTGCTGACCGCAGGCCGCATTGACGCCACCCTGAACGCAGATGTTTCCTTCTACGACTACCTGAACGTCCACCCGGAGGCCGACTTCAAGCTGGTGGCGCAGACTGCCGAAGCCTCTCATGTGGCCATCCCGGTGCTCAAGAGCGAGGACACCGCCTATCTGGACGCGCTGAACACCGCCATTGAGGAGCTGCGCGCCGACGGCACCTTAAAGACCCTGAGCGAAAAATATTTCGGACAGGATATCTCTTCTGAAAACTAAGAAGCTCGATCCTCTCAGTCTGCTCACTTCGTTCGCATCCAGCTCCCCCGAAAGGGGGAGCTTTTTTGTTATCTGCCAGTCCGTGCAGTAAAGCTTCCCCTTCGGGGGAGCTGGCGAGCGCAGCGAGACTGAGAGGGTAAATCCCCTATTGACTTGTGCAATATTATATGCTATATAATATTATAGAAACAGACCACGCCGAAAGGAGGCTGTTCCCACATGAGTTTTCCCATCAGTGCCGCGCTGCTGGACGCCATTGTGCTGTCCGTGGTGGCGCAGGAGCCGGAAGGTACCTACGGCTACAAGATCACCCAACAGGTCACCCACACGCTGGAGCTAAGCGAATCCACCCTGTACCCGGTGCTGCGCCGGCTGCAGAAAGACCAGCTGCTCACAACATCATTGAAAATTATGTGCAGATCATTTGCGATGAGGATGCAAAGAAACGCATAAAAAGAGCTACAAGCAGATGAGCTTCCGCGCTATCACCAGCTGCAAATCTCGGTCACTTCTCTATTGGCGGACGCTGCGCGATGGAGTTGAAAGCGATACCCGATCCAGCACAGTGCGGGCTCTGGAAAGTCTAATTCCATTGCATGGCTGAAGCACCAGCTGGTTACGTTGGAAAAGACGCAACCGACCGCTAACACTTTGATACCGTGATCGTTGTTACGGGACCGCGAAGCAATCTTGGACAAGCAGATCGGAATACGATCCGGCAGTTTATGCAGGTCTCTCTCTGGCTGGTCGGCTGGCCAAGGGACTCATCTGAACTTGGAACACTGTTGAGCAATACGTAACTGAACGAAGTATACTGAT
>VOFJ01002620.1_pt1 | contig 41151 bp, 64 predicted proteins | sample 5384081 | NCBI WGS metagenome assembly VOFJ01 (sample SAMN12384729, study PRJNA508395) | human gut metagenome | isolation source: healthy gut I | host: Homo sapiens
TCGGTATTACTTCGTTCAGTTGCATTGCTAATCGAATTCTGTGAAAGGAATAAGCGTAGTATCAACACGGTAAGGGAGGAATTCCCCTTTCGCGGAGACTATCCGTGAGAGCGCCGCAGCAAATCCCGCCACTTCCATCTACGGATTGGTGATATCTCCATAAATGCAGCAAGTATTACTGTCTACTTTCTCTGCTCTGTGTCTGTCAAATCCACTGAAATCTAAGTTCCACCCGAAGCGGGACAATGTACCAGCAATAAACGAATAAGTATTACCAAACAAATGACATGATGTAATTATATTCTTTCCTACGCTGCAATTTGAAAATAATGTATTACTAATAACCGCCATACCGGAATTGAGGGCTATGACTTCTGCTGCCCCCGTAAGTTCCTTCACCTTATTATAAAAAAAAGTCACTGTAGAGTTCATCACTCTGGGGTATTGTAAGCATCTCTTCTTTGGAACTGCGTATGAACAGCTTGGGCTGTTTTTCAAAATTCTATTCATTAATATTATAACTATCAAATCTCGTACAATCAGAACAAAGGTAGATATAAAAACTGAAATCCGACAATGAGGCGAATCAAAACAGATGTTTACCCAACTGATAATAAGCATTTTTGGAATAATATTCTTTAAACCGATAAATTCAATCAAAGAAAAAAGAGTGTTTATTCTAAAATAAGCAGTTCAAAATAACATTATTTTTCTATTTCAACAGAAACCGCCCCTTTTTATGCTTATCTTATTCACATACACAAAATAAAAATCCCCGTAAAGTAGTACTTTACAGGTTATTGAAGCGGAGAACCGGGATTCGAACCCCGGGTACCTCGCAGTACAACGGTTTTCAAGACCGCCGCAATCGACCACTCTGCCACCTCTCCAAAACTCCTTTATCAGAAGTGCTTTCCGTTGAAAGCGGTGCAAAGGTACGAATCATTTTTAAATCTGCAAACAATCTGACATTTTTTTTCGTGAAATAATCGTATTTTTGCAGCCTATAATAAGTATAAAGACATGATATATCCTCAAAATTTTGAGCAAAAGATAGGATTCGACCAAATAAGGCAGTTACTGAAAGACAAGTGTCTTAGCACTTTAGGCGAAGAAAAAGTTTCAGACATGGGCTTTTCCGAACAATTTGAAGTAGTAGAAGAGAAACTGAACCAGGTAACCGAATTTGTGCGCATCATTCAGGAAGAAGACGGATTTCCCGATCAATTCTTCTTCGATGTCCGCCCTTCACTGAAACGGGTACGGATAGAAGGCATGTATTTGGACGAACAAGAACTATTTGACCTACGCCGTTCATTAGAGACTATTCGTGATATCGTACGTTTTCTACACCGGAATGAAGAAGAGGAGGAAAACGATGTACCCTACCCCAGCCTGAAACGGTTGGCAGGAGATATAGCCGTATTCCCTCAACTGATTGGTAAGATAGACGGTATCCTTAATAAATATGGAAAAATAAAAGACAATGCGTCCAGCGAATTGGCCCGTATCCGTCGGGAGCTGTCCAGCACGATGGGAAGTATCTCACGTTCACTAAACAGTATCCTGCGCAATGCACAGTCTGAAGGCTATGTAGACAAAGACGTAGCTCCGACCATGCGTGACGGTCGTCTCGTTATTCCTGTCGCTCCGGGATTAAAACGAAAGATCAAAGGTATCGTGCACGATGAATCGGCAAGTGGAAAGACCGTATTCATCGAACCGGCAGAGGTGGTAGAAGCCAACAACCGTATTCGTGAACTCGAAGGGGATGAACGACGGGAAATCATTCGTATCCTTACAGAGTTTTCAATATCCTGCGTCCATCTATTCCAGACATCCTTCAGTCGTATGAATTTTTGGCAGAGATCGACTTTATCCGTGCGAAAAGTTATTTCGCCATACAGACCAACAGTCTGAAACCGACAGTAGAAAAGAAACAGCTATTGGATTGGACAATGGCAGTGCATCCCTTACAACTGTCATTAGCCAAACATGGGAAAAAAGTTGTTCCACTGGATATAGAACTAAACCAAAAAGCAGCGTATCCTTATCATTTCCGGTCCCAATGCCGGAGGTAAATCAGTCTGTCTGAAAACGGTAGGCTTATTGCAATATATGTTACAATGCGGCATGTTGATTCCGATGCACGAACGCAGTCATGCAGGTATATTCAGCAGCATCTTCATCGATATCGGTGACGAACAGTCCATCGAAGATGACCTGAGTACTTATTCTTCGCACCTGACCAACATGAAAATCATGATGAAAAGCTGCAATGAACGCAGCCTCATCCTGATCGACGAGTTCGGAGGAGGTACGGAACCACAGATCGGAGGAGCCATCGCCGAAGCTGTGCTGAAACGTTTCAATCAGAAAGGAACGTTCGGAGTAATAACGACTCACTATCAGAATCTGAAGCATTTTGCCGAAGATCATGAAGGAGTAGTCAACGGCGCCATGCTTTACGACCGCCATTTGATGCAGGCACTCTTTCAACTACAGATCGGAAATCCGGGCAGTTCATTTGCCGTAGAGATTGCCCGGAAAATCGGATTGCCGGAAGATGTAATCGCTGACGCCTCGGAAATTGTAGGAAGCGAATACATCAATGCCGACAAATATCTTCAGGATATCGTGCGCGACAAGCGCTACTGGGAAGGGAAACGACAAACGATCCGCCAACGGGAAAAACACATGGAAGACACCATCGCCCGTTATCAGACGGAAATGGAAGAGTTGCAAAAATCACGGAAAGAGATTATCCGGCAAGCTAAAGAGGAAGCTGAACGAATGTTGCAGGAATCAAACGCCCGCATCGAAAATACCATCCGTACGATTAAAGAAGCTCAGGCCGAAAAAGAAAAGACCCGCCTGGTACGTCAGGAGCTGAACGATTTCCGTACTTCCCTGGAAACAATGACTTCCAAAGAACAAGAAGGAAAAAGATTGCCCGCAAAATGGAGAAAGCTGAAGGAGAAGCAGGAACGGAAAAGAGAAACACAAGAAAAACGAACCGAAAACTGCCGCATCACAGACAGCCGCTACCCCTAAAAGTAATGCCTATCACCGTTGGTGAGAACGTAAAGATCAAGGGACAGACAAGCATCGGGCAGGTCATGGAAATCAATGGTAAAAATGCAACCGTCGCTTTCGGAAGCATTAAAACTACGGTGAAACTGGACCGTCTGGAACGAAGCAACGCTGCCCCCCAAGACGGAAAGCATAGCCAAAAGTACGTTTGTCAGCAGTCAGACACATGACCAGATGTACGAGAAGAAGCTTAATTTCAAGCAAGATATTGATGTACGGGGGATGCGTGGTGACGAGGCTCTGCAAGCCATCACTTATTTCGTGGACGATGCCATCCTTGTCGGCATGGACCGCGTTCGTATCCTTCACGGAACAGGAACCGGAATCCTTCGTACACTCATTCGCCAATATCTGTCCACCGTACCGAGTATCCGCCATTATGCCGACGAGCATGTCAGTTCGGAGGTGCCGGAATCACAGTAGTCGATTTTGACTAATCTGTAAACAAAACGATCAGAAGAACTTGTTCTCATTTAGAAAACCACTACCTTTGTTGCGGTGGTTTTCTAAAACGAGAATAAAGCATGAAAAATAACCTATTAAGCGAAAAGCTCATTTACACAGGGGACAGCCTTACTCCTACCCAATTCATCTCTGCACCTACAATGCCACTGAGATGCAGGAAAGCTCCGGCGACACCTTTCAATCCGTCAAAGCAACATTGGAACAAGTGAACAAATCAACTGGTTGCAGAGTACACGGTTTAAAAGATACGGAAACAATCCGCGAGATTTGCGCTCATTTGAAATAGACTTCCTTGTTTTTACAAGATATGATTGAATGCGGACCATCCGACCAAGATAGAAGAACATGATAAATACATTGTCCTGATCCTTAAAGATATTCTATCCGAACGAACATAAAGAAGAAAATGAACTGGATGAACTGCTCCAACAGCAAGTCTGCCTTATCATAGGAAATAATTATGTACTGACTTTCCTCGAAAAAACTGATTTCTTTGATGATGTCAGTTCTGCCTTGCGTAATGATGTTCTGAAGATACGCAGCCGTCAAACAGATTATCTACTTAGCGTACTGCTCAACAGCGTGATGGGAAACAATTACATTTCAACCATCTCTTCCATCGGTGACGCACTCGAAGATTTGAAGAAGAATTGCTAACCATCACCAGCGGAGACGACATCGGTATCCAGATTCAGGCATTACGACGCCAATATATGCTAATGAAAAAAGCAATCCTCCCCTTAAAAAGAACAATATATAAAGCTATTGCGAGCAGAAAATCTGCTCATCCATAAAGTGAACCGCGCCTTTTTCAATGATGTAAACGACCACTTGCAATTTGTATTACAAACCATCGAAATCTGCCGTGAAACGCTTTCTTCATTAGTCGATCTATATATATCCAACAATGACTTACGCATGAACGACATCATGAAAAGATTAAACCATCGTATCCACCATCTTTATCCCTTTGACATTTCTGGTCGGAGTATGGGGAATGAATTACAAATGGATGCCGGAGCTTGATTGGCGATACGGATATTTATTTGCATGGATTTTAATGGGAGTTATCGGTATTGTTGTATATTTGTACTTCAGAAAAAGAAATGGTATTAACAAAAAACACATCATCAGTCATGAAATCGATTAAAGAGCTATACAGGATAGGTACAGGACCTTCCAGTAGCCACACTATGGGACCGCGCAAAGCTGCCGAAATGTTTCTGGAACGTCATCCGGATGCTGCATCTTTTAAAGTAACCCTTTACGGCAGTTTAGCTGCTACAGGCAAAGGACACATGACGGATGTAGCCATTATAGATACCTTGCAACCCACCGCCCCGGTAGAAATTGTATGGCAACCCAAAGTCTTTCTACCGTTCCATCCCAACGGAATGACATTTGCAGCTCTGGACAGTAATGATAAAGTGCAGGAAAACTGGACTGTTTATAGTATCGGAGGCGGTACACTAGCAGAAAAACAATGATAATCCAACCATTGAAAGCCCTGATGTATACGGTATGGAAAACATGACCGAAATACTCCAATGGTGTGAAGATACCGGAAAAAGTTATTGGGAATACGTAAAAGGAATGTGAGAACGAAGATATCTGGGATTATTTGGCTAGAGGTATGGACTACAATGAAAGACGCCATTCATCGTGGCCTGGAAGCGGAAGGCGTGCTGCCAGGACCGTTAAATCTCAGACGAAAAGCTTCTACCTATTATATACGTGCCACCGGATACAAGCAATCTCTCCAATCCAGAGGGCTTGTTTTTTCATACGCATTGGCAGTAAGTGAAGAAAAAATGCTTCCGGCGGTAAAATAGTAACCGCTCCTACCTGTGGTTCCTGCGGAGTTATGCCTGCCGTGCTTTATCATCTTCAAAAAAGCCGTGACTTTAGTGATATGCGCATTTTACGTGCGTTAGCCACTGCCGGTTTGTTTGGTAACATAGTCAAATTCAACGCATCCATTTCCGGAGCAGAAGTAGGTTGTCAGGGAGAAGTCGGTGTTGCCTGCGCAATGGCTTCGGCTGCCGCCAATCAATTGTTCGGAGGCAGCCCTGCACAAATTGAGTATGCAGCAGAAATGGGTTTGGAACACCATCTGGGAATGACTTGCGACCCGGTATGCGGATTGGTACAAATTCCCCTGCATCGAACGAAATGCATACGCCGCTGCACGTGCGCTGGATGCTAATCTTTATTCAAGCTTTCACCGATGGTATGCACCGTGTCTCTTTCGACAAAGTAGTACAAGTAATGAAACAAACCGGACACGACCTTCCATCACTTTACAAAGAAACAAGTGAAGGAGGATTAGCCAAGGATTATAAACAAATGTAATTATAAAAAACAACGGGCTATTCCTTTTATAGAAATAGCCCATTTTTGATTTTTATGATTAAAAACTATTCAGTCGGCGGCCAATTTGTATCGTCTCCATTGCTAATATCTTTTTCATGTAGCAATCCGCCTTCCTGTAAGAAATAAAGCGCATAGCGTTGGCTACCTTGCTTCACCTGAATCACAGATTCCATCGGATTTTTTGTGGGAAAGTCAACACATACACATCCGTCACTACCCATGCATTATACTTGGAATCCATGAAAGCCGTATAAACAGCCGGTACCAGCTGGTCTATGCTATTCAGTTCATTTTCTGTCATCACCCAATTGGCATTGGTATCAAACCAAACCTCCAGTTCGTCATTACTTACCCAACAGTCAGCTACATAATAGGCACCTTTCATCTCCCATTCTACATTCTGGGCAGCCGGATATACCTGCTTTAAAAGCTTCTGTAATATTACTGGGCGGAACAAAAGTATCATCATCATCGTCATTATCACATGCGCCAAACGAAAGAGCAGTCATCATCAATACCACTGCCCAAGCGCTAAACTTAAATCTCCACATAGCTATCTTCTTGTTTAGGTCTATTTATCACAAATCTTTAGTTAATCATCAGCCTTGATAAACTTTCCCTTCTTATCAAATTTGAAAGAAAGTCCGGTAGACAATTCTATTTCATATCCTTTGCGATCACGTTCGACTTTGGTCACTCCTTCGTTCACAAAATTATGAGACTTCAAATAATTGACAGCAAATCCCGGAATAATACTAACAGGAACAACCTGTCCTTTCTTTGCACTTACCTCTTCCCAGTTGCCCTTACTGTCAAAATCAATTTCCGTACCATCCATCAATACCACTTCATACTTGGTAGACTCCATCATATCTTTATCAATCTTGATATGAGCAATCTGTGGTTTTGCAAAATTACCATTAATAAAATTACGTGCCGGAAGCGGTAACTGATTCATGTCTTTGGTAATTACATCTTTTTGCAAATGAAAACTGTACGGCTACAATAGCCAACACAAGTAAAGATAGAATTTTCTTCATAATCGTTATTCTTTTAGCGTTAATACTATACTTTCGTTTCATACAGCAAATAACGATACAGATTCTGGAAAGATTTAGAAATCATGCGAGTTTGCTCTTTTTTTTGTATTCTTTAACCATCTAAAAAAATAATATACCAACGATCCTCACAGACAGTTGGTATATTTCACATATAGATACATATCAGTTTTAAACCAATATGAGGGGGCTAAGTTAGAAATATACCGCTGTACGATTTCTAACCTGCAAAATGCAGGATTTCATGAGTTTATCATGAATCTAGGGACCTACATATTCTTTTTATAATTATAGTTTGTGATTCATTTTTTTAAATATCAACGATCTTCACAGACAGTTGATATAGTGGGAAACTCACATCGGCTTTAACCTCCGATGTCAGGGTGTAGATCAGAAATGTACCGTCATACGATTTCCAATCCACAATGTAGGAGAATCATGCCTTTACAGCATGAAGCTAGGGACCTACATTTTTTTTCACAGACGAAACACTCACGTGTTTATTACATTCTCAACATTTTATTTTATACCACTTTTATTTTCAAGTGAATAAATACGATTCCAGCCATGAGCAAAAACCGTAAAGACCTAATCGTTCCTAATAATAATTCATCGTTTGTCATATAATTATAATATTTAAGTGGAGGTTCTTAAGTTCAAAAAGAAGTTCACAGGCATGAGTTAAAGCTAAGGGAGACAAAGAAGCTATCAAGTACTTATCTATTTACTGGAAATATTGTTTAATTTTTAGGAAATAAGCGAAATAAAGGATATAAGCAACTTACCCTTATTCTGTTTTTTCTAAAAGTTCTTCTACACACTCAATATTACCTTTTTATTATATTAGAAAGACTCTTACTAGTAGTACCCCCCCCAATCTCATTCTTACTAATGCTTCAGGTAGATAATACAATTTTATATGCTCTTTCTCAATCAAACGAAGCATCAATTCAAAATCGGCAGCAAACTTAAAACCTAAATCAAACAATCCACTTTTTCATATACCACTTTTTGACATAAAAAGTAGGATGAGCAGGATGCCATCTTTTTAGCAAAAGGACGTTGTTTACCCGATTTCCAGTATCGAACGATTTTAGATGTATCACTTTTGAGCAACATAATATAAATCCGCATAAACAGCATCAACAGAGCTATTAGCTTCAAAAACACCTTACAATTTTTTTCTATAGCAGTCGTCTCTGCTATTAAATCATCAGAATTGATTATTCCAATAATTTCTCCTGTAGCCATTCTAAAACCTTTATTCATAGCATCATAAAGTCCGGTGTCTTTTTTCACTAACCCATCTAATACGCCCTTCAAACTGTGGTTCATATTCTTTTATGATCTCTATTGTATTATCTTCCGAGAGTCCATCTATTATGATATACTCAATATCTTGATAGGTTTTGCTAAACACAGAAACTATTGTATCACGAAGAGTCCTGCTACTGTTGTAGGTAACAGTTATAAGAGAAATTTTCATTATAATTTAGATCTAAAAAAGCCTCCTGATAAATATCATATATTTGTTTATTGTTTTTCTCCCATGTAAAACGTTGAGCATTTTGTAATCCACGTTTTACTATTTCTCTCTAACACTTTTATCTAACAATAGTGATATTTTTCTCATTGATATCATTGACAGACAAATTATCTATTAAAAGAGAAGAATCTCCTATAATTTCAGGAATAGAAGAATTATTATATGCTATTACTGGACAACCTGCTTTTTTGTGCTTCAACAACAGGAATACCGAACCCCTCATATGCAGAAGGATATAATAAACAAAAAGCATTATTATATAATATATTTAGTTGTATATTGGAAATATTTCCAACATATTTATACCTGCTCCCCTAATTTCTCTTCCAAGTAAAATCTTTCTTTACCTGTTAATAGACCACCAACAATAACTAAATTTAAAGATGTTTCAAAAATTGCATCTACTACTAATTGAAAGTTCTTATACCCTGCGCGCCCTCCTACAAACAAAACATAAGTATCAGTCAGGAAAGGCAAATTTGAAGTTCGCTTATTTTCATCATGTATAACAAAATAATCATCAGAGACTCCATTATATACAACTTTAATTTTATCACAATTTATTTCCGGTAGAAATTTTAGTAAATCAGCTTTTGTATTATTAGAAATACATATAATATAATCAGAACGACGAATCGCTCTATACTTTTGCCAACAATGAACCATTCTTTTTCAATCCATGAGAGAAATATTCATATGTAAAATCATGGACAGTTGTAATATTAATAGCATATTTTGAGGATGAAGTTCTATAATAAGATGAATGAAAAATAAATTGTTCTTTTTTAGAGGGATTCTTGGATTTATATAGCGTTTCAAACGAAAAAAAAATGCTTTTCTTAAAATTTCATTAATATTCTCACCGCAAAATCGTATTGATACATTAGAGTTAGTATAATTAATAAGATAAATATTCAATTTAGGAATTACACATAGCCTCGTTAAAAATTCTTTCCAAACGACAGTAATCCCTCCTGATTTTTTGGAGACTAAATATTATATTATCTAAGACTATATTCATTGTATATTATTTAATCGTTAGTTAGCGTCCAATTTTGATGTATCCCCCTATTTGAAACTTGCCAAACGGCAGGTTTTCTATAAAGATTGTCGAAATGGACTAATTTTTTTTTAATGTTTATTAATTGTTTATTTCTAGCATCATCGCCAGCAGATTCTCATAATCCCGTCGACCGAGTACGATTTCTCTAAAGAAGTCTCTGAAAAAACATGATACAGATTTCCCCCTGCATACGACAGGTGGAGATTACGGGGAGCTATTTTGTGACGCGTATCTCGATGCCATTTCTGAAAAAATTATAAGGTATGCCATTACGGAAGCAGAATTTTTCAACCGTTTCACCGGAAAGAAACCGTTTCTATTTTATAACGGACGAAGTTATAATAATGAGATATACTCATTTATTATGAAATTCGCATCAAAATAGTTAGCTCTCGCATTTGCAGCAATTCCGGATTCTTAGGATGATTTATAGCATACAGCATTATATCACTCAATACTCCTTCGTCCTGAAAAGAAGAAACCATATATATACTATCTGTATTGCCATTAATTTCATTAACTCCAGCTGTTTGTGTTGAGACAACAGTTACATTTAAAAACATTGCTTCTACTACGATATTACCAAAAGATTCAGACAGAGAAGGCAATACTAACAAAGATGCTTTTTTATATAAGGGTATGGATTTATCATACTTCCTGTAAAAGGACATTTTCAGATAATCCTTTTCGCTTAACTTCATGCTTCAAATTGTCACTATCTTCTCCATCTCCAATTATTAATAATTTGTATGTCGTGTTCTGTTCACGAAATAATGCATAGGCACGTATCAGCAGTAACACATTCTTCACATGGCTCAACCTTCCCACATATACAATATACTTATCAAAAGTCTCATCCATATCAATATTGTCACAAGCCATTTTACTAATCAATGAGAAGTCTATCGGATTGTATATTCTTATTATCTTTTCAGCAGGTACTCCCAATTGTTTCAACATATTTTTTTAATGCCGTCTGAAACAGCTACCACGACATCAGCCTTATGATATAACAGCTTTTTACTAAAAAAGGGAAAAATCCTGCCATGTATTCCTAACCGTTTAGTTTCTATATTAAAATAGCAATGTTGAGTGATAATCAGTTTAACTTTCTTACGAGAAAATATATTTGCTATGATAGATATAAAGTTTGGAAAATCAGGTCCACTTATCAAGCAATCCACTTCATATTCCTGCAAAATTCGTTTTAGGAAAAACAAAGAAGAACGAATTCTTCTATTCCCTAAATCCACGACTTCGACATTTGCATACAACAGTTTCCTGAGTACACCTCTGTCTTTTGCTATGACAACAATCTCATATTGCAAACTTTTCAATCGATTTGCAAGCACAATCATCACTTTTCTCAACTCCTCCTACTTCAAAGCTGGGAAAGAACAAAGCTATTTTTTTCATAGATTAATTTCTATAGAAAATTTATCCTGATTCGAGTTTCTTTTCGGAAAAGCTGTAATACAAACAAATGACAGAAATACGAATAATAACGAGTTTGGTATAACTATCTACTCTTACACATAGTATTAGGAAGATACACGAACTACTGATATTTATTGGATTCTTACAATTTTTTCAACTTCAATATGAAAATAAAAAAATAGAAAGAGACCTACGAAACTATATTCGAAAGAATCTTTTACATACATCACACCTCCACCATCCTTATTCAATTCTAATGAATCTTTCGTAATCAGAAAATAGTGATGGATATAAGTATCATAGTTCTGTCCCGTTGTAAAAAACCGGTACCAAACGGATTGTCTATCGCTGCATCTTTAGCTATTAACACATTAGATATTAGTGCAAGCTGATAGATTGTCTGCTGATTGTAATTGTTCAGAAGCGACAAATAGAGATCTAAATTTATTTGAAACATTATTTTCGCTAGTCAGTAGTACTATCATAGCAAGACAAATTACCACAACATAAGATAAATTATTCAATGAAATTCGCTTAAAAAATGAAATAGCAAAATGCAAGTAATATAAATAAGAATATTGTAAAAAGTAAAGGTCAAGAAAGCACCAATCAGTATAAGAGTGTATATCTTCTTCCCAGGCACATAATTAGTTTTATCAAAAAAATCGGACATCTTTAAATATATAGCAGGAAATAACAAGAACGAAATCTGAGCAGGTTCCATGGTTAAGGATGGACAACGTAAAAAAGGTCCTGAAGTATCAAGATTTATATCAGAAACACCTATCAATCCACTCATATCATAAAGCAAAGGTATATTTAATAAATAGCCAAATTCCTGTATAACAGAAACAACAGAGAAAAACTATACATATCTTTAAATATACCTTTATAAATGACCTCCAATTTCCTTCGTAAGATTTCGCAAAAAAATAGCTTCCTAATATACAAACCAAAAAAATCTTATAAAAGTAGTTAGAGTGACAGAAGTTATACGGGCAGAATTTAACAAACTTACAGCTATAACATATAGTATCAATATAAGTATCCGCTTATTAACACATAACTTGTACTTCCAACTCCCCAATATCACTAGCAATAACTGACTCACCGTACATAATGAAACGGGCAGATAATTCATTGGCATTGAATATGAGAAAATACTTATAAAACCAACAATATGAATTAAATTCAATAATGATGTTTTCATCTTATAACTGCTACTATTTATATAAGCAGTGTTTCAAACAAACCAAATAATAAACAAAACAATTTAGGAAGAAAGCTATATGAACTTTACACTTATTCCTATAATATCTCAAACCTATAGTCTTCACTTCCTCATAAGTCATTATTCTTTGTCTATTACTTATCCCGGTAATGCGCATATTGGCGATTATCCGATTTATATACATAAATTTAATAGAATTCAAATAGCATCTAAGTAGAAAATCATAGTCCCCTGCTATCTTATATGCGGTATCAAATACTCCCTACTTTTCTATAAACAGCCAAAGGCACAAAGACCGTAGGATGAAATACACATGATCCCTTATAGAAGTCACTCAAATTCAAGTTAGGACTGTCTACACGAGTTTCTTGCTTACCTAAGCAATATCGAATGTCACCATGATAAAGATATAAATCACCTTTTTTCAAGTATAAATCCGCCACAGTTGCAAAAAGCATCCATTTCATACCAATCATCACTATTTATTATCCCCACTATTTTACCAGTCGCATGCCTTATTCCCTTATTCATTGCGTCATAAATTCCATTATCTCGTTCACTTACCCAATAAGAGATTTTATCTTCATATTTTTTTTTATAATGTCAACTGTACCATCTGTACTTCCTCCATCAATAATAATGTATTCTATAGCAGAATATTTTTTGATTTATTACCGACAAGATAGTCTGTTCTATGGTAGCAATAGCATTATAAGACACTGTTACTACAGATATTAAAGGAAATTCTTTCATACATATAAACACATAGATATCAATCCGTTTCTCAATAGTCACTCTAATACCATTGAATCAAGCATTTTTTTTGGCAAACCACTTCCCAAGTAAATGTTTTCATCACAAATTGCTTGGCCTTCTTCTCCCCATTCGCTTCAAACGTTCTTTATCACTTAAAGCCTCTATTATCACATCAGCCACCGATTGGGGTGTAGCTTCCGAAGCCATAAAGCCATACTTCCCATATCCGGAAAATTCGGGTGCAGAGAATTTATTCAGACCAACAATGGGAGCCTTATTAGCCAATGCCTCCACATAAGTTGTACCATTGGGTTCTGCTAATGCCGGCATTGTATACAAGGTACATCTCTTAAAGTAGCTCTACTGTAGTTTCTCTCGATTTATTATGATAGTAAGTCACCCCCTCTTGAGAACGCACCTCATCTGTCCCAACTATCGCCAACTTCGCATTAGACACTTTTTTCTTTGACTATATCAAAAGCATCAATAAGTAATAACAAGCCCTTATAATACTCGGTTTCCTTTACGAAGAACAATCAGTAATAGATTATCATCATAATTTTTCTCTCCATAATAAGGTTCCAGATTTACACCGCAATTCACCGTGGTTATTTTCTCTGCAGGTATCTTATAACTATCTATCAAATATTGCCTCGTCCAATCGTTCAAAGAGAAAACTTCACTCATATGAGCATAAGACATTCTATCTCTCTTTTCATATTTAGGCAATGATAATTTAATGAAAAATCTTTTTATCCGATTATATCTACCAGCTTTCTACAACAGGTCTTTTTACAGCATCAACATACAAATAATATTTCTTTCTCTCATCACAACTATCATCTAAACAGTGGCTGGAAATAAAAAGTACATTTTTTAACATTGATTTCATTCAGAACCTTTATTTGTAGTCTCTTAGCAATTGAGTGATAAAACAGTGGTGATCTATCCAGATCTGCAATAATACCAAATTTATTTAAACATCTTACAATTTTTCTTTTCAAGGGGGAAATTAATTCATTCTCATTTATACAATTGACACGAACTCCTTTTTTTATCAATTCACGATAGATATTATATGGTGTACCACTCCATGTATGTGGATTTTTCACATCACCCATAACCACCAAAAGTTATTTCAACTTCTTTCATAAACTTATATTTTTTCTATAAACATCAAGTAAGCACCCATTTTCGGCTATCATGCCCCAATAAAGGTATCCACAAGCACACATCGAGTCATTTCCTTGAGCAAACTATAATTTATTTTGTAATATTCACAGGTAAAAGTGGTACACAGAGGCTAAAAAGTAAAAGATTAAAAGAAAATCAAATCAAGAGCCATACAATGAGTGCTTACCTGCCAACAATTGTACCTCATAGTTAATAACATTTTTTCAACCCCTCTTCTATACCAATTCTAGAGTCCAACCATATTTTTCTTTTTTGCCAATGAATTATCGCAAAGAGAGTATTTATTCACCTCGTGGTTTAGAATTTCATCTCTGATCGGATATGCTCCACTATACAGTTGAGGATATTTGACCCAATAATGAGAGGTATCGGCATATTCTGCATTTATTGTCTTACCCATTATCTTCCGAACAATATCGTACATTTCATTTACTGAGTAATTCGTATTGGATGACACATTTACACAATCAAATCCCTCATTACACTGTACCTTAATTGCTAAGTCTATCAAGTCATCTACATAAATGTAATCCTCCTCTGTTTTCCATCAGAATGAAAAACTGGTATTCTGTCAAAAAACAATTCCCTAATCATGTACCCCACAAATGGCGGTTGCTTTCTCAAGCAATCAATATGTGGTCCGTACACATTAGCAAAACGCAAACACGTAACATTCATGCCATAAGTATCACAAAAGATTCGGCAAACCGTTCGGCACAATATTTTGTATTAGGATATATCAAGGTGGGATGCTTGAAGTTGTTTTCGAATGTGGGAAATTCGGTTTCATTCTCATACATAGCGTTTGTACTCGCCTGGATAACTTTTTAACGCCATATTTTCGTGAACACTCAAGGATATTAACGAATCCGGTAACATTCACATCAATAGCCTCGCAAGGATTGGACTGGCAATCGGGCAATGGCGCAATTCCAGCAATATTATAAACATAATCAATAACGTTTTCGGAAAAGATTGCATCCATTCGTTCTCTATCTCTTATATCAACTTTCAATACCTTGTCAATGAGATTGCAATCATCAAAAATCAAATTATCATCCGAGCCGTAAGAGTAGTTATCTACCAACACGACATTAACACCGTCTTTCCAGAGACGATGTGTCAACTGAGAGCCAATAAATCCGGCTGCTCCTGTAATTAATACGTTCATAGTGAATTAATATAGTTTTTATATAGACCGTTATTGCCCCAATCATAGAAATCTGTGACCGGCAAAGGGCGAAAAGTCAACTTATCCAACAGCATGGCATAAATAATATGCGATATATATAATTTATCACCATATTGCGATAATAATTCAAAATAGCGACAAAAGTCTTCGGCATGTTCAAAGCACGAGGCACCTGCATTAAAATAATGACTCACTACCTTTTCTCTATCACATTAGTAACATAAAACATGTCATCGACCGCAACAAAACTCTTGTTTTGAGGATTAACAAGGCTCATTTTCTCTAATGGAAATATAGCTACACCATTTGCAGGCTCAACATCACATGAGAAGTATCCATCCGCATCTTTTATAAAAATACTTTTCCAGATATACGCTCTATCCTAATTGTTTCAAATACCGTTTCTGCCTGACTTTGAGTAGCAGAAGGCAATATTACAACTTTGGCATTATTTATTTTTTTTTTGTCTTTTAAATTGCAGACTCAATAGTGCACTTAAGTAATATTTTTCATCGTGAGATTGCAAAATCGTGAAATAAACAGCATCATATTTAGACAAAGGCAAGCCCATAATAGCCGGACACAAAGCATGATTCCTTCGTGGTCAAGGCTAAAAATATAAAAGGCATTTCTGTTTGGGATTCCTCTGTATCTGCTGCCGCAGGTATTATTAAACTAAAACTCATTTATAATCTTTTTTTAGTACATCTTTTAAATAATATATTACTATTTCCTCATGTGCATATTGAAGAATACGAAGAAAATTCATCAGTTGGAAAGTTGTATAGTACTCTCTATACCAAGTATAACGGCCAAAGTAAGTATCTATTCTTTTATCTATACTCTCACTGATAACTTTTTAAACGTATCTTATCATAGTCATGTATATACATCAGCTGTGACCAAAGATAGGCAGAGTCCTGCCTGAGTTTAACAATATCAAGTAACGGAGATTCAACAAAGGAGTCTAAAAAGTCTATCAAATAATAATTATTACCATTAAACAACATATTGGAAAAAGTCAAATCACCATGGCAGATTCCAACCGGCATCATATATCATTGGTCATAGAAAATATCTTAGTTGATCTTTTTATGATGGTTTTGATATCCTTTATCATCTGCCAATAAGGGGTTTTGCTTCGATTTTATCCTGTACATCACGATATTTCTGTCTCAATACATCTGCCGGAATACATTGCAAAGGAGAAACCTGTAACTCCTTTTCTATAAACAAGATAAAAGCCTTTTTACAAAATAAGAAATTTGTTCAAATCCAAATTTGTTTCAAAGTACCCTATAAAATTCTTGGAATACACATATTCCATTTTAATGGAAACTCTATCGGTTTCCTCTTTAATTTCATAAATTTGTGGTATTCTTATATGCTGGTATTCACGTCCATAAGCAGTCTGTTGCTTTTTTTTGCCTGCTGCACCAAGCGGGAAAAGTATTTCTTGTCATCAGTGCTTTTCAATATGCACAAGTCATCATTCTCCTTTATTATCTCAATGGCACAACCCGAATGTCCTTTTACTTCAATCTCCATAGAACTCTTTTTTTTTTATAAGAATGTAATTGATTCCTGCATCTATCGCCGCTTTCACTCCTACTTCAGAATCTTCAAAAAAAACGACAGCCTCGGACGGATGACATTCAAAATGTCTCAGGATATTCTGATATATCTCTGGAGAAGGTTTTCCTTTGTCAACATCCTCACCGGCAAGTACATAATCGAAAGTATCCAGTACACCAATATGAGCCAATGCATTTATAAGATTCTTCTTACGGGCAGTAGATGCAATGGCAGTCTTTCCGCCAGCCACATGAAACATTTCAATAAAGTGTAATAATGGTTTATTGACATTGAGATAATCAAAGGAGAATGGATAATACACACTTTTCAGCTCTCGGATACGGCTGGATATGTTCACGTCGACAACGCCGACTTCTTTCATAAATTCGTCAAAACGAAAACCAAAACACGCTCTATATTGACTCTCCGACAAACACAGTCCCTGTTCAGCAAAGGCTTTTTGATAAGCCATGTAATTGGCTGAAAAGGTATCGACCAAAGTACCGCGTCAAAATCGCTTATCAATAATTCAATCTCTGTTCCTAACATTGCAGGTATTGTTTCAGGCTCTTCAGGTGTACCATAAGAGTAATATTTTTTCCATATTGCAAAGCAAAACCGTTTCGTCGTTTTTCAATAGGTCATTATAGAGAAGTGATACGTAGTATTCCGGCTCTGTGAACGCCGTATCATTCAAAAGTCGATGTGCTGCCTTCAGAAATCCACTTGCTACCGAGAAAAAATAAAAGTACGCACAAAGCATGATTGGATATAACCTTCTTTTTCTGCTGTGCAAATTACCCTATTATTCTCATCAACTTCAGCATAACTATATTTAGGATTGCACGATTCAAATGAAACCAAGGCTCCCCCCATCTACTTCTGTCGCTGGGCGTGACAATACATTACGAATAGTAGATAAGAATGAGGTGCTTCTAAACTCCAAATCACAATCCATAATGATTACAGCATCTTTTCTGTCTATTGCAGATTCTGCAAGCAGACAGGTTTCAACAGGCTCCTCTGGTAGTTTTCTCTACAGAGAACAGATTTGCCTCCGGTAGAATACCCCTTAATCTGTTTATCAATTTCATATTCATCAATATGCTCTGACGGACTATAAAGGAATATTTCATTCGGACATCAGAAATTGCTACACTCTGTATCGCTCTTACAAAAATAAGGGCATTTCGTTTAGTTCGATAAGAGGTTTGGGGGTAGTCCACCCTTCTTTACGAAACGTGAACCCTCACCAGCCATCGGCATTATTATATGTAATGGTCTCATCATATTATTCTTTCTTTCCATGCAGTATATAATTAAAACGTTCCTTTTCCATCCAGTCTCCATATTTGAGATATCCATTGATTATGCTTACACAAATAGAATGAGAAATCATTCGATGAGACTCTTTCAATTCAAGATTCCATTTGTATCTCCATCGTTTCGATTATAGGAATCATATTTAAAAGGACTGCACTTAAATCTTCCCAATCAACAATCATAAAATAATTCTTTATGCACTCCCAGAAACCTTTAACAGAATCGTCAATATTTATATATTTCGAAAGAAAACATCTTGGTTATATAGATTTCTGGTACAACTTCTCTACACATATCTTCTCCGGTACAATATTTATATTCCCTCTTGAAATAGGCAGGAGCATTGGCAATATCACGTTCATTCTGCTTTATATCGAATAAGTTTATGATATCATCCGTATAACCAAAATATAAAAAGTCTTGTAACCAATAAGGCAGGAACAACTGACCGGTTGCCCCCACAAAAGTGACGATTCTACCTTTCAAAGGGACTTTCGTTCCTAATACTGGATAAGCACCTAACAGTGATTTGAGATATTCAAAAGAAAACTCTTTATAGATTCTCAAATCGCTACGGTTCTTAAGCACATATTTAGCACCTAACTCCTTAGCTCGTCGAGCACCTTGCAGAGATGTATATACCTGATAATTGACATTGCCAAACCCACAGGGCTTAAATGTCTTGCAGAGAACGATCTCACACCCTTCCTCTCTGAATTTTTGCAACAGGCTCATCGGAAGTAAAGTCCCACGTACTGAGAATAATAATAGCACTCGGAAATATTTTCTTATAAAGTCTAACCGTCTCCAGCGTACAATCATCTTGAATAGCAACAATACCTTGAAGCACAATCGCCAATTCGCCTTTAGAAGTAGTAGAACGTACTTTTGTATCAACATACTTCTTTGTGCTCAAAGGGTACAGTCGATAGCTGCAATAATTAGGATAGATATGGTAAAAAGCATTGCACAAACTACCTATTATACGAAACCCATTACTGTCTATGAACTTGAACAATAATAACTGAATCTTCCAATAATTATTCAAAAATCCGTTTTAGTATTTTCTTCATCTATATTCCAATTTATCGTCCTATTTATTCCAAATGCCACACGCTGTATTATTTATAATCCTTTTTAGCTGAACACGCCCTAAAATAGCTTGAAGAAAACAAACAATACTACTTGGGAATAATACTATTCCCTCAAGTCCGAACCAGTAATAAGATACATACATCGCAGGTAATGCGACAAACGATGAAAAACAAATATGCCAACATCTGGATTCTTACTTTACCAGTTCCATTAAGGAGAGTCACATAAATCCCCCCAAAAGTTTGCGCTATCGCAAAAAAATAGCAAGAGCAGCAGATAGCGAAATGGGAATGTCGACTTCAGAACCTATCCAATATGTATATAAGAAATTAGACAACAACACCATCAGAACAGCTACAGGAATACATAGCAGTCCCATGATCTCCAACTTATTCCTCGCATTCTTCATCCATGTATATTCCTGTTTCACGTAGGCATCGGTAAAAAGCAGACCAGAAAGGAGTAAAAAAAACTATATTTACAGACATCACCAAGACATTAAAATATTTATATGCAATGTTATATTGAGTAACAGCCATTGGCCCTGCTACTCGTGAAATAACAATATTAATGAGCTGGAATACAAAAAAGCATGGAAATCATAATAATAAAAAACTGTCCGCCCAATCCTACTATCTTTTGGTCAAAGAAAAATGTACGAAATGGAATGACGGTGAAAGATGTCTGTATCTACCACTCAAGAACATACCAATAGAGATTATTATCAGCAGAAAACATGGTACACCAGAAAAAGCAAATGCCAAAACATCCAAGTTGCCGGGAACGGTTTTTGTCAGAATATAGATACAGATAAAGCCAAATACTTGCCCTAATGTTTGTATCAGCGATGCCAATGCAGGCTTTGGTTGGCTGTCAGCATAGTGGTAAAAATGCTCGCTACGATGTTCAGGCAGAAAAAGAACCAATATTCCGAATACGATATTCAGTTCAGAAGAATAAGCGGCATCAACATTCAAGATTGCACTCAATCGACAAAATGATTGACGACTATTGCTATCAAAATACGCTGGAAAAAAGCAGAGACAAAACTACATAAGTAGTACTGACATATTTCTGGCAACTGCTGCCATATCCCCCTTGGCTACAGCCTCGGCAAAACGATTGCGAAAGCCATGCGCAAATCCCAAATCAAAATAAGAGAGCCAAGCTACAATAGAACTTAAGGTGAGCCAAATACCATATCGAGTAGGATTGATATAATTAATCGTTAGAGGAACAACCTGTAAAGAAACCAATATACTGATACCTTTCAGAAATAATGAGGCTATAATATTTTTCTTTATAGCAATGCTACGAGAGCTCCCCATTCATAAGTTTAATCGCGTAAATGTCTTATTCCCTACTTTCCAAGAAGTATACTAGAACTTCTTTCCAAAACACAATACTCATAAACGTCATGAAGAGTATCTTGAAATCAAATCCCCAAGAACGATGTTCCAAATAAAACAGATCGTAACGCAGACGGCGCACCATCTTCTCTAAAGTATCGGTATAGCCGTTATAAAGCGTAGCATACGAAGTAACCCCCGGACGTATCTGAAACAAAAAACGATAACGAGGATCTTCCTTCATAATCTGGTCAATAAAGAATTGGCGTTCGGGACGAGGACCAATAAAAAGCCATATCGCCACAGAAAACGTTCCATAATTGAGGAAGTTCATCTAAGTGATGTTCACGGAGAAATTTACCAATCCTTGTAAGACGGCCATCTTTACCACCGGCATAAAGAGCCGGACCATGCTTCTCTGCATCTAGGCGCATACTACGAAACTTATAAATGTAGAATGGGCGACCAAAGCGCCCAATGCGCTCCTGCTTAAAAAAATAGCTGGTCCACCATCTTCACTCTTCACTGCCAAATAACAAATTAAAAATAGAGGCGAAAATAAAATCATTAAAATTACTGCAATCATACAATCCACTATTCGTTTTACATTCCGTTCAAATCCATTCATTCCATCCGGAATAAATCTCTCGTCGTATTCCATCATTATTAATTTTACATTTCTATCTTAAACCTATGGCTAAATTCTTTACCGAATAGTTGCCAACCGATAGTGCCGACCACCGATAAGAATATAAAAATAGTAGTATAAATAAGCAACCCTTTACCAGAAGGCTTCCAGTGGTACCACCGCCGGCTCCACCACCGCAAACACAGGTTTCTCCTCCTGCACCCTTCGCCCGCGCCATCTGCAAGCTTCTGCGTAGCCACCTGACTATACACCTGATAAGCCAGCCCCATGTCATTCTGCAAACGTTCCTGTTCGGTACGCACGCTTTGAAGAATTACATTATCATGTGAATCAATATAGCTGGCATATTTCTTCTGAGCAGCATAGTATTCCTGCTGGCGTTCTTTAAATAGTTTTTCCCAATATATACAATCTTCTTTGGCTTTGGAAGTACGGTAATTAATAATGTACTCTTGCAATTTTCTTATTACCGAATCGGCAAACCGTAGCTGCCACTTTAGGATTCTGAAAAGTCACGGAGACGGTAGTCATAGATGTTTTCTTATCGATAGAAGCGGTAATAGACTTTTTCAAATGATTGATCTTAGCAGGCTTTCTTTTTTTGGGTAAAAGCTCAATAGTGCCTCGTTTCTCTCTTCCAACGGCACTCACCTCTTCTTCATCATTAAAAATGGACTTTACTCCTTCAATCATAATTCCAGGCGCACCTATCACATAGCTCCACCAAGGAGAAGATTGAGAATCTAAATAAGTATCCAAAGTAGTATTTTCCTTCGTTCACTTTCAGTTCTTTCCAGTTCTAACAGAAAGGAGTGGAAGATACAATATCAGCAGAAAGTGAGAGGTGTTCAAGGCATCGATATCATCACCCATAGTCATTCCACTTCCTAAAAAAGAGGCGGCTAAACCTGATAAACCACTACTTTTTTGCAGTACCCATTTCTGGAGATAAAGTTACTTCAACTGTATATTGTTTTTGGAATGCTGATAGCGACAATAACACCTATAACTAATCCAATACCACCAGCTGCTTTATAGATGACTTTACGAATAGCTATGATTTTATGAAGAATTCCCATCAAATCGATTTCCATTTCAAAGCTGAGTTGGGATTTTCGATTGAGTTGGATTGATTTTCGTCCATTGTATTTTAAATTTCTTTACCTACCACCTCCCCTAAAGGGCCCCCTCCTTCCACAGAAAGGAGATAGAGACAGTGTTGTCGACTTTAGTTATTTCTTTATTAAGTTAGCAATAGAAGCAAACCATCATTCCCAAAGTACTAAACGTAGTAGCATAACCTAAAAAATATTACCTATATTAGTACGCTTCTTTGATTTCACTGGGAACAATTATCTCACAACCCGGTTCGATCTGTTTCTTACCACTACCTTTAACCTTAGTCACCTGACCATTCATATAAACGATGAATTTCTTACTCTTCTTCGCATTTTCAGAATAACCACCAGCCTGATTCAGGTAATAATCTATATTCTCACCCTCTATATAAGAAACTGTATTCGGAACCATTACGGCACCATTAATCGTAACTGTATTATTATTTTTCGGAATAGAAATCACATCACCTTCACGCAAAACAATATCTGCTGTACTTCCAGGATTCGCGAGCGCCTTTTTCCAAGTCAATACCAACACTAAAGGTATCTTCCACACGGACACCCAAAGAGTCCATCATGGCCTCACCCAACTGTCTGCTCATCAAGCGGATCACATCACTCATGCGTTTCTTTTCACTCGCATTGCCACACGAGTCAATTTGGCACCACGTAAGTAGGCATAGTTCGTTGCACCTCCAGCTTTTTTTTATTGATTCAAGTCCGAAAGACGTTCTTCACGACTGGTCATTGCATAAGAGCCTCCGAAAAGTATTTCACCTTCAACAACCACATTCTGTTGAGGCTTGATACACCCGGACTACGACGTACATAAACTTCATCGTAAGGTTGAAGTACAAAGCCAGGGGTTCCATCTACAATAAAGCCTTCTTTTAGGGAGAATGTATATATCTGGCCGATAGTATCGTTATCTACTGTACTGCGAGGATTCTTAATTCTACGGGATACATCTACACGGACTACAGAAGCGGCTTCACGCAAGCCACCTGCCTGAATGATCAAGTCTTCAAGGGTCATGTTATCCGCATAAGGATAAGAATCAGGTTTGGCTACTTCACCATGGATTACGACGTTGCCTCTGTCTTCCAGGTCATGAATACTAGGAATATAAAGGATATCGTTTTTCATCAGAATGATGTTTTGGGAAGTACCGTCCATGATAGCTTTAATGTCTACAGGAACAACTTCGGTAGTCAAGTCCTCACGCTGGCGGTAGAGAACGGCACGGTTCAAGAAGGCATCACCGGTCAGGCCTTTGAGCTTCGTTTACCAGTTCACGGACTGTATTCAGTTTTCCATTCAACTGGTAGATGCCGGGACGATAAACAGCTCCACGGATTTCAAGTTTGTTGATGAAGCGATTAAGGATGGCTTCGGCGGTCACAACATCACCGTTTCGCATTTTATAGACACTATAGTCAAGGTCTTTGACTGTGTTTACTTCATATTCCTGGTCCGTTCTGGCGTACGACACGTAAGGAACGGGTGTAGGCGTCGGCTTCAAAGCCACCGGCATAACTGATAAGAGTGGATAGACTTTCATCCTTTTTCATTTCGAAACGCATCGGGCGTTTCACTTTTCCGTCGATCTTAACCAATACGTCATAGGCGGGGACTATTACTACATCGCCTTCCTGAAGCCGAATGTCATCCTGAATGTTTCCTTTCATGATAAATTGGTAGACGTCGATCGTGGCGATATTTTTGCCGTTACGTACCAGCTGCACATTGCGAAGGCTTCCTATGTCACTGACTCCACCCGCACGGTAAAGTGCATGAAAGACTGTGGCAAAAAGAAGAGAGGGAGTAAGTGCCCGGTTGGACAACCTCACCCATTACATTGATCTGGATAGTACGTATGCTACCCAAAGTCAGACGGATGTCAGAGGTGGGATCATTCGCATTATTAAGACCATTATATATCTTGTTTAATGTCTTTTTGAGATAGTCATTGGCTTCAGCAATAGTTAGTCCGTTCAGGTTGACAGGACCTATTTTCTGAATGTTGATCGTGCCGTCAGGAGAAATATGTTGGCGGATAGTGTTCTGGCTGGCTCCCCAGATATCAATAATCACTTCATCACCGGGACCCAGACGATAGTTCAAGGGAGTGGCGATGTTGACGCTCGGTTCAAAAAGTAAGGTTACGGGTATTGAAGATGTTTCGTCCGAAAACCTGGTTCCCAAGTGCGAGGTCTTGAGTGCTCGGGTGGTCTTCCAGCATATCGGAGGTGTTTTCTTTCATTTCCTCACGAAGGCGTGATTCATTGACATCGGTACCCGTTGCATTGGAAGCATTAACATTGTTTTGTTGTTCATATAGTTGCTTCACACGAGTTGCCTGTTCTTTGGTCACACCCCTACGTGCCAGTTCAGAGGCTAGTTGTTTCTGCTCTTTACCCTGGCGAATACCATCCTTTACATATTCAAGAACTTGGGAGTCGCTCATATTTTGAGCCATTAAGGGAGAAAAAACTCCCAGCAACAGAATGAATAGAAATACGTTAAAGCGTTTTTTTCTTCGTGTTGTCATTGGTGATCTTTGTGGGTTCTACATAACCGATTGGCATATCTACACAAGCACAGCCAAGCATATTTAAACGAACGGCAATCTTACTCTTCCCGCCTACAGTCACAAGTTCGCCAACAAGTCCACTCAAAGGACCTTTTATGACACGAACTTTTCTCACCACGCGCTAGTGGAGTATCATTCATACAGACTGCTTCTTCTGAATAATCAAGCATAAAACGGAAACGAGCCATCTGTTCATCAGGAATCACTGCTGGAGTACTTTCTCCACGCATCACCATATAACGGCTCACCGTAGAAAATGAAAGGACTTCCATACGTTCTTTTTGGATTGACATGTACAAAAACCATCATTGGGAGTAAGACTGTATCAACTATCTTACGACGGTCGCTCCATTGATGAATTTCCTGCTGAACGGGAGGACAAAAGAATCAATTCCCATCTTAGATAAACGCTCGGCAACTTTTTCTTCTCGTGGTGCATTCGAACGAGTGCTACATACCAGCGTTTTGAGTGTGCTACGCCTTCCCCCTGTCCCATTACTAGGCCCAGCATTTTCTGATTTCGGTTTCGTTAAAATCATAGTTTTTTTACCCCATATGCATCCGTTACTTCTTAGGTAACAGACAAACACACAATGAAAACAAACAGTGAAAAATGGGAAATCAGTGAAGAACATCGACAAAAGGCGTATAAAATGGAAAAAGTTTGCAATATTCAATAAGAAAATTCTTGAATTAGGCAATGGTAAAACGTATAGAGCATGGAAATGAAGATAAGATTTTTTCATGTTCAGACAGTTTTTTGCCTCTATTTTTCAGATAAAACTAAAAAAAAAGTGGAAGAATATTTGCTTACTATTTCGTGTTTTTTGTCTATCTTTGCGTCAAATTTAAGTTCTGTTACCTAAGAAGTAACACCACACATTTTACTTCTGATTATCAATATTTTATATATCTACCATCTGTCTACACAACAGTTTTCACGTAAGATAAATTTCCTTTATTTACCTCTGTCTGTTCCTTAAGTCCGAAGCCTTTCAAATAAGTTTGTGTGGTTTTTATAGATTTGTGTCCCAATGATTCACTAATCATTTCAATCGATACTCCCCCGATACTTCGCTGTCGTTGCCCAAGAATGACGAAGTGTGTAAGAAGTGACAGGAGACTTCAAACGTAAAGCTCTCGCTAAGTCCTTTAAACGGTTGTTAAATCGACGAAGGGCAGACTGGTATTCCCGATAAGCCCTTTCATCCGTCCGTTTCTTATCACTACTAAGAATATCAAACAGATAATCAGGGAGAATCCGGATGAGAATCCTGATGATTACGAAGCCGGTTAATCATTTCCTTTGCAGTATCAAGTATTTCCACACTCATCGGAGTTTTAGTCTTGATACGGTTATAACGTAACACATTCTGATCCTAAAGGGCAGATTTCTCCAAGATGAGCTAAATCCGCGAATGACATTCCACAGAATTGAAACATCAAGGCAGCAATGGCCTGCGTACGACGCAAACGCTCCGATTTGGGATCCTCATACAAAAGTCTACGTAATTCACCGATAGGCAAAGCTTTCTTTTGGCGAACATCTACTCCCGTATAAACATCATGAAACAATCGGGGTACGTAAGGTGCACTACCTGCTTCCACTCCACGATTATAAACACTACGAAGCATACGCATATAGGTAGAAACCGTATTCGGTTTCAAACCACAATCACTACAGATGCTGACCGTAACGGCGCAGACACTCACGGGTAACCTGTCGGAACGACACGTTCTGACGTACCACAAAATTTACTGAAAAAAAAAAGGGCATTCTTATAGACATGCGCTGTAGAATGCCTTCCTTCCTTTTCGCAAACGACCGATGTAGAACTCTGCACATCGGCTAAACCCATTTTTGTTCATCATTTGCATCACTAGTTATTTTATATATGCCATTTGGCAAGCGGCAAAAAAAACAAATCTTTTTTGCATACCTGACACATACTTACTAGATGCAGTCCTATTTTTTATCATTTTTAACTTTATTACAATCAGCAAATTATGACAGTAAAAATGGTATCACTATCATTGCTGCGCTGACAAATAAACGGTAAAAAGAACTAAAAAAATATCCGGATGCGCACAAAAAGAACATCCGGATATCACTCTCTTTTTACCTTCTGACTAATTACCTTTCTGAATAGTTTGCCAGATTGTAACATACCGGCTTAGTGCTATTACCTACACGGTAAATACCGAACTTGAAGTAATAACCATCATCGTCGTTACGTCCAATCATGATTTTTCATTGTCTACAATGTGTTTACTAACCTTTTTCCCTTTTTCCTGATAGTCCATCTGCACATCGAGCATACCTGGTTTTACAATCGTTTCCGCCTCTTTGCCATAGACTGTCCAGTCGATATGAATGCGGAAATGTAATCCAGCAGTCTTTCGGAAAATCGGCATAAGGCATTTTGTAAGCAATGGTCGATGCTTTATAGTCTGATGTTACAGGTTTCATGATCGGTGTTTTTTCGGGATTTGCGTTGCAACGGTCGTCTTTATCCGTCAGCCACTTATGGTCGGAATTTGCTTTGATATAGAACCATCCACCGGAGAACCCGAACGCCAATGGAGGATAGCCTCCTTGTTCCACGAGCCATCCGTTGACCTTTCCTACCTGATATACAGGATTTCCTTTTGTTTGTCTTTCACCGGATTACCTTTGTTTATCCAGCTTGGCTACTTTCTCGTGCCCTTCATTCTTTTTTAAAGATCGTAGTCTTTTCCAGTTCAACGAACTCGTCAATCGTAAAGTTTCTTCACTTCTCCTTGTGGAGTTTGTACCAATGTACGATCCGGCATCCCATGCCATTGGGCAAAAATTGTCGAGACATCGCTACCCAATGAAGAAGGAATATATACGGCAAAACTCATAGTCGCGGGAAGGCTCCTTGCGGACAAATACCTTTCCCATAATGATATACAGTTTTGGTAATCTGTGCTTTCTGATAAACATCGGCAGGCAGGCCTTTGAAATCATCGGAAGTTGCATAACAATAAGAAAATTCCGCACGCCCTTTTTGTTTCCCCCGCTGCATATCCGGATAATGTGTTATCATCTTCTTTCAGTTCAAAACGATAAGAAGGTTTTCCGTTGAACATACGTGTGAAGTCGCGTTGAATTGCATGAGGCTTTTTAGTCCCTACTGCTACCCAGCAATCGTCTATAATTTGATTGACGCGTGCCGAATCCGCCTGCACGTTTACCCGTTCCGTAAGTGGAACCAACGTTTGTGTATCTTGGGTTTGAGCGGTCAGTGCCGTACATCCTACTGCTACCACACAGATAGCAAAAAAAATGTGTTTTTCTTCATTCTATTCGGTATTAAGTTTGTTGACGGTGCAAAAATACGAAAGGCAACCTCATCGGTTGCCTTCTCGTTTGTCTCAAATGTTTTCACATTTGTGTAATTTTACTGTCAACACTCGCCTACAAACTTAATTGGGGGCTTCATCGTCATAATCTTCTTCAAGTATATCTACTTTCTGTATACTCATTTTTCCATCGGCAGTGATCGTTATAGAAAGCGGCATATACAAATCAGTCTGCGGATAACAAACACTCGCTGCATACACAATTCCCTGCGGAGTGGTCTTGTCATATACAATGCCTTCCAATATAGACTTAGATAGGAAGTTCGCATCGACTACCGATGAAAAATCATTCTTGGTAAAGGTCTTGTTCAACACGGTTTCATTACCACGAGTCAGGTGCAACACTATTTTATTGTCGACATAGGTATCTCCCAGGCTCGTTTGTCACATGGGGCAGATTTTCATCCGGAGTACGCGAAACGAGGGAATGATAATCTTTCCCCTTAAACTTAAAGTCGGTTTTCGCTCTTAGACGTCTGCATACGCTGCAATCCGTGAGCATCCACACTGTCTATCATCGCCAATGTCGACGTATTATCTGAAGATCCTTTTTACCGCCACATGCACTCACAGCCACTGCCAACGGCAATAAAAGCCAATAAATTAGTTTTCTCATACGTAAGTTTTCTGTTTATAAATAGATAGCAAAGGAACAAAAAAAGAGCGGGATATTTACAAGTGTAACCGACATTTTTCCTACATTTGCAGGAAAGAAGGAATACTTTTACAACAATTACAGATTTAAAAACCTGCAAACCTAACACCATGCGCGAACGAATTACAACAATTCTTTTTTCTCATCCTTGCCTACTGTAGCAGTGGCAATGTGTATGGGCAAAAAGTAAATTATCAGCAATTCGACAAACATCTATCTCGGGCCGAAGCTTTCGGTGATTAGTTGCTTCCTGCAAGATAGCGAGGGACTGATATGGGTGGGTTCCAACAAGGGGTTATTCAGTTATGACGGTTATTCCACACAACAGCATTTCACGCGTATGGAGAACGTACTAACACACGTATCTACTGCGGTATTATAGCAGATAACACTTATTTATATCTGGGAACAGATAACGGGATTCTTGTTTATAACTATCGAACAGACAAATATGAGCAACCGGATACTGATTTTCCCAACGGATGTCCGTACCATGGTACTCCAGGGAGATACATTGTGGATAGGTTCGTTGAATGGATTATATACTTATCAGTTAAAAAGCCGTCAACTGAATCATTTCGATAGCAAACAGACCGGGTTGCCTCATAACACCATCTATTCCGTCATTCAGACAAAAAGATAATCAAATTTATATAGGTACTTTACAACGGATTATGCCGCTATGTGCAGGCAAGTGGAAAATTTGAAAACATCCTTTTTGCCCGTTAACCGGGGAGGTAGCAATTTGTTTGTCAATTCTCTGTTGGAAGACACCACCCGACAATGTATCTGGATCGGGATGGAAGGTTATCTCTTCCAATACAATCCCACTACAGGAGAGATGAAGGCGATAGAGGTATTCCATAACAACTCCATCAAATCACTGGCACTGGACGGAGATGAAAATTTGCTGGCAGGTACAGACAACGGGCTTTATGTGTACCAGAATGACAAAGAACCTTTGCAGCATATCATTCACGATTCACGCAATATCCAGTCAGTCACTAACCAACAATATTATCTGGAACATATTCTCGGATCAGGAACATAATATCTGGCTAGGAACAGATTATGGCATTTCCCTGTCACGCTATAACAGTGCGCTGCAATTTGTACCGATTTCTCAAATCACAGGCACAGGAGACGGAAATCAGTTCTATTCCCTGTTCCGGGATTCCAAAGGATTCTATTGGTTCGGAGGTACAAACGGAGTGATCCGGTTCACCCATCCGGCAGGCAATAAACACGATGCTATCTGGTATAGAATGGGGGATAAAAACCATCCGTTATCCCACAACCGGATACGGCACATCTACGAGGATAGAGAACAGCAGTTGCTATGGATAGCCACAGACGGAAGTATCAACCGCTATGACTATAATACCCATCAATTTGTACACTACAACATCGTAGACAGTACAGGAACTTATAATACCAACTGGGCTTATTACCTGTTTGAAGATACTGACGGGAAGTTTTGGATCGCCACCTGTCTCGGAGGTATCTTTGTGGTGGACAAACATAAACTGATACAATCTGCCGGAAAATCGTATGTAGCCGATCAAAATTATTCCATTCATAATGGGTTATCGGGGATGTTCATTAATCAGATTGTCCCTGATGCGGAAGGTAATGTATGGGTATTGTTATACAACAGCAAAGGAATAGACAAAAATCAATGCCCGTACGCGGCAAGTGACAAAAGCTGTTTGCCGATGAATTAAGTGGCGAGAAGAGCCCGAACTACCTTTTACGGGATGAAGACGGCATGCTTTGGGATTTCACGGAGGGTGATGCGTATCAATCCCAAAGACTCGAGTCAGCAAAGTATCTCTTTTTCGGCAATTTCAGCAATAACGAGATTCTGTCTATGACCTCTGTAAAAGAACATATCTGGGTTTCCACCACTAACGGACTTTGGATCATCGACCGGAGAACAATGGATGCCCGCCAGCAAAGCCTGACGGATAAACGTTTCACCAGTCTCATGTTTGATCCGGAAGATGGAAATATCTATCTGGGAGGTGCAGACGGGTTCGGCATATCCCGTCCCGAAATACAAGCCATGAGTCAGCCGGAACACTCCATTTTACTGACTGCCTTATATATCAACAATCAACTGATGTCTCCGCATACCGGAGAGGATATTCCCCAACATCCGCTATACCGATGCTATCGAACTAAAATACGACCAGAACAACCTGGCTTTCGAACTTTCAGACCTGCCCCTACTCGCTGGAAGAAAAACATGAATTCGTCTACCGGCTGGGAGGTATGGACAAAGAATGGAATTTCCTGCAATCCAACACGAATCGCATTACTTATAGCAATTTGAGTTATGGGGATTATCAGCTAGTAATCAGCAAAGTAGAAAAGAGCGGTTCTCCTTCCGAGCATCCATATATCCTGAATATTAAAATTCTCCCTCCATGGTATTACACACTTTGGGCAAAGATTGTCTACATTCTTTTATTCTTGAGCCTCATTGCCTGGGTTATCAACTTTTTTTCCGTGTCAAGAACCGTCTGAAAATGGAACGGATGGAAAAGAGAAGATTCTGGAGCAATCACGCCAGAAAATGGCTTTCTTTACCCATTTGTCTAATGAATTAAAGACACCGCTTAGCCGGATCATCGCTCCTGTCAGTCAATTGCTCCCCGTTGCAGAAGAAGTGCATGAGAAACAGACACTGAGGAGGTGCAGCGTAATGCAATGAAAATAAACTCATTGATTCATCAGGTATTAAACTTCAACCGGATAGAGGATAATAAAGATTCGCTGCTGATTTTGTCGCGTATCGAACTTGTGTCATTCAGCCGTAGCCTGTTTTCCGTCTATGAGGAAAACAAACAGATCACATTCCATTTCGAGACGAATAAAGCCAAGATTTATGCTGATATGGATGCCATCAAACTTGGAGTGATTTTAGATAATCTGCTTTCAAATGCCGTCAAATTCACCCCGGATGGTGGAAGTGTCCGCCTGTTTCTTTTTCTATCGTGAGGAAACGGAATTGTTGGATATTTGCGTTTCTGATACAGGAACCGGAATCGCGCAACAAGATATTCCATATATCTTCCAGCGCTTTTTCCAGTCTCCACATTCCGGCAATAAGGAAGGTACGGGTATCGGACTTTATCTAGTCAAGACTTATACGGAACTTCATGGCGGTCACATCAACGGAGTCACCTCGAACGAAGGAAAAGGAACTTCCATTGGGCTGAATATTCCTGTCATCGCCGTAGAGAAAGAAGAGATTCCGGCGACACAAGTGAAAAAGCAATTGGAATCGTTGCCTGTTCTTAAACCAATCGAAGCAGAATCTCAAGATGAGAAAATTTCTGTCGAACATTATCCGCCTGATTGAGGATCATCTTTCTGAATCGGAATTGAATGTGAATGCGCTTTTTGTGAATTATCCGGTATCAGTAATAAGCAGATTTACCGGAAAATTAAACGGCCTGACCGGAATGTCTCCAGTGGAATACATCAAATCGATCCGGATGAAAAAGGCGGCCATGTTGTTGCAACAAAAGAAGTTTACCGTTGCCGAAGTGATGTACATGGTAGGCTTTTTCCAATCATTCTTATTTCTCCAAATGTTTTCAGGCAGAATTCGGAAAAACGCCACGTCAGTACCTTAATGAAGACCTGTAGAGGTGTTTTTTGGGGCATTTCGTCCTATTTTTATCCTTATATGTCCAATCTGTGCTTTTATTGAAATGACCAATAAATTACTTTTGTTGCTGTCAATAAACCGATAAATTTGATAGCATGAAAAGACTGTTGATCCTTACCTTTTATTTGTTTGATATCTGCCTTTGTCAAAGTGCAAGGGCCAAATCATCCTCTACACCTATTATATATATAGATGGAAATGGGGTGATGCGTTGGAGTGACACCCGCCGGGAGGCTTCCTTTTTCGGTGTTAATTATACGCTGCCTTTCGCCCATGCTTACCGTGCCATTGGATATTTGGAACTGGACCGCAAAAGCTGCTATAGATAAAGACGTATATCATATCACCCGTTTGGGATTGAACGCTTACCGTATCCACCTTTGGGATGTCGAACTCACAGACGAGCAAGGAAATCTCCTCGAAAACGAGCATCTCGACTTGATGGACTACCTGATTGCCAAACTCAAAGAACGCAATATTCATATTGTGATTACCGCGCAGACCAACTTCGGGAACGGATATCCCGAACGAAACATACAGACGGGCGGCTTCTCCTATAAATATGATAAATGCGATATGCACTCCCACCCGGAAGCTATCGCTGCACAAGAAACCTATCTTCATGGTTTGGTGAAGCACGTCAATCCATATACGGGGTTAGCTTATAAAGACGATCCCTCCATTGTTGGGTTCGAAATCAATAATGAACCTTGTCATTCCGGTACGAAGAAAGAGGTAAAAGCCTATATCAACCGGATGCTGAAAGCGATCAATAAAAACAGGAAACCGCAAACCTGTATTCTATAATGTAAGCCACAACGGATATGTAGTAGAGGCTTATTACGAAACTGCCATTCAGGGAAACTACTTATCAATGGTATCCCATCGGACTGGTATCCGGACAGACAACAGCAGGGAAATTTCCTTCCCTATATAGACCGCTATGATATTCCCTTTTCCGATAAGGTGAAAGGATTCGATAAGAAAACACGGATGGTATATGAGTTCGATCCGGCAGATATCATGTATTCTTATATGTATCCTACCATGGTACGCACTTTCCGTACGGCAGGTTTTTCAATGGATTACCCAGTTTGCGTATGATCCGATGGATATGCTTATGCCAATACGGAATATCAGACTCATTTTCTTGAATCTTGCCTATACGCCTCATAAAGCCATCAGTATGAAGATAGCTGCAGAAGCTGCACGCAATCTGAAAAGAGGTGAATCATACGGCAGTTATCCACAGGACACTTTATTTGGTGACGGTTTTCGTGTCAGTTATACAGAGGACTTGAGCGAATTAAATAATGGAAAGAAATTCTATTATTCCAATCATACCAACACCCAGCCCAAAGATGCGTCACAACTTGTTTCCATTGCCGGTTGTGGCAGTTCTCCGATTATTCGTTATGAGGGAACAGGTGCTTATTTCATGGATTGCCTCGAACCGGGAGTCTGGAGACTGGAAGTAATGCCGGACGCGGTAGTAGTGAATGATCCGTTTGCCAAACCGTCACTCGATAAAGAAGTGGTTACCATCGCTTATGGTGCTTGGGACATGGCTTTGCAAATACCTGATTTAGGGATGGAATTTACCTTTACGGCCCTCAATCAAGGAAATCAGCAGAAAGAAGAGATGTGACAGACGGGATTATCCGCGGACTTTTGTCCGGGTACCTATCTGCTGAAACGTAAAAACTGTACGCCCAAACAGAACTGGCAGGCAGACTCTCAATGGAATTCCATCCGCATCGGAGAATATGTGGCTCCTGCTCCACGTGTGACGGATTATAAAGTCGTTCATACTCCATCGGCAACCACTGAAGCAAATAAGGATTTGACGATTAATGCACAGGTGGTAGGAACCGAATTCCCGGATTCTGTGATTATCTACACCGATAAGATATCTTTTTGGAATGAGCATAATACATATATCAAGATGAAACGCACAAGCGGATATACATATCAGGAAACGATACCCGCTACAGAAATAAAGGATGATTGTTTCAGGTATAACATCATCGTATGCCGGGGCAACAGCACTCGCACTTATCCCACAGGAAATTCCGGTTACAGGAATTCATCATTGGGAATAAAGGGAAATCCACTGGACTGGAATTATACTTCCGGAGCCTATTGGACTACTCGTGTTGTTGCCCCAGATAGTGCGATACCACTATTGACTATTACGGACGCAGATAGCCGGATAGAAGCATACACGCTTCCCGAATGGAATGATCTCCAACGTACTTTGGTTGATTCTTCTCCGGTGGAAAAACCTTTGCTCCGGTTCCGGTTTACCTCTAAAGGAGAAAATCCGCACTATTTCCTCCGCACGTTCGTAAAGAACCTGATTGAAGAAAGAAAAGAAAGAGTAAAGGATTGTAGCGTTCTCTGTATCCGGGTAAATCGCACGAAAGCACTTCCGGAAGGATTCAGTGCCGGTTTCGTAACGTCAGACGGATATACTTATAAAAAGCCCTTGTCCTGCTCCATCATCGGAGGGAATCATACGGATACCGTTGAAAGATTTACGCCAGACAGACACGGCGCTGCTGCCGATAGCTTATCCGACATTCTTGAAACAGTATTTCCATCCGGAAACGGAAATCGCATTTTTACCGGAAAGGATTGAGAAAGCCTGGAGCTGTCAATGTCAGGAAACAAGAAAGGTTTAGTTGAGATTGAACTAGGAAATATCTGGCTGGAATAATCGTTCTTAAAGTTCCCCGTTGTCGAAGCCTTTGTTCCTCGGTGAGGAAAGGGTCGTTCCTCGGTGAGGAACAAGGTCTTCCTCGGTGAGAAACAAATCTTTCGTCTGAACCACGTCTGAAGCCTTCTGAAAGGAGGTAGCAAACGGAAGGGACAGAAAGAGAAAAGCCGCTGATTTTTAATAAAAAGTAAAAATAAATCTATTATCAATAACACAGTAATTATGAACAGTAACATCTTAAATCTACGCCATCTGACTGTACTACTCATGTTGTGTACAGCCTTTTTAGGAGGCACGATTTCGGTCTTCGCACAGCAAGGAGGCAAAGAAAAAATCACCGGACAAGTGATTGATGAAAACAAAGGAACCTATGATTGGAGTAAGTATTCTCATTGTCGGTACTTCTACCGGAACAGTGACCGATTTCGACGGTAATTATACACTCAATGTGCCACAGGGCAGCAAAGAAGTTGCAATTCTCTTATGTAGGATATGAAACAAAGGTAGTAGCCAGTTCCTGCCAACAGTACTACTTTGAATGTCCAGTTGAAAAAGTGATTCACAGGTATTGAGCGACGTTGTAGTAATCGGCTATGGTACGCAGCGTAAAAGCGACCTGACGGGTTCGGTAACTAACGTCAGCAGCAAAGGACTTCAACATGGGGTTGGTCAGAGCTCTCCCGAACAACTGATAAACGGTAAAATATCCGGTGTGCAAATCATGTCCAACAGTGGTTCTCCTACTTCGGAAGTACAATCCGTGTTCGTGGCGGTGCTTCACTGAATGCTAGCAACGACCCTTTGATTGTACTGGACGGTGTTCCTTTGGAACAGGGAGGTATCAGCGGTAACGACGGCAATTTCCTTAGCCTCATCAACCCGAACGATATCGAAAGTATGACCATTCTGAAAGATGCTTCTTCGACTGCCATTTACGGTTCGCGTGCATCCAACGGGGTTATTCTGATTACTACCAAGAAAGGAAGTTCGGATAAACTGAAGATTACATTCAGTACGACAAATTCCATCCAGACACGTACTAAGCTGGCTGATATGCTAAGTTATGACCAATTTGTCAACACTATCCGTACGCAAGGAACGACTGCCCAACAATCTTTACTCGGCACAGCCCATACGGACTGGAATGATGAGATTTACCAGAATGCTTTCGGTACGGATAATAATCTTAGTATCTCCGGAAAAATTGCTAAAAACTGGCCATTTCGTATATCAGTAGGTTATTACAATCAAAGCGGTTTGTTACGCACAGACAACGCAGAACGCTACACGGGAAGCATCATGGTAACCCCCCTTCTTTCTTCAAAGACCACTTGAAACTGAATATTAATGCGAAAAGGGTCTATTAACAACAATACATTTGGTAACACGAATGCTATCTGGGCAGCTTTCTATCAATGAATCCAACCATCCCTGTTTATTCAGGACTGGATACTTTTGGAGGATACACGGAAGCAATAGACAATACAGGTGCACCAGCCAACGGTGCTGTAATGAACCCGGTGGGACTTATCAAAATGAATGATTCCCAAAGTAACGTAAGACGTTTCATCGGAAATATCGATGCGGACTATCGTGTTCATTTCTTCCCCGATTTAAAACTGCACGCTACATTAGGTTACGACTATGCACAAGGTAAGGGAAGTGTATATGTTCGGCGGAAAGCTGCACAGAATTACACCACTTCCGGTCTGGATTACAGCTACGGTCCACAGAAGAAAGAAAATCGCCTGCTGACTTTGTATGCCAACTACAACAAATTGGTAGAATCGATTAAAAAGTAGTTTTGACGTAACAGCCGGTTACGATTATCAGTACTGGAAAGCTACAACTCCGCTTTACTACAAAATGAACACGCTGGGAGAAATACAAAAAAGACTTCAAAGGCTAAAGACGAACGCCATGTACTACTTTTCATACTACGGTCGTCTGAATTATTCGTTCGATTCACGTTATATGCTAACTACCACCATCCGCCGGGACGCTACTTCACGCTTTGCCAAGAATGTACGTTGGGGTACTTTTCCCTCTGTAGCCTTGGGATGGAGAGTGACAGAAGAATCTTTCCTGAAAGATAATAAAGTATTGAGCAATCTGAAAATTCGTGCCAGTTACGGTGTGACCGGACAACAGGACGGTATTGGTAACTACAATTATCTACCTATCTATACTCAAAGCCAAAATGGTGCGGAAGGTATCATGGGAAATGAATATATTCATACCTACCGTCCCAGCTCTTACGTCCCTGACTTGAAATGGGAAACCACTACCTCATGGAATATTGGATTCGACTTCGGCTTTCTGAAAGACCGTATTACCGGTAGCTTTGACTACTACACTCGCCAGACTAAAGATTTGATTGCAACAGTTCCCGCCGCAGCAGGTACCACCTTCGACCGTAACATCACCACCAATGTGGGAAATGTGGACAGTCAGGGTATTGAATTCAGCGTGAATGCAACTCCTATCCAGACAGAAGACTGGAACTGGGATGTCGCTTCAACATGACTTGGCAAAAGATGAAGGTGAAAAATCTGTCTTTATCTGCCGGAACTGTCGCTACAAATACTTCAGTAGGTCCATATATCGACAGTTACCAAGTACAAACATTAAGTGAAGGATACGCACCTTATATGTTTTACGTTTACCATCAGCTATATGACGAAAAGACAGGAAAACCGGTAGAAGGTGCCTATCTTGATGTGAATGGAGACGGACAAATCAACTCTTCCGATTTATATCGCTATCATTCTCCGGCACCGGATTACATTCTCGGTTTCAGCACTTCACTGCGCTGGAAAAAAAAATGGACTTTGAGTACAAAGCTTGCGTGCAAACATCGGTAACTATGTCTATAATGCCATGGCTATGAACGCCGGAGCCTGGGAAACAGTAAGCTACAACTCCTATCAATTGAATAACCTGTCTACAAGTTATCTGAAAACCGGATTCCAGACCCGTCAGTACTTGTCCGACTATTATGTAGAAAATGCTTCTTTCCTGAAAATGGATAATCTATCGTTGAACTATAACTTCGGTCAAATCTGCAAAGGATGTAGCCTGAATGTGAGTGCCATGGTTCAGAACGTATTCTGTATCACCAAGTACAGCGGCGTCGACCCGGGAGGTTCCTAATGGTGTGGATAATTCCTTCTATCCACGTCCGCGCACCTTCTCACTGAATGTAGGTTTCAACTTCTAACTATTTAAAAACAAGCGAATCATGAAAAGATATTATATACAGCCTTCTATTTTTGCAGTGCATTATTGCTGAACTCCTGCATAGGCGACTTAGACCAATATCCGCATGAAGACGAAACATCTTCTACGATATATACCAATGCTGAAAACTATAAAGCCGTTTTAGGTAAAGATATATGCTGCCATGGTGACCACCGGACAGGAAAAAAAGGGGTGATCAGACTTGAGCAGTAATAGTGGACAGGATTATATGCGTTGCTTCTTCAACCTGCAGGAATGTGGAACAGACGAGGTGGCCTCTACCTGGTTGTCAGGTGATAATGTGAGTGGATTGACTTATTTAAGTTGGGATGCTAATGATCCTTGGGTATCAGACATGTACTATCGGATTTATTATAACATAGCATTATGCAATGAATTTCTCCGTAACGCAACCGATGAAAAGGCGGCAGAATTTAACGAACAGGATCAAACTGAAATCCGCCATTACCGGGCTGAAGGCTCGTTTCATGCGTGCTTTATTCTACTACCATGCAATGGACTTATTCCGCAACATCCCGTTCGTAACAGAGAATGACCCGACTGTCGGCTATCTGCCTCCACGTTATACGTCTGCACAAATTTTCAGTTATATAGAATCTGAATTAAATGCCATTACAAATGATATGCTTAGCAAAGGGGATTGTCCTTATGGACGTGCTTTAAAGGAGCCGCCTATACATTGCTTGCCAAACTTTATCTGAACGCAGAGGTGTATATTGAAACGTCGAAGTATACAGAATGTATCGCTGCCTGTCAACAGGCTATCGCACAGGGATATTCATTGGAAGATGACTACAGCAAACTATTCAATGCGGATAATGATAAGCGTACTGCCAACGAAATTATATTCACCTTACCTGTGGACGCTACACATACCGTATCTTGGGGTTCTTCCACCTACATCGTCTGTGGTGCCGTAAGTAATACTTCCGACAAACAGATTCCTGAAAATTATGGTGTGAAAAGCGGTTGGGAATGTTCCGTGTACGCGGAGAGATTCCGGCCTTATTTAGTGGAACTGATGATAAGCGCTATATGTTCTTCACTGACGGACAAACACAATATCTGGATGTGATGGATAACCAGTCAAACGGATATTTTGTAGAAAAATGGACTAACCTGACAGATGTCGGAGCAACTGCTTCCAACACTGCAGATGGTGGTGTAAATACAGATTATCCTTTATTCCGTTTGGCAGACGTATATCTGATGATGGCGGAAGGCGTGGTACGTGGCGGAACGGGTAGTGATAAAGGAACTGTATTGGGATATATCAATAAACTGCAAGAACGTGCTTATGGCGACGACTCTCATAATAAAGCGGAAGCCGACCTGACACTGGACTTTATCCTGAAAGAACGTGCCCGTGAACTTTATTGGGAAGGATACCGTCGCACCGACTTAATCCGTTTCGGAATGTTCACTACCGACAAATATCTGTGGCAATGGAAAGGTGGTGAAAAAGGTGGCGTAGCTGTAAATAGCAAGTATAATATCTATCCGATACCGGCTACCGAACTGACGGCTAATCCCAATTTATATAATGAAAATTATTAATCATCCTCTAATACAAACGATATATGAAAACTATAAATAGTCTGTTCCTTGCATTGGCGGCTCTCTTTATATGGAGTGCCTGTGAAGATGACGCAGATAAATATTATTTATCGAGCCTGACAGAAAAATGAATTGATAGCTTCTACAAACAACATTGTATTGACGGAAGATATCGCACAAAAGAATGTTCTGTCACTGGCATGGACCGACCGGACATTGGCTATCAACAATCCGGATTTCAAACCAACCAACTTATTGAAAACAAGTATACAGGTTGCATTAAACGAAGATTTCTCCGGAACGATCGTTGAGTCTACTGAAACCTCTCTTTCCAAGACTTACAATGGAGCCGAATTAAATATTGTCACCAATAATCTGGGGGTTGAAGCCAATGTAGCCACTAAATTCTATTTCAGACTGAAAGGAACAACGGGGAACAACATCGAACCGGCATATAGCAATGTGGAAGTAATCAACATCACTCCTTATGAACTGGATATGCGTTTCGCCAGCATGCTGGATCAAAACGGCACAGACACCGGTATGAGTTTATTTTCAGTAAATACAGAGATGGTGTATACAAAGGATTTGTAGGAGTAAATGCCTGGTACAACTTCCTGATTAAAGAAGCCAACGGAACGATCTGGAGAAATGACAACGAAACCGGAATGCCGTTCTTACTAACTACAGCAGGGGGATTGGAAATGCTGGTTCCCCAGGAGTTGGAGGTTGTTATTATATCACATTTGACACGAATAATAAGCAATGGAACGGAATACAAAT
>VOFJ01003692.1_pt1 | contig 40869 bp, 52 predicted proteins | sample 5384081 | NCBI WGS metagenome assembly VOFJ01 (sample SAMN12384729, study PRJNA508395) | human gut metagenome | isolation source: healthy gut I | host: Homo sapiens
AAAGAATAAAGTCCGCCTTCAACGCCAGCGGATTGTCCTCCTCGCTGTAATTGCTGTTGATGTCCATGGGGTTGATATACTGAGTGCTGGCAGGACCGATGTGGATAACCTGCCCATGCAGACGCTCCACCAGCGGAGCGTACTCTGCTTCAGGGTCGCAGATGATAATATCATCGTCCGTCACCAGAAATGCGTTGGTGATCTCTCGCTTTGCCGAGAAACTTTTGCCAGAGCCGGGAGTGCCGAGAATCAGCCCATTCGGGTTTTTCAGCTTCTTCCGGTCCACCATAATCAGGTTGTTGGACAGGGCGTTCAAGACCATAATACAGGCTTTCCTTTACCGGACTGATACAGTTCCTGTGTGGTGAACGGAATGAAAATGGCCGTACTGCTGCTGGTGGTCAGTCCCCGCTGAATCTCGATCTGGCAATCCGCCAGCGGCAGGCTGCTCATCAAGCCCTGTTTCTGCTGGAAATCCAGGCGGCACAGATTGCAGTTGTGTTTCTGGGCAATGGAGCTGGCCTGAAAGACGTTGTTTTCCAGTTCCTGCTCGGTACTGCCCGTGTTCAGCACCAAAAAAGTCACGAGGAACATCCGCTCGTTCTGGCTCTGCAATTCTTTCAGCAGGGCTTTGGCATCTCTGCCGTAGGTCGCTAAATCCGACGGAATGATGTCAATATCATACCCGGCGCGGATTGCCTTTTTCTGCTCCTCGATCTTTGATGCTATCGAGTTCGGTGATGGTGCGCTTGACGGTCTTAATGGCACGATTCTGATCGACGACTCTGAATGTGCATGGTGACGATTTGCGAGGAATCCATGTCCAGAAAGTCCTTCAAAAGCTGGTCGCTGATGTCGGATGCCGTGATGCTCAGAAGAAGCTGGCGGCGCAAAAAATGCCGCCCATCTGAAAGGTGCGGCTGTTCTTGAACGCAAAGGCGGTGGGTGCAATGGCCACGCGAAAGCTCGCTCGAATACTGCACCCGAATCATCACAATAGGAGAATAATTATGGAATACATCATAGCAGGCATACGCATCGCCGTCCCGCAGGAATTCACCGCAGGGTCTTTCGGCACGGCGCTGGCGCCCTTCGCCGCCGCAGACGAAGGCCCGGCCGACCTGAGCGTCGAAACCCGCGGCGAAATCCGCCAAGCGGACGGCTACCGCGAACTCGACGAATTCGACTTCGCCGATGCCGACGCCGACTGCCGCTTCGGCCGCGACGCGGAGGGTTACCTGCTCACCATGACGCCGCGCGACGGCAGCGCCGCCGCCCGTTTCCGCAAGGCGTTCGGCGCACCGCTCGTCACGACCGACGTCACACTGCGGCACAACCCGGCGCTGTTCCGCTTCGGACTATGGTCGATGTTCAACATCGCCGCCGTGGCGCGGCAGGCTGCAGCCATCCATTCGTCGGTCATCAGCCTGAACGGCGGGGCCGTGCTGTTCCTCGGCGAATCGGGCACCGGCAAAAGCACCCACACCCGCCTGTGGCGCGAACATATCCCCGGCGCGGAGCTGCTCAACGACGACAGTCCGATCGTCCGCATCGTACAGACGGCAGATGCCGACCCGATTTGCGGAGCCGTCCAAAATCCGGCGAACGCCCCCGCAGCTGCGGCTGAAATTCCGGACGCAAGCGCAGCGACAACCGGCGCCCCGGTAAAACCGCAGGCCATGGTCTTCGGTGCGCCGTGGAGCGGGAAAACGCCCTGCTACCGCAACGTATGCCAGCCGATCCGGGCCATCGTACGGCTGTCACAGGCTCCACACAACCGGATTCGCCGCCTGCGGGCGATCGAGGCCATCGGCGCGCTGCTGCCCTCGTGCCCGCCGTCGTTCGCCCACGACGAAACGCTGGAAGACGCCGTATGCGCAACCGTCTCGGCCGTCGTGGCGCAGGTCCCGGTCTACCACCTCGAATGCCGGCCCGACGCTGCGGCCGCCGAACTGGCCTGCCGCACGATTTTCGGCGGCGAATCCGCAAATCCCCGCCCGTGATGCAGCTTTCGAACCGTCTGTTTTTCGAGCAGGTCGAAGCGATGCTCGCCGAAGGACACGAAGTCCAGATCCGCATGAAGGGCCACAGCATGCGGCCCCTGCTACGCAGCGAACGCGACATCGCAGTACTGACTCCGATCGCCCGATACACCGGAAATTCCGAAACGGCGGCAGCCGCCCGAAAGCAAAACAGGCTCGCGCGAAACGAAACCTCCCCCGACACCGCCGCAAATTCCAACACCGCCGCAAATTCCGACACTGACCGCCTTCCGTCCGGAAGTCAGGCCCTGCAACCGGGCGACGTGGTGCTGTTCCGCTGCGAAGGACGCCATATCCTCCACCGCATTCTCCGCATCGAACCGGAGAGCGGGGAGATGCCCCCGCAATCGGCAAACACGACGGTAGAGACAATAACAAAGACACCGGAAGCGTCGGCAACACCAATGGCCGCAACAACACAAGCGGCGACAACAGCAACGCCATCGGCAACAGCAGAAACAGCCGCAACGCCATCGGCAACCGAAGCGTCGGCAATACCAACGGCCGCAACAACGGAAGCGGCGACAACAGCTGCGTCGGCAACAGCCTCCGACGCCGGAGATACTCCCGCTCCGCTCCCCGCGCTCCGGGAAAACGGCAAGGCGACACCTCCGCTTCCGGCACGCCCCGAAAATTCCGAAAATCCCCAAGCAACCAGCAATCCCGGCCAAACACCCGCAGAAACGGCACCTGCCCCGCCCCGGCTTCGTTTCACCCTCGCAGGCGACGGCAACCACCGGATGACCGAACATTGCGCAGCGACAGACATAGCGGCCGTTATGACGGCTGTCATCCGCCCTTCCGGCCGCATCGTCTCCACCGCTTCCCGCCGGTGGCGACGGCAGTCCCGCTGTTGGCTGACACTGCCCGCCGCCGTCAGACGCTTCATCCTGCGGGCACTCTGGCGGCTGGGAATCAGATAGAACCGGAATTTGCGGCATCCGAAAAAGTCTTGAAAACAGAGCGCGAATGACCGGAAAAGCGCCTTTCGGTCGTTTCCGACCGATTGGCCGAAAAGATCGGGCGCAACCGGAGACGACGCGAAAACAGCCGACACCATAATACAGCCGGGCAAAACAGACAATCGAGAACAACCGGAAAACACTCCGGGAAAATCCGGACAGCGTTATTTCCGGCAAGCGCAAAGCGCCGTACGTTCGTTCGGCATAAGGACACAAGAAACCGCCAAGCCGACGACCTTCGGCAATCGCCATTCGGCATCTTTCCGGCCGCTGCCGACTATACACTCCGCGCAGAAGCCGGCCTCCTATGAAACACCCTATAAAAAGGCTCCCATAAGACCATACACACGAAAAGACCGGAACTCATCGAAGAGTTCCGGTCTTTCACAATATACGAACGGTCTTGCCGTCCTTCGGTCGGATTATTCGCCCAGTGCGAAACGCTTGTAAGCGATAACCGTCGCCTCTTTGTCAGCCTTGTGGATGAAGTCGGCGATCGACTCCTTCTCGCCCACTACGGCCTGAGCCAGCAGCGTGTTCTCCTCGAAGAACTTGCGCATCTTGCCTTCGGCGATCTTCTCAAGGATAGCTTCGGGCTTGTTGGCGTTCTTGGGGTCCTGCTTCATCGCCTCGACGGCGATCTTGCGCTCATGCTCCACAACCTCTGCGGGGCAGTCGGCCTCCGAGATCGACACGGGAGCCATAGCCGTAGCCTGCATGGCGACGGTGTGGGCAACCTCTGCCGGAACCTCCTTGTTGAAGCCGAGGATCGTACCGAGCTTCTTGTTGAAGTGTACGTAAGCGGCGCAGTAGGGAGCCTCGATGCGGGCATAGTATGCCAGCTCGATCTTCTCACCCGTCTGACCCGATTTCTCGGTCACCATCTCCTCGACGGTGTGGCCTTCGGCGTTCTTGGCAGCCATCAGGGCGTCGCGGTCTGCGGCGTCGCTGTTTACGGCAACCTCCAGCATCGCCTCGGCCGAAGCGGTATATTCTGCATTCTGAGCCACGAAGTCGGTCTCGCACGCCAAGCAGAGGATATAGGCCTTCTGACCTACGATCTTCGTAACGACGACACCCTCGGTAGCGGTGCGGTCGGCACGCTTGGCAACGACGAGCTTACCTTTCTCGCGGATAATGTCCTGAGCGCGTGCAAAGTCACCTTCGGCTTCGATCAGGGCTTTCTTGCAGTCCATCATACCGGCACCGGTCATCTTGCGGAGCTTCATTACATCAGCAGCTTTGATTTCCATAATACTTTTCCTTTCTTTTAGGTGATTAATTTCTTTTCCCAAAGGCCCGAATTACTCGGCCTTGGCCTCGACAACCTCCTCGGCTGCAACCGCAGCGGCCTCCTCGGCAACAACGGCAGCTTCTTCGGCCGCAACCTCAGCAGGCTCCTCGAACGGAGTCTCGACAGCGGCTACGACGTCGGCTACGGCGGCCTCCTCGGCATCGATAGCGGCCTTCACGGCTTTCTTGATGCGGGGTTTGCCCTCCTTCTTCACGGGAGCGTCGGCACCGGCCTCAGCCTCCTGCGCCTCCTTCTCCTTTTCGAGCTTGCGCTCTTCGGTACCTTCGGCGATAGCGCTGCACATGGCATCGAGCACTACGGCAATCGATTTGGTGGCATCGTCATTTGCAGGGATAACGTAATCAATGTCGGTCGGATCACAACAAGTGTCTACCATTGCAAATACGGGGATGCTCAGGCGCTTGGCCTCTTTTACCGCATTCGACTCCTTCTGTACGTCTACGACGAACAGGGCGGCCGGAAGGCGCGTCAGGTCAGCGATGGAACCGAGGTTCTTCTCAAGTTTCGCGCGCTGGCGTGCGATCTGGAGTTTCTCGCGCTTGGAAAAATTATCGAACGTGCCGTCGCTGTTCATCTTGTCGATGGTCGACATTTTCTTGACGGCTTTACGTATGGTGGGGAAGTTTGTCAGCATACCGCCTGCCCAACGTTCCGTAACGTAAGGCATACCGACGGCTGCCACCTTTTCGGCAACGATCTCCTTAGCTTGTTTCTTGGTGGCTACGAACAGCACGCGGCGACCGCTCTTGGCGATCTGCTTGATGGCTGCAGCGGCCTCATCGATCTTCAGCACGGTCTTGTGCAGGTCGATGATGTGGATGCCGTTCTTCTCCATGAAGATGTAAGGAGCCATTTTGGGGTTCCATTTGCGCTTCAGGTGACCGAAGTGCGCACCGGCTTCCAGTAATGTATTAAAATCTGTACGTGACATTTTAATTCAATGTGTTTAATAATTTTAATTCTCTTTTCTTCAATCCGGCGGGTAGCGGCCTTGCCGGTCCCGCGGATTTTCCGCGGCGGGGCAACCTGAAGGTAATACGCGATATATATAATATATAGGTAGTCGTTCCGGTTTGTAACCCTCGCCGTGCCTGCCGAAAATAGGTCGTACGATTAACGCTTGCTGAACTGGAACTTGCGGCGTGCTCCGGGCTGACCGGGCTTCTTACGCTCAACCTCGCGGGGATCGCGCGTGAGGAATCCGGCCTTCTTCAGTACCGGACGCATCTCGGCGTCGATTTCGCACAATGCGCGTGCGATGCCCAAGCGAGCGGCCGAAGCCTGTCCCGTGATACCTCCGCCATCGAGGTTGATGGCGATGTCGTAATTCTCCACGGTGTTGGTAGCCAGCAGCGGCTGCTTCACCTGATACTGGAGAATTTCGAGCGGGAAGTAAACTTCAAGCGCTTTGCGGTTGATTGTAATCTGACCCTTACCCGGCTTCACGTATACGCGAGCCACAGCGGCCTTACGACGACCTACGGTGTTTACAACTTCCATAACTCTTACTTAATCTCGTTTAATTTAATGGTCTTCGGGTTCTGCGCGGCGTGCGGATGCTCCGAGCCGGCGTATACCTTCAGGTTTTTGAGCAGGGCGGCGCCCAGACGGGTGCGGGGCAGCATGCCCTTGACTGCTTTTTCGACGATGAACGTCGGTTTCTTTGCCAGATAGTCGGCCGGGGTAGCGAAACGCTGGCCGCCGGGATATCCGGTGTGACGCGTGTAGACCTTCTCGGTCATCTTGTTGCCCGTGAGCTTCACCTTCTCCGCATTGATGACGATGACGTAGTCACCGCAATCCACGTGGGGCGTGTAGCTGGGCTTGTTCTTGCCTCGGAGGATCTTCGCGATCTGCGATGCAAGACGTCCCAATACCTCGTTCGTAGCGTCGATGACGACCCACTCTTTGGTCACCGTCGAAGCATTGGCCGAGATAGTCTTGTAGCTTAATGAATCCACTTTCGTTTACGTTTAATTTAACTTATTGTAATCCGTTTCCCGCACGAAAGCGGGTGCGCAAAGGTACGAAAAAGTTTCCGAACTGCAAAAACAAATAAATCCGAAAAATAAAAAACTTGAACAATCGCCGAAAAATTCTTATTTTAAGGCAATTAAAGTCCCGGCAACAGCTAAAAAAGCATGCCGCGAACGCACCGAAGGCCGGAGCGGCGGCCCCGCCAGCCGGTCAGGACGCCGAACGGCAGACACGGCAATGGAGACGGGAACGGGTCAGGACGCCGAATGGCGGGCACGGCTGCGCGGGCGGGGACGGATCACCCTGTATTTGCTGTCTTCGCTGCGGACCAAGCGATGTACGTCGGGATCGTCCGGCAGATAACGCACGACCACCGAATCGCCGATGCGGGCCGTCATGAGATTTTCCGTTTTGCGGACCTTGCCGGTATAATCGGTCCCGTCCACCCTGAACCGGTATCTGAAATAATAGACGGTGCGCTTTTCCCGGAAACTGCGGTGCATCCGCCCCCGGTATCCGGGCCGGTATCCAACGTATTCGGTCCGTGAAAAACTCGCGGTGAGCACCGCACGGGTCTCCGCCCCATCGGCATCCAGCCGCTTTTTCACATAGCCGGAATACGCCACGGCCGCCCCGATCAGCATCCCGAAGAGACATACCCCCAGCAATATCCACTTCACCCGGTTCATAAAAACGTTTTTTCAGTTTGCAAAAATACGAAAAACAGCGAAAACATACAAAGGAGAAATTGCAAGTCCGTCGCCCGCACATCCCCCACAACCGCGACCACAACCACAACCGCCCCCCCAACTGCAACCCTAACTCCAACTCCAACCGCACCCGCCTCCCCCGGCATCTGCGAACTCCGTCCCGCACCCCCGGCCCTCACACCGAAAACTCCGGCCACGAACACCGAAACTCCGGCCCCCGCACACTGAAAACTCCGGCCACGCCTTGTCGCACGAAAAGAGGGCTTCGGCAACCCGAAACCCTCTTTTACACCGGACGGCCCCGAAGCCGTCCCTGTCAATATCGAAATCCCCTATCCGAGGAACGAGAGCAGAATACCTGCGGCGACCGCCGAGCCGACCACACCGGCCACATTGGGACCCATGGCGTGCATCAGCAGGTAGTTCGAACGGTCGTAGCGGATACCCATATCCTGCGACACGCGCGCGGCGGCCGGAACGGCCGAAACGCCCGCATTGCCGATCAGCGGGTTGATCTTGTTGCCCTCCTTCAGGAAGAGGTTCATCAACTTGACGAACAGCACGCCGCCCATCGTGGCAATGAAGAACGAGCATGCGCCCAGCACGAAGATACCCAGCGTCTTGGGAGTCAGGAAGACCGACGCCTGCGTCGAAGCTCCCACCGTGATGCCGATCAGGATCGTCATGATGTCGATCAGCTGGTTGCTGGCCGTGGTGGCCAGACGCTTCACCACGCCCGACTCCTTCAGAAGGTTGCCCAAGAAGAGCATACCCAGCAACGGAATCGCATCGGGCACGACGAACGTCGTCAGCAGGAAGCCGATGATCGGGAAGAGAATCTTCTCGGTGGAGGAGACGGCACGCGGCGGACGCATCTTGATAAGGCGTTCGCGCGACGAGGTCAGCAGACGCATCACGGGCGGCTGGATCACCGGTACGAGAGCCATGTACGAATAGGCGCAGATAGCGATGGCGCCCATGTACTCCGGAGCCAGACGGCTCGTCAGGAAGATGGCCGTAGGACCGTCGGCACCGCCGATGATGGCGATCGAACCGGCCTCGTTGGCCGGGAATCCGAGCGCCAGAGCGCCCATGTAGGCCGCGAAGATACCGATCTGCGCCGCAGCGCCGATAAGCATCAGCTTGGGGTTCGAAATCAGCGACGAGAAGTCGGTCATGGCGCCCACGCCGAGGAAGATCAGCGGCGGGTAGACGCCGTAACGGACGCCGAAATAGAGGTAGTTGAGCACCGAGCCTTCCTCATAGATGCCGATTCCGTGGCCGGTCACCATCGGGATATTGCCGATGATGATACCGAAACCGATCGGCACCAGAAGCATAGGCTCGAACTTGTGTTTGATGGCGAGATAGAGGAAGAAGCACCCCACGGCGATCATGATGAGGTACTTGTAGCCGCCCTCCTGCAGGAAGAGCTGCGCAAATCCCGTCTCGTGCACGAACTTGGATACGCTTTCGCCGAGGAACGACGATGAAAGGAAGTCTAACATACGCCTATCCGAGAGTTATGAGCACGTCGCCCTCCAGCACGGAGTCGCCGCGGTTGACTTTGATCGACTTGACAACGCCCGCACGGTCGCTGTCGATATTGTTCTCCATCTTCATGGCTTCGAGCACCACCAGCGTCTGGCCGACGGCCACCGTGTCGCCCTCCTTGATCCGGATGTCGAGGATGACGCCCGGCAGCGGGCTTTTCACGGGCGACTCGCCTGCAGCCGCGGGAGCCGCTGCGGCAGGCTTCGTAACCGGAACGGTCGAAGGCTGCACGGGATGCGAAGCGGGAACGGCCGCCACCTGAGGTTTGGCCGCCACGCTGGGTTTCACGGTCGTGTCGAGCACCTCGACCGAATAGGAGGCGCCGTTGACGATCACATCGGCCTCGGTGTCGTTGAGAATCTCGATGCCGACGGTGTAGTCGTTACCGTTGATTTTGAAATTGTATTCTTTCATAAAATTCGTTTGTTTAATTCCGCGCCGTCTTCCGGTTCCGGACCGCAGTCCCGGTTCCGGCGTTCGCACCGATCGGGACCGCCCCGGCGGGGCCGGCATGCCTGCGGCGGAAAGCGGATTTCGGACGGCTTGCGGAGCGCTCTCTAAATTTATTTTCTGATTCGTTCGGGCATCGGGGTCAGACCGTGGATTTTCGAGCTCCACGGCGAGTAGACGCGCGCCACCTTGTTGATAGTAATCACGTCGCTCTCACGGTCGTGCATCTCGGCCTTGTTGAGCTTCACGGCCAGCGCGATGGCGGCGATGATCTCGCCGTTGACCACGCTGTCGCAGCCCGCAGGCACCGAGACCTTCATGTCGTCGACCAGCATGCCGCGGGTCTTCGACTTGGCGGCCTTCTTCTGCGCGCTCTTCACCATGACTTTGGCGAAAAGCTGGATCAGCAGAAAGAGGACGATCAGCGCCGAAAGCACCGTCACCACCGAAACGATCGTAACGTAGATGCCGACGGGGTCCTTGTCGAGGATCGTATCGGCGCCTTTGGCCGAAGCAGCCAGAGCCGCGGAGAGCAATCCTGCTGTTAAAATCGCACGCTTCATACTACAACGGAATGTTAGAGTGTTTCTTGGCCGGGTTCTGCAGGCGTTTGGTTGCCAGCGACTGCAGGGCGCGGATCACGCGGAAACGCGTGTTGCGCGGCTCGATCACGTCGTCGATATAGCCGTAGCGGGCGGCGTTGTAGGGGTTCGAGAACTTGTCGTTGTACTCCTTCTCCTTTTCGGCCACGAACTTGGCTTTCTCTTCGGGCGATTCGATCGCTGCGACCTCCTTGCCATAGAGCACCTCGACGGCGCCGCTGGCGCCCATCACGGCGATCTCGGCCGTCGGCCATGCGTAGTTGATGTCACCGCGGATGTGCTTCGACGACATGACGATGTAGGCGCCTCCGTAAGCCTTGCGCAGCGTAACGGTAACCTTGGGCACCGTAGCCTCGCAGTATGCGAAGAGCAGTTTCGCGCCGTGGGTGATGACGCCGCCGTACTCCTGCGTCGTACCCGGCAGGAAGCCCGGAACGTCCACGAGCGTCACGATCGGAATGTTGAACGCGTCGCAGAAACGAATGAAGCGTGCGGCCTTCCGGCTGGCGTTGATATCGAGCACGCCGGCCATGAACTTGGGCTGGTTGGCGACGATACCCACGCTCTGGCCGTTGAAACGGGCGAAGCAGGTGATGATGTTCTTGGCGTAGCCGGGAGCGGACTCCAGAACTCGCCGTTGTCGACGATCGCCTTGATGACCTCCGACATGTCGTAGGGCTTGTTGGCGCTGTCAGGAACGATCTCGTTGAGCGAATCCTCCAGACGGGTGATCTTATCGGTGCAGACCGCCAGCGGAGCGTCCTCCATGTTGTTCTGCGGCATATAGGAAATGAGCTTGCGGATCAGCGCGATACCCTCCTCCTCGGTATCTACGGCGAACTGCGCCACGCCCGACTTGGTGGTGTGCATCGTGGCACCTCCCAGCTGCTCCTGCGTCACGTCCTCGCCCGTCACGGTCTTCACGACCTTCGGGCCCGTGAGGAACATGTTCGACGTCTCCTTCTTCATGATGATGAAGTCGGTCAGCGCGGGCGAATAGACAGCGCCGCCTGCGCAAGGACCGAAGATGGCCGAAATCTGCGGAATCACGCCCGACGACATCACGTTGCGCTGGAAAATGTTGGCGTAGCCGGCCAGCGCGTTGACACCCTCCTGAATTCGGGCGCCGCCCGAATCGTTGATGCCGATGCAGGGCGCGCCGTTGCGCAGCGCCATGTCCATCACCTTGCAGATCTTGTCCGACATCGACAGTGACAGCGAACCCGCCGTTACCGTAAAGTCCTGTGCGAAGACGTAGACCAGACGTCCGTCGATCGTACCGTACCCCGTCACTACGCCGTCGCCGAAGGTGTGCTTCTTGTCCATGCCGAAATCATAGCAGCGGTGCGTCACAAACATATCGAACTCCTCGAAGGAGCCTTCGTCGAGCAGCATCTGAATACGCTCGCGGGCCGTGTACTTGCCCTTCTCGTGCTGTTTGTCGATCGCCTTCTGGCCGCCGCCGAGACGCGCGGTTTCGCGGTTCTCGATCAGTTGGTTGATCTTTTCCTGTATCTGGCTCATAATCTCCCTATTTGTTTTTGTTTTCGCAAAGCTCCGTCAGGATGCCCTGGGTCGATTTCGGGTGCAGGAATGCGATGGTCATGCCCTCGGCGCCCTTGCGCGGGAGTTTTGTCGATCAGACGGATGCCCTTGGCCTCGCGTCGGCGAGCTGCTCCTCGATATTCTCGCAGGCGAGCGCCATGTGATGAATGCCGACACCGCGGTTCTCGATGTACTTTGCGATGGTCGAATCCTCCGAAGTAGGCTCCAGCAATTCGATCTTGGTCTGACCGAGCATGAAGAATGCCGTGCGGACCTTCTGGTCTGCGACCTCTTCGACGGCATAGCACTTCAGGCCCAATACGTTCTCCCAGTAGGGAATTGCTTCATCGAGGCTCTTCACTGCGACGCCAAGATGCTCGATATGAGAAACTTTCATAGCAAAATTTAATTTAAGTTAGTGGATGTTCCGTGTCATTTCAAGGCACTGTTACAAAACGAACACAAAGATAGGGCATTAAATTCGAAATACCCAAGCCTTTTATCGTATTTTTTCGGAATATCTGTCTCTTTTCGGACCGGCCGCGCGCTTCACAACGAACTGTAAATGTCGATCAGACGGCGGGCGACGGCGTATTCCGAAAAAAGCTCGGCGCGGCGGCCTTCGCGCCGGCGCATTTCGCTGCGGAAGGTCTCGTCCCAGAGCACGTTTTCCAATGCCGCGGCGACCTCCCCCACCGCTTCGGGATCGACGTAAACGGCAGCGTCTCCGGCCGCTTCGCGGTTGACCTGCGTGTCGCTCAAGACCATCGGCAGCCCCGCACGCAGGGCCTCGACCACGGGGACGATCGACGCCTCGATATCGGCGTCGGGCAGGTAGACGAAAGTCCGGGCCAGCCGGAACAGCGCCGGCAGGTCTTCGGGCGAAAGTTCGTAGATGAAATCCACCCGCGCGGCCATGTGGCGCTCACGGGCATAGCCCAGCAGGAAGTCGGCATAGGCCGTACGGCGGCCGCACACCACAACTCCGACGCGCTGCGGCAGCGGGGGTCGGCCGTCGGTTCCGGCGCCGCCCCGCCGCCCTGCGGCAACGGCGGCGTCACTGCGTCCCGCATCCGCAACGGACACACCGACGTCGCGACCCGCCTCTCCGACGGATGTACGGGCACTGCGGCAGACACCTCCGACCGACATGTCGACACCGCGGTCCGCGGCCCCAATGGCTTCGCCGACTCCAACGACTCCGGCGGTTTCGTCGGTTTCGTCGGTTCCGTCAGTTCCGGCACCGCCGCTCCGAACGGTCCCGTCCGCCGGGCGGACACGCTCCCGACCGGCAGGGGCGAACTCCGCGACCGTATTCCGGTTCGCATCCGGAGTGTCCTCACCGACGCCGCGCATCGCCAACCCGGCCCCGGCTTCCACGTCGCCGTACCCTCCGACGCCGTCCGACGCCACACTGTCCCGCCAGCCTGCATTTTCAGGCTTCAGGTCCCCGCCGCCGTCCGGCTCCCGCACGGATCGCGCAACAGTCTCCGCAAAAGCCCCCGCATCCGCAGCCGATTCCGCATTCCGTCCGGCTGCCCGCACCCCGGTTCGCTCCGCAGCACCTCCTGCAGGTTGTTCCCCGGTCCGCGCCCCGGTTTCCATCCCGGTTTCTGCTCCGGCTTGCGCCCCGGTTCGCTCCGCAGCCCGCACCTCAGTCCGTTCCGCTGCCGTCGGCATCTCCGCCCCTCTCGTTTCGAGCATCTCGCGCTCCCGCTCCCGGAGCAGGGCCAGCGCCTCGAACAGCACCTCCTGATTGTGGCGCGGCTCGACCGTCCCCAGCATCAGCACGAAATCGCGCGGCAGAGCATATTTGCGCCGCACGCCTTCCAGCTCGGCGCCGTCGGGCGGATTCTGCGGCATACGCGCCGCGAGCGGCATCACGACCTCGATCCTGCCGGGGTCGATCCGCAGCCGGTCCGAAAGCTCCTCCCGCGCGTCGCGGTTGACCGTAATCACCCGGCTGGCCGAACGCAGCATCCGCCGGTACAGGCGCAGCAGCACCAGCCGCTCGCCCAGCGAATAGAGATGCGGGTAGCGCAGGAAATTGAGGTTGTGGACCGTCATGACGCACGGTATGCGGCGCAGCAGCACCGGAAAGGGAAGTCCGGGCCGGAAGCCGTGGTAGAGGTCGAACTCCTTACAGCGCTTTCCGTCAATGATATATTCATGCTCCGGGGCATACTCGGCCAAAAGTCTGGCAAGGTGTTGGGAATAGGTTCCGGCAGGTGCGGCCGGGGTGTCGTCGAATCCGATTTTCATAAGTCCAAGTAAAAAATTTCGTCTATGTGGCAAATAATTGTTATCTTCGCTAAAAATAAGTCCGCTCTTATGAAGAAAGTACTGCTTATTTTACTCTTCGCGGCCCTGCTGCCTTTTGCGGCGGCCGACGCGCAGAATATCGCTCTGGGCGAGCGTGTGCCCGAACTGAAAGTCCCGGCATGGCTCGACGGACAGAAACCCGCGGCCACGCCGCGGCTGACCTACGTCGAGTTCTTCCAGTCGTCGAACGCGGCCTGCATCACGTCGCTCAAACAGCTCCGGGCGATGACGGACAAATTGGGTACCAAACTGCGCGTGGTTGTCATAACGCAGGAAAAAGAGGACAAAATAGGCCCCCTGCTCAGACCCTACCTATCGCCGCAAATCTCCGTGGCAATAGACGCCGGAGGCAAGATCTTCACGGCGTTCGGCGTGCAGTACGTTCCGTTCGGGGTGCTGGTCGATTCCAAAAACAGGGCGCTCTGGCAGGGAAATTCACTTCAACTGACACCCGAAATCATCGAGAAATCAAGCAAATAACAACATGTCTTTCACCAAGATAAACCATTACGAAAAAGAGTACGCAGACACGCACCACGACACGGCCCTCAACGTCACGGAAGGCGTTGAAGATCAGCCGATCGTAAACCCTTACTTCACGCGCCGCAAGAAGCCGAAGCTCTCGACCGACCAATACGTCGAGGGCATTCTCGCGGGCAACATCACCACCCTCTCGCAGGCCATCACGCTCGTCGAAGTCCGGCGAACCCCGACCACTATGCGCAGGCGCAGGAGATCATCGAGCGTGCCTGCCGCATGCCGGGAAATCGGTCCGCATCGGCATCACGGGCGTCCCGGGAGCCGGCAAATCGACCTTCATCGAAGCCATCGGCAACATGGTCGCTCGCTGAGGCACAAGCTCGCGGTGCTGGCCATAGACCCCTCGTCGGAGCGCAGCGGCGGCTCGATTCTCGGCGACAAAACCCGCATGGAGAGCATTTCGGGCAATCCCGACGTCTTCATCCGCCCTTCGCCTTCGGCGGGGTCGCTCGGCGGAGTGGCCCGGAAGACACGCGAGACGATCGTGCTGTGCGAAGCCGCAGGCTTCGACGTGATCTTCATCGAAACGGTGGGCGTCGGGCAGTCGAAACCGCCGTACACTCGATGGTGGACCTTTTCATGCTGCTGCAGATTTCGGGCGCGGGAGACGAACTGCAAGGTATCAAGCGCGGTATCATGGAGATGGCCGACCTGATGGTCATCACCAAGGCCGACGGAGAGAACATACACAAGGCCGAACTCGCCAAGACCCAGTTTCAGGGGAGCCTTGAGGCTTTTCCCCGTGCCCGAATCGGGGTGGCGGCCCAAGGTCTACACCTGCTCGGCGGTGGCCCGGACGGGGCTGGAGGAGGTCTGGAAAGGTGTGGAGGAGTACCTCGACCACATTCAGGCCAACGGCTACTTCCAGCACAACCGCAACCGGCAGAACAAATACTGGATGTACGAGTCGATCAACGAAGTGCTGCGCAACTCGTTCTACCACGATCCCGCGGTCGAATCGCGCATCGCCGAATACGAACAGCGCGTGCTGGAGGACAAAATCTCGTCGTTCATCGCCGCCAAGGAGCTGCTGGACATCTATTTCAAGGACCTGAAATAGTCCTCCGGCCGACGCACGCCGCGCGAACTGCGGATTGCGGAAACTTCTGGGAGAAATACGAACAAAAAAGAGGGTGTCTGCCGCAGTGCAGACACCCTCTTTCGTAGCAACACCCTATCTATCCGGCATAGCGTTCCCGTAGCAGGGCGGCCAGTTCGGGCATGCCTTCGGCAGCGCGTTTGCGGATCAGGGTCAGCGGATTGCGGATGCCCGCCGTATCGGGATTGCCGGGATCGACGACGTAAATCGGAATGTCGGACCGCACGTAACGCACCAGCGACGCCGCAGGATAGACCGCCAGCGAAGTACCCACGACGACCATGATATCCGCCGTCTGCGCGATCTCCGCCGCACGTTCGAACATCGGCACCGACTCGCCGAAAAAGACGATATGCGGCCGCAGCAGCGACCCGTCGGGAGCCGTGGCGTCGAGCCGCTGCTCCCACCCTTCGATCGGGACGATCAGCCCGGAATCGCGCGACGAACGCAGGCGGGTCAGCTCGCCGTGCAGATGCGTCACCCGCGACGATCCGGCGCGCTCGTGGAGGTTATCGACATTCTGCGTCAGCACCTCGACCTCGAAATCCCGCTCCAGCTCGCGATGGCCCGATGCCCGACGTTCGGCTCGGCGGCAAGCATCTCGCGACGGCGTTTGTTGTAAAATTCGATCACGGTGGCGCGGTTGTGCGCCAAGGCTTCGGGCGTGCAGACATCCTCGATGCGGTAGTCGGCCCACAGGCCGTCCGAATCGCGGAACGTGGCAAGGCCGCTGTCGGCGCTCACCCCGGCGCCCGTAAAAACGACTATTCTTTTCATAAACTAAAACTTTAGGTAACCCAATCTACTTCCCAATGCGGCAACCAATATCAACAGGAAGAATCCGACCGATTTCGTAACGCCGACGGCCACGCCTTCGGTCACAATATCGTACGCCAGCATCGCCGCCAGCACACAAAAAGCGATCCCCAGCGCGGCTTTCGACAACAGGGATTTCCGCCGGGCGGGTCCGATGCCGTCCGCGGACGCAGTGCGGCCGCAGGATTCCGGATGCACAACGGATTCGCCGAACCTTTCAGCACCGGCATGACCGGCGGATTCGCGCCCTCCCACTGTTCCGGCATGACCGGCGGATTCGCTGCACCTTGCGACCCCGGCTGGCATGGCGGCCCCGGCATTCGCGGCGGAGTCAATACGCCCGGCAGATGCGGCATGGATGCCGGCTCCGGCACATCTGCGGGATTGCGCACACACGGCAGTCCCACGGGATTCGTTGCGCCTGCCGGTGCGCCGCTCCTTGGGCGTCCATGCAGAGAGCAGTGCGGGCAGGCCGAACAGCAGGGAACTTACCGCCGCATGCAGCGGCGACTGCCCCACCCACAAAAAATTGAGCGGGAACATCACCAGCGCGACCGCAAACACCGAAGCAATCGCATAAAACCATCTCCGGAGTCTCATCGCCCACCTCCTTCCGCCGCGGCACGTGCGCAAAGCATGTCGCGTCTTCGGCGTTCGGCTTTCAGCTCCCAAAGGCGCATTTCAGCCTCGGCGCGCAAACGCCGCCAGCGCAGCAGGCAGACGACGCATGCGACGAGCGTCGCGATGCCCAATCCCAGCGTGGCGCGGGCCAACTCCTTCTCGTCGGATACACCCCAGAAAAAGAACGGCGGCATAATGACGATCCAGACCACCGAAAGCGACAACAGCAACAGCCCCGCATCGCGCCACCGCCGGCGCGGACGACGGCGGCGGTAATCGAGCGCCATTTCGCCGAGGGTGAGGGCAGCGCCCAGTGCCAGCACACCCCAATAGACCCAGCGGGGCAGCCAGTCGGGCCGAAGCAGGAGAAAAAAGACCAGCAGTCCGCCCACGACCTGCAAACCGGAGACAATCCGCCCATACCGCAGACCGGACATACTCCGCACCGGACGGAAAGCGGACATGCCCTGAACCGGACGCAAAGCGGACATGCCCTGAACCGGACGCAAAGCGGACATGCCCTGAACCGGACGCAAAGCGGACATGCCCTGAACCGGACGCAAAGCGGACATGCCCCGTACCGAGTGCGAGTCATGGAATCTTTCGCACTGTCCTATTCGTTTTTTGTTCAACAGATTATTCACACCAATTAGAGTATGAGTTTACATATCATCGGAATGATCGCTCCGGGGCGGAACCGGGGGTTTTGCAGAAACGGCATCGCCCGAACGACCGGCAACCGACTCATCCGGCCGCATTCCCGCAACATCGTCCGGCCGACCGCCAAACGAGTCACCCGCCTTAACTTCCGCATCATTATCCGGTGAAAGACCCGCCGAATCGCTGGACCGGAGTCCGGCGGGACGGGGCTTTTTCAGGCGGCCGCTGCGGCGCAGGGCGTCGGCGATGATCCACTGCAGCTGCCCGTTGATCGAGCGGAACTCGTCGGCCGCCCACCCTTCGAGCGCCTCCATGGTCGCGGCGTCGATGCGAAGCACGAAACTCTTGTTATTGTTCTCTTTAGCCATCGGCAGTTAAATCAATGGTGCAGGGTTCCGGCATTGACTACCGGCTGCGCAGCTTCGTCGGCGCAGAGCACGACGAGCAGGTTGGTGACCATCGCCGCCTTGCGCTCCTCGTCCAGTTCGACGATATGTTCGCTGCCCAGACGCTCCAAGGCCATGTGGACCATCGACACGGCGCCCTCGACGATCTTTTCGCGGGCCGAAATAATGGCGTCGGCCTGCTGGCGGCGCAGCATCACGGCGGCGATTTCGGGAGCATAGGCCAGATAGTTGATGCGGGCTTCGACCACCTCGATGCCGGCCATCGCCAAGCGTTCGTTGAGCGTGTGTTCGAGCTGGTCGTTGATCGCCTCGCTATTCGAGCGCAGCGTCAATTCATCGTCCTTAACCCCGTTATTGTCATAAGCATAGCAGCCGGCGACCTGACGCAGCGCGGCGTCGCTCTGCACACCCACGAAATTTTCGAGGATGTTCATGCGGGCCGAAGCCGAAACCCCGGTTTGTCCGGCGGTCGTCGGAGCGTCGATCTCGAAGACCGCCTTATAGATATCGTCGCGCTTGATCTTCCACACCAGCACCAGACCGATCATAATCGGATTGCCCGTCTTGTCGTTCACCTTGATCGGATCGACGTTCAGGTTGCGGGCGCGGATCGAAATCTGCTTGGCCGACATAAATGGATTGACCCACCAGTAGCCCGTTTCGTAGAAGGTGCCCTTGTATTTGCCGAAGAAGACCATGACGCGGGCTTCATTGGGTTCGAGCAGCATGAAGCCCGCCATGCAGATCAGCATGCAGAGGCACCAGACCGAGCCGATCACGACCGGCCCGACGCTGAACGCCAGCCCTGCGTCGATACGCTGCGCGCCGAACACGATCGCGCACACACCCAGCGCCAACCCGACGAGGATCAGCGTCAAAGCCAGAAAACCATTGCATTTCCAGCCCTTGTAGACAAAATTTCCATTCTCCATATCCGTAAGTTTTAGGTGATATTATTTTGATATCACAAATATATCGAATTTTTCCGGGATTCCAAATATTCCCCCGCTTTTTTCAGGGGGGGGGCGAGGATAGGAAGGCAAGAGAGAACGGGGAGAATAAGAAGAACAGGAGAGACGCAGGAGAGACGCAGGAGAGACGCAGGAGAGACGCAGGAGAGACGCAGGAGAGACGCAGGAGAGACGCAAAAAGCGGCAGCATTTGCGGGAAGCCGGCCCGGCAGCAGGTTGAGTACGAAGCGGAAAGGGGTTCGAGGCCGCCGCCGGAGGCTGCAGAGCGAAAAAAACGCGCCGGATTTCAGGTCCGGGCAACTCCGACGCGGCACGGTTCATGCAAGGTCGTATGCTCGTAAACCAAAAATAAATTTACGTTATGAATCAGCAAAGACACACCAACGAGGACACGCTGACCGATATTTTCGGTTCGGAAGAGATGCGCAATCCCGCGCCCACGGAGTTTATCCCCAAAGGCAAGACATCGCCCGAAATCGCCTACCAGTTAGTCAAGGACGAGACCTATCCGCAGACCCAGCCGCGGCTGAACCTGGCGACGTTCGTGACCACCTATATGGACGACTACGCCACGCGTCTGATGAACGAGGCCATCAACATCAATTATATCGACGAGACGGAGTATCCGCGTGTCGCGGTGATGTGCGGCCGCTGTCAATATAGTGGCCAATCTGTGGAACACCCCCGAAAAGGCCGAGTGGAAAACCGGAGCGCTGGGCATCGGTTCGTCCGAAGCCTGCATGCTGGGCGGAGTGGCCGCGTGGCTGCGCTGGCGCAACCACGCCGCAAGGCCGCAGGCAAACCCTTCGACAAGCCCAATCTGGTGATGAGCGCCGGATTTCAGGTCGTGTGGGAGAAATTCTGCCAGCTGTGGCAGATCGAACTGCGCACCGTGCCCCTGACGCTGGACAAGCCGACGCTCGACATCGACGAGGCGCTGAAGGTCTGCGACGAGAACACCATCTGCATCGTGCCCATCGCCGGCGTGACGTGGACGGGTCTGGACGACGACATCGAGGGGCTGGACAAGGCGCTCGACGAATACAACGCCAAGACGGGTTACGAAATTCCGATCCACGTGGACGCCGCGTCGGGCGGTTTCATCCTGCCGTTCCTCAAACCCGAAAAGAAGTGGGACTTCCGCCTCAAATGGGTGCTGTCGATCTCCACGTCGGGCCACAAATACGGTCTGGTATATCCGGGCCTTGGCTGGGTGGTCTGGAAGGACAAGAAGTATCTGCCCGACGAAATGTCGTTCTCGGTCAATTACCTCGGCGCAAACATCACGCAGGTGGGTCTGAACTTCTCGCGTCCCGCGGCGCAGATTCTGGGCCAGTACTACAACTTCATCCGGCTGGGATTCGAGGGGTACAAGGAGGTTCAGCAGAACTCGATGGACGTCGCCAAGTACTGCCACGAGCAGATCGGCACGATGAAGTGCTTCCGGAACTACTCGAAAGAGGTCGTCAATCCGCTCTTCATCTGGATGATGAATCCCGAATACGACAAAAAGGCCAAATGGACGCTCTTCGACCTGCAGGCCAAACTGCAGCAGAGCGGCTGGATGGTTCCCGCGTACACCATGCCCAAGAACATCGAGAACGTGGTCGTGATGCGCATCGTGGTACGTCAGGGCATGTCGCGCGACATGGCCGACATGCTTTGGGAGACATCCGCAACGCCGTGGCCGAGTTCGAAAAACTCCAGTACCCCACTCCCTCGCGCATCAAGTACGAGAACATGGAGCACCAGAAGGGCAAGGTATTCACGCACTAGAATCGGGGATTCGGACCGGCGGTCCGGGGTTCGCCCCGGACTTCCGGCCGGTTTCCGGACCGGCATTACAGCCGGAAGGCGGAAAGACCCCGGCGGGAGGTTCAGTTTGAACGGGTCGCGGGCGCCGCCGGCTGGCCGCCGCTTCCGGCACCCCTGCTTCGGCAGGGGTTTTTGTCCCGGTGAGCCGACACGCCCCGGAGTCTGTCGCAAAGATTGCGGAAAAGGTCGATCCAGCCCGTTCCGCGGCAGGCGAGACCGGGGTTTCGGCTACCACATCAAACTCCCGTGCGCCCTGAGGCGGCGCTTTCTCGCAGGCAGCTCGTTTTCACGGTTCTGCGCCCCGTCACGGCGGTCGAAAGAGCACACTTCCGGCTTCGGTCCGATTTCGGGGGATCGGCGGGCACGACCGCGACACGCACACTTTCCGGGCGCCACGGGAACTTGACAGGCGGCTTCCGCATACAGCGGCGGCCGCCTTTTTTTATCAGACCTCTTGCAATATTTCAAGCCGCGAAAAAGAGGCGGGCGGAATGCCCCTACCCTGAAGAACACCGAGGAAAACCGTTGCGGGACAAAAAAGACTGCCGAACGAAAAAGAGAACCGCCGAAGAAAGAAAAAGCTTGCAGGAGAGAAAAGAAAAACGGCAGCGGGGAGAGAAAGGCCGCCGAGGGGAAAAAGAGAACCGCCGCGCGGGGCCGCAAAAAGAAAGTTTGCTGGCGGGAAGAGGAGGAAACAGCAACGGAACGAGAAAGGCTGCCGAAGGGGAAAAGAGAACCGCCGAAAAACGAGAAAGCCGGCAGGTGGGAAGGCAGAGCCGTCATGGGCCGCGAAAAGAGTGCAAAAAAAGCGGGAGGAAACCCGTTTCCCAACTGTCAAAAAGAACAAAAACGGCCCTTTCGGGGACTTGTCGGAGCGGGAAAGTTTTATTATCTTTATGCCGTTTTACCGAAACCGTTCCGATATGGCCCAAACATTCGATATATTCCTGATCGTCATGGCGCTGCTGGCCTTGGTGGTCTTCGCTGCCCTGCATTTTTTCGAAGCCGGATACGGCTATCTCTTCAACCCCAAATACGGGCCGCCCGTGCCCAACAAGATCGGCTGGGTGCTGATGGAGTCGCCCGTATTCGTGGCGATGTGCGTGCTGTGGCTGCTCTCCGAAAGAACGTGGGAAGCCGGGCCGCTGACGCTCTTCGCGCTCTTTCAGGCCACTACCTGCAACGGGCGTTCATCTTTCCGCTGCTCATGCGCGGCGCGTCGAAAATGCCGCTCGGCATCGTCGTGATGGGCATGTGCTTCAACACGCTCAACGCCCTGATGCAGGGCGGGTGGATCTTCTACGTCTCGCCCGAAGGCTACTACGCCGACTGGTTCGCGCAACCTTATATTTATATCGGCGGGGCGATGTTCCTCGCGGGAATGGCCGTGAATCTCCATTCGGACCACATCATCCGCAACCTGCGCCGGCCGGGCGACACGCGCCACTACATTCCGCGCGGCGGCATGTTCCGCTACGTCTCGTCGGCCAACTACTTCGGCGAACTGCTCGAATGGACGGGCTTCGCCGTGGCTTCGTGGTCGTGGGCCGGAGCGGTGTTCGCGTGGTGGACCTTCGCCAACCTCGCGCCCCGCGCCGCATCGCTCAACAAACGCTACGCCAAGGAGTTCGGCGACGAATTCACGTCGCTCGGACGCAAAAAGATCATACCTTTCATTTACTGACCCGATTATGTCATCGCTTTTCACCCCCTATAAGTTAGGCCCCGTAACGCTGCGCAACCGCACGATCCGTTCGGCGGCGTTCGAGTCGATGGGCCGCCATTTCGGCCCGACGCAGCAACTCAAGGATTACCACGTCTCGGTGGCCCGCGGCGGCGTGGGCATGACCACGCTGGCCTATGCGGCGGTGTGCCGCAGCGGGCTTTCGTTCGACAAGCAGCTGTGGCTGCGGCCCCGAGATCGTCCCGGGACTGCGCGGAATCACCGACGCCGTGCACCGCGAAGGGGCCGCCGCAGGAATCCAGATCGGCCACTGCGGCAACATGACCCACTGACCACGGCGGGACAGATTCCCATCGGCGCCTCGACGGGCTTCAACCTCTACGCCTACACGCCCGTGCGGGGCATGAAAAAACGCGAGATCGAGCAGGTGGCCCGCGACTTCGGCAAGGCCGTGCGCACGGCCCGCGACGCCGGGTTCGACTCGGTGGAGGTGCACGCCGGGCACGGCTACCTCATTTCGCAGTTCCTCTCGCCCTACACCAACCACCGGCACGACGAATACGGCGGTTCGCTCGAAAACCGCATGCGCTTCATGCGCATGTGTCTGGAGGAGGTCATGGAGGCCGCGGCGCAGACCGGGACGGCCGTGTTGGTGAAGCACAACATGTACGACGGCTTCAAAGGGGGCATCGAAATCCCCGAAAGTCTCGAAATCGCCCGCGAGATCGAGCGTTTCGGTGTGGACGGCATCGTCCTCTCGGGCGGGTTCGTCTCGAAAGCCCCGATGGCCGTCATGCGGGGGCTGATCCCGATCTACACCATGAGCTACTACTCGCCGCTGTGGCTGCGCTACTTCATCCGCTGGTGCGGACCCTTCATGATCAAACAGTTCCCTTCGAGGAGTGCTATTTCCTCGAAGACGCCAAGAAATTCCGGGCCGCGCTGAAGGTCCGCTGATCTATGTCGGGGGACTCGTCAGCCGCGAGGGCATTGACAGGGCGCTGGACTCCGGATTCGAGCTGGTTCAGATGGCCCGGGCGCTCGTGAACGACCCTTCGTTCGTCGCAAGGCTTCGGGAGGGCGACGCGGCGACGCGCAGCGCCTGCGACCACCGCAACTACTGCATCGCGCGGATGTACTCCGTGGACATGAAGTGCTGCAAGCATTGCGACGACCTGCCGCGCAAAATCCGCGAAGAACTGGCAAAACTGCCGTAGACATGGAACATAAGAACGACACAAACCCGATCGACAAGCAATCGGGACATACGCCCGGCGAAGGCGCGCCGGACACCTGCACCGCGCAAGAGACGACGGGAACGGCACCGGGCATCCGCACCGGGCAGGAGACGGCACGGCATTCCCGGCGGATGAAGCGCGGCGAAGTCCGGCCGGGAAGCGCATGGGCGCTGGTCACGGGCGCCGGATCGGGCATCGGGCGCTGCTACGCCCTGCGGCTGGCGGCGCTGGGCTACCGGCTGGTGATCGTCGGCAACAATGCCGCGCCGCTCGAAGCCGTGGCGGAAGAGATACGCCGTACGGCGGGGGCTTCCGCAGCAGGAACAGGCCGGGACGAAATACCGGCAGCGGGGATACAGACAGCAGGAACACCGGTGGCGGGAAGAATCGAAGCCCCTGCAACACCCACACACCTCCCCGAAGTCCGGGTCATGCCGATGGACCTCGCGCGGGTCGGGGCGGCACAGGAGTTGCACGACCGGACTGCAGCCGAAGGGATCGAAATAGACGTGGTGATAAACAACGCGGGCATCTTCTCGTTCTGCGACATCCTGACGACGCCCGCCGAGCGCATCGAGCGCATCATCCTGCTGCACGACCTGACCGTCTCGCAGCTATGCCGTCTCGGCGGCCGACATGGTGCGCCGCGGCTGCCGGGGCCACATTCTCAACATGTCCTCCTACTCGCTGTGGATGCCGTTTCCGGGGCTGGCGCTGTACAGCGCGTCGAAGGCCTACCTGCGGTCGTTCTCGGTGGCCTTCGCGAAGGAGGTCCGCGCACGGCATCCGCGTCACGGCGGTCTGTCCGGCGGGCGTGGCGACCGACCTCTACGGGCTGACGCCCCGCTGGCAGCGCATCGGCACACGGCTCGGGGTGCTTATCACGGCCGACAACTGCGCCCGTCGCGGACTGCGTGCCCTGTGGCGGGGCCGCCGCTGCATCGTGCCCGACTGGTGGAACCGCGTATGGATTCCCCTCTGCAAGGCACTGCCGATGTGGGTGCTGCGGCCGATCCGCAGGTTCACGATGCAATTCCAGAAATAACACGGCCCGCGATCTGCCACGATCGAAAGCCAAGCGGCTGACGGAACGGCTGGCGCAACGACGGACTAAACGGCTGGCGGAATAGCAGATGCAACGGTCGGCGGTGTGAACAACAAAAAACGCCGGAAGACTCCGGATATGAAAGCATGCCGTCCCGTGAGAAAGGAGCGGCCGGCCGGCAGATAGAAGCATCCGACCAATAAGACAGGAGCAGGCGGCCGGCAAAACAGGAGCGACCTGCCAGAGAGAAAGAGGCGGCCGGCCGCGCAAAAACAAAAATCGCAACAGCTTATGAAAGAGATCAAAAACGTAATATTCGACCTCGGCGGCGTCCTCGTGGACCTCGACATCGAGCGCTGCACCGCGGCGTTCCGCGCAGGGGACGCCTGTTTCGCCGAACAACAGTATCTATTCGAGAAAACCCGCTTCTTAAGCGGGCGACATCCAGCGTTACGACCGCGTCTTTCAGCGAATTTTTTTTGTCGCCGGCTGGACGGACGGCCCGCTTTTTGACGATTCCGAAATCGCGGCGGCATACAGCGCATTTCTGGTGGGGATTCCGGTCGCCAAACTGCGGCAGATCATGCGTCTGCGCGAGGCGGGCGTCCGCACCTACGTACTTTCAAACAACAATCCGGCGGCGATGGTCGAAATCCGACAAAAACGTTTACACAACAAGCAAATGGACGACTATTTAAGATATACCTTTCGTACGAACTGCACGACTTCGAACTTCGGAGGCGATTTTCCGCAAGGTGATCGCTGACAGCGGCGTGATACCGGCCGAAACGCTCTTCATCGACGACGGACGGAAGAACGTTGACGCCGATCAGGATCAACCCCTATTACCCCGCCGAAATGATCGGACGGCGCGCCGGGCGAGGACTTCGGGCATCTCTTCGAGGAGATAACGCGCTGAGGGATCGCAGGGAGGGGCCGCGGAGCCGAACCGCAGGGCCGAAACCGCACGCGGCAATAACCGCTGACAGAAACCGCACGGCCGGTTTCTGGTGCGTATCCCGGTCGCGAAACTCCGCCAGCCGGAGTTCCGCCGCGAATTCCCGAACGCGATCGCAAAAACAACCCGCGTCGACGGAAGTCCATCCGCCGGATGCATACACAGGAGCCGGCAACATTCTGACAGCGTTCAGACAGCGTTCAGACAGTATTCGGGCGGCATTCCGACAGCGGTCTGACAGCGGTCCGACAACCTTCCGAGGCCATACGCAAGACGTCGCCGGACGCCCGGAACGGAAGCCCAAACGCTGTTCATCGGACGATCCGCGGAACCCGAATAGCGGGCACAGTCCCGCAGACCGGAAAAAAACGATACGACACAAGGCGGCTGCGGAGGATTTCCCGGATGCCGCAAAATCTCAACCGCTATGAAGAAAGCCTATAAAATCGCGCTGATCGTCACGGCCGTACTGATCGTACTGGTACTGGCCCTCGCCGTGGCCGTTTCGCCCGTGGCCAAGAACTACATCGAGAAACACGACCGCGAACTGATGGGCCGCTCGATCCGCATGGAGCGCCTGCGGATCAATATTTTCACGGGACGCCTGCGCGTCGAAGGGCTGCGGATCGGCGGCACGAACGACTCGACGGTCTTCTTCGCGCTCGACAGTTTCGACATGCGCCTGCGCCTGCTGCCGCTGCTCTCGAACCGCGTCGAGGTGAAGCACCTGCACTTCACCGCTCCCGACGTGAAGGTTTACCAGCAGGGCAATGCGTTCAGTTTTGACGACATCCTCGGCCGTTTCATGACGACGGACACCACGGCCGTGGCCGAAGAACCGTCCGAACCGTGGGAAATCGGGCTTTACGACATCCGCATCCGCAGAGGACGCCTCTTCTACAAGGACCTCGAACTCAACGCCACGTGGGGACTGAACGACATCAACCTGCAAATCCCGGGCGTCTATTTCGGCGGCGAAAAACCGACGTGGGCGCCGTGCTGAACTTCGCCGAGGGCGGTTCGCTGGCCACGAGCGTCGCCTACGACATCGCCTCGTCGGAATTCGACATCGGGCTGAAGCTCAAAGACATGACCCTTGCTGGAATGCTGCCCTACTTCCGCCAGTCGCTCGACATCGGAGGCGTCGCGGGACGCCTGTCGGCCGACATCCGCCTGCGCGGCAACACGGAGCACCTGCTCTCGCTGCGCACCGAAGGGACCGCCTCGCTGGCGGGATTCTCGCTCGTCGACATGCAGCAGCGGCCCGTAGCCGGGGTCGACACGCTGGGCGTACAGCTCGCGGAGGGCGATCTGGGGAAGATGCGCTTCCGATTCGACCGCCTCTACGTCGGAGGATTCTCCCTGCTGACCGAACTCACTCCCGGGGGCGACAACCTCTCGGCGCTGATAAAGCCTTCGCCCGAGACCCCGGCGGCCCCGACCGCGCCGGAGGAACACGCACCAAAGACCGTATCCGGCCCCGGTCCGACGTTGCAGATCGCCGACCTCGAAATCGCCGGAGGACGGGTGACACTGCGCGACCTGACGATGGAACGCCCGTTCGAATACGCCGTGACCGACATCCGGATGCGCAGCCGCGGCTTCGACCCCTCGAAGCGCAACCGCCTTGAGATCGACGCGCGGATGCAACGCACCGGACAGGCGAAACTCCGCTGGGAAGGGACGCTCGAAGACATGGACAACCAGAACATCACGCTCTGGCTCACCAACCTCGACCTGCGCGACTTCGGTCCCTACTGCGAACACTACACGGCCTACCGCTGACCAAGGGCAACCTCACGTTCCGCAGTCAGAACGTCATCCGCGACCGTTACCTCGACGGCACCAACCACCTCGACATGTTCGAGCCGAAAGTGGACAAAAAACGCAGGGAGATCAAGGCCGAGATGAATATTCCGCTCAAACTGGGGCTTTACGTGCTCAAGGACAAGACGGGTCACGTGAAGATGGACCTTCCGGTCGGCGGCGACCTCGATTCGCCGGAGTTCTCCTACCGCAAGATCGTGCTGAAGGCAATCGGCAACGTCCTGCTCAAAGTCGTGACGGCGCCCTTCTCGTTCCTCTCGGGCAGCCGCGACAACCTCGAATACATCCCCCTCGACGCGGCGCAGTACGCCTTTACGTCGGAACAATACGCCTCGTTCGACCAGATCGCCCAGCTGCTCAAGGAGAAACCCGAGATGCAGGTCGCGCTGACCCAGCGCATCAACCTCGCCCGCGCCCTGCCGGCACAGGCCGCCAACGTCCTGCGGCTGGCCTACCACAACAGCCTCGCGGCAGCCGACCCGGCGGGACAGCGGCCGCGGCTCTCGATGCTCGAATACGAAAAACTCCAGCAGACCGACATCCGCACCCCCGCCGTGGAGGCCTTCGCCGATTCGCTGCTCACAGCGCAGGGGCGCCCGGTGCAGGGCCTGTCGCCGGACGCCAAAGCCCTCGCGCTCTACCGCGGGCAGGCACTCCGGACAGCTCCGGCGGATGATGGCCTCGCGCGACAAGGCGCTGGCGGAGTATATGTTCAGCACGCACGGGATCCAGCCCCCGGCATTCCGTCTGCAACCGATGGACTCGCTGGCCCTTGCAGCCTACACGGGCCGCAACCGCTACACGATCGCCCTGGGCGTCGACGGCGAGACCCTCGAAATCGGGGAACAGCAGCCGGAGAATGCCGGTGCGGTGGAAAGCGTCAGCGGGACAGCGCGTAGCGACGGGACCGAGCGCGCCAACGGGGCGGAAAACGCCGCATCACCGGGAAGCGGCCATGCGACGGGAAGCGCCGCCTCGCCTGGAAGCGCCAACGGGGCGGGAAGCGCCGGTGCGGCGGGCAGTCCGGCCCTCCCGGCGGACAATCTGCCGGACGCAACGGACACCGCGCCGGCGGCAGGAGGCGCATCACCCGCAGAAACCACGGAAACCGCACCGCCGGCAGGGACTCCGCCGGTCGGGCAAAGGCAGGAATAAATCAAAACAACCCCTCCGATCCTGTGATCGGAGGGGTTGCCTCGTTTCATACATTGTCTGTCGGAGTGACAGGATTCGAACCTGCGACCCTCTGGTCCCAAACCAGATACGCTACCGGACTGCGCTACACTCCGAACGCTGCGGCTTCCGCCGGAATTTCAATAAAAAAGCAGACTACCCTATCGAGCAGTCTGCCGATTTGTCGGGGAGACTGGATTCGAACCAGCGACCTCCAACTCCCGAAGCTGGCGCGCTAACCGGACTGCGCTACACCCCGAACAAGTGCCCTTATCATTTTAAGAGCGCACAAAGATAAGTCTAAAATCCGAAAAGACAAAATTATTTCCGCAAAATTATGCGCTTCTTTTATCTTCCGCCCTGCTTCCGCCCTTTCCGATCCGATCGCACCTGCTTCCCGTTTCCTCGCACGACTTCCGACTGACTGTAACTTCCGGCCCAGACCGCGCTTGGTGTCCGATTGCCGTTTTTGTGTGAAATTTGCCTGAAAACGGCGTTGTTTCAGAACTTTACAGAAACAAAAAAGTTGCTGCAAAGTATTAATTTACAGCAACTTTCTTCATGTCGGGGTAGCGGGATTCGAACCCACACGACCCCCTGCTCCCAAAGCAGGTGCGCTAACCGGACTGCGCTACACCCCGTCGTTCCCGGCCCTGAAACCCGTGATTGGCCTTACATCGGCCCCGCAGGGCTTTTCGTGTCAATCCCGGACTCTTCCGGCCGGGGGAACCGTCACGATTCCGGGATGCAAAGATAGCGGCTTTTTTCTTTCCGGCAAACTTTTGTCCCAAAATCGGTCTTGCAGGCGGTTCGTGAAATCATCGCTCCGAACGGCTTAATTTCAGATTCACGCGAAGACAATAAGCGGCTATCCGCCGCCGGAAGTGTTGCCGCAGTGCAGTTAGTCGGCAAAAACCGGAACCAAAAGCAGGCTTTGAGCGCCTTTCACGACAGATGTGGGGCAAAGAGCGTGTAACGATTCGCAGCAACATATCAGGATGATAATTCCGATACGGTGTATCTACAGTCGGTGGTAGTGGCAGTACAGCAGTTCGCCGTCGTCGCCGTGCAGGTGCATGCCGCCGCCCTGACAGTAGCGGAACATCCTGCAGTCGGCACATTCGCCGCTGCGCGCCCATTCGCGGTCGCGGAACGGCCCGAAGCGGTTCTGCCACACGTCCCAGAACTGATCCCGGTAGATGTTTCCCTGATGATAGTTGGCACGGATCGACGTGCAGCCCGAAATGGCGCCGTCGACCCGGATCGAAGCCACCGAGACACCCGCGGCACATTGGTAGTAATCGCGGACCTCGGTCTCGTAACCGCCCAGAAAGCCCTCGCAGGCATAGCTGTCCCGATCCGGCCCTCCTGGCGGGTGCGGCGGATGAATTCCAGCATCTCGCGGAACTGCGCATCGGTCATCCGCAGCGTCGGGTCGTTCTTGGCACGCCCCATCGGGAAAATCGAGAAGAGCCGCCAGTGGCGCACCCCCTCCGAAAGGAGCATGTCGCGGAAGGCCTCCAGCTGCGGAACCATCGCCCCCGTGACGCAGGTCACCACGTCGTACGACAGCGAAGGTTCGCGCACGATCATCCGCACGGCCTCCAGCGCGCGGTCGTAACTGCGGGAATTGCCGCGGATATAGTTGTGCTCGCGCTCGAAACCGTCGAGGCTCACCGAAACCGATTTCAGGCCCGCGTCGAGCAGACGCCCGAAGCGTTCCGGGGTCAGGGCCATGCCGTTGGTCACCATGCCCCACGGATAGCCGCGGCGCGTGACCTCGGCGCCCGCCTCCTCCAGATCCGCGCGGACGAGCACCTCGCCGCCCGAAAAGATAATCAGCACTTCGGCGGGATCGACATGGGGCGTGACCTCCTCGTCGAGCACCTTCAGGAAATCGGCCAGCGGCATGTCGGCCACGCCGGGGTCCACGCGGCAGTCGCTGCCGCAATGACGGCACGAAAGGTTGCAGCGCAGCGTACACTCCCAGAAAAGCGTATCGAGACGGTGTTCGCGCACCTTCGAAGCATACAGGTCGGAAAAAATATTGAGGGCCAATCGTTTGCGAAGCCCCAGCCGGCGGCGTGACATGGCTTATTTCCCGCCGGCCGAAGGGTCCTCCTCCTGCGGGCGTTCGGCCACGGGAGGCAGCGAATCGGGGCGTTCGCGTTCCAGGCGTTTGAGCCGCTCGTTGCGGACGCTGTCCTGACGGGGCGTACGCACGCCGTACATGACCACGACACGGCGGGGAAACTCGGAGTATCCTGACTTTACGATCCGGTGTCCGGCGTCCTCTGTTCCTCGCGGTGTCCTCCTTGGGAGCGTTTTTCACCGATGTGCAGGCCGCGGAGAAGCCCAGAAGGGCCGCCAGCGCGAGTTTCAGATTTCTGTTCATAACGCCATGTGGTTTAACATTCTCTACGCAAAGATAAGAATTTTCCGCATAAGACGAAAAAACATGCCAAAAAGTTTTGAAAGCCAATGATTTTTATTTTACTTTGCCCAGTACATTAACACTTTAATTCTCTATTTTTATGACAGGTAAGGTAAAATGGTTCGATAGCAAGAAAGGCTACGGATTCATTACGGCGGAGAACGGAAAAGAGATTTTCGTACACTTCTCGGTATCGCTAAGGACGGTTTCAAGTCGCTCAACGAAGGTCAGGCGGTCGAGTTCGAAGTCGGCAGCGGTGCCAAAGGCGAGCAGGCTGTGAACGTTACGGTAATTGAGTAAGCCCCACGGCGTTCTCTAAATTCAGGGAATAAGAGCAACAGAAACTCAGCATATTCATCAGTACTGAATTTTATGTATTCAACGGTGTTCGGATCGTGTCCGAACACCGTTTTTCGTTCCTCTCCTCACCGAAGATAGGATTCGGGAACACCTTCGGAATCCTTTTGCGTCTTTGAAACGACCTTTTTCAATTCGTATACATATGCGCCTGCATCCTGAGGAGGATCGGCCAGTGTCAGTCTCCGGACTTTGACTACGTATTCATATCCCTCCTCATAGATTTCATCGAAGCCCCGGATCGGATCATGCGAATACCACAACCGCCAGTCCGGACTCTCCTCTTTGTAAATATAGACAGGCAGCCCCTGCAACCAATCATAGTCGTCGTCGGCAGCAGCGGGCTTGACGGAAGCGATGGTGAGCGTGACCGTTTTTTCCGACTTGTATTTATCATCCAGCTTATCGCAGCCGACAGTCATTCCCCCCGGCAAAAATCAGAAAGAACGTCATGCACAATGACAGCAAATGGTTTTTCATAAACAACAGGTTTTAGATGTGAGAGTTAGACGCAATATGGTTATGCAATATAGAAAAAAATATCGATTTGCAAATCGCAGGATGCTCCTATTTATTCCGTAAAGACATTACACGGCCCGCATCGGTCAATCGAAACGGCTTTTTTTTGCCCGTTTGAAAAAATAATCGTACTTTTGGGCGTCAATTTTAGGTTAATTCAGGTTCAAACATAAAAACCCAAACACAACCATGAAAGAAGCAATCGCAATTCTGACCGGCGGCGGACCCGCTCCCGGCATGAATACCGTAGTGGGCAGTGTCGCCAAGACCTTCCTCCGCCAAGGCTACCGCGTCATCGGCCTGCACGAAGGCTACACGGGACTGTTCAACCCCTCGCCCCGAACCGTAGACATCGACTACCCCATGGCCGACGGTATCTTCAATCAGGGAGGTTCGTTCCTGCAGATGAGCCGTTTCAAACCCAAGGATTCGGATTTCGAAAACAACTTCAACCTCAAGTTCTTCACCGACAACAACATCAAACTGCTCGTGACGGTCGGCGGCGACGACACGGCTTCGACCGCGAACCGCATCGCCAAGTTCCTCGAGGCCAAGAAATACCCCATCGCCAACATCCACGTGCCGAAGACCATCGACAACGACCTGCCCCTGCCGAAAGGCACGCCGACGTTCGGTTACGAGTCGGCCAAGGACAAGGGCGCCGTCATCGCACGCGCCGTCTACGTAGACGCCCGCACGAGCGGCAACTGGTTCGTACTGGCTGCCATGGGCCGCAGCGCCGGCCACCTGGCATTCGGCATCGGCGAGGCTTGCCACTACCCGATGATCGTCATTCCCCGAGATGTTCGACAAGACGGAGATCACCGTCGAGAAGATCGTCAACCTAGTGATTTCGTCGATCATCAAGCGCAAGATCATGGGCATGGACTACGGAGCAGCCGTTATCTCGGAGGGCGTATTCCACGCGCTGAGCGACGAGGAGATCCGCAAGAGCGGCATCCACTTCACCTATGACGAGCACGGACACCCCGAGCTGGGCAAGGTGTCGAAGGCGCACATCTTCAACGAGATGATCGAGAAGAAGCTCAAGGAGCTGGGCCTCAAGGTCAAGAGCCGTCCGGTGGAGCTGGGCTACGAGATCCGCTGCCAGACCCCGATCGCATACGACCTGACGTACTGCTCGGAGCTGGGTATCGGCGTGCACAAGCTCTTCGCCGAAGGCAAGACCGGCTGCATGGTTTACGTGGATTCGGAAGGCAACGTATGGCCGCTCTACCTCAAGGACCTGCAGGATCCCACGACGGGCAAGATTCCGCCCCGTCTGGTGGACATCAAGTCGGACAAGTTCACGTCGGTGGTGGAGACCATCCTCAACGCCATCACCCCGGCCGACTACGAAGCCGCCAAGGCATATGTCCCCAATCCGGAGGAGTACGATTTCCACAAGATCCTCAACTGGAAATAATCCTTTCCGAAACAGGATTTCAGCAAATTCCCGGAAGCTGCGGCTTCCGGGGATTTTTCATACAGGCCGGGAAAGAGCGGGCGGCGGCAGAAAGGCCGGGACGGCGACGGAAGGAAAACCGAGCGGCGACGGCAGAAAAGCCAAAGAAGGAGGAACGGAAGAAGACGGCAACGACAAAAGGACGGACGGCGATGACAGAAAGACCCGCCGGCGACGGCGGAAGAGCCGGGACGGTTGAGGGCGGTGATTTTCCAACTTTTTCAGGCGGAAAAGGAAAAATACCCGTATCTTTGCCGCATTAGATCCCTAACCCTTAAAAATACCTTTATTCATGGAGACACCGGAAAACAAAAACGATGTGTTCGAACCGATGCCGGAAGAGGCTGCCGCACAGGTTACGGCGGAAAACTCTGCGGACGGCAACCGGCCGCAGAAGATGGCCGAAGCAAAGAAAAACCTGCTCGCGGGAGCACTCTGGTGCGGCGGCGGACTGGCTTTCAGTTTCTTATCCTACTATTTCGCAACAGCCGGGGGCCGGTACGTAGTCGCAACGGGCGCCATTATCTGGGGCGCGATTCAGGCGATCAAAGGTCTCGTCGTCATCCTGAAAATCCAGCATCAGGAGGGACGTTTCACGGCATTCTGGCGCACGGCGGCGCTGGCGGCATGTTCGCTCGCAGCATTGCTCTATCTGGGACAGTTGTCGGTGCGGCTGGCCGGCGGCGAAGAGATGCAGGTGGTGGATACCGAACAAATCTACACGGGTGCGCAGGGAATCAAGGCGAAGATTCCCGCCGGATACACCCTGCTCGAAGAAACCGTGCAGCCCGAAACGGACGAAACCTACGCCTACTACGGTTTCGACACCTACAACGACCGGATAGGTTACAGTCTGGGCAAGGTCGTGGATATGATTCCGGAGGAGATCACGTCCGTCGATGAGATTTCGGACCACTGCGCACAACGCGATTCGGCTTTTTACACGGGCGGATTCATCGCGCCGACGCAGCGCACCGAAATCGGCGGCCGCGAAATGTTGTGCAGCGAAGGATACATAACGGAGAATCCGGAGTTGGTTTATGCCGTTTACGACATGCTTTACGAAGGATCGCTCGTTACGGCGACATTCAGGTACGAGAAAAAGGATTACGGCAAGCGGGAGACCCGCCTGCGGATCGAAAGCCTGCTGAAAGGCATCGAGCTGGAATAACGACGCGGATACTGCGAAAACAGATAAGGACGGCACTTGCATGCCGTCCTTTTTTATTAGAGGAAGCGGAAGGCAATGCGGGAAAGACCATCGGGAAAGCGTATGCCGACGGCGAGAGTACGGGCGGCAACTGCAGAAAGACCGAGCGACGATGAAAGGAAAGGCCGAGGAGGGCTACGGCAGCAGAAAGGAAGAAGACAACAGCAAAGGCCGGACAGCGAGGGCAGAAAAGTCGAACGGTGACAGCAGAAAGTACGGGCCGGAACAGTGCCGTACAGAGCGTGGCTTCCGAGTCGGGAGAGTGTCAGAACAGCGTCGGTTCTGCCTGCCGGAGTGCGGCGGGATGCGGATGGAGATTGATGAATTCGAGCCCCCGGCCCAAAGCGCGGCGAACGGTGTAGTGTGTGCCGCCGGGGGAACCGTCGTACCACGCGACCAGCAGTGCGGCGTGCTCGACAAGGTAGTTGTTACGCACGGCATAACACCCTGCATGATAGGACGGGGAGAGTGTCACGCTATGATCGGCGGCAGCCAGCACACGCCGGAAGCGTTCGCGGTCAGCGGCCGGGAAGCGGCTCTCCTGTCCCCGGAAAGGGATTACGGCGACCAGCCGCAGACCGGGCATCGGCGTGTGCGGAAAATGCGGGTCCGGAGCCGCGGCAGGAGAAAAGGCCGATCCTGTTTCGGAATCGCGGCACGCGAGGACCGCTTCGGCAGCGGCGAGGTCGAAGCCCATGGCCATGCCGCAGAGGAAGGTCCGGAAGCCGCGGGCGTACAACTCCCCCACCGTCGCGCGCAGAGCCGCAGCGGCTTGGCCCCCGTAAGTGCGGTGGCCGGTAAAAGCGACGGTGGTAAGGCGGTCTTCGGTCATACATCCAAAGGTAGCGTTTTGGCCCGGACTTTGCAAGATTTCCTGCTGAATTTAAAACTTTATACGAATATGAAACATTCTGCAAATTGTCTCGCTTCCTTTCTGGGCGGCGCTCTGGTAGGAGCCGTCGTCGCCATGCTCGTAACCCCCAAATCGGGACCCGAATTCCGTGAGGACATCCGCGATATGGCTAAAAAAGGCACCCGCAAGCTGAAAAATGAAATTGACAAAATTCATTGCGACTGCAACGGTCTTGACTGCGATTGCGACAAGGACGAATAAACGGGACCGCCCCATGAAAGATAGCCCGTCACCAACCGGAAACATCGTCACATCATTGATCTTTTTCGGTGTGACGGCTGCCATTGCGATCATCCTCTTCATCGATGCGTTCGTCATGTGGCTCGCGTCGCTGACCGGGTCCGTCGCAGTCGCAGCACTCATTACCGGAGGTTTCTTCGCCGTAATCGCAGCCGTGGTCTATCTGCTGGCCGTGCGTTCGGCCCTGAACTACGTCCGGGACCGGATCGAAACGGTCTACGAGGTCGCTTCCCGGATCAAGGAGGGGTATGACTGGTTATCCGACAAGTTTTCGTTCCTTTCGTTCCTCAGAAGATCCAGATAAGGTAGGAAAAAAACGCCGGTGCAAGGGATTGCACCGGCGTTTTTTCGTGACTGGACGGCAACCTTACAGATAGCAAGTCCGCGTGGACATATACTTCCGTACAGCTACCCCGGACACGCAGGTAAAGTTCGAAAGGGGACACCGGGAAGCTGAGAAACAGAAAAACAAAGAAAAAGAGGACACCGGCAAACAGCACGGCAGGGAGATAAAAAAGGGTGAACGGCGTTTCAGACGCAAACCGTTCACCCTCGCAAATATGTGGAAACTCCGATTGAATCAGCCGTTATTTACCGAAGTAACGCTTGTAGAGACCTTCGAAGCCCTTGCCGTGGCGCGCTTCGTCCTTGGCCATCTCGTGCACGGTGTCGTGAACGGCGTCGAGGTTCTCCTCCTTCGCCATACGGGCCAGACGCATCTTGTCCTCGCAGGCGCCGCACTCGGCGTTCATGCGCTTTTCGAGGTTGGTCTTGGTGTCCCAGACGACCTCGCCGATCAGTTCGGCGAACTTCGAGCGTGCTCGGCCTCCTCCCAGGCGTAACGTTTGTAAGCCTCGGCGATCTCGGGATAACCCTCGCGGTCGGCCTGACGGCTCATCGCCAGATACATGCCCACCTCGGTGCACTCGCCCATGAAATGATTCTGGAAGCCCTCCCAGAGCTCCTTGCTGGCGCCCTTGCCGTCGCCGATAACGTGCTCGGTCACGAATTCCAGGTCGCCCTCCTCAACGACTTCTACGAACTTCTCTTTGCCTACCTTACACATCGGGCACTGCTCGGGTGCCTCGGGACCTTCGTGAATGTAACCGCATACGGTACAACGCCATTTCTTTGCCATAATCTTCTACTGTTTAATGTGTGTGATTGTATTCTGTTTGTGATACAAAGGTAGCAAATCCGGGCGAAGTACGTATAAATTTCCGATTGTCTTTTCTGATGGCGGGATAGGCTGCGCTTATATCAGCTGCGGCGATCTATTACCTCTTCGATTTGGGCTACGTCGGCCGAATCCTTCACCAGCACCCGCTTGTCAGCTGTCGAGCAGATACAGCGCCGGAATGGCGTGGAGGTCGTAGAGGCTCTTCTCGCGGACGACACACCCCTTGTCGTAGGCATTGATCCACGACGCCGGAATGCGGTCGCGGTAGTCGCGCCACTCCGTAAGGTCCTCGTCCGGGTAGAGCGCCAGCACCTTCAGCCGCCCCCGCTCGATCATCTCCGAAAGCATCGGCGACGAGGTGATCGCCTCGCGGATTTCACGGCACATCGCACAGCCGGGATTGTTGATGAACAGCAAGACGTACTCGGCCTTCACGCCGTAGAGCGTCCCCGAGGCGCCCGAGGCGAGCGTATAGCGGAAATCGTTGGCGGGCTGGCCCAGGCGGTTCTGCATGGCCATTTCGAGGTCGTACTGCGGGGCGATGCGCTCGTACTCGTCGTAGAAGGGGCTGGCGAGCTGCGCCCGAAGCACGGGAATGTAGAACTCGTCGTTGCGCAGCGGCGAATTGGGGTCGTGGAGCACCGCTGGGCGAGCATCGCGAAATAGTCGAGCATCGGCTTCGACGACGAAGCCCGGCGCATCAGCGAATCCATCGGCGCGGAATCCGCCGGACGGTCGGAGAGCACCGCAATGTAGCGCGCAAAGGACTCGATCATCTGCACGGTGTCGGCTTCGGAGACGAAAAGCGTGTCGGTGAAGTCGAAGCGGTCCCAGTAGTGCCGGCGGAGATAGTCGCGCTGTTCGTCCGGAGAGAGTCCCGCAGGGGCGATGGCCGGAAGAAAAACCCGCGGACGGGGTGCCGAAGCCGCCGTCTCCTGCGAGGGAGCGCTCCGGCGGCGGCCGCACGCGGCGACGCACAGGGCCGCCAGAAGGATGATCAGGATGCGTTGCATGGTCATGGATATTATTTGTACGCAAAGATAGAAATTTCCGGCAACAATCGTGCACCCGAGGCCGTAAAGGAGGCTTCCCCGGCGGTTTTGCACGGTAGTTGCAACACCCAACAGCGACAAAAACCAAATCAATTCATTATGGATGTAAAGAAAACTACCACAAGCACAGGGTTCAAATTGAGTGTCATGACACTCGCAATTATGAACGTGACTGCCGTAGTGAGTCTGCGCGGCCTGCCCGCAGAGGCCGTCTACGGACTTTCGTCGGCGTTCTACTATCTGTTTGCCGCTATCGTGTTCCTCATTCCCACGGCCATGGTCGCCGCGGAGCTGGCCGCGATGTTCTCGACAAAGCAGGGCGGCGTTTTCCGATGGGTCGGCGAAGCTTACGGCGCACGCACCGGATTCCTTGCCATCTGGCTGCAATGGATCGAATCGACGATCTGGTACCCCACGGTGCTGACGTTCGGCGCCGTGTCGATCGCCTTCATCGGCATGAACGACACACACGACGCGGCGCTGGCCTCGAACAAGGTCTTCACGCTCTGCATGGTGCTGGCAATCTACTGGATCGCCACACTGATCGCGCTCAAGGGACTCGGATGGGTAGGTAAAATCAGCAAATGGGGCGGCATGATCGGCACGATCATTCCCGCGGGTCTACTGATCCTGCTGGGCATCATCTACATTTCGACCGGCGGCCACAACCACATGGACATGTCGCAGGGATTCTTCCCCGACCTCTCGAAGTTCGACAACCTCGTGCTGGCCAGTAGCATCTTCCTCTTCTATGCGGGTATGGAGATGATGGGCATACACGTCATGGACGTAAAGAACCCGTCGAAGAACTACCCCAAGGCAATCATCATCGGTTCGCTGGTCACGGTCTGCATCTTCGTGCTGGGCACCTTCTCGCTGGGCCTCATCATTCCCGCAAAGGACATCAGCCTGACGCAGTCGCTGCTGGTGGGCTTCGACAACTACTTCCACTACCTACATATGTCGTGGGCAGGCCCCATTATCGCCATCGCTCTGATGTTCGGCGTGCTGGCGGGCGTGCTGACATGGGTCGCAGGTCCTTCGAAGGGTATTTTCGCCGTGGGCAAGGCGGGCTATCTGCCTCCGTTCTTCCAGAAGACCAACAAGAACGGCGTGCAGAAGAACATCCTGCTGATCCAGGGATGCGTCGTGACGCTGCTGGCGCTGCTGTTCGTCGTGATGCCCTCGGTGCAGTCGTTCTACCAGATTCTGTCGCAGCTCACCGTGCTGCTCTACCTCATCATGTATATGCTCATGTTCTCGGCCGCCATCGTCCTGCGATACAAGATGAAGAACACCGACCGTCCGTTCCGTCTGGGCAAAGGGGCAACGGGCTGATGTGGTTCCTCGGCTGTCTGGGTTTCTGCGGCGCCCTGCTGGCGTTCGTACTGAGCTTCGTGCCGCCCAGCCAGATCTCGACCGGAAGCAACACCGTATGGTTCTCGGTGCTGATCATCGGCTGCGTGGTGGTCGTGGGCGCCCCGTTCGTCATCTACTCCATGCGAAAGCCGTCGTGGAAAGACCCCGAAGCCGCCGCCGACTTCGCTCCCTTCCACTGGGAAACGCAGGCCAAGGTCGCAGCGCCCGCCGCCGCTCCGGCAGCAGCAGCGCCGTCGCAGGGCCAGCCTTCCGCCAATAACAACCAATCAATGAAATAAGCAACGACATGATCCAGAAAATCGACAAGAAAGCGGTTCAGGATGCCGTGCAGATGGCATACGACCGCTGTAAAAACGAAACCGGCGGCAAGAACGCCGACTATATCCCCTATCTGGCCAACGTGCCGTCGAACCTCTTCGGCATCGCGGCCTGCCTGCCCGACGGCGAAGTGATCGCCGTGGGAGACACCGACTACAGATTCGGCATCGAGTCGGTATCGAAAGTGCCACGGCGATACTCGCCATGAACCAGTACAGCGCGCAGGAGATGCTCGACAAGATTGGCGCCGACGCGACGGGACTGCCTTTCAACTCGATCATGGCGATCCTGCTCGAGAAGGACCACCCCTCGACGCCGCTGGTGAACGCCGGAGCCATCTCGGCCTGCTCGATGGTCAAACCCGTGGGCGACAGCGACGGCAAGTGGAAAGCCATCGCCTCGTTCATCGCCGGACTCGCGGGATCGGACGTCGAAGTGATCGACGAGTTGTACAAGTCGGAGACGGCGACCAACTTCAACAACAAGTCGATCGCGTGGCTGCTGAAGAATTACAACCGGATTTACGACGATCCCGACATGTCGCTTGACATCTACACGCGCCAGTGCTCGATCGGCGTGACGGCCAAGCAGCTCGCAACGATGGCCGCGACGATCGCCAACGGCGGCGTGAATCCCGTGACCAGAGCAGCCGTATTCAAACCGGAGCTGCGCCGAAGATCGCATCGCTGATGGCGACGGTGGGCTTCTACGAGCACACGGGCGACTGGCTCTTCACGACGGGCCTCCCGGCCAAGACGGGCGTGGGTGGCGGCATCATGGGCGTCGTGCCGGGCGTGATGGGCGTTGCGGCGTTCGCTCCCCCGCTCGACGAAGCCGGCAACTCGGTCAAGGCGCAGAAGGCGCTGGCCTATGTCGCCGGGCATCTCAACCTCAACATATTCGGCACGACGCGCTGCGTGATGGCCGAAAAGGAACCCGCAAAGGCATAGGCCGAGCGGTAATGTACGGCGAAAGGGGTTGCACTTCGGAGTGCAGCCCCTTTTCTATCGGACGGGAATACGCCGTCCGTCAGAATTGATAACGCACCCCGGCGACAAACGAACCGGAGACGCCCAAGCCGCCTTCGGCGCATCATCCGCCCTATAGTGCGGTGGAGACCTGATCCCCAAAAAAACAAACGGGTACGGCAGGGCTGACAAGTGACGCATTTCACAGACTAGAAGAATTCTTTGCCCGAACCGTACCCGGTAATATCGGCCTGCGCAAAAAAAGCGAGGGCGCAGGTGCAACTCCCGTTGACCGGCCTTCCGAGCCTTGCATGGCAGTTGTCCTTACGCCCAAGCCCGTCCCGGCGCAAGGCCGGGACATGACAAGGGTTTCAGACAATGTTTACACCATGCATAAACCTGTTATATAAACAGTCGGAAGTTCGTCAACGGCGTAAAGGTTGTCTTAACCTTATAATATGTCGTTACGGCGGAGCCGTATCGTTTCGCAAAGATTAGCG
>VOFJ01002382.1_pt1 | contig 40716 bp, 55 predicted proteins | sample 5384081 | NCBI WGS metagenome assembly VOFJ01 (sample SAMN12384729, study PRJNA508395) | human gut metagenome | isolation source: healthy gut I | host: Homo sapiens
CTTCGTTCAGTTACGTATTGCTCGAGGGTTTCTACTGGAGGTATTGCTTGAATTGTTCTTTCTTCTTGTTATACAAGTCTTTCAGTTCCGATTCTTTCACTACGATTGTAGAGTCCACTACAGAAGAGTAAGGAACGGCAGCCAGCAACATATTGTATTGGTTTACTCTTGCGTCGAAAGCGTCCTGTGCTTCCACCGGATTAGAAAGAAGAGCTTTAGACACCAATGCCTGATACTTTTCTGCCAGACGGCTCTCGATCAGAGTTTTCTGAATGAAAGACCAGTATTTATACATGTTATTGTATTGTTCGGCATACTGTGTCGGCATCTGTGATTCGTTCATCTTGGCATATTCAACAAGGAACTTGTTCAACATATCCTTGTCGAAGTTTCCTGTTTGCGGATTCTGGAAAGGAGTTTGTCTCAACAAAGGATGAACGCCTGCTTTCAGGATGTCCTGGATTTCAGCAGCAGAAACAGTCAGTCCCAGTGCTTTTGCTTCTTTTTCGATCAGTTTATTGTTTACGTAGGAACGCCATACTTCATCGCGCACCTGATTGGTTTGTTCGTCATTCAAGGCGGTCACCCCACGCATGAGTTTCACCACTTCGGTATATTCTTCTACCAAATTCTGATACTCTTGAGCGGAAAGAGCGTCTCCGTTCACCTCACCTACGTCATGCGCCTGATGCGGCTGCATCACTTTCCATGCGTCACCCGCAATGAAAGCAAACAGCGCCAAGCCGATAACAATCACCAATAGAGGTCCTTTCGACCTAATGTTTTGTAACGTTGCCATTTTGATTAATACGATTTATGTTTATTATTATTTCTTTCTATTGTCGTTTTAGCGCACGAAGATACAAAAAATGCTAATATGCATCTATTTATTGGCTAAAAATTTCTTGGTATTCGTCATTATTCCAAGACTTTTTAGGCGAACCAGTTCTATTTTCGTCGCCGTCACCTTGATTATCTTGAACTGATAACGTCCTACCCGCAATCACTTCATGCAGTTTCGGGAAACTCTGATATTGATTCAGAATCAGTCCTCCCACTGTCAGATATTCGTCGGATTCAGGCAAGTCGAGACCGAACGTTTCGTTGACTTTCTCAATCTCCAGACGGCCGGACAATACATATTCATGTTCGTCTATCTGCTTGCTGATATAGGAAGTGTTATCATGCTCGTCTTCTATATCACCGAAGATTTCTTCTACCAGATCTTCCAATGACACAATACCGGACGTTCCGCCAAACTCGTCCACCACTACCGCAATTGTCTTTTTCTGTTGCATGAACAGTTTCATCAGCTTATTGGCGGACATTGTTTCGGGAACAATCGGCACTTGCTTCACATTCTCGTGCCAGTTGGTCGGGGCACGAAACATTTCCGAAGAATGGATATAACCGACTACATTGTCGATATTACCGTCATATACGATAATCTTGGAGATACCCGACTCTATAAAACGGCTTTTTCAGTTCATCCAGCGAAGTTGTGAGATCAACCGCCACCACCTCAGTACGGGGAACAATACAATCGCGTATTTTAATATTCGAGAAGTCAAGTGCGTTCTGGAAGATTTTCACTTCCGTATCCAGTTCCTCCTCATTTTCGGCATTATCAATGCTGCTCTGTACAAAATAATCAAGATCCACCTTTCCGAAAGCTTTGTCGGACGCATCCTTGTTTACCTTCATGCCGAAAATGCGCAGGAAGATGCAAGACAAACCGGAAGACAACTTGGATATAGGATATAAAACAACGTAACAAATAAAAAGTGGAACGGCGAAAACGTTCAATACCATATTGGGATTGATCTTGAACAATGTTTTCGGCAGGAACTCTCCGGTCACCAAAATAATCAGGGTAGAAATAACGGTCTGCGCCAACACCATCAGGAAATGATTATCAATGAAGCCGGCCAGCAGATTTTCACCAATGATCTGAGCCATCAGGATACCATAGATAACCAGTGCGATATTGTTACCCACCCAACATGGTAGAGATAAACTCGTTCGGGTTCTTGAAAAAGATAGAAAGGATGCGGGAAGTAATGCCCCCTTTGCGTTCCATTTCAAAACGCAGTTTGTCTACCGAGACAAATGCAATCTCCATTCCCGAAAAGAAAGCGGAGAAAAGCATGGTGATTATTAGAGAGATATAAATATTCATAGCTTATTTCACAGAATCTTTTTTTCACAGAGTCCGGCAGGGCTTTTGTTTCCGGTTGTGGCGGAGCAGTCGCCTCGTCGTCGATAGAATATACCTTCAATATTATGAATCGTATAAACGGTCATTTGCTGATTGGAATCGAACCCATGCCCGGTGATAATCCGGTCCGGTTGCTGGATACGAATAAACTTGTCGGAATACACTTTCTGCGTAGCTTCATTCCAGTAAAGCAGTTCCGTATTGAAACGCTCTCCTTTCCGGTTTTGTATATCCACGTTTCCTATCAGTTTCCAGAGTCTTTTCCTTGTCATAGTAGTAAGGCAGTATCCGCTTTGATACTGGCTTCTATATGAAAGATCGAATCGAACTGTTCAAGATACACTCCTTTTTCAAATGCCCAATAAGACGGCTTCTTGCGGTCGAAAACCAGCCACTCTTTCCGTATTCACCCGATAGCGGGTCACTCCCCGAATCGGATATAAGGGTTGTCACTCCGGATGTCTGCATCACTGCCATGGAGTCACGTTCTGTAATAGCATCCCCCGTTATTTTCTTTTTGCCACCACAGGGAGGGAAAGAAGCATAACAATTGTCCCTAAGACAATTGTTATGCTGATGCTTTTATGCAACAAACGGTTCTTTCGTTTTCGCAACATACGTTTATCTAATCGTTGTAGACTCTCCGATCCAGCCACCGATAGTAATACGGTCGCCAGCCTTGTAACCCAACATAAACAGGTCTTTTGCTTGCGGAGTGTGTGCAGAATATCTGCCGATCAATTTGTTTGCTTCTTCAGCTACACTCGGGTCTACTTGTTTTGCGCGTTGCAATTTGTCAATTATAACAAAGTAAGTACACTTGTTCAGTGCAGACTCGTCACTCCAGTTAGGACTCATTGCATAAAGGTTGGCAATCAAGATATACGGAGCGCCATAATTTTCATTGAGACCGATAGCTTTCTGACAGTAAGTTCTTGCCTGTGACAATTTCTTAGCAGAAGCCAACACAGCAGCAGCTGCGTATGCTTTTTTCCGCTTTCTTTATATTGTCAGTTTCAGGTTGATAGCTTCATCAAAGAATTTCACTGCACTGTCGATATCACCTTTCTTATATGCCTGATATGCACATCCGGTAGCAGCCTCTGTTGTCGGTTCCATTTTATAAGCATAGAAAGATGCCTGCAAATAAGCTTCACTTTCCGTACATTTCATCATTTTCATGATGTCGATTACTTTCTTCAAATAAGCGAGGTCAGTCTGATTAGCTTCTACTTTCGGGCCATAAATTCCTTGCAGTGATTCACAATCAGCAGTACCACTGTTTACAAACAAGGCAACCAAGTTATCTTTGATACCCAGCAGACCTTTCTTCTTTGCTTCGTTAGTTTCAGCAGCAATAGCAGCATCTGCATATTCGGAAGCAGCCAGATAATCCTGGATAAATTGTTCCTTATGAGCAGGATCAGCTTTCAGTTTATCCAAAGACATCTGCAGGAAATAGAAAATAGTAGCTCCGGCAGACTCGCCTTTTTACAGCATTAACCGATTGGCTCAGCCATTGATAAGCCTGATTCACATCCAGTTTCGGAGCCAAGGCGATATAGTCTACAGCCTTGATACCCAAAGCTTCATCAGCAGAAGATACCTTCGTACCTTTAGCCAGGAATTCATCAGTGTATTTGATACGCAAGTCATGCGTATTCATCAGTTCATTAAAATATTTCTGATATTCCGGATTATTTCTGTCCTTAATCTGTGCCATTAAGCCTTTCAGAATTTTATATCCGTCAGTAAAAGTGTAGAAACGGAGTGTCGGACAGTTTTCAACACAGCTTTCCAAGGAGTATACGCATCTTTAAAGTTACCTGCACGCACAGCTTCATGCGAGATACTACTGTTTGAATTACAGTTAGTCGCATCCTGTGCTACCACAGTAGTCGCCCCTGCCGAAAGGAACAACATAGCTACAAGCGTTTTAATTTTCATTGTATCTAAATTTTAGTTGTTAGTATAATATTATAGTCGTCTATTCTCTTCTCTTTTTTAATTCTTGCATTACTCTACTCTACGCTTGAAGAACCAACGTTCGTTGAACGTCAATCCGATACTTACGCGGAAGATATTTTCGTTCACAAAGGTCGCTTCTTGTCCACTGATACGAACAAACTGTCCGCTGATACTGAGGATAGAGCGTGAACGGGGAACAGGCAGACCGAAACCGGCTGTTACACCATATTCGCGGGTAGCCTTCTTGCCGTTGATCTTATAATACGGGTCGTATAATAAGCTCCCAAACGATATTTTATGTGAGCAAGATATAAGAACGTCCCAGCAAGTTAGGGATATATTCCGCACCCACAGATATTTTAGAACGGTCGCAATAAGCATAAGTTTCATCAAAATCAGCACGTATGGATTCATCTGTTGTCCTTACACCAAAGTCTGCTTTCGACCATTGTTGCAAACTGTAATCCACTCCAATTGTCAGGCGTTTGTCATAGTTATAGGTAAATCCGACACCATACGTATTAGGGAGTGCCAATGTAGCATCCGGCGCCACGCTAGTTGAAGTTTCAACCGTACCTGTACTATTAGAGACCAACTGTGTTGTCACATCATAATCATTCCCCAGTTTTATTTTTGGAGAATATACAACACCAAGCGTCACTGAATGTTTCTTATCTATATCCTTTGTATACTGTGCTCCAAAGTCCAGCTTATAAGATGATACAGATGCAGTCGCCTGTTGCACAAAATTATAAGCCCCGGATACATTCGGATAATAAATAGTCCGCGAACGGGTTATATCCCCCCAGAAATAAGAAGCATTTACACCCACTGAAAGATCTTTGAATACCTTCACACCCAATCCGACATATAGTTGGTGTAAGCCTCCGTCGCCTGTATAATTTCTGGCATAAGCTGTCGTATTACCAGTTGCGGGATCTGTCGCATTCTGAGTATCCGATACCGTATATCCCACATTGGAGAACGGCAGCAAACCGATACTCATTGCTAGTCTCCTATGTAACCGGAATTGCATTGCCAGATAGTCGAAACTAGAGTTTTTGGCGTTCAGCTTCACGCCACCGCCACTAATATTCATATTTTGAAGACTGACGCCCCCTTCAAAGAGGAAAGTCAACGAGTCAATGGCTGTATACGAAGCAGGATTCAACGGATTGATCTGCGCTCCGTCCCGGAGTCCGAAAGCAATTCCTCCCATTGCCTTACTGTTTCCGAAGTTCTGGTCAGACAAGTCGCCATAGCCATATCGTGTATAAGGAGAGTTTGTATTATTTTGAGCGATTGCCATTCCGGTAACCATTGTGAGCAATAGCGCCCAAAGCGTGTGTTTAAATCCTACCATTATTATAGTTTAAAATTCTATTTAATCCTTTCAACACTAAAAATCTATCTGCAAAGATGATACTTTTTACGCTGCTATCAAAAGAAAATTCATCTCCACCCGTTAAAAAAACCAAAAGTTCAGGATATTTATGCTTCATAGACTCAATATAACCTGAAATTTCGTATTCCATACCTTTCAACACCCCGGCGCGTATAGCCGTTTCGGTATCCCGCCCCATGGGGAGTTTGCGCCCGTTGGAGTCAATAAGAGGCAAGCGTCCGGTAAACTGGTTGAGTGCCTTGAAACGCATCTGCATACCGGGAGAAATATTACCACCATGATACTGTCCTTTCGAGTCTATAAACTCGTAAGTAATGCAAGTTCCCGCATCAATTACCAATATATCTCTACGAGGATATTGCTCATTCGCTCCCACCACAGCAGCCATTCGGTCGTATCCCAGCGTTTCGGGAGTTTCGTACAGGTTGGTGACCGGAAGCGGAGTCTTCGAATCGAGCCACAGCAAAGGGAAAGGCAAGGCGACCAAAGCCGCAAGCACCCGTTCGCTTAAATCAATCACGGTAGCTACAATTCCCTGCTCAACCGGGTATTTGGCACAAAGAGCTTCCAGACAATCCAATGACTGATTGGACTCGGTCAGCACTTCCACCATTTCCCCCACCGTCAAAGAGGGCAACCTTCGCAGCGGTATTTCCTATGTCGATAATTAAATTCAATGCATTCTTATCTTTTAGCGGGCGCAAAGGTAAATAAAAAAAGAGAAATCGAAACATCTGAGAGAAATTATCTTTCTTTTTTGGTTCTTCTTATGTTCTCTCTCTCAAAAAAGTGTGTCGGGCGAACTATATAATATAGAATAATATATATTTTTATTTATATATGCACGGTTGGTGGCACGCCTCCATTTTTCAGCAGGAGATAAATCACTAATTCACAATCAATTATACATGCAAAAGGGGTAGCACGGTTAGTGGCACGCTTTTACGTGTATAATTCCGGTAAAAACAGAGGCTCTATTTCACCCAAATGAAGGCTCTATTTACCCCAAACAGAGGCTCTATTTTGATAAAACAGAGCCTCTGTTTCACGAATCCAACAATTCTTTGTATATTCGCTGCCAAAATAAAACGAACCTACTGATGAAACGGTCTTTTTTATATGTAATCTTCTCTCTTTTCCTGTTGCTCCTGCCCATTGGACAAACAACTGCCAACAGCAATGACTCTATCCGTCTTAGCCTGCTGACTTGTGCTCCCGGAGAAGTGATATACACCCTGTTCGGACACACTGCCATTCGTTACGAAAATCCCTCACAAGGGATTGACGTCGTATTCAATTACGGCTTATTCAGCTTTGACATCCCTAACTTCGCTCTCCGCTTCTCACTCGGAGAAACGGACTACCGGCTGGGAGTGATCGACTACCCTCATTTTTGCAGGAGAATATGCCTATTTCGGACGCAGCGTATGGCAACAGACACTTAACCTGAACAACGAAGAAAAGGCCGAACTAATCCGCCTGTTACAAGAGAATTATCGGCCCGAGAACCGGGTGTATCGTTATAATTTCTTTTACGACAATTGCGCCACCCGCCCCCGCGACAAGATAGAAGAAAGTATTGCAGGCAAAGTGATTTATCCCGTAGAACCGCAAGACGGTTCACGTACCTTCCGCGAGATCGTCCACCAATATTGCAAAAGGACATCCGTGGGCACGCTTCGGCATTGACTTATGTATCGGAAGCGAAGCAGACCGTCCTATCACACAGCGACAGATGATGTTTGCCCCATTTTATCTGATGGATGCTTTTGCCGGCGCACAAATTACCGGTGATTCCATTCAACGCCCGCTTGTAACGGACAGCGAACTGATTGTGGATGCCACTCCCCGAAGAAGATGAAAGCTTTTTGGATACCCACTCCGCTGCAATCCGCTCTTTCCTCCTCTTTATACTTACCGCCGCCGCTACCATTTACGGCATCCGCCGACGGACAGGACTCTGGGGAGTCGACCTCATATTGTTCGGTACGGCAGGTATCGCAGGATGTATCCTTGCGTTCCTGGCCCTCTTCTCCGAACACCCGGCTGTCAGCTCAATTTCCTGTTATTTGTCTTTCATCCGGGCCAGCTTCTTTTCCTTCCTTACATCATATATTGTGACCGAAAAGGAAAGAAATGTTGGTATCTGACCTTGAATTTGATCGTTTTAACACTTTTTATAGTGCTTTTTCCGCTAATTCCACAAAGATTTGACTTAGCTGTTGTACCTTTGGCACTCTGTTTGCTGATACGTTCAGTGAGCAATCTAATTGTGACATCTAAAAAGAAATAATGAAAGGACTACTAACTTCCCTTATCACCGTACTGACCTTCACCGGGCTGCAAGCCCAGTCGCTACCTGCCGCCCCTAAATTAGTGGTGGGACTGACGATCGACCAATTACGTACGGACTATCTGGAAGCATTTTCGTCACTTTACGGCGAGAAGGGCTTCAAACGTCTTTGGAAAGAGGGAAGAGTGTTCCATAACGCCGAATATACTTTCAGCGGTGTAGACCGCGCTTCCGCCATAGCTGCCATTTATAGCGGTACGACGCCCTCCATGAACGGAATTATCTCCAAACGCTGGATGGACGGCGCCACCCTCCGCCCCGTCAACAGCACGGACGACACGGCATTTATGGGAGATTACACCGATCAGACGGTCGCCCCCACCAAATTGCTGACTTCCACCATTGCCGACGAGCTTAAAATAGCGACTCAAGGCAAGGGGCTTGTATATGCCATCGCCCCCAAATGTGACGCGGCGATTCTTGCCGCCGGACATGCCGGGAACGGTGCTTTCTGGCTCAATCCCAACACGGGAAAATGGAGCTGGACAACCTACTACGGAGAATTTCCCTGGTGGGCAAGTCAATACAACGACCGCCAGGGCTGTCGATTTCCGTATCGCCGGCATGACATGGGAACCGGTTTTCCCGCGGGGGATGTACACTTTCCTGCCAGATTGGCGGGATATGGTTTTCAAATATAAAATTTGATGACGACCGCAACAACAAGTTCCGACGGTTCATCGCCAGTCCCTTTGTGAACGATGAAGTCAATGCACTCGCCGAAGAAGCGCTCAACAAAAGTTCTATCGGTATGGACGATATTACTGACTTATTGGCACTGACTTATTATGCGGGCAACTACGCACATAAATCCGTACAGGAATGTGCTATGGAAATACAAGACACATACGTACGTCTCGACCGCAGTATCGCCAACCTGCTCGATGTGCTCGACAAGAAGGTAGGACTACAAAACGTGCTTCTTTTCGTCACCTCGACCGGCTATACGGACAGCGAATCGCCCGATTCGGGATTATACAAAATCCCCGGCGGAGAGTTTTATCTCAACCGCTGCGCCGCCTTGCTGAATATGTACAATTCCCTCATGGCTACATACGGTGAGGGAAAGTACGTTGAAAACCCACTACAACCAGCAAATCTATCTGAACCATAAATTACTGGAAAAGAAAGAACTGAACTTGACGGAAATACAGCAGAAGTCCGCCGAATTCCTGATGCAGTTCAGCGGAGTGAACGAGGCATATTCCGCCAACCGGCTTCTACTGGGTTCATGGACTCCGGAGATCTATAAAATACGCAACGGTTACCACCGCAAACGTTCGGGAGACCTCGTAATCGACGTCCTCCCCGGGTGGACAATCGTCAACGAGAATGGTGGCGAAAACAAAGTGGTACGCCATTCTTATATCCCTTCGCCATTGATTTTCATGGGACATTCCGTGAAACCGGCCGTTATCCAGACACCTGTAACAATAGACCATATCGCGCCTACACTGGCACATTTTATGCGCATCCGGGCTCCCAACGCCTGCACATCTGCTCCTATTACCGGCCTGCGGTAAAAGAAACCTCACAAAAACAGGGCGCGCAAAACATAAATAAATCAGCATTTTAATGTAACTTTGCGCAAACTATTTTAATTCGATAAATGATAAACATACTTATACAAATGGGATTCAATGAATTTTTAAGCTCGATTTTCGGAAACAAATCCACGCGAGACATGAAAGAAATCAAGCCCTGGGTGGAGAAAATCAAAGCTGCTTACCCGGAGATTGAGAAACTGGACAACGACGCACTCCGTGCCAAAACGGAAGAACTCAAAAAATATATCCATGAGTCGGCTACCGCCGAACGTGCGAAAGTGGAAGAACTGAAAGCGAGTATCGAAAGCCTGGAACTGGAAGACCGCGAAGAAGTCTTTGCACAAATCGACAAGATAGAAAAAGAAATTCTGGATAAATACGAAAAAGCACTGCACGAAGTACTGCCCGTTGCTTTCTCAATCGTCAAGGCTACTGCCAAACGTTTTACCGAAAATGAAGAAATTGTAGTGATTGCCACGGAATTCGACCGCCAGCTCGCTACAACAAAGGATTTTGTACGCATCGAGGGAGACAAAGCCATTTATCAGAATCACTGGATAGCCGGTGGTAACGATACGGTCTGGAACATGGTACACTACGATGTACAGTTATTCGGTGGTGTGGTATTGCACAAAGGCAAGATTGCGGAAATGGCAACCGGTGAAGGTAAGACGTTGGTGGCTACCCTCCCCGTATTCCTGAATGCACTGACCGGAAACGGTGTGCACGTGGTTACCGTGAATGATTATCTGGCAAAACGTGACTCCGAATGGATGGGCCCTCTTTATATGTTCCACGGTTTGAGCGTAGATTGCATCGACCGTCACCAGCCGAACTCCGACGCACGCCGCCAGGCATATCTGGCAGACATCACGTTCGGTACCAACAACGAATTCGGTTTCGACTACCTGCGTGACAATATGGCGATCAGCCCGAAAGACCTTGTACAGCGTCAGCACAACTACGCTATCGTCGATGAGGTCGACTCCGTATTGATTGACGATGCCCGTACTCCGTTGATTATCTCCGGTCCCGTGCCGAAAGGTGACGACCAACTGTTCGAGCAGCTCCGTCCGCTAGTAGAGCGTCTGGTAGAAGCACAGAAAGTATTGGCAACCAAGTACTTGTCTGAAGCAAAAAAACTGATCGCATCCAACGATAAGAAAGAAGTGGAAGAAGGATTCCTCGCCCTGTACCGCAGCCACAAATGTTTGCCGAAGAACAAAGCATTGATTAAGTTCCTGAGTGAACAGGGCATTAAAGCCGGTATGCTGAAGACGGAAGAAATCTACATGGAGCAGAACAACAAGCGTATGCACGAAGTGACGGAACCGTTGTACTTCGTCATTGATGAAAAAGCTGAACAGTGTAGACCTGACCGATAAAGGTATCGACCTGATCACCGGTAACCCGAAGACCCGACATTGTTCGTTCTTCCGGACATTGCCGCAGAACTTTCGGAATTGGAGAATATGAACCTGACCAACGAACAGTTGTTGGAGAAAAAAAGGACGAACTGCTTACAAACTACGCTATTAAATCGGAACGCGTACATACGATCAACCAATTATTGAAGGCTTACACCATGTTCGAGAAAGACGACGAATACGTGGTGATCGACGGACAAGTGAAGATTGTAGACGAACAGACCGGACGTATCATGGAAGGCCGCCGTTACTCTGACGGATTGCACCAGGCTATCGAAGCCAAGGAAGGCGTGAAAGTGGAAGCTGCCACACAGACTTTTGCTACGATTACTTTGCAGAACTACTTCCGTATGTATCACAAGCTATCCGGTATGACCGGTACGGCAGAAACAGAAGCCGGCGAATTCTGGGACATCTACAAACTGGATGTGGTAGTGATCCCGACCAACCGCCCGATTGCCCGTAACGATATGAACGACCGCGTCTACAAGACCAAACGTGAAAAATATAAAGCCGTAATCGAAGAAATCGAACAACTGGTGAACGCCGGACGCCCGGTATTGGTAGGTACTACTTCGGTAGAAATCTCCGAAATGCTGAGCAAGATGTTGACCATGCGCAAGATCGAACACAAGGTGCTGAATGCGAAGTTACACCAGAAAGAAGCTGATATTGTTGCTACTGCCGGTTTGAGCGGAACAGTTACCATTGCCACCAACATGGCCGGTCGTGGTACCGACATCAAGCTAAGCCCGGAAGTGAAAGCCGCAGGCGGTCTGGCAATCATCGGTACAGAACGCCACGAATCCCGCCGTGTGGACCGTCAGTTACGTGGTCGTGCAGGACGTCAAGGCGACCCGGGTTCTTCTGTATTCTTCGTGTCACTGGAAGACGACTTGATGCGTCTGTTCTCCTCCGACCGTATCGCCAGCGTAATGGACAGGCTCGGTTTCCAGGAAGGTGAAATGATTGAGCACAAAATGATTTCCAACTCTATCGAACGTGCCCAGAAGAAGGTAGAAGAAAACAACTTCGGTATCCGTAAGCGTCTGTTGGAATATGACGACGTGATGAACAAGCAACGTACGGTTGTCTATACGAAACGCCGCCACGCTTTGATGGGCGAACGTATCGGCATGGATATCGTGAACATGATTTGGGACCGTTGTGCCAACGCTATCGAGAACAACGACTACGAAGGTTGCCAAATGGAACTGCTTCAGACGTTGGCTATGGGAACTCCGTTCACCGAAGAAGAATTCCGCAACGAGAAGAAAGAGAAACTGGCTGAAAAGACATTCGGCATTGCCATGGAGAACTTCAAACGTAAGACTGAACGCCTGGCACAGATTGCCAATCCGGTTATCAAACAGGTATATGAGAACCAGGGACACATGTACGAGAACATCCTGATTCCTATCACGGACGGTAAACGTATGTACAATATCTCTTGTAACCTGAAAGCTGCTTACGAATCCGAATCCAAAGAGGTAGTAAAAGCATTTGAAAAGTCAATCCTGCTGCACGTTATCGACGAAGCATGGAAAGAGAACCTGCGCGCGAACTGGATGAACTGAAACACTCTGTACAGAATGCAAGCTACGAGCAGAAAAGACCCGTTATTGATTTACAAGCTGGAATCCGTAACGCTGTTTGACGCAATGGTGAACAAAATCAACAACCAGACTGTGTCTATCCTGATGCGTGGACAAATTCCTGTACAGGAAGCTCCGGATGAACAGGCTGCCCGTCGTGTAGAAGTACGCCAGGCTGCACCGGAACAGCGTCAGGACATGAGCAAGTATCGTGAGAACAAGCAGGACCTGAGTGATCCGAATCAGCAGGCTGCTGCCAGTCAGGATACGCGCGAGCAACAGAGACGTGAACCGATTCGTGCCGAAAAGACCGTAGGACGTAATGATCCCTGTCCATGCGGAAGCGGCAAGAAGTATAAAAACTGTCACGGAAAGAACGTTTGATAAAGAAGAGTTCAAGTAGTTAATTAGTCCTAACTACTTTACTAAATAATAAAGGCTGCCTGACAAGTCAGTAGTATCTGCAAATTCCCCTCCTTCGGGGAAGAAGGGGTGGCTGAAAGCGGCGGGGTGGTAGGTGGATACACAATGCTGATAATAATAGACTTATATATTCACCTACCACCTCCCCCTACGGGGACTCCTCCTTCCCGAAGGAGGAGAGTTTTAGATACTATCGACTTGTCAGGCGGCCTCTTTCTTTTATTCGTGTAAAATAGTACTTTTGTTCAAACTACTAAATGAATCAAACTATGGCAAAATCTTATTCACTGGCATTCATCTCTCTGTTCCTGTTGCTATTCAACAGTTGCCAGAGCATCGAACAGATTTCCATTGATTATCTGCAACCCGCCGACTTGAGTTTTCCACCCCAGCTCCGCAAGGTAGCTGTTGTGAATAACACCAGCGATGCACCGGATAACAAATTGATTACAGAAGTACAGAAAACGAAGGAAAACGTTCCGGAAGTAAGTCGCGCCACAGCCTATGCCAACGGTGATCCCAAGATTGCTGCCGAATCATTGGCTGAAGAAATAGCCCACCAGAATTACTTTGATGAAGTTGTCATTTGTGACTCCGCCTTACGTGCCAATGACAAGTTAGCGCGTGAAAATATGCTAAGTCAAGAGGAAGTCAGCCAGTTAGCTTCCGATTTAGGAGTTGATTTTATTATTGCATTAGAGAATCTGCAATTCAAAGCAACCAAGACCATTCGTTATCTACCCGATTTCAATTGTTATCAGGGAGCTATGGATGTAAAAAGTATATCCCACAGTACGGGTTTATGTGCCGGGACGAAGCAAGCCCATGACCACCCTTCACCCTAATGACAGTATCTTTTGGGAAGATTTCGGAGGTTCGGTCACAGAAGCGGCTGCCCGTATCATCCCCGAAAGGGAAATGTTGAAAGAAGCTGCGGAATTTGCAGGAACAGTTCCGGTAAAGCATCTGGTTCCGATATGGAAAACAGGAAAACGGTATTTATACACCGGCGGTTCGGTTCAGATGCGCGATGCAGCTATCTACGTCCGCGAAAATTCATGGGATAATGCATTCGAACTTTGGCATCAGGCTTTCGAAGGAACCAAGAACACAAAGAAGCAGATGAGGGCCGCCTTCAATATTGCCGTGTATTATGAGACGAAAAGATAGTCTGTCTCAAGCAGTGAAATGGGCGGAAAAGGCACAGCAACTAGCCAAGAAGATAGAGAAAAAGAATGTTGTCAACAATGTCAAAGCGAGTATTGACGATGTGCCGAATTATTACCTCACCAGCCTCTATTTGGCCGAATTGAAGGAGAGAAATGCTCAAATATCCAAATTAAAGATGCAAATGAACCGATTTAATGATGATTTTTAAGGAAATCATGTATCAAATCTTATTTTTTTTATACCTTTGAACTGACAAAAAAGAAGGAACCTATGAAACTGAGCCAACAATCATTATCTATCATCGAATCGGCTATCCAAAAGGCAGTCGGCAAATATGTATGCAATTGTGAACAGACAGTCGTAACCGATATTCATCATCTGCAACCTGACCAGACGTCAGGGCAACTGAATATTTACAACGATGATGATGAAGAACTAGCCAACGTCATGATAGAAGAATGGGCAACATACGACGGTGATGATTTCCTCGAAAATATTGAGCCCGGCTTACGTAGTATCCTTTGCAGAATGAAAGATGCAGGTGACTTCGACAAGGTGACTATCCTGAAACCTTATTCGTTTGTACTGGTGGATGAGGACAAAGAAACGGTAACTGAACTATTGTTGGTAGACGACGATACGATGCTGGTGAATGACGAGCTACTGAAAGGATTGGATGAGGAACTGGATTCTTTTCTGAAAGAGCTGCTGGAAAAGTAAAATCTAATATATGGCAATAAAAAAGATTCTGTTATTATAACAAGGCAAATGTAGAAGCGGCTGTACAAAGGCAATTCAACGGTTCGGACGAAGTAAACAAGTTGATGTGGATTCTACAAGAATAAAAAAAGAACGGCATGAAACTAAATTTTTATTATATACTACTCTTATGCCTTAGCAGCATAGGAATAACAAGTTGGGGTCGCAATGCGACCCCAACCTTCCTCATCTCACCGTCCTGCAACTCAACATCTGGCAGGAAGGAAGCATCGTAGAAGGAGGATTTGAAGCCATAGCCGATGAAGTGGCACAAGTTGATGCCGATATCGTTTTTTTCAGTGAAGTCCGCAACTACAATGGCACCTGCTTTATATCCCGCATCATTGAGGCACTTAAGAAACGTGGAAAAACTTTACTATGGAGAACATAACCCTCTGGATGTAGGCATTTTATCCAAATACAATATAAGTCAGCAGGAGATTATCTATCCAAAGGACAGCGGTTGCGGCTCTATCCTGAAAGCAACTATCGGCATAGCCGGACATACTATTGCCGTTTATTCCGCCCACTTAGATTATAAGAATTATGCTTGTTACTTACCTCGTGGTTACAATGGAAGTACTTGGAAGAAAATGACACAACCTGTTCATAATGCGGATTTCCATTTTAGCGGCCAACCGGATCGCCTTTCGCGAAGAAGCCATTGAAGTATTCATCGAAAACGCACGGCAAGACATTGCCGAAGGAGCCATTGTTCTATTAGGAGGAGATTTCAACGAACCTTCTCACCTCGACTGGCAAGAAGATACAAAAAGACCTATGGGACCATAATGGGGTAGTTATCAATTGGGACTGTTCAAGTATACTCTGCAAAGAAGGATTCAAGGACATATATCGGACTCTATATCCTAACCCGGTCACTCACCCGGGATTCACTTTTCCTTCCGACAACGACAAGATGCCTGTCAGCAAATTAACTTGGGCACCCTGATGCGGACGAAAGAGACCGGATTGATTTTATTTACTTTTATCCTAATCAGGACATTACACCGATATCCTCTATGATTCTCGGTCCGTCCCGTTCCATTGTCAAAAGTCAGCGCATAGAAGAGAATACAGAAGACAACTTCATCACCCCCAAAGGCATATGGCCTTCTGACCATAAAGGAGTAATAGCCACTTTCAGGATATCTCCCCAATAGAACAGACTTTTCCAGCTTAGAGCCGTATTATGGGGAGATACTGCTGATCTGTCGGACAGCTCCTCTTTTTATTACTTCTATATTACTAGTTTATCGGACATATAGATCCAATGTGTTGGACATATATAATCAACGCGTTGGGCATATAGATCCAATACGCTGGACATATAGATTCAGCATCTCATCCATAACAGCCTGATTACCCGCCCGTTAAACCCGGTAGACAAATTGCTGTTACTTTATTTATTTTCGTCCATAGTTGAAACAAATTCTTCGACTTTTTGAAAAGCAGCGCTTTTAGGTAGGCTAAAGCTATGCTTTACACACTCTAAAGCGCCGCTTTAGAGTTCAAAAAAAGGACACTACATGGAAGTAAAAAGTACAGAGTGAAGAAGTGAAGGACGCTTTCAATCGTTTCTCCTTCTCTCCTTCACCCTGTATCTATTTATTCATCGGCAGTCCAACACGAAGATGAACCTGATGAACCCTCAATAAGAGTATAAAAATAAAATTGCTATTATCTCATACTTTTGAATCAATACTCATGAGCCTTTTCCGCCCAAGCTTTCTCCATACCATAGAAATTAATCACTTCACCGCTAGCTTTGCCTTCCAACTCCTGTGGTTTCTGCTCAAAGAAAGTTTTCCAACGCAGATAATACAAATCTTTCAAAAAGACCACTCCATTCACGATGAGAATAATCATGCAAACCTCCCTGATTGGAAGCGATACTATCACCCCAGACTGTGATTAATGCAGATGCATTCCATTCATAGAGTTTCTTTTCCGCGTCCGTATTGCCCAAAGAACGTGCGGCAGTCAGCCAAGAAGATACGGAGAATTCTTTCCGGCTAGACAATAAACTATCTTGCGACAAAATGAGTTCAAGGAACTGCTGCGTCTGCTTCCGGAAATTCTCTTTGTCTTTACGGTCATAACTTTGGGATATTTCATCGAGCAATGCATTGCCTTTATCAGCATTACTCTGACGTACGATATCCACCAAGTCATATTCAAAATTATTGTTGCCTTTATATTGTTCAGCCACAGAGAGCATTAAGTCCGCTGCTTTCGAAGTAGAATCAGGCGAATAGAACAGTTTGGAATATCCCCATGTAGACGTTCTGTCCAAATGGAAACCCGGACGGGCACACAATAAGGATTCCACCGTTCCTCACCCTGATAATTCTTGGGAGCATTATAAACCGTATGTTCCAATGCTCTCCATGCTTCCATAACTTCCGGTGACAGTTCACCACCATAACGGGCTTTCAGATATCCTTGCAACCATGTATCCGGCGAGAAACGTTCCGCACGCCACGGCAACTCATACAACAATTCAAACATCACCGGATTATTCTCAATACCTTCGGGAGTAGCACCTACTCCACGCAATGTTTTCCCATTTGCATGTGTACACGCATCGTAATATCCGTTCACCAACTGATTTCATTCGTCCATGCAAACCGACATTTCCTCCGAAGTTCAACAACATACAATAAAGCCAGTCATGCTTGCCAAAGCCTTTCTCACGATACCACATCGAATCCGGATCCCCCCATTGAGGAAGTCTTTCGCTATACAAATCCAGCACCAACATATCTCCGGCATTCAACACATCAACCATAGCCGGACGCGGATTTGCCTGCCATGCCTGAATGACCCAAACAGCTTCCGGATTGGCTTTCTTCATGGCTTTCATTATAGAAGTTCCGGCCTTCGCCAAGTCTACCCCTTCTGTGTTGCCTCCCTCATGGAATGGGTCCATACTATAATATTTAGCTTTTCCGTAAAGTTTCTCCAATTCTTCGTAGTACATAGCCGCAAAAGAATCGAAATGCTCGTCTTCCGAAGAAAGGAAGGCCGGACGAGGGAAACCGCACCACTTGCCGGGGTCGGCAATCTGATAACCTAGTTTCTCACCGATATTACGGGGAACCATTCCTGCATAACCCGGAAATACGGGTTCAATTCCCAGTTCCCGCATACGGGATACGATCTTCTTTTGAAGTGCTTCTTGTTGCTGATACCAACTGTCAGGATTGGGTCCGCCCCACCCTTCCAGATTGTTCATCTGCCACCAGGCCATAAATGCCGGACCGGAGATAAATTCATTGATTTCTTCCGTTGTGTATCCGACACGTTTCAGCAGATTATACCAGACTACTTCCATTCCGGTTATGCTCAAAGGCATATTAATGCCATGCAATGCCATCCAGTCAATCTCCTTTTCCCAGCGGTCCCAGTCCCAGAACGCCATCGAGTAGGAATAAGTACAATAATTCAGATAATAACGGTTTTGCATAGCTGTCTCCTGACGGATTTTCCCCGTGGGAAGAGGGAGCACTTCCGGCAACTTTTGTGACGGGTTATTCCAGGAAAGATGAATACCGGCTACATACTTCAGATACCAGTTCAGTCCTGTTGCCAATGACAGATCGGAATTTTCCGACTATCAGGACTTTACCGTCTTCGGCAGTTATTTCAAAGTAATCCTTAGACACATCGTCTTTTTCCGGTGTCATCCGAAAAAGGATTCGATCTTTCGAGGTTCCTTCCGTTACACGTTCTGCCAAAGAATTTACCGGTAACTGCTTCGGTTGGCAGCTACAAAAACAAAGTCACTCCAAATAATAAGGTTATCAAAATACGTATGTTCATAATCGTGTTTTTTAGATTTGCTAAAGATAGTAAATAGAAATCAAATTTCTTACTACCTGTACACTTTAATCAATGAAACAAGAAGAATTGCGGGCGACCGTATACGTTTATCTCTTTTACCTTCCTGACAAAAAAGCACCTTTACGTACTTTGAAGCGAAGGGCTGATATTTTATAGATTTCCTTTATGTCCACAATGATACGGTGCGGCTGTCCGGGTTCCGTTGCCGGATCTGTATGCCAGAATGAAGAAATATCTCCGTCGAACAAGTTCTCCGCTACACCCCAGATTCTTATCTGCCTGCTCGCTGCTTACGTAAACAACTTCCCATTTGGTCTTATCAATCGGTTGTCCCTTATCGTCCAACAAATCAACCTCTGAAATACACGCCTGATTGTCTTCCGTATAAGAAGAAAGCGTTTCGATGCAAAAATGACGCAGAGTGCGCACAACCGGTAAATCAACTTGCTGCCAATCGTTTGTCTCCGCCAAAGTGGTGTTCAGAAGAATATCTCCTTCTTCGAGAATCGGACTGCCTGTTTGATTGCGTTGCTGTTTCTCCGGCTTGTTTTTTATCAATACCCAAACTGTCGAGAATCGGCTTGTCCAATCCCTGCAAGTTCCTCTTTCCCGTATCCTCCATTTCGAAAACAACAATCTCATTCTCACCTTTTTTCAACCAGGGAGCAGGTATATATAAAGAGTTTGTTGCGGACCGATATTCCAGAAACGTCCCAACGATTTACCGTTTACCCAGACAGCTCCTTTACCCCATTGGCTCATATCGACAAAGCAATCGCCTTGCTGTTCGATAATGAATGTCCCTCTATGAAATGCCGGAACGCCTTTGATTTCTTGTCCGAAAGACAAAGGAAGATACTTCTTCCTTATAAAGAGGAAGCGGTGTGATTGACCACCCTGTCAATTTCTCATTCCCCCAAAGCACCTGACTTGTAATTCCTTTACGGTTAAAAAGAATATCGGGACCATAATTGACCCGTCCGGTATTTTCAACCAGAATCTCAAGTGTGGCGGGAACTTTATGAATATCCAATGTCGTGCTATTCTGATTATAACGACGGTCAAGGCTGGCTACTTGTTTACCGTCCACCAGAATAACGGCATAATCACGCAAATCCTGAATAATCAATTTCTGTTTTCCCGGTGTCTTAATGGTAGTCTGATAGTGGATATATCCGAAATCGGCTCCTACATCTTCCATGGATAAAAACATCTTCCGATTGTATAGTCTGATGAAATGCCGTAGTTAACGGAGCACTTTCTTTCCAGCTCGACCGTCGCAAAGGTTGTGGTCGGATTATCGGCAGGCACTTCCGGCAACTGTGTTCCCTCCGGCAGGTATTTCTGAATGATCTCCCGGAAAGCATGATATTTCGGATAGCAGTTGCCCCATTCTCCAAGCGGAGCGTCATAATCGTAGCTGGTAGGTTGGGGACGGAATCCTCCGCTGGTATTGGCACCGTTCATATACCAGAAATTTGTTCCGCCGTGGAACATATACATACTGACAGATACGCCTTGTCCCAACATCCAATCCAGTTGTTCGGCAGGACGCTCGTAGGCAACAGAAGAATGACGTTTCCCCATTCATCAAACCAGGCCGGATAAAATTCCGCCACAAATACGGACCGCCCGGATGATATTTATCGATGATCTTAAAGATATCTTCGCTGAACACTCCGTTCAAAGTCGGCAATGCACCGGCAATATGTCCGGCTTCCACCTGCCCACCGCCGTCGCAAGTAAACAACGGAACATTGAATCCGGCTTCTTGAAGCATATCACGGATAGCAGCAAGGTATTCTTTGTCGGCCGCATACGAACCGTATTCGTTTTCCACCTGTACCATGATAATATTACCGCCGTTGTTGATAGTCAGAGGGGCCAGTTGCTTGCCAAGTTCCTTGATATATCGTTCGCAATAAGACATGAAACGCGGGTCCTTACTGCGATAAGTCAAGTCCTTTTTCTTTCAGGAGCCACGAAGGATAACCTCCGAAATCCCATTCCGCACACACGTATGGCCCGGGACGAAGAATGACATACAGCCCTTCTTCCTGTGCAATACGTACAAACTCGGCAATATCCGCTTGTCCGCTGAAATCAAATACTCCGGGTTGCCGTTCGTGGAAGTTCCAGAATACATAAGCAGACACGGTGTTCAACCCCATTGCACGCGCTCGGTGCAGACGGTCACGCCAATACTCGTGCGGAATACGGGGATAATGCATTTCTCCGCATATCAATTGCACATCTTTTCCGTTAATATTAAAAGTACCATTTTCTATTTTAACCTGTTCCCTGGGGAGGAACAGGCTGAAATAAAAAATGATACAATTAAGTTAAGCATAATAAATACGTTGCTTCTACTTTTATTCATCTTTATTCAAATTATATCATAAGTATTGAATGTTCCGGGGGCTTCTTCAAATTTGGTGGTTATTTAGCAAGTCGGTGGTATCTCCATTCCCCTCCTTCGGGAAGGAGAATGGAGGATACTATCGACTATAAACTAGCAAATCATTATTTTACAAATTCACCTTACCGACAAATTTAAAGAGTAATCTGCTCCGACTTGCCCACAAGATATCGGTTTGTCCCGGCCGAAGCATTCATCAATCCGTATCAGAATGTACCTTCACCGAAAAAATTCACTGCATATTTCCCTGCGTCATCATACCAGTGAGCGAGTTTCTCCGTCGGAGCAAACTTGATGGCGTAAGCCGGATTGTATTTCAAATCGGCCACTTTCTCCGGCATCCAGAATTCCAACTTTGTATGTCCCGCTCAATCCGGCAGTTGCACTTCCTTTTTATAACATACTTCGCTACCTGATTCGGTTCTTCATTTGTAGAAGGAATCCATGTTTTAGGATCAACATCCAGCTTTATTTCTTTAGCTACCTGACCGTCTCCGGAAACCAGCACAAGATATACTTCTTTCGGATTAATCACCGTAGCAAAACCGGTATTAGTTATCGTCAGATTATATTCCAAGTTTCCGTTTTTTTCGCCTCCACTGTCGATTCGCTTTGCAGATTCAACCGGTATCCCAAATGGTCACGTACAAATTCATAGAATGAACGGACAACCTCATTTCCGTCAGCGTCTTTAAAATAACTCTCATCAAAGAGAATGTTATTATCATTCAGCAAAGAAGGATATACTTTTACTTGTTTCCAACTCATGATATTCAAATCAAAATTCTGCGTTATATCAAAAGCCGAATAACGGTGTTCACGCAAAAATACGCAATGACTTCATCGGAGTAATTAGTGCAGCCAAACCCCATTCGGTATCTTCATTATAAGGAATCTCACCACTCATATAGAAATTATTCGCTTTTACCTCCCCGGTTATTTGTTTATAATCATCCGTATTGGGAACAAAGTCATTGCCCGGCGCATGAGAATGTTCACCGGCTGTAAAGTAATCGTTCGCATATCCGATACGTCCGCGGTATTCTTCCTGCTCCAATGTCAATGCTTTCTTATGACTCGGGTAACGCATTTCTACACAATATGGAACAGGCAAAGCTCTTAACAGTGCACTGACAATTGCATTCTTCGCATCCTGATCATTTGCCAACGGCGATGTATGCCACTCTCCCCAAGCACCAATAAAACCAACTTGCACCGTAGCAATCTGACCGATATATTCATTCAACAAAGGTGTCAATTGTTCAATATGCCTAAGAATCCATTGTTTAGATTCACCGCCGGACGTATTAAGCCCCGCATGATTGTATGCAAAACGAAGAATGGCTTTTATATCCCTGCGCTTTCATCAACTCAAACACCTTGCGGATATTATTCAAAGCCTCATCATCAAGATCTTTACTCACCCATTTGGTCAGATAGATATATTGCTGCACAAGAGTCAGATTATCGTCTTTCGCATCAAACTGCTCTATTTTCTTTTTTTATACAAATCCTCACCATATACTTCATAATCATTATATGGACTTTTCATCTCATCAGCCAGCAAATTACATTCAAGATGAAAGCCTCTATCAGGATTTCTCAACGACTCGATATGAACAATTTTACCTACAACTTCCGGAGTTTCCGGTTCATTCGTACCTTCTTCCTCTCCATACTGTCCTGCATACACATCTATCGTATCAGAACAAAAGCTACACATAATACCTAATAATAAGGTAGATAATATGGTCATAGTTTTCTTTATATTGATTAACATGATTGATCTATTTTTAATTTTCACCTGATTAATTTTTCATTGAAGATAAAACGTGCAGGAGCCCCTGTTTGTCCAAGGAGTCCACAATGTTGCTCCGCCATCATGAAGCATACATCCATGCTCTGTATTATCAGTCACCAACAAATAGCAATACTGTCCGGTGTGATTATTAATATTCGGTTCTACCCATTGACCGGAAGCACACAAATTAAATTTCCAGTCATTCAAATGAGTCTGTCCTTTCACTGACTCATAATAATCAGGGTCTTTCAAAACATTCCATTGACCTTCAGCTGTTCCCGCTTCGGCAAACAGGTTCTTATACTCCTGCATAGTCGGTAAGCGCCAACCCGTAGGAGCTATTTTGTCACGAATGTCATAATGATAATGAACTCCGTATGCTTTCACTCTGCCTTCTCCAAAAGATTCCGGCGTATTCTTATAATTATTTGACTCAATATCAGTTCCGTCAGGATACTTGGTCGTCCTCAAATTATCTGCCAGCCAAACCAGTGAAGTTCCGTCGCTATAAGAAATACGGGCAACCCGATAGGTTATCTTCTCATCATCCGCGAACATCAATGAAACGCATCATTTCCGTCATATTTAGTACTCCGGAAGAACGTGACACCAGTTGCCCGTCATCAGTCTTCACATTCCAATATATAGCGTTGGATGTCCAACGTTTAATAGAAAGTTGGTCGAGCAAGGTCTGAAGTTGCTCGTGTGTCAGAGAAGACTTACCTTTTACAATCCCTACACTTTGCTCGGCTACAGTCTGTTTCATTTCAGGATCAAGTGACAGACAGAGTGAATATGAGGTTGATTCAGGCCTTCCTTCCGTATCCCATTCAAACTGTACGGCAGTTTCTGGTTTATCTTCAGCCAAAGCAATCTCAGTCATATCCTCAGGTTGTAACAACTTGGTAGACATACGTTTCACATGAATCGTATGCACATCCGACGCAGCAGCCGTAGTATTGCCAGTCTCTTTAACAGTCCAATACAACAGCGCTTCTTGACCGGCCTTTATTCCCAACTGAGAGAAATACTGATCGGCTGCCAATACGGACAAAGGATAAAAGAGGTCGATTTACCAGCGTCAATCTTCACCGGCTTTTTTGAAATCTCTGGTAGCACAAAGAATCAGTTTGGCACCTTTCTCCAATGCCTTATCCCATGAGAAACTATATTCATCGATTGACAAATCATTCAAGTCAATTTTCGTTCCATCCTGAGGCGCACTCAGGTAAATATCCGACATAGGAATAATTACATTATACTTGTCCTCTTTACATCCGGCAAGTAATAAAATACCTAATAGAGTATATAATAAATGTTTCATAATACTATCCATTTTTAGTAACCGGGGTTTTGAATTATAAGACCTTGTCCTTCAGTAATCAAATGAGTAGGTAACGGAAACTTCTCATATTTATATTGCCCGTCTACCTTCGTTTCGATTTTACCAGTCGGCTGACCTGCAAATCTTGCTTTTAGCAAGTGCCGCTTCTATGAATTTTCCGTGACGAATCAAATCCTGTCGACGTACACCTTCAAAATAGAACCCTCATGTCCACGTTCTTCCAACAATTTATCAAGGAAATCTTCCACTGAAGCGAAATCACTCAATTGATAAGCTTTCAGTCCGCCATGGGTAACACGTACTTGATTCAATAACCCGACAGCTTCCTGAGTTATGCTATTTCCATTGCGGACAATAGCTTCTGAAAGTAAAGTCAATACGTCTGCATAACGGTAGATTGGCATATCTATTTCACACAGTTCTCCTATCACCCCTTCGATTTTATACTTAACCGGAATTGCACCATAAAAAAGAGTACACCTGTTGTACCTCCGTCACGGTCAAGAGCACGACTGTGATGCACGCCTTCCGTACCAGTATATTCACCTATAATTCTTTCCCGTCTTTTGTCTTTAGGATCAAAGATTCATAGGCAGGCCAGGATATTTTATACCCTCCCCATGCAGTCACCGCCATTCCTGCCGGAATAGGATAGTCGGATGTTAATACATGTGCAAACCACTTCTGCTCCATCACACCAGCTTCCGCTACACAAGAGAATATTACTTCCGAATTCTTTTCTCCTGATAAAGAAAACAAAGAATGATAATCATCTACCAGTTTATAACCGTATTCGGATTTAGTCAATTCACGTCCTATTTTCTCTGCTTCATCCCACTGTTTAGTCATCATATAGAATTTTAACAACAATGTGTTGGCCAATCCTTTTTGTAAAACGTCCGTAATCCGTATCTTCATATTTATAAGGCAGTATGTCGGCCGCTTCCTTCAGGTTAGTAACAATGTATTCACGCATCGCTTCTTCAGACAAGCGGGGAATCACAATCTCAGCTTCCGGTTTCTGCAAAGTTTCCAAATCTGCAATAGGTATCGGACCATACATATCATACATCAGAAAAGCCAGAAAACCACGTCCACATTTTAATTCGGCCATATAACGGGCCTTCAATGTTTCATCCATATCCACGTTCTTGATACGTTCCATTGTCAAAGTCATGGAAGCCAGATATTGGGAATAGTCATACACGCGGCGATAATCTCCGTCGATATGCCAGTCATTAGCTTCATACGAATTATATACGGTAGTCCACCCCCATGTATTTTCCACATAATCGGTCACCATTTCCGAAGTCGTCACATAACCTGCCGCCACCTCAAAAATCCCCCACGGAGAAAAAAAACGTAATAAGCACTTGAGTTGACCAACGCATTTACATCTTCAGCATTCTGCGGAAACATTCCCGGATTTATTTTATTATAAACTTCCTGTTCCAGCGTGCAAGACGATATGAGGAACAAAAAGAGTTGCTATTACAGTATAAATTGTCTTTTTCATATTCATAACTTATTAGAAAGATATTGATACACCAAAATTATAAGAGGTCACATTCGGATATGCATAAGTTCCGTTATCCGTTTCAGGATCCAGCCCTGTCAATTGGTAATCACAAACGGATTGTTCACATCTACATATACACGAAGATTATTCACGATCTTTTTGGCTGATCGGTACTTTATATCCCCAATGTTATACTTCCGCAACGAACGTAATAGATAGATTTTACGTAATAGTCTCCCCAACCGTTTCCCCCTCTCACGTAGGTAGGATCAGTAGCTGTCAAGTTATTACTACTGAACGCTTTCAATGCGTAAGTGGAAACGTTGATACCATTATCCATGCGTGTCCAACCTTCATAATAGCTGGCTCCCCGCTTTCTACCCGCTTCTCCGTAAAAAATAGATATTCAAATCAAAATTCTTATAGCGGAATGAATTGTTCAAACCGTAGATTATTTTCGGATCACCATTCCCCATATAGACCTTATCTTCATCTCCTAACACACCATTTCCATCCCGATCTTTCAACTTCATCATTCCCGGAACCAAATCTTTCTGGGCATCCGGTGCCTTCTCTCCCCGGTTGCAGGATACCGATTGCTTCATATTCCCACCATGCCCGTATCGGGTCATCTTCTTTTTCATAGGCTCTTGGCTTCCAGTTCGGATCACGTTTCAACCAATAGCGGTCATTATAATGCGATAAAGTCAATGTGGTATCCCATTCAAAGTCTTTTGTAACAATATTCACTGTATTCAATGTGATTTCCACACCCTGGCTTTGCGTTGATCCTATATTTCCTGCAATTTTATTTACCTCATTATAAAATGGCAAGGGCTTGTTTGTCACTAACAAATCTGTTATTTTACGCTTAAAGTACTCGGCAGCCAACTTAAACCGGTTATTAAATATTCCAAAGTCTACTCCAAGATTAAATTCCGTAGTTGTTTCCCAAGTGATACTCTTGTTTCCCAAATCCGAAGCATATACTCCTGTTGACTCCGCGCCTCCAATAATGGCATTTCTTCCTACCTCATAATAATCATAAATACGATAACCGACATTAGAATTACCGGTCTGTCCATAAGAAGCTCTCAAGTTCAACATGGATAACCATTTAGAAGCCCCTTTCATGAAATTTTCTTCACTAATCATCCAACCTGCTGATACAGAAGGGAAATATCCCCAACGATTTTCCGGTGCAAAATTAGATGCAGCATCAGCACGTACCGTGGCTTCCAACAAATATTTTCCTTTGTAAGAATAATTAGCACGGGCAAACAAAGAAGCAATACTATTTATAGAAGCCCATGAACTGACAGAAGGCTTTTTATAATTACCCGACCCCAAACTGTTATACCCAAATCCATCCACCAGAAAATCTGAATTTCCGGCACTGAATCCGTCATTCTTGAACTTTTGGAATGAATAACCACCAATAGCTTTCAGATTATGATCACCAAAACTTTTAGAATATTGAGCGGTCAATTCCATTAGATAAGTAGTGCTTGTCTCTTGTGAAATATCTGCCCTTCCATTCTTATTTGCCCCTTGCAAAGTTGTCTTAGGCAAATAACTGGAACGTTTCTGGAAACTGCGGTCAGCTCCCAACTGTAATTTCACTTCTAATTCTTTCAATGGTTTTACTGAAACAAATGCTGAACCGATCAACCGATCTTTTTACCGTATTATCTTTTATTTCCAACAAAGAAACCGGATTCGCAACAAAAGGACGTTTCGGGTCAATAAAATAATTCCCTTCAGAATCATAAATAGGAATAGTAGGATTGGACTGAATAGCACCGGTCAACACACCTGAATATTCATTAACCTTATCTCCTAAAGGAACGTTATCATACTTATTCTGTGAGTAAGTAGCGGTTAATCCGAAAGATACATATTTACTTAATTCTTGATCCAGATTTAAACGGGCAGAAAAACGGCTGACACCATTATTCTTGACAATACCTTCTTGATCCATATAGTTGACGGAAGCCAAATAACGGGTTTTCTCCGTACCACCATTAACAGAAAGATTGTGTTGTTGCGTATATCCGTTACGCATTACCGCATCAAGCCAATCAGTACCACTTGCCAACAATATCTCATCATTATTGAAAGCTGGTTTAGATTGAGTGGGCGGAGTATCCGGTTTCTCCACATATCCTTTATAAATCCCCATTCCATTCAACTTCAGCCACTCCTCGTGCTGCTGCTTATTATACATATCCATATACATACGAGTATCAAGCATCTTATAATTCGAACGGGCTACCTGCACAGATCCCATACCGGAATAAGTCACTCTGGGCTTCTGACTCTTACCGCGTTTTGTTGTAATCAGAACAACTCCATGACCGGCACGTGCTCCATAAATAGCCGTAGAAGCGGCATCTTTCAAAACTGAAATTGATTCAATATCATCCGGATTCAAAGACTCCAGCACATTATCAATATTACCGGATTCATAATAGCCGTTCCCCGAACTTAAATTACCGGAAGACGATACCGGAAAACCATCAATAACAAACAAAGGGTCGTTACCTGCTCCTGTAGAAGCCTCACCACGAATACGGAATTTAGCCTCACCGCCAGGTTGCGCAGAGATCTGATTTACACGAAATCCGGCAGCCTTACCTGCCAATGCACGAGATACATTCGGAACAGTATTCATTTCTACATCACCCATATTTACCATAGAAACAGCACCTGTCAATGTCTTTTTACTCTGTGTACCATAACCTACCACTACTACTTCTTCCAATTGTTTGGAATCTTCCTGTAAAATGATTTTTTTAGATTTTTACCGACTTGCACCGCAACAGTCTGTGACTGATAGCCGATATAGGAAATATCCAATTGTGCTTTCGATGAAGATACGGAAAGTTTGAAGATACCGTCAATGTCTGTAATCGTTCCATTTCCCTGTACGCCTTTCTCCAATACACTAGCTCCGATTACCGGTTCACCATGAGTGTCCAGTACCGTACCCGATACTGTTACTTTCTTTTTCCTGCTGTGGTGATTGCGCTTCAACAGACAATATTATTTTCTTATCCAACACCGAATACTTCACATTCGTACCGGCAAAGATTTCCTTCAACACACTGAAAATATTACTTTTATCAGCAGACACAGAAACACGACGATTCAAATCTACATGTTTGTTATTGAAGAAGAAGTCAAAAATCCGACTGCGCTTCAATCTCTTTCAAAATATCCTCCACACGCTGGTTGTGAACATCGATACTGATCATAGCTTTCTGAGCGTAACTATCGGCTGCATAACTTAGTCCGATAGAACATACTAAGAACAAAACTAATAGTCTCATAGATAATGGGATTTTTTTGAGGTTAGCCAACAGCGACTTTATCACCCATAAAAATTGGATGCTAAAATAATTTTGCATAAATTTGTAATGACTTAAAGTTAATAAAAAGTTTATCTAAGCTTGTCGCCAAACAAGCATTAAAAAGATTTACTGGTTTCCATACGGGAAGATACGCTAATATCATCCCGTATGTTTTTCATTTAAGGGGTCTGTCTTTCATACAATTACTTTTCGTTTTAAGGTAAATCAATTAATATATTTCTATCTTACTCTTTTCATCTTTTATATTCGGAGAATCAAGATACCGCCAACGAATCTGGGAGGAAAGTTGGAAATACTCTAAGATACGTTCCAGACGTTGATTCGTGAATGTTCCTGTAAACGAGTCTCCTTTCAAGCGGTCATTCTTAATTATAAATTCTACATTATATCGTTTCTCCAACATTCGTAAGCCTTCTTCTAAAGGAGTGTTCCTGAATATAATTTTCCCTTCTTTCCATGCTGTTTCCGATTCACCGGAAGTGGCATAAAGCTGCACTTTACAATCTCTCGAATCATAAACAAGTTTTTGTCCCGGATCCATTAATACCTTTTTCGACACATTATCCTGTGTAAAGATGAATCCTATCTTTCCTTCCACCAGTGTTGCCAGCACTTTATCATCTTTCTCATAGGCTTCTATATTAAAATGTGTACCCAGCACTTCTATCTGCGACTGATGAGAAGTGGAAACGATAAATCTCTTTTCGGGATTCTTGGCAACTTCAAAATAGGCTTCTCCCTGCAAGGTTACGTTTCGTGTATCTCCGTTGAAATGTGAAGGATAAGTCAGGCGTGATTCTGAATTAAGGAAAGACTACCGTTCCATCCGATAAAGTTAATGAAGTGGTCATTCCCGGATTGGTCTTTACTTCAAACATTTGTGCCAGTTCCTGTTCGTCTCCTCCCCAATAGTGCACCAACTGAACAACGAGAAGTGGAATGAACAGAACTGCGGCCGCACGTTGTGCCCATTCCCACCACATCGTTTTCTTTCTACCTGTTATCCTGCCTTTTACCCTCGACAACGCTTTTTCCGTATCGACTTTCTTCATTACATGAATGGTATCCGTAGCCAGATAAAGCGAATGAATCTGTTTGGCTACCCGCCGGTTCTCCTCCGATTCGTTCATCCAAGCCTCAACCAGCAGACGTTCTTCTTCTGTCACTTGTCCCTCACAATAGCGGGGAAGTAATTCGTCTATTTTATTTTTTATCAAGTTTGTCCATATCCTCTTTTTTTTCTTGTCTTTTATTATAAGACAGGAGACTCGGATAGATTCTAAACTAAAATCCATTTTTTTTCAGAAAAATCTTTGTTTTCTTATAAAAAAGCTATATTTGCAGTGAATTTACAAAACTAATACATGAAAGAAACCTACCGCTCAGAAAACGATTTCTTATTATCAGCCGTCCGACACGGAGATCAAAAAGCTTTCGACACGCTGTTTCGAAAGTATTATCCGATGCTTTGTGCATACGGTCATCGGTTTGTTGATCTGGAGGATGCGGAAGAAATTGTAGAAGACTCTCTTTTATGGATTTGGGAAAACCGGGAAACTCTTGTCATTGAATCTTCACTGAGTTCCTACCTTTTTCAAAATGGTGTACCGCAGGGCTTTAAACAAACTCGCGCATATCGACGCCACCCAACGGGCTGATACCCGTTTTTATGAAGAAATGCAGGAAATGCTGCAAGATACGGACTACTATCAGATGGAAGAACTGACCAAACGAATTGAGGAGGCTATCGCAGCGCTACCCGAAAGCTATCGGGAGTCTTTTGTGATGCACCGTTTCCGGGACATGAGTTACAAAGAGATCGCCGAAACACTGGGAGTATCACCCAAAAAACAATAGATTACCGTATCCAGCAAGCTTTGAAGCAACTGCGCACGGACTTGAAAGATTATCTTCCGTTACTACTGCCGATTCTATTTCCTTAATACAAAATTTACCCTTTTCGGTAAGGCAACGTAAACCAGAAAGTAGAACCTTTTCCTTCTTCTGAGTTAACGCCTATTTCCCCTTTCAAATGCTCGACAATCATGTGACAAATGGAAAGTCCCAGTCCTGTCCCCTGAATAAACGGGTTATATTTCACAAAACGTTCAAATACGTGCCGGCATTGTTCGGGCGACATACCGCACCCCGTATCCGAAACATAAAAATAGATCGTATTAATATCTTTCATACGGTATCCCATACGGATACTGCCGGATTTGGTAAACTTTATGGCATTAACTATAAAATTAGAAAGTAGCTGCATCAGGCGGTTCTTATCTATATAAAGCATACATTCCGGCAGACGGTTCGCAAAAAAGTGAAAGTTACCGCATCATTCTTCAAGCGCAGCTGCATACTTTGCTCTATTTCCTCCATTGTCTGATTCACATCAATCAGCGCCGGACAGAAATCGAATGTCCCGGCTTCAATCTTCGACATATCCAGAATGTCATTAATCAGTTGAAGCAACAAGTTAGTGTTTGTTTCAATAATATCTGTGTATTCCCGCATTTCCTCACGATCATCAACTTCCGGTAACATATTTGAAAAGCCAACAATAGCATTCAACGGAGTACGTATCTCATGACTCATGTTAGCCAAAAAAAGCAGACTTCAATTGGTTGGCTTGCTCCGCCTTTTCCATAGCTTCACTTGAACGGCTGTACGCTTTCCGAAGAATACGGATATAATAGGTAATAGCCGTTACCAAAATCACCAATATAGCTATGCAGACAAGGATTTCGACTTTATGTTGCTGAAAGAAACTTTGGGGCTGATTGATATAAACAGCTGCTTTCGGATAACCGATAAGAAGGTATATTATGTTCCTCCAACACCGGATAGCACAGATAGGCATTCTCCTTTCCACCAGTAGTTTCCGGAATATTCCGGGCTTGTTCTCCGTCCAGAATCCGGTAAAGTATCTCCAGCAAAGACTGCCCGAAAGACTCCGCCGAGACATAATATCCGCCTGCGAAAGTATTGTTAGACAAATCTTCGGACGACAGCAGGAATAAAAGGAGATGGAGTAAAATTGGATATCACATCTTGAATATGATCAAAAAAGATAATTATTATCATCTTTATTGTGTGATTCAAACCAGGAATAATAAATAATTCCGGTATTCGATTTATAGCTGTGCAGAGTATCCAGCAACGCTTCCGTTGACAGTTGAGTGGTAGAAAGCAGTTCCAATGGCAAATCCGGGAAATACTTGGTTACGACTTCTTTCATATCACAACGAGTCTCCTCGCTAATATATCGGTCGTCTGAAATAAATGCCAGACGTTTCATATCAGGAATCAACTGACAAATCAGCTCTATCGTTTCTTTTATGTAATAATGCTGCTTTAGAGTGGTAATGTTATATCCCCGCCTCCATTCTTTAGCCGGAACACTGTTTGCTTCTGTCAACGGAGCGTGAGACAGCAATATTTCCACCGAAGCCGGCAAACGGTCACGGGCATTCGTCACTACCACGGGAACATCTTTCCAGACATCATCAAACAACTCACGGCAGACAATCCAACCCGGATCACCAATCAGTACTACTGCGGCAGGCGGAACTGGATACTTCTCGCGTAGACGGGTAATCACCGCATTTACTTCCATTGTGTCCAACAAAGCGGGAACAGACAATGATTCCGCCTTAACAGAAACACCCCTCTGCTGAAGTTCATCATGTACGCACCAGTAAAAAATGTTTCGACCAAGGTAAATTGAAATTGATGGAATTCAAGACCAATACTTCTTTCTCCGCCTTTCCGGTATCTGCCAACATGGAAAAAAGAAGCCCCTCAAAAAGAATGAAGGAGTAGCAAAGTATAATAATCCGTAGTGTTTGCTTCATTTGTCGGTGATATTAAAAGAGAGAACAAAGATAGTATTAAAATTCAATCTAAAAAAAGAAAGGCATCCCAAATCTAGCGGGATGCCTTTGTATTGCATAAAATTAAGTATCAAGTGATTATCTTTTCAACAAAATGGTAAGACTTTCTTTCAAAGATTTGATAATACTTTCCGCATCTGCCTGTTTTTGCGTTCAAGTTCGATTACGGCTGCCGGAGCATTGTTCACGAATTTCTCGTTGCTCAACTTCTTCACAATTCCCTGCAAGAAACTTTCCTTATGTTTCAGTTCTGCCAGCAAACGATTGATTTCCGCATCTATATCAAGCATATCAATCAACGGCACGGCAAATTCTGTTGTTCCTATCATGAAAGAGGCAGCACCTTCCGCCTTGTTATACACTACCATAATAGATGACAGGTTACACATCTTCATGATAACCGAATTTAGTTTCTCTACCGGATGATTACCTATCACCTGCAATCTGAGTTGTTCCTTCATGGCAATATTCTTCTGCAAACGGATACTGCGAATATTACTGATGATTTCCTTGGCAACTTCAAACTCCTGGAGGAATTTCTCATTCACTTCGAATGTCTCACTCAGCCGGGTAACCATTAAGCTCGCACCCGGTTCACGTTGACGCAGTTGCTGCCACAATTCTTCCGTGATAAACGGCATGAAAGGATGAAGCATTTCAAGCAGACGTTCGAAGCAATTGATAACCATTGAATAAATAAATCCATTGATAGGTTGACCGTAAGCCGGCTTCACAATCTCCAGCAAGTAGGAAGAAAATTCGTCCCAGAACAGTTTGTAAACCAACATCAACGCTTCACTCAAACGATATTTTGAGAATAAGTCGGCCATTTCAACTGAAGCAGCGTCCAGTCGCTGTTCGAACCACTGAACAGCCAGATGAGCATCTTCAGGTACCGGAATCGAACCTTCGGCATTGGTCCAGCCTTTAATCAGACGGAAAGCATTCCATATCTTATTATTGAAGTTACGTCCCTGTTCGCAAAGTGCATCATCGAAAAGGATGTCATTTCCGGCAGGAGCCGAAAGCATCATACCCATACGTACACCATCGGCACCGTACTTCTCAATCAGTTCCAACGGATCGGGAGAATTACCGAGCGACTTGGACATCTTACGTCCCAGCTTATCACGGACAATACCCGTAAAATAAACATTCTTGAACGGCATCTGGCCTTCGTACTCATAACCGGCCATAATCATACGGGCTACCCAGAAGAAGATAATGTCCGGACCGGTCACCAAGTCGCTGGTAGGATAATAGTAGTTTATCTCCTCGTTACCCGGATTGTTGATACCGTCAAACAAAGAGATAGGCCACAACCAGGAGGAGAACCAGGTATCCAGGCAGTCCTCATCCTGACGCAGGTCAGCCATCGTCAAAGAAGCGTTACCTGTCTTTTCCTTTTTGCTTTCGCCAAGGCTTCTTCGGGAGTGGCAGCCACTACATAACCACCTTCCGGCAAAAAATAAGCCGGAATGCGATGCCCCCACCACAACTGGCGGCTGATACACCAGTCCTTGATATTTTCCAACCAGTGACGATAAGTATTCTTATACTTGGCAGGATAGAATTTCAGATCGTCATTCATTACAGGAGGCAATGCCATATCTGCAAAATGCTGCATCTTGAGGAACCACTGCATAGAAAGCTTCGGCTCTATAACCACGTTGGTACGCTCAGAATAACCTACCTTATTTGTATAAGCCTCTGTCTTTTCCATCAGGCCGGCAGCAGCCAGGTCCTTTTCGATCTGCTCGCGCACATCGAAACGATCCATACCGACATACAAACCGGCTGCTTCGCTCAATGTACCGTTGTCGTTGAAAATGTCAATGCTGGGCAGATTGTACTTTTCACCCAGCATATAGTCGTTCACGTCATGCGCCGGAGTTACTTTCAGGCAACCTGTACCGAACTCGATATCTACATAATCATCCTCGATTACCGGAATAACACGATTTACCAAAGGAACAATCACTTTCTTACCTTTCAACCATTTGTTCTTGGGGTCGTTCGGATTGATGCACATGGCTGTATCACCCATGATCGTTTCAGGACGGGTAGTAGCTACCACAGCATAGCGTCCTTCTGCATCACCTTCCACTTTATAGCGCAGATAATACAGTTTGCCATGCTCTTCCTTGTAGATAACTTCTTCATCAGAAAGGGCAGTCAAAGCCTTCGGGTCCCAGTTCACCATACGGACACCACGATAAATCAGACCTTTGTTATACAAGTCAACAAAAACCTTGAGCACGCTTTCACTGCGTTTCTCATCCATAGTAAAAGCTGTACGATCCCAATCGCAAGAAGCACCCAGCTTGCGGAGCTGCTTCAAGATGATGCCGCCATGTTCGTCAGTCCATTCCCAGGCATGCTTCAAGAACTCGTCACGGGTCAGGTCAGTTTTCTTGATCCCCTGAGCAGCGAGTTTATTTACTACTTTTGCTTCGGTAGCGATAGAAGCATGGTCAGTTCCCGGTACCCAACAGGCATTCTTGCCTTCCATACGGGCACGACGAACCAAAAAATATCCTGAATGGTATTATTAAGCATGTGTCCCATGTGCAACACACCGGTGACGTTAGGAGGAGGAATGACGATAGTGTAAGGTTCACGACTATCGGGTTTTGAACTGAATAAATGATTGTCCAGCCAATACTGGTACCACTTTCCTTCCACGTCGGCGGGATTGTACTTACTTGCTAATTCCATATTGTTTTATGTATATGATAATGTATATTCAAAAATAACGGGTGCAAAATTAATAATTAAAATTCAAATCTTACCACCCTCGGGCTGATTCTGTGCACGGAATGAGAATTTATATCCCTCATAAACAGCAAATCCATAAAAAATAAGATAGTCATGGAAGCCAGATTCTCGGTCATCAAAGAGAAGATTTCAGCATAGTCTGCTCCAAACAATACACCCGTATAGGACATATCATAATCCTTGGCAATATATCCGATGATAGAAAAGAAATCACCCAACACACAACTAAGTAAAGCCAGCGTTGCGCCGATTATTCCAAAAACAGGACGTATCCTTTTCCCTGCCGCATGGCGAAACCCACCAGAAAACCGATACCGATAGCCATATATCCTATCTGATAACCGGTAGAAACAGATATTAATCCCCATGCCGCCGCACCCACTATACAAGCGATAACTGCATATAACACACCCTTCGGCAGATTTTTCTTCGGCAAGCATTTCTTCTCTTGTCAACGTTACAGGGAAGTCATCCGGTTTGGGCGGAGCCATTTTCTCAGTTCTTCGTCTTTCTGAAAACTTTCGCACTCCTCTTTAAATGCAGGAAGGTCTCTGGTGCGAGAACATACAAGGCCTTTTCCATTCACAAAATCACGCGACACGCAATTCCGGCAATACTTCTCAATTTCTTCGGTCGTAGCCATTTTTTATCCGGTTTATGTTCAACAATCGCCTCTATCACACGGGGAATAAAGTCACTGTTAACAGATTTTTTTTGCAAATATAGAGGTATTTTTTTCGCGCGACGTTTATTTAATGCATATTTTTGTTGACCAATAGTAGACAAATGATGAAAATGAAGCCAAATGTTAGATATTTAGTTCTGGGAGTATTATTGGGCCTGGTGTGGCTGACTCAATTAATTCCTGCTCTGGCGACGTTTTATTCGCAAACAGTCTACCCCTGCTTTTCCTATATTCTATCCTCTTTTTTTCGAACCTGTTTCCTTTCGCCATAGGAGATCTATTTATATTTCTCAGCATTGCCGGAATCATTATTTATCCGATCTACACCCGCCTGCGCAAGAAGACACCTTGGAAAAAGATTTTGCTGCGCGACGGCGAATACCTGTTGTGGGTGTATGTATGGTTCTATCTTGCCTGGGGATTGAATTATTCTCAAAAAAGAACTTTTACCAACGAACCGAAATCCCGTATACAGCCTACACTCCCGAAAATTTTCAGAAATTCGTGAACGAATATATTACCCGACTGAACCGTTCGTACACTCCCATAAACAGTATTAACCGGGATTTGATTCGGGGAAGAAACCGTACGGCTATACAAACAGTTAAGCGACAGTCTGGGCGTTCACCGTCCGCCACATGATGCCCCGAGAGTAAAAACAATGATGTTTACTCCGTTTATTTCAATGGTGGGAGTCACCGGCAGCATGGGACCTTTCTTTTTGTGAGTTTACACTCAACGGAGATTTACTTCCGGCCAATTATCCGGCTACTTACGCCCACGAACTAGCCCACCTGCTTGGTATCACCAGCGAAGCGGAAGCAAATTTCTATGCATATCAGGTTTGTACCCGCTCGCAAGCCATGGGCATTCGCTTCTCCGGATATTTCTCCGTGCTCAATCATGTACTGGGAAATGCGCAAAGATTGCTGCCGAAAGAAGAATACGCGAAACTCCTGAAACGTATCCGCCCGGAGATTATCGAACTAGCGAAGGCCAATCAGACATATTGGGCCGCCAAATACAGCCCGGTCGTCGGTGCTGTGCAGGATTGGATATATGACCTCTATCTGAAAGGAAACAAGATAGAGAGCGGTCGCCGAAACTATTCGGAGGTGATAGGATTACTGATTTCCTATCAAGAGTGGAAGAACCGATAATTAATAAGAAATTTTTTTTTTTGTGTAGCAGGATTAAACTAACTTTGCAGCATTCTAAAAAAAAAATAAACTGATTATGTCACATACCAGACAAGAACAAATGGAAGCCTTCGGACGCTTCCTGGACATTCTCGACGAACTGCGTGTTAAATGTCCCTGGGACCGTAAACAAACGAACGAAAGTCTGCGCACGAACACCATCGAAGAGACTTACGAATTATGCGATGCCATGATGAGAGATGACAAGAAGGATATCTGTAAAGAGTTGGGAGACGTATTATTGCACGTCGCTTTCTATGCCAAGATCGGCTCGGAAACAGGAGATTTCGACATCAAGGATGTTTGCGACAAGCTGTGCGATAAGCTGATTTTCCGCCATCCGCATGTCTTCGGAGAAGTCAAGGCAGATACAGCCGGACAAGTTTCCGAGAACTGGGAACAGTTGAAACTTAAGGAGAAAGACGGAAACAAAAGTGTGTTAAGCGGAGTCCCTGCCGCCCTCCCTTCGTTAATCAAGGCATACCGCATTCAGGATAAAGCACGCAATGTCGGTTTCGACTGGGAAGAACGGGAACAGGTTTGGGATAAAGTGAAAGAAGAAATCGGTGAGTTTCAGGAGGAAGTGGCCAACATGGATAAAGACAAGGCGGAAGCTGAATTCGGAGATGTCATGTTCAGTCTCATCAATGCGGCACGCCTCTATAAAATCAATCCCGACAATGCCTTGGAACGTACCAACCAGAAATTCATCCGCCGCTTTAACTATCTGGAGGAACATACCATTAAAGAAGGGAAAAACCTGAAAGATATGTCTCTTGAAGAAATGGACGCGATCTGGAATGAAGCAAAAAAGAAAGGATTATAAACCTCCCTTATAAACAAAAAAACAGAGGCTCTGTTTTCAGTGAAACGGAGCCTCTATTTTACCTGAACAGAGCGTCTGTTTGCACGAAACAGAGCCTCTGTTTTTCATCATTATTTCCTTTTTTCGAATCGTTTCCGCCACCCTTGCGGTTCATACCTTTTATCATTTCCCGGTGGAAACGCATTTCTGCCCGCTGTACAAGAAATATTTTCTTACTGGAAAGAATCTTTTTTGAACTTGCTCAGGTAGGTTTTATCGAGTTGGTCGGCAGCGATACGGTTATTGGCAACTTTCTCGTTTATTTCTTCGTATTGGCTTTCCGTCGTCTTATCATCTTTACCTTTGCGCATCAAATCCCACGATTCATCATTCAGCTTTTTCTTTTTATCCTGAAGTTCAAAATAAACGGGAAAAGAACTTGGCTGCCTCTTCTTTACTCAATCCAGCCTGTTCGATAATGAATGCCTTTTGTTTTGCCCTGAACTCCTCCCGGATAAATGCTGGTCACATCCGTCAGCAGCCCAAAGAACAGGCATAAAGCCACATAACAAAACGACCTAATGCGATAAGTTTTCTCATTTTCTGTATTCAATCAGTTTTTATAAATCATTCTACACTTGCGTCACTCAAATAAACATATAACGAATAATCATCCAGCATGGCACGATCCACTGCTACATCAATCATTTCGTCAGATACTACTTCAGTATCCACCACTTCTGTCACCGCTACATCATCTGTCGCAACAGATTTATGGATCTGTTGATGCTACCCGGATAATCAAGGCCGCCCCTACGAACATAGCTGCCATATAGAGCAATGGTTTCAGTCTTGTCCATGTGCTGACAGGCTCTTCCTTAAAAGCAACTTTCTCTTTTTCGGGAAGTTTATTCATTACCTCCGAAGTCAAGTTCTCAAAGTACCCATCAGGCACTTTAAAGGAATTCTTCTTCCCAACTTTCTTCAATATGTTATCTTCTTCTTTCATACGTTCTTCTCCTCTCTTTTCTTTAGACATTGTCCGGTTTAAAAGGTTTAATCAACACCTTCCAAAAACTCTTCGACTTTCTTCACCGCATGATGATAGGATGCTTTCAATGCACCTACTGAGGTACCAAAGATTTCCGACATCTCTTCATACTTCATTTCCTGGTAGTATTTCAGATTGAAAACCATACGTTGTTTTTTCCGGTAAAGTCAGCAATGCCTTTTGCAAGAGCAACTGCGCTTGGTCTCCTGAATAATAGGAGTCACTTTCCAGTTTCTGCACAATCATCGCTTCGGGATCGTCAATAGCTATGGTCGTTGACAGCACGTTGCTTGTTCAGAAAAGTAAGACATTCATTCAGCGCAATACGATAGAGCCAGGTAGACAACTTCGCCTCGGCACGGAAGTAGTCGATATTCGTCCATGCCTTGATGAAAGTATTTTTGCAGGAGGTCGTTCGCATCCTCGTGCGAGAGCACCATTCGGCGGATTTGCCAGTATAATTGTTCGCTGTATTGCGCCACAATTATTTCGAAGCCTTTCCGCTGCGTACTCTCCTCCTGGAGAAGTTTCAGAACCTCGGGTTCATTGTAAGGTGTCATAGTCTCTCGTTTCTGTATGTTTTTATTTATGGTTTCAAATTCAGGCTTTTTCATCGCCTCTAATAAAGACGGATCATAATTGTAAATGTCCTCACAATACCGCATATTATTATCGGCCGACAGATAGACGGTTTGATAATCTATAAATAAAGGTATGTATTGTTCGAGGCTATAATGCTTCAGTTCACGGTAAGCCGCGCTGATAGGCAATTTCTTTCCTTCCTCGCTTACCGGTTTGATATCCATGGCAATGCGGATACGGTCTTCCAACAATTCATCCGGCTCTTTCAGCAGGAAGAATGCAAAAGTCAGCGCTTTTTGCAGACGGACACAACCATGACTCACTGCGCGGTTCTTCCGACTGAAAGCCCACTTGGAAGGCGTATCATGCAGATAAACGGAATAAGGGTTCGGGAAACGGAAAATAATACGCCCCAACGAATTACCGGCTTTATTATCTGTTTCACCGTATAAGGGAACGCCTTTTCCTGCATACTTCGCCCATTTAATGCTATGCGGATCTACCTGCGTGCCATTTTTTATCGTATACCTTCATCCGGTTACAACGTACGTAAC
>VOFJ01000975.1_pt1 | contig 40596 bp, 53 predicted proteins | sample 5384081 | NCBI WGS metagenome assembly VOFJ01 (sample SAMN12384729, study PRJNA508395) | human gut metagenome | isolation source: healthy gut I | host: Homo sapiens
GGTCTTATCGTAGGTATATCGCTCCGGTATCGCACCCGATGTGCCAATCATTGCGGTAACGCACATGGATTCCGGCTCCTGCTGAATCAGTTCGAAAGGGTGAAGCCGCATTGTGCCATTCGGCTTCCATTCCATCAGCCTGCGACAGTCCCTATCGATCTGAAATCCATCGGGCCTCTGTAAGATCGATACAAAGTGTGTAGGCAGGCCAAAGGAATAGTAAGAGAAGAAGTCTTTCGGCAGCCGCATGGCTTTGGGATACTGGTTCCGTTGTGCGGCGGCGTTTCCGCCCCGGCAGTCTTTATACCATTGCAGGCGGATCTGCTGAACCAGAAGTGTGGGCAGATGCTCCAACTGATGCTTATTCTGTTTCATCGCCATACCTCCTTCCTCGTGTATGTCAGTCACGCTCAGCTCTCATGGGTGATACAGAAAATCTCCTTGTTCAAATCAAAGTAGATTACCATCAGTTCGTCGGTAATCTCCGGGTTAAAGGACAGATCCAGAATGAAAACTTGCTGGTTCATCTCGCTATCCACCAGACTGCCGAACCGCTTGAGCTTCAAAAAGTCAACCATCTCAGCAAAGGACAGTTTGGCTGGGTCGGTTCCCGGAAAAAGTTCCGCCACAATATCCGGGCCTACATCGTCCCGATGGAACTCCATGAAAAATGTCACAACGCTATGGTAGCGGCTGTCCTCGTCTGCCAGCGCCGCTTTGATGGCGGCTTTGGCCTTCTCCGCCAATTTCTCCGCCTCATCCAGCATTTCTCCCACCGCATCCATGACAGCAGGATCGCCGGTCAGTTCTTCCTCTACATCGAAGATAAAGGGTAGTCCCGATTCCTCGGGAAAGTTGAAGATTTCCTCACCGGGTGTATATGTAAAATCAATGCGTTTACAGCTCAGTTTCATAATGTTATCCTCCTTACCCCTCAATGTTGGCAGTTTTGAGGCCCTTTTTCAAGGAGCCGTAGACCGTCACCGCATGGTCGGTGAACATCTCGTCGCAGTCAAACCAGGCAGTGAAGCTGCCGCCGGAGGTGACGGATAGACTCGTCAGGCTGATTCGCCGGGCAAGTTCGTCCTCTGTGATGGGGTCGGTTTCCGGATTGCGGGGGTTTTCCTCATCTTGGGAGAGCCAGTTGTTGGCCAGCTCGGTCAGGTTCTTTGCCGCAAGCTCCCGCATGGCCTTGTCCCAGGTTTCACAGTCGGCCAGCAGCTTCTTGGCGGCACTGCGGGCGCGGGTCCAGGAGGGCTTGCTCTCGGCATTGACCTCCAGAGAAAGGCTCACATCCTTTCCGCACCACTGGATCTCGCCCTCGAAGGTATCATAGTCCTTGTCCAGTGTCAGTTCTCCCAGCACCTCGTCCTGGATCACCACCGGCTTGTGGTACTCGTCCAGAATGGCCTGAAGTTCCGGGCAATCCTCATAGGTCTTGACCACCTCAGAGATACACCAGGGCCGTACCATCAGATCCTTTGCCCATTCTTCTTTCATCCGGCGGATCTTCAGGCGGCAGATCTGCTCGCTTTGAAAGCGTCCCCAGCCCTTGTCACTGTTGCGCTCCTCGTCGGTGACTGGCCACTCCAGCCGCTCCTCTTTGGTGCTGACCTTGCCGGTGTCACAGAACACCACGCCCAGTGTCACAACGGTCATTTGCCAAAAGTTGCCTTTCCAGTTATATCCGCCTCCAATGCAGCGATTGATCAGAGCGACCACTTCCTGCTCCTCGGGCTCGTACATCTCATAAAATTCTTCAAACATAGATCATTCTCCTTATCCCGCCGTTTGATTGCGGTATTCCTTCTCCAGTTGGGTGTACCACCGTTTCAGCATGGTTTCCAGACTGGTCTTTCCGTTGCGGTCTGTAAAAACAAGGAACTTCTGCATCAGTCTGGGGAATAGATATTTGCCCGCTTTTGTCAGATCCTGATTGAGATAGACCATCCGAAGGATACGGCCCTGCCGATCCAGAGGGTTCTTTTTCAGCAGTTCCTTTTCAAAGCAGAAGCGCAGAAACACCACATTCTCGTCGTAGAAGTCCTCCACCACAGCCGCGCCAATGCTGGTGTATGTGATGTCGTACACCAACCGGCTCCAGTCAAATTTCTCGGCATAGAGTAGTTTCAGCGCCTTTGACCAGTGTTCCTCCGGGATCACCAGCATCCTGTGCTGGGCGGTACTGGAGTAGCCACGGTAGACGGGTTCCGGGTGTCCCAGCAGGTCGCTCACACTGTCGGCATAGACGAAGCACAGCTCCTCATCGAACAGGCCGCCGATAAAGTTGCCGTTGCAGTACAGCATATAGTTTTTGGACTTGGCCGGAGAGTAAGAGAGGTTGTATTCCTGGGAGTCCAGGCTTTTATGTACCTTGTTCAGAAAGTCTATGGATGTCATGGCCTTACTCCTCAAACTCGCCCTCGATCATCCCGTTCAGATACCGGCCGGGGTCTGCAATGAAGTCATCCCATTTGGCCAGGGGGTGGAATTCCTCATGCTCGATGTCCAGATACCACAGCTTTTTGTCCCTGGGGCTCCACAGCAGCAGGTAGTCGCTGTAGTTGTCCATGGCCACCATGAGGGAGAGCAGCTTCTTCCGTTTCCAGGTCATCTCCTGCACATCCATGAAGGAGTAGAGTTCTGCCCACTTCACCCATTCCTGCTCCGGAAATTCCAGCCGCAGGGGGCCGGTCTTCAAGTATTCCACCAGCTTGGCGGGCAGCTTGTAGGGCATGAGCTGCCGGATCTTTTCCTGTTCGTTGTGCCATTCCTCCGGCTCCAGGGCCTTTAGATAGTCGGCCAGCTCCTGATTTTTGTTCTGCACCGCCACAGTGTAAGGCCGGTCGCCGTATTTGTCAGCAATGGTGATGTCAGCCCCTTGCTCAATGAGCCAGCGCACCATGGGAAGATTCTTATGCCGAGCCGCTTCGGTGACAGCGGTGGGGGCGTTCGGAAACACCATGTCCGGCTTGTGGTAATTGATGTCTGCCCCTTTTTCCAGAAGCAGCCGGGCAAGTTTGGTATTGCCATCGGACACAGCGGCCCGGAACGCCTCGCCGCCAAACTTGTCCACTGTGATCCCGGCCTGTTCCAGCACCGGGATGTTCTCTGGGCGCTTGCCCCAGCGCACTTCCTGGAAGGCCCGCTCTTTCTGCTTCGGGCTGAGTTTTGCGGCCTGTTCAGCAAAGAGCGCCACCACCTCCGGCCCACAACAGCGGGCGGCGGTGAGCAGCAGAGGCTGTTCCTCTGCCAGACCGGGATCAGCGCCATGCTCCAGCAGGAAGTGAATCATGGGCACATCGTTCCGAAAAACCGCGATCTCCAGCGGCATCAGCTTGATGTATTCGCTGAGCTGGATGGGAACATCTAAATCCAGACCGCCTTGGAGCAGCGCTTCCAGCTTGGGAGTGTCATGGTCGCAGATGGCGGCAGCCGTTTCTGGGATAGTCTCCCAGCGGCCAATATATGCAATTTGGTACATAAGGCACCTACTTTCGTTGTTGTTTCACTTGATAGGGAACGGTCCGGCCCAGCACCCGGCCCTTGCCAACGGCATTGGCTCCCTCATAGATTAAGAACTCCGCATTGTTTTCCAGCGGAGCGTAGTCAATGGTATCTGGATAGAGGGGCTGGGCATTTCCAAAAGCCGGTTCACCAAATGCACAACGCTCCGTTCCATCCAGAAAGCATACCCCCAGATATTCCGTGGTTCCGGTGACCGCAAAATGGGGACAATATTTTCCACTGACCAGGCTGGGAGGTGTTTTTCGTTTGCCACTCCAGAAAATGACCTCCACATGGAGAACCGCCCAGTTTTCATCTGTTCCAATCATGCTGTATCACCTCTATCCCACAATGGTAGTCTCCTTGATGGCCAGATTGTCGTAATCCATGACGATCAGCTTCCCGGCGGCCTCTGGGGTACACATGAACCAGGTGCTCACGCCCCAGGCGTCCGTCCTTGTAACGGTGAAAAGTCGGTTTGGACGGGAGTCGGATTTCTTGCGTCAAGATAGTGGTCGGAGTAGAGATAGACCAGATCAACCTCTCGGTCCGGCAGCCACTTGGCCCGGCGCGCACGGGGTTTGCCGTTTTTCAGCGTCTTTTCTCTGGGGTTCTCAAACCACGCCAGCTCCTTGATCTTCAGGCCGGTGAAGGTATCCATGAGTCGCTTGGCAATCTCCCGGTGGGTAAATACTCCGCAGTCCCAGGAGCCCATCAGCCATGTCTTTATAAAGTCGCCCACCTTGCTGCCGGGAGCAGGCGGCCCGTAGACGCTCTCATCCGCCCACATGACCTCTATCTTTTCACATTGATCTGGCCAGGGACAGGACTTCTTGTTGCCGTATCGGTACATGATATTCACATAACCGAAGTCCTTGCCGGTTCGGTCATGGCCGACGACTTCCACTTTATAGGCAGTTATGGACATTGCAGTTCCACCTCCTGAGCCAGCACAAAACTCATGCCAATTCCGCGTCCAGGATCTGGACTGGTTTTCCTTTCTCGTTCACATAGTAAAGGGCGATATAGTCGATGCCGTCCCGCTTGACCTGTTCCCACGGCATCCGTTCACCGTTGAGCAGTTCCACGGTATCCGCTTCATCCGGTTCGAAGTCCTCTTTTTCGTCCTCATAGTCGATACTGTAACCCAGTTCCAGCACCAGCTTGGAGGCAGGGATCTCGTACCGTTTGAGGGGACGGTCCTCCAGTTCGGCTGGATCATGTTCATCGCAGAACATATTGTCATAGCCATGCCGACCGCCGTCAAAGATGACGAACTCCTCGCCGCTCTCCGGGTCACGGGCTGCCACCAGTCCGGGGGCCTCATCCCCATCTACGATATAGGATTGGGGCTCTCCTTTCACCGTGAGCAGATCTCCGTAATACCAAACCTCCAGCAGTTCGTTGCCGGTAGTGGAACAGAGTGTAACGGTGGACAGGCGTTTCTGCGCACCCACTCCTCCTTCACATGGCCGGTGAGCCAAGTGGGATATTTCTCAGTCATCATAGTATTTCTCCTTCTATTTCAATTTCAGCACAAATCCCCAGATACTCACCACGATCAGGAGGAGGCCCAACAGGAAGAACACCACACGCCGGTATCCTCTGCTGTGGCGGTGGGCATCCCGCGTACCAGTGGGGTCGCAGAGCCAGTTCCAGTTGCGGACCGCTCCAATCAAAATCACGGCCCCGATGAGCACTGAGGCAATGTACCAATGCTCCTGCAAAAAAGCTGTGATCTGCTCGATGTTCATTTAGGTTTCCTCCTCGCCTTCGTCGTCGCGTATCACCTCATACCACGCTCCATCTTCTCCACGCATCTGCATGGTACCATAGGGCAGGTTCAGGAGCGGGATAATGTCTGGATCGATGCGGCAGATGTCCCGAATATCATAGAAGCCGCAGTGCGACTCGTAGTATTCATCACCTTCGCCGTACACATCGCCCTCGTCCCCGGAGTAGAAGGCCCAACCGCTCTCCCAACCCATATCCTCGCGCTCGGGGAACAGCCGGTCCATAATCTGCACCTTGCACCCATCCTGGGCGACGCGTTCGGAAGCGTAGCAGAACAGGGGACCGTCCCAGTCAGGAATGACAGCCGGTTTCCCTTCCGCTGCCCGCGCCACCCGCTCCTCGGGGTCATCTGCAAATTCCGCTTCCAGATACTGTTGATACCGCTCATCCAGCAGCTGCTCCACACGCTGACGGCTTTTTTCAGTGTATGGTAGAAGCAGGTAGGCCGCATCTTTTTCCGCAATACTGTTCCAGACACGGTCTTTGGACTCGGCCAAGACGATATTCCGGCAGTCCCGGCGGTAAATATAGGGATTGGAGCGGTTGTCCTGAGCGTACCACTGAGCAAAGCCAGAGCCTCTCCGGTCAAAGAACTGAGTAGACAATTTCCCATCCAGATTATTCAGGATGAACGCCCGTAGGTCAGGCCCCTTTCCGGCCCAAACCGCCTTCACCACCTCCCGATGCCGGGAGAGGAATGGGTTGCTCATTTGGCCTCGTTTCATAGCCCAGCCCAGGAAGAAGGCCATCCGATTGCAGGCATCCAATTCATCTACTGGCAGGTGAAGCGCCCGGATTTTCTTGATCTGCTCTGCGGCGTTGTCCATCTCCGCCGGGTCGTAGCTGATTTTCTCCCCGTCTGTGACCACATTGAGCCGGTGCGGATTGATGACCTCCAAGCTCTCATCCGGGCAGAGGTCCAGCAGGGCGTCCGAGACGTGCTCCAACTTGTATTGGATCTCCTCCCGATAGAGGGGAATCACCTGATAGAAGTTGACTTCGTCCCCGTCCGGCAGGCGACAGAAAAAGGAGTCCGTCCCAAACACACCAGGGCAGAGTAGGATCTCACCACGCAGCTCCGTGTTCTCCGCGAAGGGGATGCCATCCTCACCCTCATCCAGTGTAGTCCTGGATTCCAGCCCTACCTCCGGGTCCTCCATGGCGAAGTGGGCGGTGGCCAGCATCATCCGGATGGGCCAGCTCCACCGCTCCTCCCGGCAGTCCGCCTTTGTCAGCCTCCAGTCTCGGGGCAGGTTGATGAGCAGCTCCGCCCGTTCCAGTTTTTCCTCCCGACGCTCCTCCGGGAAACCCATCCGATGCCGGCTCAGGCCCACAGTGACCAGGGTGTAGTAGTCATGATCCAGCCGGGGCGGGATGACGGCGATCTCCAACGGGTAATCTGGGTCGCTGTTGTCTGTGAGGAGCTGGGTATAGACACCGAACTGCTGGTCGATATGTACTTTCACATGGCCGAGGATGTCATTATCGGCAGGGGGAATGGTCTCCTGCCGGATGATCTTCTCCCGCTCGTTCCAATCCAGTTCCAAGGAATTTTCCTCCTCCAGATACTCCTCGCAGTCTCGCACCAGCTTTTGGGCGTCTATGTCATCCGGGGCCAAAGCCAGCCATCGTTTTGCGTATTCACAAGCGGTGGCTGCTGAACTATATGCCATCAGGCAGGAGTAGCCCATCCGGGCGTTCCAGTAGGGATCGTTCTCACCCTGGGTGCGGACGGACTCCAGCAGATCAATGGCGTGTCGGATGAGATTTCCGTCCACTTCACTGTCGGTTCCGTGCTCTCCATGATTTCCCAGGACCGCCAGATTGCTGTAAGCCCTGCTCAGTTTAACGGTCAGCAAATAACCTCGCTCCTGCTCCGGGATGGCTTCGATAGCCTCAATACATCGGGAGAACTCGTCCGCATCATTCCACTTCTCAATCTACTCCAGCAGTTTTGTTTCTTCTGTCTGATTCATCGTTTCACCGCCTTTTCTGTTTCATCCTTTGCCTTTTTTGAAGTGTCCGCTGCCTCGCCAGGTGTTGACTACACAGGTGAATATCTGACCGCAGTGCTTGCACCTAATCATGTGAGCCATAATTTCGTCTGCCCATCCATCCTCAGTCTTTACCTTCTCCAGCGGACAGGTGGATTCCTCTGCCATCAGTTCAAATTCCCCCTCCGACACCAACTGCTGAATATAGGCAATACAGGCCAGGTAGTCCTTTGGGGCGTCAAATTTTCTCCATGTTTGAATGTTTCGGCAGTGCTCGCACATAGTGGACGCCTCCTTACGCAAATACCTGCTGGTATTTCTCTTTTCATACTGTGCGACTTTTTCAGGTCTGCTGGTGCTGCATGGATACGATCTGGCAGTCCGAGCAGAACTCCACATAGAGCGTGCCCTCCGCACAGTCAAACACCATATCCCACTGGATTTGGGCCAGATACTTCATGGGCTTGCCGCAGTGAGGACAGGTAGTATATTCCGCGTCCTGCACCCAATTGGCAAAGCCGCCGATGGTATTCACATCCTCGCAGGCCGCGCCGTAAAACAGGGGCACAGGCGCTTTGCCCAGCACAAAGGGATTTTCCGTGAGGGCCTTGTACTCCTCGGGACTGACATAGCAATCCGTCTTCTCCGCGCCGTCAAAGAGTTCGGAGGGAAAGACCTCCACGCCGCCATCCAGAGCGAACCGGTTGAAGGCGGGGCCTTTGAGGAATCCCACGCAGCTGGGGCAGCAGGTGGCAGTCAGGATACCATCCAGCCCCAGGAACCGGAGCCGCTCATCCCGGCCATCCAGCACCAACATATCCACCATCCGCCCGCCGCAGTGGGGACAGGTGTCCTCCCGCGCTCGGCCAATGCGGACGGGAGATTTCTCGCCAGTGGTTCCCTTGACCATAGGATAGCAGGTATCGAAGCCCAGTCGGATTCTCTGGCCCTCCTTGTCGAAGGTCCAGCCTCCGATCTGCGCATAGCTGGATGGATCCACATAGAGACCCTTACGCCAGGGCCGGGGATTTCGCTCCAGCTCCAGCAGAGTCTCCATTGCCTTGTCATCTCCTTGCATAGCAAGGCAACTCATCAGGTTGGAGGCCGCGCTGGAATATTCCGCGGACAACAGCGCATGGATCAGGCCATCCCGCACATCGGCGGGAGCATGATAATAGATCTCACAGGGCCAGAACACCTCTGCGGCCAGTGCCGCTCGCTGGATCTCCGGGGTGATGGCATCATGGTAGCCAAGCAGCTGCCAAAAGTCGGCGAACTCTGGGTCCTCCATATCAGCCAGCCTCTGGATGTTCTGTATCAAGTTTCTTTGTTTTTCGACAATTTGTTCCGGCATCCAGGCCAGAGCAGCTTGCCGTTCTTGCTCGCACTTACATTTCCAACACAATCCCTCATAACCCAATGGGGTTCCACAGCTGGGGCAGGTATATTTCAGACTCATGTTCTCATACTCCTTTCAGGCAATAAAAAAGCCCCACGCCGCACTGTCATAAAGACAGGCTGACGCAGGACATGAAGAAGCCGCGTTGAAGGAGCCGCATCCACCAGCAGATGTAGTTTCTTCAACAACCAAAATATTTTTTTCGTATCTTAAAGCAGCAAATTGCTGTCCAATATATTTGTTCATAGCGGCACCCATTTGTTCTGAGCGTAGTTTTATATCTTATTATATCACAGCACCCCTTCAATGAAAATATTTTGTTGGAAATGCTAATGAAAAATTTTTGTGAATTTGTTAAGGCGCAGGGGCTGTTATCTCCATAGTGTCTGGATGGATCAGAGTGATTACTTTTCCCTGATGCAAGGCATAGTTGACTGTCTGTGCTGTACCTGAGCGCAGCTTTTTCTGATTATCAAACACACCGATAAGGTACTCTGCATGATCGACCATATAATAATTTCTTTTTTTATAACTGGAAACATCCGCAGAATGTGAAATAACAATAGAATCGTTTGCGTTTTGGATCAGCTTTTTCAATCTATGTTTACTCTGATCCGGCCATTTAGAGTCATAGCCGAGAAGGGAACTACAACGATAATTTTAATATAAAAGTCAGTATGCTTCATCCGGTTCGGTAGGTGCTGCGGTAATATCGCGGTAGAAAGTAGCCCATGCAGCTTCCTCATAGGGGCGTACAAAAAAGAAGCCAATGCTCAATGGAATTGTCAGCAGAAGAACAAGAGAAATCGCCATAGCCTCTGAACCGGTGAAATATTTGAGAACCAGAAAACCCCCGGCATACAGTGGCAACGAACAGAGCAACTCCCAGCCAATGAAGCTGAAATCCAGACAGAACAGCCGCCATTTGTTGCCATTCATGATCCGCCGGGATTCTGTGATCGCTTCATTTGCGGTCAGCGAAGGATGTTCGGACATGATGTAAGGTGTCATCGCATAGCTGTATGTTTTCACGATTCCCGGAATCACCAACAGCAGCGACCAGAGGGCGATGTACAGACCCTGCAGGAATTTCATGCAGAAGCCATCCCACAGACGGTCTTTCTGAGAGAACAAGTCCGAGATGGCAGCATCATTTCCATCTACAAGGTTCAGATTAAAATGAGCATATCCCAGTTGAACTGCACCGCCCACGATCAGTTGGAGGATTGCCCACAGACCAATGCCGACAAGCAGAACAGCAAGCAGCCGACCGCCGTTGGGCTGGGAGAACAGTTCAAAATGAATGTCCTTTGCCTGATTGGAATTGGAAACGACACTGTTGGAACTGCTCACAATGGTAGCACCGAGCGCACTGGCGGCAATACCTGTCAGAACAGCAGTTTTCCATTTTCCGCGCAGAGCATCGAGAGCGAGCATACGATAGTCGGCAGATACTTTCATAAAAGCAACCTCCTGTCTGAAAACGGCAAGGATTTGTGAAAAGGAATATGATATGCCACTTTAATTTAGATACGTTTGAAACGCTGAAAAAATTGCAGCATGAATGAAAAAGAGGCTGTTGCACCGGCTTTTATCCGTGTGCAACAGCCCCTTCCTTTACTTCAGCAGCTTGTCCAGTTCATCATATTGCATTACTGGAGCTTTGCAAGGATTTCTTCAGCCGTCATACCGCTGGCAAGCAGCTTCTTCAGCACATCTTCTGCTTCGCCCTTCTTTTGCTTCTTCTGCTGCTTTTGCTTCGGCGGCAGCTTTTTTGTTTTCGGCTTTGGCAAGTTCCTTGGTGGCGGCTTTCAATTCTGCTTTCTTGGCTTTCAGCTGCGTTTTCAGATCATCGAGATTTGCAGTCAGCGTAGCAACCTCAGATTCGATTTTCTCTCCTTTTCGGCGGTCTTTTCTGCAATGACTGCTACATAATCAACGTTGGCATTTACAATACGGGTCTTATTCTTGCTTCCCTTGGGTCTTGCCATAATAATTTCCTCCCATACAGTGAAATAATTTGATCCTTACAAGTATATTTCCAAATAGTCAGAATTGCAATAGGTAACCTGAGCTGTTTTCAACTGCCAATGCAAGTCTTATTCGGTATGCCCGAAGATCGTCGCAAATGTATTCCTTCAATGGTAACAATCATGGAGATTAGTGTTTATCTGGAGATTACCAAAGGATAAATAGAAGCAGTATTAAAGCCGTTCACCGCGCAGATTTTCCAGCGTGGCGAACGGCTTTTTTGCTGCCCCTATATTTACAGGTAGGAGGAATCGAAGAAGTCTTTTAATGTAATTCCTAAACCCTGACAAATTCTTTCAATCGTCTCTACGCTTAACTGCCCTCCCCGACGGGCGGTTGTTTGAATCGTGGAGTACGATATTCCGCATTTCTTTGCCAATACACATAGATTCATATCACGCACTTGCATCAAATCCTGAACACGCTTGATCGTATCCACGAAACTCCCTCCCATCTTTTTAGTTCAAAACTTTTCCGACAACCTCGAATCTTTGCTCTGGAGATATAATAATCGGCGAATATTTGGTGTTAAGAGAGACCAAAACCGGTTGGTTGTGCACCACGCCATAGCTGTCGGTAAGGAACTCTGCTTGGGTTTTATCCGGGGTATGTTCATCGTATTTTTTCAGATATCCACAGTCATCATATACGAATATCCCGATATCCCCGCATTTAAGTTCTTCGCAGCGCTTTACCCATACGATTTGTCCGCTATGATAACGTGGCTCCATACTATCACCGCTAACGTATATCCCGAACTCGGCACCAGCCGGAACGCTACTGGCAGGCACTTGTATGTGCTGGAACATTTCACCCTCAAGAAAAGCTCCTAGACCTGCCGATACTGGCAGCTCTGACACCGGCATCATTATATAGTCGATTTCCGCAGGCTCTTCTGTGTCTGGCTGGTAGCGCCGAGATGCAATCAAGTCCATTTCGTACTCAGCGACTTTTTTTTGCCCGATGTCATTTAGAAGGGCGGGTTTCTGGAAGTTCTTTGTAAAGTAGGAAGGACCCTCCTTGATGTTCAATGCGTAGCAGATTGCAACTAGTTGATAGATGCTAGGAGTGGTATAGCCTTTTTTCCCATTTGCTGATTCCTTTATCACTGACATCGACGCCATAGTGACGGAGAAGTTCAGAGAAAGCTACAAGTGAATAGCCATTCCTTTTTCGTGTGCCTGCGAGAATCTGACCAACCTCATTGCTATCCCTCGCAGCGACTGCATCATAGCGCACTGTGGATGGGGCTATGTGCATTTTGGTGAGCGTGGTTTTCTTTTTCATAACAAGAACACTCCTTTGTGATCCGGTAGCTCTATTATAGTATAGAAAATACAGGAAATCAATAAGAAATCTCTAAAATAGCGACAAATGCGTAATTGACATCTCCATAAAGTAGGTATATAATCGAATCAAATCCGCAAATAACAGCTTTTTGGTGTTGATTCTGGACCGAAATCGTGTATATTTGGCGTTTTTGAGAGGTGATAATATGAGAAAAGAAAATTTAAGATGCCCGATGTGCGGAACCATGAACTATGATGTAGATCTTGATGCAACCGATGGCTAGACAAAATGCCGTCTGTGCAAAGCAGTAACCTGCTCTATGGATGAGTGGAAAAAAGCATACAGTGTCCGTTCCTCTGTTAACGAAAAAAACAGTTCGTGGCACGCAGTATGATTCGCAAGTAATACACGCTGCATTCTGATAAATCTGCAAAAAAGGAGGAATTCTGATGTGTGGTGATTACAACCTTCGCCGTGAGAAAAGATACGTCGAAGTGGATGTTCGTTTTACTCCTGATGGCAAGATCCGCCCTCTTGCCATAAACTATGACAAGGCTCACACTTATGGAATTGATCGTGTCTTGGCAGTCAAGCACGGTACATCACGCCTAGGCGTGAAAGGGCACTGCTTCACCTGCCTGATTTGCGGTCAGAAGCGGAATCTTTGGCTTGAGCAGGGCAAGTGGTTCGTGGAAGCCTACTGTTCCGTGCCGGAAAGCTGTGCTTCGTAATGGCAAGATACTTATCCCGCGCAGACCTTTCGCACATAGCGGGCAGGTATATCGAGCAGTACTATAACTTTTTCGGAATTAGCAAGGATGCCCCAGAACCCATTGACCCTGAACGGCTCGCAAGTTCTGTTCTTGGGCTGAATGTGAAAATGCTGCCGTTATGCAGCGATGGCAGTGTCCTAGGACTGACTGTTTTCCAGAAATGCGGTTTTACCGTAACCTTGGGGGACGGAACAAAGCTTGTGGAGGTGTTCATGCCGAAGGACGTCGTAATCGATTCTGCCCTTGCGGCAGACAGCTGCACCGGATGCCGGAATTTCACGATAGCGCATGAAGCGGCACACCATATTCTGGCTGACCAGTTTCCGAACGACTACGGAAAAGCAGTCAAGTGCCGTGGGCACATTGCCTATCGGGAACGAAACGGACAGCCCTCATGGGAAGAATGGCAGGCGAACACCCTTGCAGCGGAGCTGCTGATGCCAACATTTCTGGTCAACGCCGAAATAGAACGTGCAGCGCTGTGCCTGCCAAACGGAATCCTGTACAAATCCGCATCGGACCCGAACTATGAAAAAATTTTGGAGATGGCTGCACGGATGGGGTATCGTGGTCTGCGATTAGGATCAGATTACAGCAGATGCAGATCATCAACGGCAAACCCATCCACTGCCACCCATTAGACGTCATTCGATTTGGAGAATAATATGACTTGGTCAAATAATCGCTCTTTTAAGAGTAAACCGCTGAACAATATACAGCAGGCACAATTCAGCATTGGCTGGAGGTTTTGTCCGGTTTGCGGACACAAGCTCTACCAAAAAAACGAGAGCTGTTCAGGCTCTATCAGCATAAAGTGCCTCAAGTGCGGCAACGTAGCAACAGTTGATTTAGCCTACCGCAGGCGTTGACTTTATAGACAAAACACAATTTCAAAAATCGGGTGCATTGCACCCTGAATATGGACTGTTCGTCACCGAGCAACGGGCCATTGCCGCAAGGCAATGTATGAAACGCGCACCAAATAGCCGGGCAACAGCTGATAGAGTGATTCTGCTTTTAGAACCGCTCTGTTAGTTGGTTGTCCGGCTATTTTTCCAGCCTTCAGGTAGCCTGCTCCCGCAAATAAAAAGGAGCAGGCTTTATGTTTGTCCGTTTTTCGTGGATGCCCCAAGCGGCGAAATATCCGTAGCCTTCCAAATTTTCGACTTTTTACGACTTATCGAAAATTTGGAGGTTTACGATGTCTTTTAATAAAGGCTATGAGTTGAAGAAGTTTGAAGCACACTGGGAAAAGTTGCGCATCGAGTACGCAGCTGCGGGAATGACGAAAGAGGCCATCCAGAAGATGTACGATTATGACCGTCAGCAATTCAATTCGGAGCGTACCTTTATCGAGCGGACGCAGGAATTCACCGCTCCTGCGTATGAAAGCTCTGAGGAAGAAGCGTCGCCTTTGATGCTACGCTATCAGGATGCGATTACCGTGACAGATACTTACCACGAAACTAAAAGCCGTTTTGCATGGATTGGTGAGATTGAGAACGAGCAGTTGCTTACTGCACTCGAAACTTTGAAAACCGAAGATTTGGAAATCATCACCATGTACGCTTACGAGGGATACGACATCACTGAAATTTCTAAAGTCTACGGCGTATCTCGGCCCACTATTAGTATCAAAATCAAGAGAATTACTAATTTTTTGAAAAAGTTTGATTTTGATGCTATGGATTGACCATTCTCGTCGGCTACCAAGTGAAGGGACAATTTCCCAAGCGGCATCTGCCGCAGGGCAAAGCGTCCGACCTCAGGGACCTTGAAAACTGAATAGTTCCGTCATCTGGTACTCCGATAATGATACTTCCGTAATTCGCGGCCCGGTCACAAAGCAGACGGGGTGGCTGAAATGCCAATGAAGCGGTACAAGTCCGCTGCCAGATGTTCATGCCCCACTCGCAGGGAGCCGAGGGCGAATATGCGAGACCTTTAATCATATTGATCCGGGAACTGTCGGGTACGTTCCACGCATCCGGCAGTTCCCGTTTTTTTACGTACTCTTATTTATTCTTTATCCGAATATTCACTTTTGATACATAGGAGGACACTTTTATGGACGAGTTGAACCCCACGGTGCGCGAGCAGGAGATCTACGAGGAGATGGAGCTGACCCCTGAGATGGTCAAGTCCATCCGAACTCTCTGCGGTACCTGTCTGCGGCACTTTGTGGATGCAAAGGCTTTCAAAATCGCGCTTGTACCCAGCCCAGACCGGAGCATGGACACATGCACCGTCTGCCAGATGCGGCGCGGCTATGATTATGTGGTCATGCACCGCTGACCCAACCATACCACCATACCTTGAACGAAGCCCGCTGCGGAACATCCGGCAGCGGGCTTTGCACATAACAACATGGAGGTACAATTTTGCAGCAAAACTGGAAATTCCAACGCGGAGACATCTTCTTCACCCATTTCGGGGCGAGCACCGGCTCGGAACAGCACGGTGACCGCCCGGCGGTCATTCTTCAGAATGACGTGGGCAATTATCACTCTCCGACCCTGATCGTTGCGACCATGACAAGCAAGGCGGAAAAGAAAGTAAACCAGCCGACCCACTGCCTGTTGGAAAACGCAGGGTTGAATATGCCGTCCGTTGTGCAGGCAGAGCAGATCTTCACCATCGACAAAAGCCGGGCACTGAAGTATCTGGGGCATCTGACCCCAGAGGAGATGCGCCGGGTGGATGATGCGGTTCGCATCAGCCTTGCGCTGAACCCTATGGGCAGCATCCAGCAGATAGAGCCTATCCGGCGCTCTACGGCGGTTTACGCGCCGCCTGAGGTGGTGGATGGCAAACCGCCTGTCTACCCCTATACGCCCATCCGGTCGTCCTTTGAGAACGCCGGAAGCATCGAGGAAATGATGCTGTACACCGAACTGCAATCCGCGGTTCATGCCATGATCCAGCGGCTCGAATATAGCTTCACCTTCAATCCCAGCCTGCTCACCAGCCCGAAGCGTAAGCAGCAGGTGACGGAAATCTTAGAGGAAGCCGAGAAGTACATTTGGAGAATCAAGGAGGAAATGCGATGCGCCTGAACGACAACAATACTTTCATTGGTATCAACCCGCCGTACCAGCTTTCGGTCATCCACAGCAGCAAGCTGATCTATCCCCGCGAGATCTACCAGCGGGGCGTAGAGCGCAAGAGGGTGGAGCTGATTGCAAGGGACTTCAACGAGTACATCGTTAACGAGCCGAAGGTCAGCTTCCGCAACGGCAGGTACTATGTGATGGACGGGCAGCACACTATCGAGGGCTGCATCCTCCTCAACGGCGGCGAGGACCGCCCGATCCTCTGCAAGGTCTACACCGGTCTGACGATGGAGCAGGAAGCCCTGCTCTTTGCCGAGCAGAACGGTCACGCCGCACCCCTGTCGGCGGGCATCAAGCTGCGCGCCAAGGTGGTGGGCGGCGATGCGCCTTCCAAGGCGTTTGTCGCAGCCACTAACCGGGCGGGGCTTTCCCTCAACTACGACAGCATGCAGCTGAGCGACTACCGCATCAGCTGTGTGGGCACGGCGCTGAAGCTGTACGACCAGCTGGGCGAAGAAATCTACTGCGAAGCCCTGCGGCACATCGTGGCGGCGTGGGAGGGCAGACCGGATTCCTTCCGGGCGGCTGTCCTGCGGGGCGTGATATACTTTGTGCAGCTGTATCATGGACAGTACAGCGCGGAGCGTCTTATCCGTGCGCTGAGCGGCGTCCATCCCATGGAGCTCTACCGTATCAGCCGGGATAACCCCGCAAGGCTCCCGGGCTGGCGGCGGTACGTTTATCCCATCTACACCACCTACAACGGCAAGTGCAGGAAGGACGCGCTGCCGATGAAGTTCTAAGCTCAAACTTCTCCTTTGGCAGGGGCGATGGTACCCGAAAAAGGCCATCGCCCTTTACATATAGTATTTTCTTTCAAATAATTGACATATTGAACTGGAAAGGAGAGGACAGGAATGAGCGAGATCGCAGCCTGCACTTTGATTCAGGAAGAGCCCGACCGAAAGACGGAGAGGTATCTGACGATGTTCAAGGACTACCCGGATGTGGTGACGGTGGAGCATCTTCAGAAAATGCTGGGGGTAGGGCGGAAGATCGCCTACCTGCTGGTCAGGGAAAACAAGATCCGGTCTGTCCGTGTGGGGCGTAGTTATAAGATCCCGAAGCTCTGCGTTGTGGAGTACCTGCTGGACAAGACTTGACCTGCAGGAGGGATGCAGCCCCAAAAATCCCTTGCGCCATCCTTGCAAAGCAGCCTAGTTTATTTTAAACTAGGGTTGCCTGAGCAAAGAGCGTTTGGCTACAAAGAAAGGAGCGTTTCTATGATAAATGTAGCTGGACATTTAAGAGAACAGAATGGTACATATCAGATGGTCCTGAGCTGGAAGGATGCAAACGGAAAGCGCAGAACCAAATCCATCAGCACAGGACTTCCTGTAAAAAGGAAACAAAAAGCGGGCTGAATCCCTTCTGCGTCAGACACAAAAGGAGTTCAACCCGGAAACGATGCAGCAGGTCAGTGACCTGTCTGTGCCGGAATACCTGACCCGCTGGCTGCGGGAAAGCGTGATGAACCTTTCCCCGGATACTTACGGTCGATACGCCTACGATATGGGCAGGGTCATCATCCCGTACTTTGAACGAAAGCGGCTGTCTTTAAAAGCGCTCACTCCGCGCGATCTGGAAACGTTTTTCCGCTATGAGCGTCAGCAGGAGGAAGCGACCGTACAGCAGCTTCTGGATTGGCACAGGGAACTGACTGATGCCCTTCAGTATGCCGTTGACAGTAACTGGCTGAAAGCGAACCCCGTCAAGACGGTTGATCCCTGCCTTGATAACTCCCCGGTACTTTTCAACGATTTTCTCATGGACTGGTTGAAAATGATGAAGTCCCGCGTGGCAATTACGACCTATGCAAACTACGAGATCGTCATCACGCGCCGGATCGTCCCTTATTTTGAGCCGCTCCACTACACCCTGCAAGACCTTGAGCAGCACCCCAAGTACATTCAGGATTTCTATCAGCATGAGCTGGATCGCGGCGTTACGGCAAACACGGTCATTCACTATCACGCCAACATCCGCAAATGCTTACAGTACGCTTTTCAAATCGGCATGATCCGTTCCAACCCCGCAGACCGCGTTGAACGTCCTCGTAAGGAAAAGTTCAAGTCGGAGGTCTACAAGGCAGAGGAACTGGAACAGCTCTTCACGGTGATCCAGGGCGACCCGGCAGAGTTCGGCGTTATCATGGCGGCATTCTACGGGCTGCGCCGCAGCGAGATCGTTGGTCTGAAATGGGATGCCATTGATTTTGAAAACAAGACCATCAGCATCCAGCACACAGTCGTTTCCACAAAGGTTGACGGCGTTGTGACCGATATCGCGCGGGATAGAACCAAGACGAAATCCAGCTGCCGCACCCTTCCGCTGATCCCTGCCTGTGAGCAGATGCTCAAAAAGATGCAGAAAGAGCAGGCGCTGAACCGGAAGGTCTGCGGCAAGGATTACTGCACGGATTATCTCGATTATATTTATGTCAACCCGATGGGCAGGCGCATCCGCCCCAACTTTCTGAGCCAGCATTTCCCGGAGTTCCTCACGGCGCACGACATGAAGCGCATCCGCTTCCACGACCTGCGCCACAGCTGCGCAAGCCTGCTTTACGCCAACGGCGTGAGCCTGAAGGAAATTCAGGAGTGGCTGGGGCACAGCGATATCAGCACCACCAGCAATATTTATACCCATCTGGATTTTTTTCCAGCAAGGTATCCTCTGCCAATGCCATCGTCAGCATTTTCCCGGAGAACACAAAGGTATGATTTGCAACAAAAAATAAAGCAGCCCGAAACCTGAAAAAGTCCGGACTGCTTACTTGGTGCCGATGGTGGGACTCGAACCCACATGGTTTCCCGAGCGATTTTGAGTCGTTTTCTGCCATTCCGCCACATCGGCTGATATTCAATTTTGGTGACATTCGTCCGGTTTCTGAAGATTGGAGGGATGTTCAGGAGGGATGTGGAAATCCTGCTTCGACAAACCTTCAAAATTCAACGCACAATCGTGAATTTCTCGTACAGACAAGAAAAATCACGAAGCGGGAATTTTGAGTCGTTTGCGTCTGCCATTCCGCCACATCGGCTTATATTCAATTTTGGGACATTAGTACCGGTTTCTGGAGATTGGAGGGATGTTCAGGAGGGATGTAAGAAATCCCGCGCCGACAAACCCTCAAAATCCAACGCACACTCGTGAATTTCTTGCACAGACACGGAAAATCACGAAGGGGATTTTGAGTCCCCCCTCGTCTGCCATTCCGACACACCGGCGCATCGGTTTGAACGACTTTTATTATACCGGATTCCCTGGGCAAAATCAAGAGAAAGTTTGCGTCTTTTTTCAGATCGTCCCGCATGGCGTAAAATACATGACTCCGGTTCTTGCCCGGCGGCGCGGGCTGTGCTACACTAAGGTCAGATCAAAACGTAAATGATACCCACAAGGAGGGAACCGGACTTTGAAACATCTGCATTCTTTTGCCCGCCGCGCGGCGGCTTTTCTGCTGGCGGCGGTGCTGTGCGTCTGCATCCCGGCGGCAGCGGCTTCGGCTGCCACCACCATCGGCGGGGCCGATACCACCCCTGATCCCTGCAGAGGACGAAAACTGTCTCAGCTGGCTGTTTGGCTCCAAGGATAAGATTACACTGCCCTATCTGAACATCAAGGGGCAGGGGCTCAAGCGCAATGTTACGCTGGATCTTGAGGACTGCCTGGTGGGCATTACCTACACGGAGCTTGGCTCCATTGGCAGCTATGTCAGCGCCAGCGCCGCCCAGCAGGCGTGGAAGGCACAGGCGGTGGCCATCCATTCCTATCTGGAATACCACAAGCAGTACGGCTCCTCGTCCAATGCCCTCATCTACACCCCGGTGGATCAGATCCCGTCCTCGGCACGGGAGGCGATCCGCAGGGCGGTGGAGCCGGTGAAGAACGAGGTCCTTACCTATAACGGCAGCGTCTGCGACGCCGTGTGGTCGGCCAGTGCGGGCTATAACACCCAGACCGGCGTGTACGGCACCTGCTCCAGCCGGGACGCATGGGGCACCGATGTGCCCTATCTGCAGAGCGTGGAGAGCCCCTACGAGGAGCAGTACCACAACAAGCTGCGCCGGGTCATCGGAAAAGATTATACCTATAAAGAGTACAACGACAGCCGCACCGGCGAGCCCTACGTCAGCGCCGACACCACCCACAAGGATCTGGGCGGCTTTGTGCAGTACAACACCTTTGTGTCCAATGGCCGCAGCTACCGCTACATCGGCCAGTTCGTTTCCTCCCGCTACTGCTTTGACTTTGGCGCGGACGAAAGCGGCACTCCCTGCATGACCTATTACGGCTTTGGCCATGGCGTGGGCATGAGCCAGTGCGGTGCTGTGGGTTACGCACAGGAGCAGGGCATGGGCTACCGGGAGATCCTGAGCCACTACTACACGGGTGTGAGCATTTCCACTTCCGGCAGCTCCGGCGGTGGGCTCTTTGGCTGGCTGCACAGACTGTTCCACTGGTAAGCAGCGGAAAACTGCAAAGAAATCCGCGCAAAACCTTCTCAAATCGTGCCGGATTTGGTATACTATAGATTATGTGATTTTTTGAGAGATCATTTTAAGATAAAAAGTTCCATAGGAGCGGAGATCGGAATGGATCAGAAAAAAAGAAACCAAACGACAGGCCGAGCGCTGCCGTGCACTGGCGCAGCGCATCGTGCGGGAGCTGACCCCTGCCAGCATTCAGGTGCTGGGCGGCAGCGGCGCACTGGGCGAAGCATTGGAAAAGGCCGGCGCACAGCTGCTGCCGGAGAACGCAGAGCTGGGCACCGCTGCTCTGCTGGTGGTGGAGGACCCGGAATGGGTGGATCTGCCCGCACTGCAGTGTGCACAGGTCTTGCTGGTGTGCACCGATGCATCGGCCATGGCTGACTGTGCAAAGCAGCTGGCTGCACAGGGCCTTTACCGTGATTTTGAGTGGAAGAACCGCGGCAAAGCCCAGCAGACCGCGCTGTTCTGCCGCAGCGCCGCTGTGCAGGACGTGCAGCAGCAGCTGCTGGCAGGCTACGAGATGACGCTGGACGATCTGCGAGAGCGGATGCAGCAGGCCGAGCGCACCGGCGAAGAGCAGACGGCTCAGCTGGAACGCCTGCGCAGCGATCTTTCGCTGAGCCGCAGCCACGAGAAGGATCTGGAAAAGACGCTGAACAATGTGACCAGCTCTACTTTCTGGAAGATGAGCTGGCCGCTGCGTTACTTTGTCAGCAAGGGCCGTCAGCTGACACACACCTTCCCGCCGTTCGTCTTTTCTGGGCCAGCTGCGCCGGGTGGGCATTTCCGGCGTGCGTGCGCAGGCAAAGGCCAAAAAGGAATATGCGAAGCTGTTCCCGGGCAGGACCATGCGCGCCGACCGCTTTGCCAGCGCAGAGCTGCTGGTAAGGCAGGCGGCCGACCAGCCCGCCGCGCCGCGCATCAGCATCGTGGTGCCGCTGTATAATACGCCGCAGCAGTTTCTGGTGGAGCTGCTGGACTCGGTGCAGAACCAGACCTATCAGAACTGGGAGCTGTGCCTTGTGGACGCCGGTCAGGACGAGACGGTGGGCCAGACCGTAGCAGCCCGTGCTGCGGAAGATCCCCGCATCCGTTACCAGAAGCTGGAAAAGAACGAGGGCATTGCGGGCAACACCAATCAGGGCTTTGCGCTGGCAACGGGCGAGTTCATCGCCCTGCTGGACCACGATGATATCCTGCACCCCTGTGCTCTGTGGTATGTGGCACAGGCCATTGCCGAACAGGGCGCAGACTTTGTGTACACGGATGAAGTGACCTTTGAGGGCGACATCGACCACCTGACCGTCTACCACTTCAAGCCGGATTATATGCTGGATAATCTGCGCTCCAACAATTATATCTGCCACCTGAGTGTGTTCAGCGCAAAGCTGCTGGCCGCTGTGGGCGGCGATGAGCGTGCAGCCTACAACGGCAGTCAGGACTACGACCTCTATCTGCGCCTGACTGAAAAGGCGCACAAGATCGTGCATATCCCGCACCTGCTGTACTACTGGCGCTCCAGCCCCACCAGCGTGGCAAGCAACATTTCGGCCAAGACCTACTGTCTGGAAGCTGCGGTCAAGGCCCTGTATGCCCACTACGAGCGTGTGGGTGTGCCGGTGGATGAAGTTTCCATGATCCCGGGTACGCCGGGCTTCTATAAGACGGACTATACCATCACAAAGCCGGGCCGGGTCAGCATCCTGATCCCCAGCTGCGACCATTCTTCCGACCTGCGCACCTGCGTGGAGTCCATCTACCGCAGGAGCACCTATGAGGATCTTGAGATCATCGTCATCGAGAACAACAGCAGGGGAGCCTGCCACCTTCCGCTGCTATGAAAAGCTGCAGAAGGAGCACAAGAACCTGAAGGTGATCACATGGCAGGGCACCGGCTTCAACTACAGCGCCCTGAACAACTTTGGCGCAAAGGGAAGCCACCGGCGAATACCTGCTGCTGCTCAACAACGATACCGAGGTCATTTCTCCGCGCTGGATCGAAGGAAATGCTCATGTACGCCCAGCAGGACCGTGTGGGCTGCGTGGGCGCAAAGCTGCTTTATCCGGACAACACCATCCAGCACGCGGGCATCGGCTTCGGCTTTTTGACCCTTGCGGCCCACATGCACAAGAACTTCCCGGTGGGCCACCCCGGCTATATGGGACGTCTGGTCTATGCACAGGATGTGTATGCGGTCACTGCCGCCTGCCTGATGGTGCGCAAGAGCGTCTACGAGCAGGTGAACGGTCTGGACGAGAGCTTTGCCGTGGCCTTCAACGACGTGGACTTCTGCGTGCGCGTGCGTGAAGCGGGCTATACCAACGTGTTCACCCCATTTGCACAGCTGTACCACTACGAGAGCAAGAGCCGCGGTCTGGACGAGAACCCGGTCAAGCGCAAGCGCTTCATCTCGGAGGTGGAGCGCTTCCAGAAGCGGTGGGCAAAGCAGCTGGCCGCAGGCGACCCCTGCATGAACCCGAACTTTGATCTGATGAAAGAGGACTTCAGCTTTGACATCAAACCGCTGGAGTCTGAACGAACGGTGGAACTTTCAGCCTGTATTGTAGTTTATAACGGCGCAGAGGAGGCCCTGCGTGCGGCTCAGACCGTGCTGGACTGCACCCGCCGCCACCCGCTGACGCTGTATCTGGTGGACAACGCCAGCCCGGACGGCAGCGGCCAGTGCCTTGCAAAGGCCGCGAAGGACGGCACCCTGCACATCCGCGAGGACCAGAAGGTGGAGGTGCTCTGCCGCACAGAGAACGGCGGTTTTGGCACCGGCCACAACACGGTGCTCAGCCTGCTGCAAAGCCGGGTGCACTTTATCCTGAACCCGGATATCCAGCTCACTGCGGATACGCTGAGTGACCTTGCGGACTGGATGGCACAGCACCCTGGCGTGGTGATGGCGCGGCCCGCACTCACCTTCCCGGACGGCAGGCCCCAGCGTCTGCCGCTGCGCCGGTGCAGCGTCGCGGGCCATGGTATACCGCCAGCTGCCCTGCCTGAAATTCTGGGCAAAGTACAACGAACGCTATCTCATGGCGGACCAAGACCTGACACAACCCACTGAGATCGAGTTCTGCACCGGCAGCTTCTCGGCCGTGGACACTGCGGTGTTCAAGGCTGTGGGCGGATTTGACGAGGACTACTTCATGTACGTGGAGGATGCCGACCTCACCCAGAAGATGCGCACCCGCGGCAAAAGCGTATCTGGTGCCCCAGTACACCGCTATCCATGCCTGGCACCGCGCCGCGCACCGCAGTCTGAAGCCTTTTTTGTGGCAGCTGCGCAGCCTGCTGCGCTATTTCTCCAAGTGGGGCTTTGCGTGGTAAGTTGCAGTGCCTGCGGCAATGGCGGGACGGACGATTTAAAATGCGCTCCGCGTTCGCTTTGTGCATAAATAGCGGAAGAATTATTTTTGTTTTCGGGATAGCGGAACGCCTGCGGGCGTTCCGCTATCCCATTTTCACGGAGGGGTCGTGGAAGAAAGCGGCAGCTGTCGCGCTGGTTTCCTGCGGAAACATCCGCGCGGCGAAACCGCATACTTTGCATTCGAGCCGGAAAGTTTTCCGTCATGCCAAGGGCTCTCCCTTTGGGAGAGCTGGCATCGAGCAGCGCGAGATGACTGAGAGGGCGAGGACGCTTGCAGTTTTGCAAAAAAGCTCTCCCTGAGATGATTCGCCCTCCATTGCCACGCAGTGGCACATCATTTTGCGCATAGCGCAAACATCATTGCACCAGCACCTCATTTCTGCGCAGCAAAACATCATTCCTCCTTGCATTTTTTATGTGTGATTTGATAGTAAAATAAAGTGAACTGCTATTCCCATTTTGCCATTCTGGGCAGGGGGAGAGCAGCCCCAAAATCGTTTAAAGCGGACGCAGCTACGCTTTGAATCCATACGTCATCCGGGTGGCCTCCCGTCCTGGGCGGCGTACAGCTGCACAACTTTTCAATCTATTTTAAAGGAGTGCACAAATATGAAAGGTATCATTCTTGCCGGCGGTGCCGGCACCCGGCTTTACCCGCTGACCATGGTCACCAGCAAACAGCTGCTGCCGGTGTACGACAAGCCGATGATCTATTATCCGCTGTCCACGCTGATGCTGGCGGGCATTCAGGACATCCTGATCATTTCCACCCCCACGGACACGCCCCGCTTTGAGGCGCTGCTGGGGGACGGCGGCCAGTACGGCATCCATCTGCAGTACAAGGTGCAGCCCTCCCCGGACGGCCTGGCACAGGCCTTTATCCTGGGCGAAGAGTTCATCGGCGACGACTGCTGCGCCATGATCCTGGGGGATAATATCTTCTACGGCAACGGCTTCTCCAAGATCCTCAAGACCGCCGCCGCCAACGCCGAGAACAAGGGCCGCTGCACCGTGTTTGGCTACTATGTGCAGGACCCGGAGCGCTTTGGCATCGTGGAGTTCGACAAGGACGGCAAGGTGCTCAGCGTGGAGGAAAAGCCGCAGCATCCCAAGTCCAACTACGCCATCACCGGCCTGTACTTCTATAACAAAGAGGTTGTGAAGATGGCAAAGCAGGTCAAGCCCTCTGCCCGCGGAGAGCTGGAGATCACCACCCTGAACGATATGTACCTGAAGAAGGACGAGCTGGATGTTCAGCTGCTGGGCCGCGGCTTTGCATGGCTGGACACCGGCACCATGGACAGTCTGGTGGAGGCAGCCGATTTTGTGCGCATGATCGAGAAGCGCCAGGGCATCAAGATCAGTGCGCCGGAAGAGATCGCCTTCAAGTACGGCTGGATCGACCGCGACACCCTGATGGCAAGTGCTGAGCGCTACGGCAAGAGTCCTTACGGCCAGCACCTGAAGAACGTTGCAGACGGCAAGCTGCGCTATTAAGCAAAAAAGAGAGGCATACCCATATGAAAATCATTGTTACCGGCTGCAAGGGTCAGCTGGGCACCGAGATTCTCAAGCAGCTGCGCGAAGGCCGCAGCGAGATCGGCCCCATCCCCGAAAAGCTGCTCAATGCCACGGTGATCGCCGTGGACCTGCCGGATCTGGATATCTCCAACTATAAGATGGTGGACGAGTTCGTCCGCCGCAACCGCCCGGATGTCATCATCAACTGCGCTGCCTACACCAATGTGGACGGCTGCGAAGTGAACCATGATGCCGCCTTCAAGGCAAACGCCCTCGGCCCCCGCAATCTGGCGCAGGCAGCGGAAAAGACCGGTGCACGACTGGTACACGTCTCCACCGATTATGTGTTCTCCGGCCGTGAGAACGGCGGCGTTGCACAGGACGAAGCCACCATTCCCGGCCCCATCAGCGCCTATGGCTCTACTAAGCTCATGGGCGAGAAGTATGTCGAGCAGTTCTGCCACCGCCACTTCATCGTGCGCACCGCGTGGCTCTACAGCTACTACGGCAAAAATTTCGTCAAGACCATCGTGAACGCAGGCAAGAAGTTTGGTAAACTGGAAGTCGTCAACGACCAGTGCGGTAACCCGACCAATGCCGTCGATCTGGCCCATGAAATTCTGCAGCTCTGCGTGACCCACGAATACGGCCTCTATCACTGCACCGGCGAGGGCATCTGCGCTTGGTATGATTTCGCCTCCGAGATCATCCGTCTGTCCGGCGTGGACGCCACCGTGGCTCCCCCTGCACCAGCGAGGAGTATAAGGCCAAGCACCCCGAAAGCGCCGACCGCCCCAAGTGGAGCGCACTGGACAACCGGATGCTGCGCTGCACCGTGGGCAACGATGTCCGCGACTGGAGAGACGCACTGGCCTGCTTCTTCGCCCACTGGGACGGCGACAATGGGATGAAAGACTGATGATGTATCATGTTGGATGCGATTTTTAGCAGACCTGTTAAGGCCCTGAAGCTCCTTGCAAAGGTGCAGTGTGTGCTGGCGTTTGTGCTTTCGGTCATGCTGTACGGCTATGTTTATGAGGGGCTGAAATACTTCAGTTTCTTTGCAGCCATTGTGCTGGGGGTTGGTAGCTGCTGTGGTGCTCTGGATGCTGCAGATGTTCCTTGCATGGGCGATGTACGCTTTTGCAGAGCTGGTGGAGTATACCAGAGCCACCCACGAAGAACTGAGCAACATGAGCAGCGGTCTGGCAGAATATACCAAAGCAATGAGCAGGACGATCAATACCATGAACCGAGAGTTATGCGTGATTGCAAAGCACTATCAACAGAGACAACAACACCGCCAGTGCGCAAGCTGCGGCGGATACAAACGATATAGAGGAAACTTGATTTATGAAAACCTATCTGATCACCGGCTGCGCCGGTTTTATTGGTTCCAACTTTGTGCATTATATGCTCAAGAAGTACCCGGAGATCCTGCTGGTCAATCTGGATAAGCTGACCTACGCGGGCAATCTGGAGAACCTGAAGGATGTCGAGGGCGACCCCCGCCACGTCTTCGTGCAGGGCGACATCTGCGACAAGGAACTGGTCGAGAGCCTGTTCGCAAAGTACGATTTCGACTACGTCATCAACTTTGCCGCGGAGAGCCACGTGGACCGCTCCATCAAGAATCCGGAAATCTTTGTGCAGAGCAACGTGATGGGCACCGTGAACCTGCTGCAGCGCGCCAAGGAAGCCTGGTATGATGCCGATGCCAAGACTTGGAAGGAAGGCAAGAAGTATCTGCAGGTCTCCACCGATGAGGTCTACGGCGCACTGGGTGCCGAGGGCTACTTCATGGAGACCACCCCCCTGTGCCCCCACAGCCCCTATTCCTCCTCGAAGGCCAGCGCCGACATGTTCGTTATGGCATTCCACGATACCTACGGCATGCCCGTGAACATCACTCGCTGCTCCAACAACTACGGCCCCTACCAGTTCCCCGAGAAGCTGATTCCCCCTGATGATCAACAACGTCAAGCACCACAAGCAGCTGCCTGTCTACGGTGACGGCATGAACGTGCGCGACTGGCTGTACGTGGAGGATCACTGCAAGGCCATCGACATGGTGGCTGAGGGCGGCCGCGACGGTGAAGTGTACAACGTGGGCGGCCACAACGAGCGCCCGAACATCTTCATCGTCAAGACCATCATCAGCCAGTTGCATGACCGCCTGAAAGACGACGGCATCAGCGAGGACCTCATCAAACGCACGTTGCCGACCGTCTGGGCCACGACCGCCGCTACGCCATCGACTCCACCAAGATCAAGAACGAGCTCGGCTGGTACCCCGAGACCCCCGTTCGAGAAGGGCATCGTCCTCACCATCGACTGGTACCTGAACCATCAGGAGTGGATGGACCATGTCACCAGCGGTGATTACCAGAACTACTATCAGGATATGTACAAGAATAAGTAACAGCCTGTAGAGAAAAGCCCCCTCATATGGGGTTGCTGCAAAATGCGGCGTTCTGAAACTGCTGTTCTGACATCAAAGCAAGTGCAGCGCTTTTCATCAAAGACCGGAAATTTTTGATGGAGATGCGGGGCACTTGCTTTTTTGTGTTGGTTGGCTATATCGTTTTAAGGTAAAGTGTGCTAGAATAGTACTATCAACGATTCAGGAGGGTATCCCATGCTCAAACGACTGCGCAAAGCGCACCCGATCTTATTCTGCGTTCTGGCAGAAGTGGTCTTTCTGGCAAGCCTGTTCGTAACAGATCTTGTCTTTACCATTGTGCTGGTGCTGCTCCGGGCAGATTTTTTTCTGCACTGGATACATACCTCTACAGCACCCTGCAGGAGCTGGTGGGGGCCATGGTGGCAGTGCTGTTTCTGGTACGGACAGACCGTGCTGGGCTGCTGCGCCGCCGCGGCAGCGGCTTTTTCAATGGCCTGCTGGTGGGCATGTACCCGCTGGTGTTCATCGGCTACAACACCTTTGGTTCGCTGCTGCTGGGCCGGCCGGAGAATGGCACGCTGCAGCCCGCTGTGCGCATCTGCCCTTTCTGGCCAACATGGCCATGGTGGGCGTGGCGGAAGAGTTCATCTTCCGGGGCGTCATCGCCCAGACCCTGCTGGAACACTTCGGCACCAGCCGTGCCGGTGTGTGGAAGGCCTGTCTTTTGTCCGGTGTGCTGTTTGGTGCGGCGCACCTGACCAATATTCTGGGCTCGGCACCCTTCGGCGTGCTGATGCAGTGCGTGTTTGCGGCTTCGCTGGGCACGCTGTTTGCCGCAGTCTACTTCCGCACCGGCAACCTCTGGGTGACGGTGTTCCTGCACGGCGCAATGGACATCTCCTCCATGCTCATCGGCGGGCTGTACGGCACCACCACGGTGGCCGAAGCTGTGAGCGGCTACGATGCCTCCATGCTTCTGTCGGTGCTGCTGTACCTGATCCCCACCGCATTTCTGCTGCGCAGAAAAAGCTGCCGGAGGTGCAGCTGTATTGGCACCAGTACGTAAAAAAAAATCAAGGCAGGATGCAAAAAATATCCTTGCACTTTGCACAGGGTTCTGGTATACTGTATCTGTTACCGTGGTACGGGGTTGGGAGTATGCCACGCGCTTTTGGGAATGCCGTTTCCCGCCGCTGTTCCATTGGCACATAAAATTTTATAAAGAGGTATAGAACTATGAACAAGCAGGAAGTTATGGCCAAAGTCGCTCTGACCGAGAAGGACACTGGCTCCCCGAAGTCCAGGTCGCTCTGCTGACCGCTCACATCAACGAGCTGAACGAGCACCTGAAGAAGAACCCGAACGATCACCACAGCCGCCGCGGCCTGATGAAGATGGTTGGCCGCCGCCGCAATCTGCTGGCTTATCTCCAGAAGAAGGACATCGAGCGTTACCGTGCTCTGATCGCAACTCTGGGTCTGCGTAAGTAATTTAAACAGAGGGCAGGTACCGCAATGGTGCCTGCCTTTTGCTTTATGTATAACTCCATGTATCCCATGCGCACAAAATAGCGGTGGCAGCGTATTGCAGCAGTAAATCGAACGCCTGTGCCTGCGGGCACGGACGCTGGATTTATTGCTATGATGCGCGTGCCACCGCCTTTTGGATAGAAAAAATCCGAAAAAACAAGGAGGCAAAAACAATGGCAATTGAATTTGGTTCCCGCAGAGAGACCTTTGAGAACTACAAGGTCTACGAGACCATGCTGGCAGGCCGCCCGTTCAAGGTAGAAATGGGCAAGATGTGCGGCCTGTCCAACGCCAGTGCGCTGATCCGCTACGGCGAGACCTGCGTGATGTGCAACGTGGTCATGAGCCCCAAGCCCCGCGAGGGTGTGGATTTCTTCCCGCTGAACGTGGAGTACGAGGAAAAGCTCTACGCCGCAGGCCGCATCCCCGGCAGCTTCATGCGCCGTGAGGGCCGCCCCGGTGAGCGCGCCATCCTGACCAGCCGCGTGGTGGACCGCCCCATGCGCCCGCTGTTCCCCAAGGAAATGCGCAACGACGTGTGCATCACCATGACCGTCATGAGTCTTGACCCCGACTGCAGCCCCGAGATCGCCGGTATGATCGGCGCTTCTCTGGTGACCGCCGTGTCCGACATTCCCCTGGAACGGCCCCATCGGCGGCGTGCAGGTGGGTCTGGTGGACGGCGAGATCGTGCTGAACCCCACGCAGGAACAGCGCAAGGTGAGCGACCTGGCCCTGACCGTTGCCGCCACCATGGACAAGATCGTGATGATCGAGGCCGGTGCCAACGAGGTGGACGAGGACACCATGCTGAACGCCATCAAGGCTGCTCACGTGGAGATCAAAAAGATCATCGAGTTCATCAACAAGATCGTTGCTGAGCGCGGCAAGCCGAAGATCGATTTTCAGGTGGTGGGTCTGGATATGGATGTGTTCCACGCCATCCAGAACAAGTACCTGGACGATTTCAAGGCCGCTATGGACACCGACGACAAGAACGTGCGTGACGCCGCCCTGCTGCCCATCATGGACCGGATCGCCGAGGAGTACCCCGACCTGACCGCCGCGGACCTCGACCTCGTGAGCTACAAGATGCAGAAGTTCGTGGTGCGCCGCTGGCTACTGGATGAGGGGGCAAGCGCGTGGACGGCCGCGGCATCAACGAGATCCGCCCGCTGGCCGCTGAGGTGGGCATCCTGCCCCGCGTGCACGGCTCCGGTATGTTCACCCGTGGCCAGACGCAGGTGCTTACCACCTGCACGCTGGGCGGCACCAAGGACAACCAGTTGATGGATGACCTGACCGACGAGCAGACCAAGCGCTATATCCACCACTATAACTTCCCGCCGTACTCTGTGGGCGAGGCACGCGCACCGCGCAGCCCCGGCCGCCGTGAGATCGGTCACGGTGCCCTGGCCGAGCGTGCTCTGGTGCCGGTGCTGCCCTCCTGGAAGAGTTCCCCTACACCATCCGTTGCGTGTCTGAGGTGCTCTCCTCCAACGGTTCTACCTCTCAGGCTTCCATCTGTGGCTCTACGCTGGCACTGATGGACGCAGGCGTGCCCATCAAGGCTCCGGTTGCCGGTATCTCCTGCGGTCTGATCACCGAGGGCGAGCGCTGGATGACCATGCTGGACATTCAGGGCGTGGAGGACTTCCACGGCGATATGGACTTTAAGGTCGGCGGCACCCGCAAGGGCATCACCGCCATCCAGATGGACATCAAGATCGATGGCCTGACCTACGACATCATTGCCGAGGCCTTCGAGAAGTGCCGCAAGGGCCGCCTGTATATTCTGGACGAGATCATCAAGCCGGTGATCGCCGAGCCCCGTCAGGAGCTGAGCCGCTACGCACCCAAGATGTTCAGCATGATGATCCCCACCGATAAGATCAAGGACGTGATCGGTAAGGGCGGCAAGGTCATTCAGGACATCTGCGCTACCTGCAACTGCAAGATCGACGTGCAGGAGGACGGCCATGTGTTCGTCTCCTGCTGTGGATCAGGAGGACGCAAAGCGCGCCATCTTTACCATCAAGACCATTGTGGAGGACCCCGAGATCGGTGCCATCTACAAGGGCAAGGTGACCCGCCTGATGAACTTTGGTGCCTTCGTGGAGATCGCACCGGGCCAAGGACGGTCTGGTGCACATCTCCAAGCTGGACACCAAGCGTGTGGAGCGCGTGGAGGATGTGGTGGCTGTGGGTGATGCCATCGTGGTCAAGGTGACCGACATCGACCAGCAGGGCCGCATCAACCTGAGCCGCCGCGACGCCATTCTGGCGCTGGAAGCCAAGCGCGCCGAGCAGCAGGCACAGCAGTAAACAAAACCGGCTCTCCCTCCGGGAGGACCGCTGAACAGGCAAAAAAGCATCTGCAGTCATTACGGCTGCAGATGCTTTTTTTATTGGAGATCTTATTCCGTGCAAAGCTGCGGATAAAAGCGGCTCCTCAGTGCGTTTTGTGCGTTTCGTCCTTTGTGGAGCTGCGTTTGCGGGGGAGCGAACAGCAGCCAGAACAGCAGCACCAGAAGCAGGGGCAGCGCCATGATGGGCGCGGTGAGGATGGGCTCGATCTTGATGGCATCGGAGGTCACACGGATGTGCTTGAGCTTGTCCGGTGTGGTGATGCGGTGTCCGCGCACCAGCAGGCGGTGGGTATTTACGCCGTAGGGCGTACAGGTCACCAGGGTAACGTAGTCCTTGCCCTCCGACACCTTCAGGCTGTCGGTCTCGGTGGGCAGGACGATGGAAATGTTGTCCACCTCGTAGGTGAGGGTCCGGTCCAGCACCGTGATCCGAAAGCGGTCGCCCACCTCCAGCTCGTCCAGATTGGTGAACAGCTTTGCGCTGGGCAGGCCGCGGTGCGCTGATATGACCGCATGGGTCCCGGCGCCGCCCACGGGCAGGCTGCTGCCTTCCAGATGGCCTGCTGCCATCTGCAGCACGCCATCGCTGGTGCCGTGGTAGATGGGCAGCTCCACACCGATCTTTTCAATGGTGATGTAGCCCATGATGCCGGTGCCGGTGACATCCAGCGTGCTCTCGTAGGACGGGAACCGGTCCGGAAAATACAGGGCATCCGGGTCGGCGGCGATCTGCGCATTGAACGCATCTGCCGCCTCGAAATAGGCGGTGTAATCCGCATCCGACAGCTTATCCACATCGGCGGCGTAGTTGGCCACAGCACGGGACTGATGCAGCTGGTTGACGTAATCGCTGAGGGTGGGGGTATAACATCACGGATAGACCCACGAAAAAGACGAGGATCAGGATGATGGTGCTTTTTTTGTTCTTTTTCATGGGCTACTCCCTAACGTTATAAGATTAAGGAAAGGATGCGGAGGCCGCAAGACCTCCGCATCTCCTGTTACTATAGGATTTTTCCGGGGAGAAGAATTACTTGTTCTCCATGCGCTTCTTGGTGACCAGCAGGACCACTGCTGCCACCATTAGGCCGCCGCCGATGACGTAGAACAGGGTGGTGCCCATGCCGCCGGTGGAGGGCAGAGTAGCACCGGCGTTGTTGGAAACGTATACAGTGCCATTAGCGGTTTCGTTGACCTTGCCATCTTCGGTAATAGTAACAGTGACGGGGGCGGTCAGTTTGTTGTAGCCATCGGGAGCCTTGGTTTCTTCAAGTAGTAGGTGCCAGCATCCAGACCATTCAGAACGAGTGCGGAGTCACTGTTGGAAGTCATGGTAACACCAGTAGCGGTAGCGTCGGTGGTCCAACCGGTCAGCAGGCCGTTGTCGAACTTAGCATAGTAGGTTGTTTCATCGACAGTCTTGTAGAGGCGGAACTCTGCGCCGGGCAGCAGGTGGTCGGTATCAGTGCCAGCGTGCTTAAAGACCTTAAAGCCAAAAACTTTGGTCGTGGTCTTCTCCCAAGTGCTGTTACCGTCTGTGCCGTAAGTCAGTTTGGCCTCATTGGTATTAACAGTGGTGTTGTCAGTGTAGATTACAGCGTGGGAGTTGATCTGACCGTAATAAGTAACAGTGACCACATCATTGGACTTCAGAATGCCATCGTTGATCTTCAGTTCAAAAGCGCAGCCATCAGTGATGGTGCCATTAAAGCTGTACTGAGTGGTGTCCAGAATACTGGTGCCAACCTTGACCTCAACAGGGATGCTCAGTGGTGTTGACAAAAGTCAGGCCATCGCTCATCTTATCGTGAATTACGTAGTTGCTGGGCTGACCATCAATAACGTTAACGGTGATCTTGAACTGAACGTAATCGCCAATACCGGCAGTGTTGCTTTCAGCAAGGGTGCTGTTTTCAACGATTTTCTTTTCAATGGTGGGCTTACCGTTTTTCTCTTGGACAGTCACATTAGGATTGCTGCTGCTCAGAGAGAAAATAGCATCGGCATTGTTTTCACCCCAACTGGAGGAAGAGAGCAGGTAATAACCGAGTTCCTTACCAGTGAACTGAATCGAAGTATCGGTAGCGCCAGCAGTCTGCTCGCCATCAGCGGCAATGGTGTGAGTGCCCAGCCATGCCTTGGCAGCAGCGGCCAAGGCAGCAATGTTTTCAGAAGTAAGGTCTTTTTCTACAACGACAACACCGGTCGTCTCATCGATACTGGTGAAATATGTGCGACCGGTGCTTTTAATAAAGTCTTTTCCACTTGGCATTGACCTTGTAAACAACAGAGTTATAGGTGCTGTCATGGGTATCAATGTCCAGAATGCGATAGATTTTATAGGCCTTACCGGAAACAACATTTTGAACAGTGACAGTGCCGGTTTCTGCGGTCGCCTCATCCGCCGCAAACGCAGGCACCGCCATGGCGCACAGCAGGGCAACAGCCAGCAGAGCCGCCATGAATTTTTTGATCGTCTTCTTCATCGCTTGTAAAAAACTCCTCTCAAATTTTGCTTTTGATTCCTATATCGGGTCCACATACAGCGCAGGAATGATCTTGCCGCTGCGTAAGAAAGGGTGCAGCCCTGCCTTCCACATCTGCACGCTCTGCAGACCCAGCACACCAGAGCGGTAAGCGTTAAAGCTGTGCCGCCTGCTGATACAAAATAATACCGGCCCCGCCGGAACTAGGACATCAGCGAAAAACTGGACAAGGGCCAGACCCGCAAAAAAACCTTGCCTACGATCTGACTTTTTTTTTTTCCACACAGCCGATCACACTGCTGCGGCTGTCAATGGAGGTGGCCCGATGGTCACCCAGTACGAAATACCGGTTTTCCGGCACCTGATAGGGAAATTTGATGTCGCATTCGCCCAGAGGCCAGCTCATCTACATAAGGGCTCATCCAGCGTCTGGCCGTTCACAGTGACCACACCGTCCTCGTCCAGTTCGATCACATCACCGGGCAGGCCGATGATGCGCTTGAGCAGGAGCTTGTTCTGCCAGTAAAATCCGCAAAGGTCGCCGGTTTTCATGCTGTCGGACTTGACCAGCAGAAGAATGTCCCGGTCCTCCAGAGTGGGGTTCATGCTGTCGCCGGAGACCTGCAGCACCGGCAGAAACAGGGTGGCCAGCAGCACGGCAACGGCCGCGACCACCAGCAGCGTGTAGACCGTGCTGCGCAGCACGCGGAGGTAGCGGCGGCGGTAAGCCAGCCGGTCACGCTCTGCCTTCACCCTCGGCGGTGGATGGGATGGGCGTGAACCTGATCTTTTGCTCTTTCATTTGTCGCATTTTTTCGGCACGCTCCTCCGGCAGGAACTCCGTGCTGTGATAGCCGTCCAGCAGCTCGCTGGCCCGGCGGTCAAAAGGCGGCCCGGCGCTGCTGGATCTCCTGCTGGGTCCGCGCAAGCATGGCCTTGCAGTCGGCCTCGGTCTGGGCACGGCTTGCGCGCCGCAGCCTCCTGCCTGCGTCGTCACACTGCTTGCTGGGTGCGGGCCTTCAGGTTCGCAGCCTCGGTCTGTGCCTGTGCAAGGATCTGCTGGGCTTCGGCTTCCGCCTGAGCGCGCAGAGCGCTGGCAGCGGCATCGGTGTTTTTGTTTGCTGCGAGCACCGATGCAACGTATTCATCAGTCCGCAGCGGCCTGCGCCGCTTCAAACACCTTGTTCAGCTCCAGTGCAGCCTGCGCAATGGAACCTGCGTTTTCAATATGGATCTGCCGTTCCTGCAGCTGGGCAGACAGGGCAGCGTTTTCTGCCCGGAGCCGGTCCTCGCTCTGCTTGAGCGCCAGAATGATCTCGACTAATTCGGTGCGGCGCATGTGCCGCAGTTCACGGTCTGGCATAATGGTCTGTTTCTCCGCAAAAGATGGTCTGAGCGACCGGAAAAAGTTATCAAACACGAAAATTTTCCGTTGTGAAAATGGCGGCTTTGAGATACCGTCTTTCCGCCGGACTGCGTATATTCAAAAAGTCAAACGCACAATCTATAGGATAGCATACGATGTGCAACAATACTGACACGAATGTGTAACAATATTATCACAGAAACTGTAACAGAAGTGTAACAAAAAGGGCCGGTTGATGCGTTTTTTGCAAAAATCATAAAAAATTTTCCCCAATTTTGGGGCCCGCTGCGGAAGATTGAAAGGGCGAATGAAAAAAAAAGAACTGTCCCCTAAATGAGAACAGTTCTTGAAAATTACAGAAAACGCGGAGATGCTCAGAAGCCCTTCAGCAGGTCGCTCAGGGTCAGGAAGGACTGATAGATCACGTTGACGTTGTTGATGATGGAGCTTGCACCGAGAGAAGATGCGGGCGATGGCGTTGAACACCTTGCCCACATTCAGGAAGTCGTTGTAAGCAGGTCGCTGGCACCGCCGTCCAGATAGACCATTTCCTCTTCGTTGATGACGGCGTAATTAGCAGGCAGTTTCATAACAGACATGGGGAATCTTCCTTTCGATTGATGGTTTGATGAAGTGTAAGGCGAAAACAGGTCGTTAAATAAAGGCAGCCACGGCCAGCGTGGTGATCAGAGCACCGGCTACCGTCAGGATGCTCAGGGTCATGCCGTCATCCTGTTCCGTCTGCGCGGGCTGAGCGGGCTTGAGCGGGCGTGGATGGTGCTGGTGGAAGCGGTGGTGGCATTTTTTCACGGTCCAGTGTGCGTACACAGTGGTATCACCGGTAAACACCGTAGAGGTGCTGATTTTTGTGCCGCCCACGGTCTCGGTGTACCAGCCATCAAAGGTGTAGCCTTCCAAGCGTAGGCTGCGCGGGCAGGGCACTGAGTTTGCCGCTCAGATTGGTGGTGACTGCCACAGCGGAGCTGCTGCCGCCCATGGCATCCAGACCAATGGTGTAGACCTGCGAATCCTTGTCTTCTGCGGCAAAGGCAGAGGGCAGTGCACAGCAGAGCAGTGCAGCGCTGAGCAGACCGAGGACCAGCATTTTCAGGATCTTTTTTCATAGGACTCCTCACTTTCCTGACGAATTGGGATGATGGTGCCTGCCGGGCGGAAACACCAGAACAGACCTCGATGTCCCCGCCATGAGGGCAGTAGACGAAAAAGCCGGGAAGAGGAGGTTTATTCAATTTATTTTTACCACACATAGCGCAAACAAAAGCGCAACAAAATCGGGGGATACTTTGCTGCAGGAATGAAAAAAACCGCTTTTTTACAAAATCAAGCAGCACAAAAGGCGGCGGAGGATGGCCGCAAAAGCGGAAAAGTGGAGCCTTCCCCTTGTGGAAAAACAAAAGAATATGGTATAATATCTTGCACGATGCGCCATCGCCAAGCGGTAAGGCAGGGGACTTTGACTCCCCCATCGTAGGTTCGACTCCTGCTGGCGCAACCAAAAGCCCCGTCATCCTGAAAAGGCTGACGGGGCTTTTTGCATCATCTTTTCCACAAAATGCGGCTGAACGGTGCGAAGCTCAGCGGCGGCGGATCTTTCTGGTGGGCTTGCGGCGGTTCCAGCCGTTCAGGAACGTCCACAAAAAGTAAATTGCGGCAGAGATAATACTTAGCGTTATCACAACTTTGAGGTACAGACTGCCCAAGAAACTCCCGGAACCGGGCCACCGTGAACAGCAGCGGGTTCAGACTGACATCCTGCCCGGCGATCAGATCCACCACGCCGATGGTCTCGCCTGCCAGCTTCAGCTCCACCGTGCCCACTACATCGCCCTGCTGGATGGGCGCGCAGACGTAGTCCGGCAGATGGAAGTATTTCTGGGTCACGCTGCCGTCACCGGCTGGAGGGCAGCAGGGTCATCATGCTGTCGGCGGGGTACAGCTGCAAAGTGTCGGTGTCGGAGGAATACTTTACCGGGATCTCCGCAATGGTCAAATCAGTGTCCAGCGCAGCCTGAATGGAAAAGCTGTCGAACACCCAGTCCATCAGTTTGACTGTCTCGCACAGGGCGGGGCGGCGGTTGGCGTAGCCGAAATCGTCGCAGGTGTCGGGGCTCTGCATCACGCAGAAGATATAGGTGGCACCGTCCTTGTTGCCCCACGAAACATAGCTCTGGGTGCCGGTATCGTTTTTAAAGGCGGTCACATTGCACATGCCGCCCTGCATGGCGCTGCGGTAGTAGCTGCCGCCGCTGGCTTTGCTCAGCGCGGCGTTCTGGCTGACCAGCACCGAAGAGGAACGGTGCTTTTCCTTGGCGGGCATGGTAAAGCTGGGCGCACCGGACACTTCCACAAAGGCGTCAAAGCTCATCAGGTAGCGCAAAATCAGGTACATATCCACCGCACAGGTGGTGTTGCCGCTGTCGATGCCGCAGGCGTCTGTCCAGCTGCTGGCGGTGGTGCCGATGCGCTGGGACAGGGTGTTCATCTGCGCCACCCAGCCGTCCAGATCGCCGCCGGCAAGGGTGTACGCCACACCCATGGCTGCCTCGTTGGCGTTGCGGGTAAGCATGGCGTACATGGCTTCGCGGTAGGTAAAGGTCTCGTTGGAGCGCATATCTGCGTTATTGGTGTTATAAACGTAGTCCGAGATGGCAAAGGGCATCTGGAAGGTGCTGTCCAGCTGGTCGGCGTAGTTGGTCAGCAGCACGGCAAGGGTCATATATTTGGTCAGACCGCCGGCAGATACCTGCTTTGTGCTGTCCTTATCATAGACGATGATGTTGGTATCGGTGTTCACGATATAGGCGCTTGCAGCCTGCACCTGATACACCGGGCTGGGGTCGAACATGGCTCCGGCGGGCAGCACAAGGCAGCTGAGCAGAAATACAAGCGAAAGAACCAGTGCAAAAATACGTTTCATGTGGACAATTCCTTTAAAAAGCGATAAAATATACTAGATACGGCTGCGCTGTGCGGCGCGCCGGAAGATCAATTTTGCAGCAAGTGTGCTGTGTTCTATAATAATAACAGGTTTGCCGGGGTGTTACAAGAGCCTTGCGGTGTTTTACACCGTTCTTTCGCTCCGGCAGGGAGGGCAGGAATGGTATATCTTACAGGGGATACCCACGGCGATATCCAGCGCTTCAAGCAGGGCAAGCTGCGCTGGCTGGGCAAGAAGGACACCGTGGTGGTGCTGGGGGATTTCGGCTTTGTGTGGGACGGCAGCGCCGCAGAGCGCAAACGGCTGGACTGGCTGCGCAAGCGCCCCTACACGATTCTGTTTCTGGACGGCAGCCACGAAAATTACGACCTGCTGGCACAGTACCCGGAGACGGAACTTTTCGGCGGCAGGGTGCAGAGCCTTGGCGGCAATGTGTATCATGTGTGCCGGGGCAGTGTGCTGGAGCTGGAGGGCAAGACTTATCTCTGCTTCGGCGGCGCGGAAAGTCAGGATAAGGACGACCGGGAGCCGGGCGTGAACTGGTGGAAGCAGGAGATGCCCAGTGACGAGGAGTACGACACCTGCCGCCGCAACTTAGAGGCAGTAGACTACAAGGTAGATTATGTGCTGACCCACGATGCACCAAGCAGATTTTTGGATTTTACCGCCCTTGCCAGCGGCGAGACCAACCAGCTGCACAGTTTTCTGGATAAAATTTTGTTGAAGCTGACCTACGACAAGTGGTTTTTTGGCTGCTACCATAAGGATACCCAGCTTTCCACCAAAAGCCGCTGCGTGTTCTGCGATGTGATAAGCATGGGCGAACGGCACGCAAAGCGTTCCGTTCGATAACAGGGGCCGCTGCACCAGCCGTGCAGCGGCTTTTGCATTTGCTGTTGTTTGTGCGCAAAAACCTCCGGATCAGTTCATGGCTCCGGCTTTCTCGAACATCTGCTGCACCTGCTGTTCCAGCAGCGCGTGCTCCGGCGCTTCCAGCAGAGGGTCTTCTGCCAGCATGGCGGCGGCCTCGGCCTGAGCGGCGTGCAGGGTGCGGGTGTCGTTCATCAGGTCGGCGATCTGCAGGGTGGGCAGCCCGTGCTGCCGGCTGCCGAAAAAGTCGCCGGGGCCGCGGGTCTCAAGGTCGAACTGCGCCACCGCGAAGCCGTCCGAGGTGGAGCAGAGGAACTTGAGCCGCTTCTGGACGCTCTCGGCGGTGTTGTCGCTGACAAGGAAGCACCAGCTCTCCGCGGCACCCGGCCTACGCGGCCCCGCAGCTGGTGCAGGGCACTCAGGCCGTAGCGCTCTGCGTTCTCGATCACCATGACGGTGGCGTTGGGCACATCCACGCCCACCTCCATGACGGTGGTGGACACCAGCGCGTCCAGCCGGCCGGCTTTGAAATCCTCCATCACAGCGGCTTTTTCCTTTGGCTTGAGCTTACCGTGCATCAGGCCTACCCGGCGCTCCGGAGCAGGGCCTTGGCAATGTCCTCGTAGTAACTCTTCACGGCGTTCAGCCCGCCATCCGGTGTGTCCTCGATGGCGGGGCAGACGAGATACACCTGCTGCCCGCGCCCGATCTCCTGATCGAGAAAATGGTAGAGATCCCGCCGCTTTTTTCCGGTGATGCACCGGGTCTTGACGGGCTTGCGGCCCGGGGGCAGCTCATCGAGGATGGAAATGTCCAGATCACCGTAGATCAGCAGGCCCAATGTGCGTGGAATGGGCGTTGCGCTCATCACCAGCAGGTGGGGATTCGCGGCTTTTCGGCCAGCCCGCGCTGGCGTACCCCGAAGCGATGCTGCTCGTCCACCACAGCCAGACCCAGCCGGGCAAATTCAACGCCCTCGCTGAGGATGGCGTGGGTGCCTACGATGAGGTCGGCTTCGTCGGCCCGGATGGCGGCCAGGGTGGTGCGCCGTGCGGCGGCTTTCATGCCGCCGGTGAGCAGGGCCACCCGCATCCCGAAGGGGGCAAGCATCCGGTTCAGATTTTCGGCGTGCTGGGTGGCAAGGATCTCTGTCGGGGCCAGCAGCGCCGCCTGATATCCGGCTCGGATGCAGGCCCAGATGGCGGCGGCGGCCACCAGCGTTTTGCCGCTGCCCACGTCGCCCTGCAAAAGGCGGTTCATGGAGCAGTCTGGCCTCGCCAGTATGAGCAATACGTAACTGAACGGAAGTACAATTTGA
>VOFJ01000537.1_pt1 | contig 40577 bp, 65 predicted proteins | sample 5384081 | NCBI WGS metagenome assembly VOFJ01 (sample SAMN12384729, study PRJNA508395) | human gut metagenome | isolation source: healthy gut I | host: Homo sapiens
CTCAGTACTTCGTTCCACAGTTACGTATTGCTTGTATCCGCTTTGCTCAGCACACATAAGGTCGGTGTATGCTTTTCTTTAAAATAGTGGAACCATTCTAACTCTGCCTGATATTCCTCCCCGGAAAACAATAGCACCGCAATATCCGTTTTCTCTGCGGCTTTTTCCGTCTTCTCTACACGCATTTTTCCCCAGTTCGCCTACATCATCCACTCCCGCCGTGTCAATAAATACACACGGACCGATACCGTGCACCTCCATCGGCTTGTAGACGGGATCCGTTGTGGTTCCCGCTACATCCGATACAATTGCTACCTGCTGTCCGGTAAATGCATTAATCAGAGAAGATTTTCCGCTGTTTCTTTTTTTGCCATAAAAACCGATATGTATCCGGTTTGCACTTGGTGTTTCATTCAATGACATCGCTAAAGACCTCCTAGAATCTGAAATCGCGCTGTCCTTCCTCAATTTCTTTCAGATGACGTTTTGCAATTTCTCTTGTTTTTTTTCATTTGGTACTTTCTCTATCTCCTTAGCAATCAACGCTTCTCCGATTTTTTTCTGGTATCTTCAGAAGCATAATCAATCAAATATTCCTTCAATGTCATCAGTGCATTCGGATGACAGCAGTTTAAGATCTGCTGGTTCTTGCACAGACTCATGAAACGGTCCCCCGTTCTTCCCTCACGGTAACATGCGGTACAGAAACTTGGAATATAACCCATATCCATCAGCCAGTGTACTACCTCATCCAGCGTTCTGGTCGCTGACATCAAACTGCTCGGAACGCTCGTCTTCCGGCTCCTTCGGATCATAGCCACCGACACTTGTTCTTGAACCACCACTAATCTGGGAACACCAGAGGCGGATAACTTTTTTCACGTACCTGCTGGCTCTCTCTGGTAGAAATGATCATTCCGGTATATGGAACTGCCACACGGATACATGCACAGATCTTTGCAAAAATATCATCGCTGATACCATTGTCAAACGCGCTCTGGATCGATAATCATCTGCGTGTTTGATATACGCGGAACACTGATGGTGTGGGACCTACGCCATGCACTGCCTCCAGATGCTCTGCATGCATCAAAAGTCCGGCAAATTCATAGCGGTACATCTCAAGTCCGAACAGCACGCCAAGTCCAACATCATCGATGCCGCCCTCCATGGCACGGTCCATGGCTTCGGTATGATATGCATAGTCATGCTTTGGTCCTGTCGGATGAAGTGTTTCGTAACTTTTTTTTTATGATAAGTTTCCTGAAAAAGGATGTAAGTTCCGATTCCGGCCTCTTTTAATTTCCGGTAATTTTCTACGGTTGTTGCAGCAATATTTACATTAACACGACGAATTGCACCGTTTTTGTGTTTAATGCTGTAAATGGTCTTAATACACTCTAAGATGTATTCGAATTGGATTGTTGACCGGGTCTTCGCCTGCTTCAATGGCAAGACGTTTGTGTCCCATGTCCTGTAATGCTGTTACTTCCTGACGTACTTCATCCTGTGTCAGTTTCTTCCGGGCAATATGCTTATTTTTTCCATGGTACGGGCAATACACACATCCATTGATACAGTAATTGGACAGATATAATGGTGCAAACATTACAATACGATTTCCATAGAAATCTTTCTTAATCTGTTCTGCAAGGTCATATACTTCCTGGATTTTCTCTTCGTTCTCGCAGGCCAGCAATACTGATGCTTCTCTGTGAGTAAGCCCTTTCCGTAATTTTTGCCTTTGCAATGATTTCGTCAATAAGGGCAAGATTGTCCTTATTTGCCTCAGCATATGCCAGAGTCTCTTCAATCTCTTCGTGGCAGATAAATTCTTCTGCCTTTAATGATGCTTTTTTGTTATACATAATGTTTCCTTTCTTCCGGGTCAGAAACTCTTTCCCGTTGGTTATTATATGGTGATTTAAGAAATACCTCTTGTATTTCCTTTATTTATACAAATGGCGAATCTCCTCTTGAGACCACCAGTTTATATCCAATGGATTCCATACGGTTGCCAAGACATCCACGGCATTCCGCTGCCTCTTCCCGGTACAGATTTTATTATCGTAAAGGGCATACTTCTTCCCGCACCTTTACCGGTGACAGATTCGGCATTACCACATTTCCTCCTGCTAAAATGCCAAGCTCCCTGCCCCTTGAATGGATAGTTCCCAATGCTGTAGTTGCCGGAAGTAATACCTTCGGCAGCATCAGGCGGATAATTGCCAGTAAAAACAGCGTCATCTCAAGACTTCCCGGCTCCATCTCTCCAAACGGTGTATCCTTTTTGCGGAATAAACGGGCCGATTCTACCATATGCGGATTGAATGCTTTCATAAAAAGCAAGGTCTTCCACCAGATTATCTATGGTCTGATAAGGAGAACCTACCATAATGCCACACCCCACCTGATAACCGATTTCCTTTTTAAGGTATACAGGCACTGCTTGCGGTTTTTTAAGAGACATTTCTGCCGGATGGAGCTTCCCATAATGGGCTTCATTCGCAGTCTCATGACGTAATAAATAGCGGTCTGCTCCTGCCGTCGTAAAGTCTTTCATAGCTCTCCCGGCTCCGCTCTCCTAAGGACAGTGTAATGGCACAGTCCGGGTAAGCAGCTTTTATCTTATGAAGTAAATCTTCCAGTAAATCATCTGTGTAGTAGCCGTCTTTCTCCACCCTGCAGGACAAAGGTACGAAACACTAATGCATCACCACTTTCCCAACAGGACAGGATTTCTTCTTCACTCAGGCGGTAACGTTCTGCATTCTGATTGCTTCTTCGGATGCCGCAATAGATGCAGTCATTCTTACAGTAATTGGATATTTCAATCAGTCCTCTGGTATAGACTTCATTTCCAAATGTCTCTTTCTGTCTTTTTCTCGCCAGTTCAAAGCCGTACTCTGCAATTTCTTTATCGGTATGCAGTTCTAATAATTCTTTTTATATTCTGTCTCTGTAAGCTGTGTATCCTGATACAGCTTATCAAATAATTCTTTTTCTCTATTCTTCATGTCTGGTCACCACACTGGAATATGCTGTTTTTTACACTGATTCCCGGTAATTTTCCGATTTTACCGGTCAGTGCACTGATGGTATCCTGCGGTGCATCGATTGCTATACTTACGATATTTATGCCTCTCTCCCGGTATGGAATTCCCATTCTTCCGATAATATAAGCTGCATATTCATGTAAAAATTTCATTTAATGCTCCGACGGATTCGTCCTTTTCTATTACAATGCCGATTACAGCCACTCTGGTATCTGCTGCCATTTTCTTCGTTCCTCTTGTTTTTTTCTGAATCAATACAATTTCAACGCTTATTTTACGTTTCTAGTATAAGAGATTTATTTTGGGATTACAATTGTCAAGCCCTGGTTTTATGCGTATTTATTGTATTTTTTAGGCACATTCCCGCGGAGCATTTTTTACTTTACAGGAAAGCAGTTTCCTGTAACACAAAAAGGATTCTGCTCCTTCCTTTCATCCGAAACAGAATCCCTTTTTCTTTCACACTTTTTAATTTCCTTTACGTCCTTCTTTATAACCACTTCCAATATAATGCATATAATAGGATTTTAAATCATTTCCAAAGGCGTTTTGAAGATCATTGTATCTATTCTTATATTTTTTTTCACATTAAAGGAGTCTTTTTGCCTGTCTTCCTTCATTCATACCACACTCCACAAAATGTCTCAATGCGGCTGTATCATCACCACAAAACGCTGCCTTAAGGTCAGAATATTTGCCGATGTAATAATTGTAGTCATATACCAGACTGTAATCCACTCCATTGTATACGGTTACAGGATTCTTAAGCACGCCATTTCCTGTTGCTTTACGTCCTTCCCGATATCCACTGCCAATATAATGCATATAATATGCTTTCAGATTTCTTCCAAATGCACTTCTTAAGTCTGCATAATTAGCACGGTAAGCTGCTACATTAAAGGATGCTTTTCCCTGACGCCCCTCATTCATACCACATTCCACAAAGTGACGTAAGGTTGCATTTTCATCACCATTAAATGCCGCTTTAATATCCGGATATTTGTTGATGTAGTAATTGTAGTCATATACCAGCTTGTAATCCACTCCATTGTATACGGTTGTCGGATTCTGCAGTTCTGTACTTCCGGTTGCTACTCGTCTCTCTGCATATCCATTGATGCGATAATGATCATAATATGCTTTTAGATTATTTCCAAATGCACTTCTTAAATCCGCATACCGGGCACGATAAGATGCAACATTGAAGTTTGCAATTGCCTGACGGCCTTCTGCCTCACCATTATTTACAAAATGTGCAAAAAATTGCTTCTGTATTGCCGCCAAATGCTTTTTTGCTACATCAGGGTTATTCTTTATGTAATAATTTAAGTCAAAGACCCTTTCATAGCCTGCACCAAATACGGTAGTCGTTGCATATGCACACCGCATTTTATATCCGCCACCACTTACATATACATGGATATTATATACACCCACATTATTCTTATGATTTTGGCAATATTGGCATGCACGATAAAGGTATCTGCATCTACTCTGGATGCGTTATACCATACAATATCGCTCTGATCAGCCTTTGTCCAGACCGGAACACTAACAGAAGTCACATAACCTGGGACTCCATCCACAACAACATCAAAGGTTCCTGCTGATGCATTCCTGCTCTGAACGATTACGTCAGAAGTCAGCACTGGTTCTGTGATAGCAAAGGACTTTGTCACGCTGCCCTTATAGTCTCCAATTCCTGTAATGGTTACATAAGCTGTTCCTACAGAATAATTGTCACGATAAGAAAGCTTATAGTCTACATTTTCTTTCAACATTGTTGTCCCATCTTTGACAACAACCGGCGGAGTCAGCAGTCTTCCATTATAAGTCTGTGATGCAACTGCCAGAACCGTACAATTTTCAATGCTCTTTTCTTTAATTACAAAGGTAACAACTTTTTCTCCGGAGTATACACCAATACCGGAAATGATTACCCTGGCAGTTCCCCACATTTCTATTGTTACTGTAGCTTACCGTATAATCAACATCTTCTGTTAATACCTTGCTTCCCATCTTAACGACCGGAACCGGCTTATAAGTCTGTCCGGTATACTGCTCTGAAGCAGGAATTCCGGTAACTGTTGCCTTGGATAAGCTGTTGCTAATCTTAAATTTCTTAACAATCGTTCCGGTATAATACTGGGTCAGCGGACGCACAGTAATAGATGCATCGCCTGCCAGCTCATTATTTGCATACGTTGTTTCATAATCTTCATTCAGCGTTAAGGTATTGCCACCACATGCCACATGGATAGACGGACATATCGGGCTTCCGGTATAAAGCTGTTCCGGAACACTGTCAATAATTGCATCCTCAAGGCTTGCCACAATATTGAAGTAAACGCGCTTGGTCTCATCATAGTTGCCAAGTCCTTTAATTACTACCCATGACTCTCCTGCCCTTAAGTTGTTGCCATTGACAACCTGATAATCCTTCCCCTTCTACCAAAAAAGCTTTCCGTTGTCATAAATCGTCAGTGCCGGACGGATGTAATTGCCAGTATACTTCTGATCCGGAATTGCTTCTGCCACAGCATTTCCAATATCATGTTTGGTAATCTTATAGTATACCGTAATGCTATCTTTGTAGTTACCGCTTTCGGTTGCAGTTACCGTTGCACTTGCAGTTCCGATTGCAGTGTTGTTCTCATAAGTTACTTCATACTGGGAAGAATCAATGGTTAATCCGGTAGAAGTATCTTTTAAAGTAAAAGTACCGGTTTAATCTCGCTTCCGGTATAATCTACGTTATCGGTTCCGGTAATCTCAATATCTGCAGAAGTAAGTGACTTTCTTTTGCAATCTGATATGGATATACAGCTGTTCCCACATATCCGGTCTGGTCATTTTTCCGTACCAACGATTCCAACATATACTGTTCCAGCATGAATCAGGTCAATGGCACTTGCTTCCGTCGTACAATCTTTATCAATATAGTATTTTACGATGTAATCTTCGTTTTCTGTCAGATAGCTTCCTGTCTTATTGAACTTCACCTGAATGTTCTTCGGCTTGGTATCAAGACCGTTATATACAGTATCGGAAATTCCGGTTACCGTTAAAGTATCATTGGAAAGCAAGGTACCGATGGTAAACTTCTCAATTCGTGTTCCACTGTAGTTACCCTGTCCGGTTACTTTAATCCATGCGGTTCCCACCTGACTGTTATTGGTAGAATATTCATAAGTAAAGTCTGTTCCATTTACCAGTGCTACAATTCCATTTTTTCCGAATTATCTTTCAGGCTGATATTCGGTGTATAAGTAGTACCCTGAATATAAGGATAGTTCCGGTTTGCCGGGTCAAATCCTGTATCAGAAGCATCGGATAACGCCGCACTGATATTTTCAGAAGAAAGATCCCTTGCCAGAATAGAGAACGGAATTGTCTTGCTTCCGGTATAGTTGGTGGTATCCTTCGGAGTAATCTGAACAAACGGTCCGGAAGTTTCCATTTGCATCTTTTACAGCTTCATTGTTAAAGTAAGCTGCCGTATAATCCACATTGCGAACCAGCGGTTCTGCACTGGTGGATGTCATGTAAACATTTAATTCCGGTTCATACTTGGTTTTTTTAACGGTACATACTGTGGATCTTCTATTTTAGAGTATACTAAATCTTCAACATTTTTCTTTAAAATGTTAAATTCTACCGTTGCAGTTCCGGTACAGCTTGCCACACCGTGGATTGCTGCATATGGTGCATTTGCCCCGCCGGCGTTCGCTGCATTGATATTATTGCGATACTCATCCACTACATAATCTGTGTCTAACGTAAGGGTCTGTTCTTTGTTATTTTCATCATTAAATGTTAATTTAATTTCAGGTTCCTGTGCCTCACCATTGTAGGTTACGTCATCAATCGTCTTGCTTACCGTAGACAAATCACGTTTTGTAATAGTAAAAGTCTTAGTCAGTGTTCCCTTGTAATTGCCCTTACCGATTACGGTTAATGGTCTCGGTTGCGCCTGCCGGTGCACTGGATGGATTATCTGCATCCGTCTGGTAATACACACTATAGTTTGCCGGGTCAATTACTTCTGAACCGCCAATCTTCTTAATGACCAGAGAATCCGGCTTAATCAGCTTACCGGTATAAACATAGCTGTCCGCAATTCCGGTAATCTCATAATCTTCCATATGAATGGAATCAATGGTAAATGCTTTCGCCTTGGTGGTTCCCATCAGTTTACCGTTTGCTGTTGCCTGAATGACTACACATGGTCCGTTCTCGCCATTTGCTGCTGCAACTGCAGTATTCTTACGATAAGTTACCGTATAATCTTTTCCTTCTTCCAAGGTATCAAAGGTAGAACCGGTTAATGCATATTTCACAACCGGAACCGGTCTGATTTCCTGTCCGGTATAGGAGAATACATCTCCGCCCAAGTCAATGCTTAAATCATCACTGCCCAGGTCGTATTTAATCGCAAACTTCGCTGATTTTTTTCACCACTGAAATAAGTTCCGGTTCCCTCAATCGTTACAGTCGGGTCAGTCAGTGAAACAGATTTACCATTTACAATGCTCTTAATGTTGTAGTCTGTTCCAAGTGCCAAAGTCTTGCCATCACATACTACAGTCATATTTTCAATTGGCTGTGTGGTTGTATTGTATTCGCTTCCGGTATATTTCTGTGCCGGAATCGTAATCTCAGCATCTTCAATTTGACCGGTAATTGCAAAATTCGCAACATAGCTGCCTACCCAGTGATTCTTCTCAATTCCGGTAATGAGTACACTGGCCTGCCCTGGAACAGTATTATTTCTATAAGACACGCTGTAATGTGTTCCCTCTATCAGACGTTCCTGGGTATCGCTGCCTTTTACATACACGGTAACGGTAGGTTTCATTCCGCCGGATGCTGCCTGTGCCTTATCATACTCAATGGTATCATAGCTTAACTTCACTTCAATCTGGTCAGCAGAATTATTCATATCTCCATCATAGTAGAAGTAACTATTCTTGGTTCCCTTAAAGTTACCGGTTCCTTCAATAGTAATATCCTGCTGTCCTACTTTAAATTTATCTACCTGGGTCGGAGTATAGGTATAATCTACGCCAGGCTGCAGTGTATATGAATATTCTCCAATTCCGGACTCATTCGGAAAACTCTGTGTTACTGTGAAATCCGGAATACTCTTTTTAAAAATGTAACTCATTCCCTGTAAAGATACGCCTACACCATCAATGCTCTTCCGCTGAATAATAAACTGGTTCGAACCTGCAATCTTATCTGCAGTATAATTTGCGCTTTCCAATACACCACAGTAGTTTCCAATACCCTGGATTCTTACATAAGTCGTGCCGGCATTGGTTTTTTCTGCGGCTGTTGCTACATTCTGATAATCCTCATCCGAATATACTTCAAACTGATAATCTTTATTTGCAGATAATAATTTGGAAGAATCCCCATAGCTTACCTTCACAGAAGGAGTCAGCACCTTGCTTTGCATAAACCGGGCTGGTAATGTCTACACGCAGCTTGCTTAATTCGTTGATATCCTTCTGATTAATGGTATAGCTTACGGTTGTTGTTCCTGTGTAGTTGCTGTTTTCTGCCGCTTTTAAGGTCAGAGTTGCAATTCCCGCATTGATTGCATTTTCACTGCTTTCAATACTGTATTCCTTATCGGTCAGAATATAGCCATTGGTGGTAGGGTACTGTAATACAACACCATCTCCGTCTGCGGTAGTAGAAATTACAACCTTCTGCTCAATTCCATTATATGTATAAGTTCCATTTACTCTTGCATTCAGTTCAGATATATCTTTCTTTTGCAATGACTGCATATCCGGAAATATCTCCATAATACTGACCCCTTGCCGGATACTGCGAAGTAAATCGTTCCCGCATTGATAAATGCCTCATTTGTCTCAGAGCTTACAACATTCTTATGTGCTGCATCACTATAGAAGGAAATGCTATAGGACGACGGATCCGGAATTGCATCCATCATTTTTGTCTCAATTGCCTGAATCATTTCATCCTTATGGGAATTGCGGTTATAGGTTCCACCGGAAATATTAAATGCCGGCACAACGGTCGCAATATTTGCTCCAATAAAGAATGTGGTTGTTGCGGTTCCGGTATAATTCTTACCGTCTACTGCTTTGATTCTGACATATACTTTTCCGGAATTCTTATGTTCTGAAACCTGTTTACATAATTCATCGTCATAATATCCTTCAACTTCATAATCCACGCCTGCAACCAGTACACGATTTCCATCAGATACACTGATACCCGGCTCCACTGCTTCTCCGGTATAACCGCAGTTGCTTGCAGTTACGGTCAGCGTGCTCATGTTCTTTGGCGTGATCTTATAAGAAGTACGGATACTTCCGCCTAAATTAGCATAAGTTCCAAGACCGCTGATTAATACATAATAAGTACCTGCGTCCACCGGCTCTGCAATGACCTTCTTGTATGCAGAATCCGTAAAATAAGTAACCTTAAAGTCTTCGCCCTGTACCAGGCCTTTGGCACCGTTATTATCAGTAATACGGATTGCCGGTACCTGCATGCTGCCATTGTATTCAAAGGTAACCTGTGTCGGATCATAGTTTTCAGAACCTGCAACGATATTACACTCGCATTCATTTAACTTTCTTGGCACAATACTGAAAGTTCCACGGTTCACGCCACCCTCTGCCAGTGCATAATCTCCAGTCAGTCTGATATAAGCCTTTTGCATTGTTGGTTCCAATTTCGATGTTATCTTCACAGGAAACCACTTCTACATACTGGCTGTCCAAGGTGACATTTTTACTACCTTCTTTATAATAAACGGTAATATTTGCAGGATCCGGCACAACAGCACTACCGGTATAAGTCTGGTCTGTAATTACAATATCTGCCGGGCTGATGTTCTTTGGCTTAATCATATAAGTATATACTCTTTCGCCTCCGGCATAGTTACTGCCATCCAGACCGGTTATCTTAAAGATAATAGGTTGCTGCATGAATCAGTTCCTGTATGCCCGTAGTGTCTTCCTTATCGTCTGCCGGTTCAGTACATTCCGGATCACGATAAACAGCATAGTCAAAATCCGTTCCTTTTTTCAAAGCATTCCCCTCATCATCGGTTGCCGTCAGGGATAATACTTTGCTCTTGCCGTCAAAGAAGCTGGAATAACTGGTATCTTTATTAATGACACCTGCTTCTGTTCCGTTGATTGCCAGCTTAAAGGTACATTTATCTAAAGATTTTGCTACAATATCAAAATAAATCGGCTCTGCCTTGGTTCCAAGGTCTCCTTCGTAGTAATCCAGTCCGGTTACCTTCACATAATATCTTCCAATAGAAGTCGGTTCAGATACAGTCTTGGTATACTCCGCATCTTTATAATAAGTAATCTTATATCTGGAATCACTGATGACATCACCGGATGTATTGGAGACGGTAATGTTTGGCACATTTTTCTTGCCATTGTATTCCAGTTTCATTTTTATCCAATACTGCTTTGCCAAGCTTGTCATAGATCTCAAAGTTGATAAATGCGTTTCCGGTTAAATTTCCGGTTCCGGTAATAATCAGGTTATTGGTTCCGGTCTGTCCTGCAGTAGTTTCATTTCGGTATGCCACGTTGTAGTTGCCGGCAGGAATCTCCACGCCATTCAACTTCACTACTACCTCATTGGTCATATCCGGTTTACTGTTCTTTACATAATAATATTTTATCACTCTTTAAGGAAACACTGATGCCTGCTGCACTTAAATCTGCCTTGCCAATCAGGAAATTAAAGGTCTTGCTGCCCCGGTACAGAGAAGAAGAATTCGCTGTTACTGTCATCTTCGCTGTTCCGGCATTGGTATTATCTGCCCAGCTTGTGGTATAGTCAGACGCCTGGATTCCTGCGGAATTCTGACTGTCTACCAGTGTAAATTCCGGTCTCTGTGCAGTTCCGGTATAAGTAGAATCGCTCAGTCCATTGGAAACAGGTTACAGAATCCGCTCCAATATTATAGTAAATATTGTAACGGTTCTCTGCAATTGTTCCGGAAAATGTATAGTTACTGCTGCTCTTTAATACAATTTTAAAAAGAATGTGTTCCTACTGTGGTATTGCTTCCGGATGTATATTCTACGTTATAATCATCTGCTGAAAGGTTTACCATGGTAGAAGTACCGCTTATGATACCATACACCCCTGTAATCGTCGGTAATACATCACTTCCTGTATAATATACATATCCGTCTTCACCGGTTCCTTCCACCCCTTTATAATTAACACCGATATAGCTTAACTTCTGCTGTGCAATCGTAAAGCTCTTGGTGGTCTGCCATCTGTGGCTGTCTCCGATACCAACGATATCAATATATGCTGTACCTGCGCTGGTATTATTACGGTAATAAACGGAGTAATCCTCTTTTTTCTTTCAAAGTTTCTCCATCAATCTGGACCGTAACTGCCGGCTTAACCTCCTGTCCGGTATAAGTATAGGTATCATTTCCGGTTGCAGTTGCACCATTTGCATCCGCTCCTAATGTAATGCTTCCATTGCTCGGAAATGCATCCGCCGCCTCTGCCGGTATTGCCGGAAGAACGCCTGCAATCATACAAACACTTAAAACTAATACTAGTATTCTTTTTTCCAACATCCTTGTACTTACGCATAGAACCTCTCCTTGTTGCTTGTTGTTTCCTCATCTTTTTATCTTTACTATATTCCTTTTGCTTTTCAGATTCAAGAGTAACCCTTTTTTCTAAAAAGCGCAGAAAAAAGACACTTCTAAACCTTTTTATCGACCGGAAGTTACTTTTTTTCTTTATATTTTCCAGCGGATTTTTTCATTTTTAGAAAATCTTTTTCAGAAAATTAACACTTGACATTTTATACTACCACTGTTACCATTACAAACTGAAAACAAAACATCACTTTGCTAGGGGCGCCTTGGGCTGAGAAACGCATCTGCGTTGACCCTTATTACTTGAACCGGATAATACCGGCGTAAGGAAGCACATAGTTCAACCTCCTGGCAGAGTATCATCTTTAAGGAGGATTTTTTTATGTCAGTTTTTGCAACATACGACGGCTCTTCTTACCAGCTTACCACCGCTGGTTTTACAGCCCTCGTTATCATCATGATTGCCATTCTTCTGATTGGCTGTGCTATCTTCGGTGGAAAGAAGAAATTCAGTGCAAAGCAGCTTGCATTTTTCAGCTATGGCAATTGCCCTTGCCATGGTAACTTCCATGATTAAACTTTTCGATATGCCAATGGGCGGTTCCGTTACTTTACTGAGCATGTTATTCATCGTTCTGATTGGTTACTGGTACGGTCTGGGTGCCGGCTTAACCGCAGCTTTTTGCTTACGGAATACTGCAGTTAGTCGTTGACCCTTACATCATCAGTGTTCCACAGATGTTAGTGGACTACCTCTTCGCCTTTGGTGCATTAGGCCTTTCCGGACTTTTCAGCAAATCAAACATGGACTTATCAAAGGTTATATCGCTGGTGTATTAGGTCGATACTTCTTCGCATTCCTTTCTGGCTGGATTTTCTTCGGCATGTATGCTCCGGAAGAATTCCCGAATGCAGTGGTATACTCCCTTGCTTACAACGGTGCATACCTTGGTGCAGAAGCACTTATTACATTAATCATTATCTGTCTGCCACCAGTCCAGAAGGCATTGAATGCCGTTAAGAATATGGCAAATTCATAATTTAAGTTCTAAAATCTACAGAAAAAGCGTCTCTTCTAAATCAGAAGGGACGCTCCTTTTTTCTATCAACTACATCTGAATCCATCCGAAAGCATTTGCTATGGAACTGATTAAAATAATCGCTGCAAAGATCGGACAGAGGTATTTTATCATCACTGTAAATATCTTTTTCCTGCGGAACGGACTGCCGCCCCGGGTTACTTCTTCTTCAATCCGCTGCACTCCCATCACTCTTGATACCAGAAGGCAGGTTGCAATAGCCGCAATCGGCATCATCACGGAGTTCGTCAGGAAATCAAAGAAATCAAGAATCTGCATTCCGATAATTTTTACATTCGCCAATGGTCCATATCCCAGTGTAGAAAGACTTCCCAAAAGAAGCATTACAATACCGACAATTACCGTTGCTTTCCGTCTTTCCCAGCCCAGTTCATCTTCGAAAGTCGATACTGCACTTTCCTTTAATGCAATAGAACTTGTGATCGCTGCAAATAACACGAGTACGAAGAATAAAATTCCAGCTGCTGTTCCAAATCCCATGCTGTCAAATACTTTCGGAATCGTAATAAACATCAGTGCAGGCCCTGCCTGCAGGGTATCCGGATCTCCGCCGGAAAAGGCAAATACTGCCGGAATGATCATCAGCCCTGCCATCATGGCAATCGCTGTGTCGAAGATTTCCACATTCTTCGTGGACTCTTCAATAGAAACTTCCTTCTTCATATAAGAACCAAAAGTAATGAGAATTCCCATGGCAATCGACAGGGAATAAAACATCTGTCCCATCGCCGTTACTACCGTCATCCAGGAAAAATTTTCAAAATTCGGAATCAGAAAATATTTAACTCCTTTTAATGCTCCCGGTCTGCTTACGGAATAAACCGTTATTAATATAGAAAGAACAACCAGCACCGGCATCATAAATCTGGATACCCGCTCAATACCATTCCGGACTCCGGCAAAGATAATCCCCAGCGTAAATACTGCAAAAAAGCAAAGCAGATTTCTGTGGAAAGCCCGCTGGAAATGAAATCGGAAAAATATCCATCCGATGCAAGCTTACTGCCATTTCCCCTTATATATTCCACCAGATATTTGATAACCCAGCCGCCAATTACAGAATAATATGGCACGATTAAAACCGGAATAATCGCATTTATCCAGCCACCGAAAGAGAGCCAGCGGGATTTTCCAAAGGTATGATATGCTCCCACCGGGCTCTTCTTCGTCATTCTTCCGATAGAAGTCTCCGCCATAATCATCGTATATCCAAAAAGTCAGTGCAAGTATAATATAGATCAGCAGAAAGATTCCTCCCCCATACTTTGCCGCAAGATATGGGAATCTCCATATGTTTCCCAGTCCCACAGAAGCGCCTGCTGCTGATAATACAAACCCTATCTTCCCCGAAAATGTACTTCTTTTCTCATTCTGTGTCTTCATTTTGTTTTTTCTTCTCCTAAACTCATAATTTCCATAACGCAAAGTTATAAAAATCATAACACAGTCTCATAGTTCCTGCAATATTCTTTCTTTTTTCGCAATACATTCACTTATTTTCTCTTCATTTTCACAGCGTATTCCCTTATATTCCCTTAGTTTTCTCGCAATTTGCAACCAATTCACAAATTTTTCACAAATTTATTAGCACTCACCTCTTGTTATTGTGACGTTGGTTTTGTCTAGTTTCATTTAGTCCCGTAACGCCCTATTTACAAAGGACTTCACGGATTTTGAAAATTTGTAGCTGTTCATCAAAAATCGTCATTTTTTCAGAAATTTGGTGTCAAAATTGGCGTCAGATAGCACACCAGAGAGAAAAATTAAATATTTTATAGACTACGGAACGTACACTTTTGGCGTTCCTTTTCTATTTCCAGTCGTTCAGAAATGAACGGCTTTTTTTCATACCCAAAATCGAAAGGAGAAAGAGAAAATATGAATAAGCTAGTAAAGCGATTACTGACAGGAACGCTTGCTTTTTGCAACCATTCTCACGGCATTACCAGTGACGGCGGTTCATGCTTCCGGCAATCAATACTGGACAGAATCAGCAGAACGTGTCGGCTACATTGAACACGTTATGAATGATGGTTCTATCAAATCAACATTCAATGAGGGACACATGAAAGTTGAGGGCGAAACTGCCTACTGTGTGGACATCAACACCAATTTCAAAAATGGATATAAAACACGTTCTGACGCAAGCACCCGTATGAGTAGCGATCAAATTGCGGACGTTGCTCTTTCCTTAGAGTACGTCAAGCAATATACCGCTTCTCATACGAACTTGAATTACAAACAGGGATACTTGCTGGAACAGTGTGTTGTCTGGCAGAGATTGAGTGAACAGCTCGGCTGGCAGTGTGACAACGTCAGAGCTTCCTATAATGAAATCTCACAGGCAGTACAGAATGAAGTGTACGCTGGTGCGAAAGCATTTGTGAAAGCAAATAAGGGACGCTATGAATGTGGCGGTTACATCTACACTGGCGAAGGACAGGACATCGGACAGTTCTGGGCGAAGTTAAATGTGGGAAATGCAAAAGTCAAAAAGACTTCTTCCAATCCAACGGTCACAGATGGTAACGCCAGCTATTCCTTTGAGGGTGCGACATTTGGTGTCTATTCTGATAAGGGCTGTAACAGCCAGCTTGCCACACTTACTGCCGATGGAAACGGCGATACCAAAGAAGTTGAGGTAAAAGCCGGAACAGTTTACATCAAAGAGCTTTCTGCTCCAAAAGGGTTACAAGCTGGATTCTACTGTCCATGCCTTAAATGTGGAAGTTGGAAAAACAGTGACTTTGACTGTTGCTGACACTCCAAAAGTCACAGAAACTTTGATTGATTTATTTAAAATCGACATGGAAACAGGAAAATCCACTCCACAGGGAACTGCTTCTTTAGAGGGTGCAGAGTTCACATGGAGCTATTATGACGGATACTACAATGCAGACAATCTTCCTGCCAAGGCTACCCGTACATGGACAACCAAAACCGTTGCCGAAAAAGACAGTGACGGAACTATCCATTATGTATCCAGACTTGCCGACAGCTACAAAGTATCCGGCGACAGCTTCTATACACAGGACGGTAAGAATGTACTGCCACTTGGTACACTCACTGTCACAGAAACAAAAGCACCAAACGGCTACTTATTAGATGGTGCATATATGCAGGCTGACGGAAGTTCTGAACAGATTAAGGGGACGTACCTTACACAGATTTCCGAAGATGGCGAACTTGCCATACTTTCTGGAAGTAAACCAGTATTCCGTATCTGACAAGGTTATCCGTGGCGGTGTAAAAATCCAGAAACGTGACCTTGAAACAAAGGATACCAAAGCACAGGGAAGTGCAACCTTACAGTACACAGAGTTCAATATCATTTCCTTGAATGACAGTCCTGTACTGGTTGAGGGAAAATTATATAACAAGAATGAAACTGTCAAGAAGATTCAGACAGGAATTGACGGAATCGCTTCTACTTCTGCTGACTTGCTCCCTTACGGAAATTACAGATTAGAAGAAAGTAAAGCACCAGAGGGCTACTTGGCAGACGGTGCAAAAGCAATCGACTTTTCTATCACGGAAGATGGAAAAATCGTGGACTTGACTGACAAATCTCACTCTGTCTACAACCAGATTAAGCGTGGCGATATTGAGGGTGTAAAAATCGGTGCAGGTACACACAAACGCCTTGCAGGTGTTCCATTCAGAATCACAAGCAAGACAACAGGAGAATCCCATATTGTAGTTACTGACAAAAACGGTCAGTTCTCCACTGCTTCAAGCTGGGCTTCCCACAAGGTCAATACCAATGCCGGAAAATCCAGTGAGGACGGTGTATGGTTTGGTACATCTGAACCAGACGACAGCAAAGGTGCATTACTTTATGATACCTATATGATTGAGGAATTAAAGTGTGATTCCAACGCCGGATTTAAGCTGATTCCAGCTTTTGAGGTGGTCGTATCCAGAAATAAAGTGACTGTAGATTTAGGGACACTGACCGATGAATACGAAAAAAAGAAATCACAATCCATACCACAGCGACCGACAAGAAAACAGGCGAAAAAAATGATTGTTGCCGGAAAGGACATCAAGATCGTGGACAAAGTCACACTTGATGGCTTGGAAGCTGGAACAAAATATAAACTTTCCGGCTGGCAGATGTTAAAGGAAGAAAACGCCGAACTTCTGATTGACGGGAAACGTGTAGACAATGATTACACATTCACTGCTGACAGCGAAAAAAATGACGGGTTAAGATTACTTACAGTTTTGACGGTTCAGCTCTTGGCGGTCAGAACCTTGTTACATTTGAGGAATTGTACGATATAAGCAATCCGAAAGAGCCTGTCAAGGTTGCCGAACATAAAGACATCAACGATGATGGACAGACGGTTCTTATCACAGAACGTATCATCAAAATCCATACGACCGCTACGGACAAGAACGGCAAGAAAGAAATCGAAGCCGGAAAAGATGTAACGATTGTGGATAAAGTCACATTAGATGGTCTGGAAGTTGGAACAAAATACAAACTTTCTGGCTGGCAGATGTTAAAAAGAGGAAAATGCAGAGCTTCTGATTGATGGAAAGAAAGTATCCAATGATTATGAGTTTACCGCCGACAATGAAAAAAATGACGGTTGAGATTGCATTTACCTTTGATGGTTCTTCTCTTGGTGGAAAGAGCCTTGTCACATTTGAGGAATTATACGATATGACCAATCCAGACGAACCAAAGAAAGTGACGGAACATAAGGACATTACAGACGATGGACAGACTGTGACAATCAAGGAAGTGCCGGAAATCCCAGACACACCAAAGGATACTGACACGCCGGATACACCATCTACGGTTACTAAGACAAGTGACAGCCCAAAAACAGGCGACAATACCAATATCTATGCTTATCTTGCCATGCTCGGTCTTTCCTGCGTAGGGCTTGGCGGTATGTCTTTACTTCAAACGCCGTAGAAAGAAATCATAAGGCGGTAATGTAGCGGTTGGTGGAACGTTCAAGGTCGCCACCTCTTTTTGCAACTTCACGCTCCCGTGAAGCTCTGATTTACGGGAGTGTGAAGTCCACTAGGGGCGTGGGGGAGTGTAGCTTCCCACAAAGTACAGCAGGAAAGAACTTACAAATAGAAAGAAAAGAGGTCAATTATTTATGGAATTAAGATTTGTCGTACCAAATATGGAAAAGACATTCGGAAACTTGAGTTTGCCGGAGAAAATACTACGGAACAGCAGAGAGAATCAACGGACGTATGGCTGTCATTACCAGAAGCTACAACCTGTATTCTGATGTGCAGAGAGCTGATGATGTAGTTGTGACGCTTCCTGCCAAAGCTGGCGAAAAACATTTCTCGCCGGAGCAGAAAGTAAAACTTATCAACCCACGAATTACTACCGATGGCTATAAAATTGGGGAACGTGGATTTGTTAATTACATCTTACTTGCAGACGATATGTTACCAGTGGAAAGTAAATAAGGGGGTATTCAGATTATGAGATTAGCAAATGGAATTGTCATTGATAAAGAAAAGACTTTCGGAGTGTTGAAGTTCTCCGCATTACGCCGTGAGGTTCATGTACAGAATGAAGATGGAACAGTCAGTGAAGAAATCAAGGAACGCACTTACGATTTGAAGTGCAACACACAGGGACGCATGATACAGGTATCCGTTCCGGCGACTGTTCCATTAAAGGACTATGACTACAATGCCGAAGTGGAACTTATCAATCCTGTTGCGGATACGGTAGTAGCCAATGCAAATTACCGTGGTGCAGATGTGGACTGGTATGTAAAGGCAGATGACATTGTTCCGAAGAACAAAGGCACTCATGCCGGAAATCCACAGAACAATGCTTCACAGCAACCGCCGAAGAAATAAGAGGTGTTAGCGTATGACGTGGAAAAAGAAAAAGGTAATAGGATTCGTGCCAGTGATAAATCACTGGTCTATCATTTCTGTATCGGCTGGCTGTTGCTCTTGTTCGTTGCGGTATTCCTGCTACTGAATCTGCGACAGCTTCTTATTACAGACTGGAAAGATTTTAACCTGCTTCATGCCGGAATCACATGGACTGCCTACAATTCCATTACAGTTCTGATAGCGACTGGTGTTTGTGCATTGGTCGCTTTTCTCTACTACCGTTATGGATATGACCGTATCAAGCGGTTGCTCCATCGACAAAAGCTGGCTCGTATGGTGCTGGAAAATAAATGGTATGAAGCGGAAAACACTAAAAAGACAGCGTTTTTTTTCACTGACCTGCAAAGCAGATCAAGAGAAAAAATCGTGTGTTTTCCCAAAATCTACTACCAGATGGACAATGGCTTGCTCCATATCCTGTGTGAAATCACAATTAGGAAAATATCAAGAACAGCTCCTGTCCTTAGAGGATAAACTGGAATCGGGGCTGTACTGTGAGCTGACCGACAAGACACTGCATGACGGCTATATCGAATACACCCTGCTCTATGATATGATAGCGAACCGTATTTCGATTGATGAAGTAATTGCCGAAAACGGCGGTCTGCGGTTAATGAAAAATCTGGTGTGGGAATATGATTCACTTCCCCATGCCCTTATCTGCGGTGGTACTGGCGGTGGAAAGACCTATTTTCTGTTGACTATCATTGAAGCCCTGCTTAGAACCAATGCGGATTTATACATTCTTGACCCGAAGAACGCTGACCTTGCAGACTTAGAAACCGTCATGGGAAATGTCTACCACACGAAAGACGATATGATTGAGTGCGTCAATGCCTTTTATGAGGGCATGGTCACACGCTCGGAAGAAATGAAACTGCACCCGAACTACCGCACAGGGGAAAACTATGCCTATCTGGGGCTTGCTCCACAGTTCCTTATTTTTGATGAATATGTGGCGTTCTTGGAAATGCTCACGACAAAAGAAAGCACCGCCCTGTTAAGCCAGCTAAAGAAAATCGTCATGCTCGGCAGACAGGCTGGATACTTTCTGATTGTGGCTTGCCAGCGTCCAGACGCAAAGTATTTCGGGGACGGTATCAGAGATAATTTCAACTTCCGTGTGGGACTTGGTCGCATGAGTGAACTCGGTTACGGTATGCTCTTTGGAAGTGATGTAAAAAAACAGTTCTTCCAGAAGCGAATCAAAGGGCGTGGATATTGTGATGTGGGAACAAGCGTCATATCGGAATTTTACACTCCCCTTGTACCCAAAGGATATGATTTCTTGGGTACGATTGGGGAACTTACAATACATAAGGCAGGACGGACAAGTGGCTTGCGAAGCGAAAGCCACATGTACGGACTAGCCTTGCTGGTGGTGCGGTAGCCACGCCAGCATATATCAAGCCCCTCGGTATCTAACAGAGGGGCACACATCACAAGGAAACATACACAAAAGTTACCAATTCTTGGCTAAAATTAAGCGTTTGGTAGCTTTTTTTTTACTGCTGTGACATCTGATAAAAAATGTCACAGTTTTTTTTTCGTAAAGGGGGTATCGAACTGAATGATACAGAGTGGATACAGGATTTTTGCAGACAGGCGTTTGCAGTACGGTGTATCCCAGACGAAACTTGCGGTCATGGCTGGAATCAGCCGTGAACATTTAAGCCGTATCGAATCCGGCAAGGTGGCGGTCACAGAAGAAATGAAAGTGAAACTTTTGGAAGCTCTGGAAAAATTCAATCCAGAAGCACCGCTTACCATGCTGTTTGATTATGTGAGGATACGGTTTCCGACACTGGATATTGGACACATCATCAAAGATATTTTTACAGCTCAATATTCAGTACATGATACATGAGGACTTCGGGCATTACAGTTATACAGAACACTACTACATCGGAGATATTTTCGTATATACTTCTCCCGATGAAAAAAAGGTGTCCTGCTGGAACTGAAAGGAAAAGGCTGTCGCCAGTTTGAAAGTTATCTGCTGGCACAGGAACGGAGCTGGTATGATTTCCTTATGGACGCTCTGGTGGACGGTGGTGTGATGAAACGCCTTGACCTTGCCATCAATGACCATACATGGGAATGTTAGATATTCCAGAACTGACCGAAAAATGCCAGAATGAGGAATGTGTATCGGTATTCCGTTCCTTTAAGTCCTATGCTTCCGGCGAACTGGTCAAGCATGAGGAACAGGACAAGGCTGGTATGGGCTATACACTTTATATCGGCTCATTGAAAAGTGAGGTGTACTTCTGTGTTTATGAAAAAAGCTATGAGCAGTACATCAAACTTGGGATTCCTCCCATTGAGGAAGCACCGATAAAAAACAGATTTGAAATACGGTTAAAAAATGAACGTGCTTATTATGCTGTCCGTGACCTGCTGACTTACTATGACGCTGAACGGACGGCATTTTCTATTATCAACCGTTATGTACGCTTTGTGGATAAGGAAGCAGACAAGAAACGGAGCGACTGGAAATTATCTGTCCGCTGGGCGTGGTTCATCGGGGAAAACAGAGAGCCGTTAAACTCACGACCAAACCCGAACCCTACACACTGGACAGAACCCTACGCTGGATTCAACGGCAGGTTGACCCGACACTCAAAATGCTGGAAACAATCACAGCGAAAACAGGGATTGATTATCTGAAAGAAATCCGTAAATCCACGAAACTGACGGAAAAGCACTACAAGATAATCGAACAACAGACCACATCAACCGAAGATGTAATTTTAGAAAAGGAGAATTGAAAAATGCAACGATTATTATTTGACTTCCTGTTCTTCTCTTTAGGGTGGAACAGTTGGCGTGGTTGCCATGTGTATTTTACAGGCTGGCAGACAGTCTGACCGAAAAAAATGATGGAACTGAAAGGAGAAAAGAAAGCATGAATTTTGGACAGAACCTTTATAACTGGTTTTTAAGCAACGCACAGAGCCTTGTGCTGATGGCGATTGTTGTTATCGGTATCTACTTGGGATTCAAGCGTGAGTTTTCCAAACTTATCGGATTCTTGGTAGTTGCCTTAGTAGCCGTTGGTCTTGTATTCAATGCGTCCGGCGTAAAAGACGTATTGTTACAGTTATTCAATAAGATTATTGGAGCGTAAAGCCTATGGAAGAATGTAGCGTATTGATTGAAACGACAAAATCAGCAGAGGATAAAACCTTTCGCTGGTTTGATTTACCCATTGATTATGAGCTGTTCCGTGACCTGCTCGGTGTGGAAGCTGACAGTGGCGATTATCAAATCACAGATATGAAGCTCCCCTTTGCTGGCGACATTGTAAGGACAACATCATCTGTCAGACGCTTAAATAAGCTGTACTTTGCTTACACGGATTTATCGCCAGAGGTTCAACAGGCTTATAAAGAGTTGATTCCCTACTGTGGCGGTGTTGAAGATTTATTGCAGAAGTCGGAAGAATTTCTGTTTTATCCAGAGTGTCACAACATCATGGACGTTGCCCGCTACCGCTTGGAGCATAACATTGAATTTTCTGCTCTCTCCGAAAAGGGAAAGAAATATTTTAATCTGGAAGCCTACGCCCATGAACTGGAAGAAAAAGGACGTTATGCTGTCTGCAACAACGGTATGTTCAAGCTGTAATGTGCGGTGATTCTTATGGCAGATTTTATGAATACAACCGAAAGGAAGTGACCGCTTATGATTGATGATATGCAAGTCTATATAGCCAATCTTGGCAAGTACAACGAGGGAGAACTGGTCGGGGACTGGTTCTCTTTTCCGTTGGACGAAGAAGTGATTGCAGAACGTATCGGCTTAAATGCTGAGTACGAAGAATACGCAATCCATGATACGGACAACTTCCCGATGGAGATTAGCGAATGTATCTCCATTTCGAAGAACTGAACCGTATCTATGAGCAGTTGGAAGAATTACCAGATTACCTGCTGGACGACTTGGACAGTTTCGTATCCTGCTATGGAAGTCTGGAAGAACTGGTGGAGCATAAAGACGACATCATTCTGTATTCCGGCTGTGAAACGATGACCGATTTAGCCTACTATCTGATTGATGAAGAACAGGTACTCGGAGAAATCCCGTCCTCTTTACAGAATTATATTGACTACGAAGCCTACGGGCGTGACCTCGATATAGAGGGGACATTTATTGCAACAAACGCTGGTATCTGTGAGGTACTGCGTTAAGGGCTGGCAGATCAGCACCGCCACTGGTGCTACTGTCAGCTTTTCTCTTGGGGACAGTCTGGAAAATTCGGCTGTCCCTGTTGTTAGGAAAATGAAGAAAGGAGCATTTACAAGTGAAGAAAAAATCCGAAGTTATACAAGTATCTGGAACGTGGAAAAGGTACTGTATGCCATCAATGATGTAAACCTGCCATTCCCTGTGACCTTTACCCAGATTACATGGTTCGTGCTGACGGAATTTATCATCATTCTGTTTACAGACCTACCGCCACTTTCCATGATTGAGGGTGCATTTTTAAAATATTTCGGGATTCCTGTTGCCCTTACATGGTTTATGTCACAGAAAACCTTTGACGGGAAAAAGCCATACAGTTACATCAAGACGATGGTGCTGTATGCCCTGCGTCCCAAAGTGACTTATGCCGGAAAAGCCGTGAACCTGCATAAGCAGAAATTTGAGGAAACTATCACGGCAGTAAGGAGTGTGACCTATGTTCCCGATTAAATATATCGACAATAACCTTGTCTGGAATAAGGACAATGAGGTGTTCGCCTACTATGAGCTGATACCTTACAATTATTCGTTCTTATCCCCAGAAGCAGAAATACCTTGTGCATGACAAAGCTTCCGTCAGCTTATCGCACAGTCCCGTGAGGGAAAGATTCATGCGTTGCAGATTGCAACTGAAAGTTCAATCCGAAGCATACAGGAACAGTCAAAGAAGCTGGTCACTGGAAAGCTCCGTGAGGTAGCAATCCAAAAAGATAGACGACCAGACCGAAGCCCTTGTATCCATGATAGGCGACAATCAAGTTGATTACCGTTTCTTTCTGGGATTCAAGCTCATGGTCACAGAGGACGAAGTCAATCTGAAGAACATCAAAAAAAATCGGTATTTCTGACATTCCGTGAGTTTTTGAATGAGGTAAGACACACGCTGATGAATGACTTCGTTTCCATGAGTAATGATGAAATCAACCGTTATGTGAAGATGGAAAACTGCTGGAAAACAAAATCTCCCGTAGGTTCAAAATCCGCCGACTGGAAGCCAAAGACTTTGCGTATCTGATGGAACACCTCTACGGCAGGGACGGGATAGCTTATGAAGATTATGTGTATCCTCTGCCAAAAAAGAAAATTCAAAAAAGAGAAACACTGATTAAGTATTATGACCTTATCCGTCCTACCCGTTGTGTGGTGGAAGAAAGCCAGCGATATTTGCGTCTGGAACATGAGGACAGCGAAAGCTATGTATCCTACTTTACGGTCAATGCCATTGTCGGGGAGCTGGACTTCCCATCATCGGAAATCTTTTATTTCCAGCAACAGCAGTTCACATTCCCTGTGGATACGTCTATGAATGTTGAGATTGTCGGGAATAAGAAAGCCTTAACCACTGTCCGTAACAAGAAAAAAGGAATTAAAGGACTTGGATAATCACGCCTATCAAGCCGGAAACGAAACAAGTTCAAATGTGGTGGAAGCCTTGGACAGTGTCGATGAACTGGAAACAGATTTAGACCAGAGCAAGGAAAGTATGTATAAGTTGTTACGTCATACGGGTATCTGCACCCGATCTTGACGAACTGAAACGCCGTTGTGATGAAGTGCAAGGACTTTTACGAATGATTTGAATGTGAAGCTGGTTCGCCCTTTGCCGGAGATATGATGGGACTGCATGGAGAGTTTCTTCCAGCCAGCAAGCGTTATATCAATGATTATATCCAGTATGTGAAATCCGACTTTTTAGCCGGACTTGGTTTCGGTGCTACTCAGATGTTGGGAGAAAAATACAGGAATCTATATCGGATATTCCGTAGATACAGGAAGAAATGTCTACCTGCAACCGTCCCTTGCCAGTCAAGGGGTAAAAGGTACGGTCACAAATGCGTTGGCTTCTGCTTTTGTGGGTTCGCTTGGCGGTGGAAAGTCATTCTGTAATAACCTGCTAGTATATTATTCCGTCCTATTCGGTGGACAGGCAGTTATCCTAGACCCGAAAAGTGAGCGTGGAAACTGGAAAGCAACACTGCCGGAGATTGCAGAGGAAATCAACATTGTAAACATTACCAGTGATTCCAGCAATCAAGGGCTGTTAGACCCGTATGTGATTATGAAAGAGGTCCAAGGACGCTGAAAGTCTTGCCATTGACATTCTGACATTTCTTACAGGTATCAGCAGTCGTGATGGCGAAAAGTTCCCTGTCCTTAGAAAAGCTGTCCGTACCGTATCCCAGAACCAGAACCACGGGCTGTTGCAGGTCATTGAAGAACTGCGGAAAGAGGATACCGCCGTATCCCGTAACATTGCAGACCATATCGAAAGTTTTACCGACTATGATTTTGCACAGCTCCTGTTCTCGGACGGTTCGGTGGAAAATGCAATCAGTCTGGATAACCAGCTCAACATCATACAGGTTGCAGATTTGGTTCTGCCGGATAAGGATACTACCTTTTGAGGAATACACGACCATTGAACTGTTGTCGGTATCCATCTTAATTGTTATCAGTACCTTTGCCCTTGACTTTATTCACAGTGACCGAAGCATTTTTTTAAAATCGTGGATTTGGACGAAGCATGGGCGTTCTTAAATGTGGCACAGGGCGAAACACTCTCAAATAAAACTGGTGCGTGCTGGTAGAGCCATGAACGCCGGAGTCTATTTCGTGACACAATCCTCTGGGGACGTATCGAAAGAAAGTCTGAAAAATAACATCGGCTTAAAGTTTGCGTTCCGCTCCACAGATACCAATGAAATCAAGCAGACCTTAGAGTTTTCCGGGCTGGACAGTGAGGACGAAAATAACCAGAAACGGTTGAGGGATTTGGAGAACGGACAATGTTTAATGCAGGATTTATACGGGCGTGTCGGTGTGGTACAGATACACCCTGTCTTTGTAGAACTGCTCCATGCCTTTGATACCAGACCGCCGATAAAAAGTGAGGTGGATTTGGAATGATGAAATCTATCACAAGAGAAAAGGTATTCCATGTACTGAAACTGGTACTGCTTGCCGTGACCGTTACGCTGGTACTGCTGTCCCTGCTTGGGACGGTAGCTCATGCGTCTGGACTGGTCGATGATACGGTCAATGCAGACAACCTGTATTCAAAGTATCCGCTTTCCAACTATCAGCTTGATTTCTATGTGGACAATAGCTGGTCTTGGCTACCGTGGAACTGGCTGGACGGCATTGGAAAATCGGTGCAGTACGGGCTTTACTGTATCACAAATTTTGTCTGGACAATCAGCATGTATCTTAGCAATGCCACAGGATATGTGGTGCAACAGGCGTATAAGCTGGACTTTATCAATGACATGGCTGACAGTATCGGGAAAAGTATCCAGACACTTGCCGGAGTAACCGAAAACGGATTTTCCAGCAGTGGATGCTATGTGGGATTCCTGCTCATTATCATTCTGATTGTAGGTGTTTATACCGCCTATACAGGGCTTATCAAACGGGAAACAAGCAAGGCACTTCACGCTGTTATCAACTTTGTGGTGGTGTTCATTGTGTCTGCGTCCTTTATTGCTTATGCTCCCAATTATATCCAGAAAATCAATGATTTCAGTTCGGACATCAGCACCGCTTCTCTGGACTTGGGGACAAAAATTATATGCTCCCCGATTCAGAAAGCAAAGGGAAAGACAGCGTAGACCTTATTCGTGACAGCCTGTTTGCGATACAGGTAGAAAAACCGTGGCTGTTATTGCAGTTCGGGAACAGCGATACCGAAGAAATCGGTGACTGACCGTGTGGAAGCTCTGGTATCTGCCAGTCCGTCAGACGAAGATGGGGAAACAAGGGAAAATGTTGTGAAAACAGAGATTGAGGATAACGACAATGACAACCTTACCATTCCACAGGTCGTCAACCGTCTTGGCATGGTGTTCTTCCTGCTCATTTTCAATCTCGGTATCACAATATTTATCTTCCTGCTTACTGGCATGATGTTGTTTTCCCAGATACTCTTTTATCATATATGCCATTTTTTACCTGTCAGTTTTTTACTGTCCATGATACCGACCTATGAGAACATGGCGAAACAGGCAGTTGTCCGTGTGTTCAATGCCATTATGACAAGAGCCGGAATCACACTGATTGTGACCGTGGCATTTTTCAATTTCCAGTATGTTTTACAACATTTCCACAGACTATCCGTTCTTCATGGTGGCATTTTTGCAGATAATCTGTTTTGCCGGAATCTACATGAAGCTCGGAGAACTAATGAGTATGTTCAGCCTGAATGCTAATGACAGTCAGCAGATAGGTCGCCGGATTTTCCGTAGACCGATGGTGTTCATGCGACATCGGGCAAGACGTATGGAACACAGGATTGCAAGGGCTGTCGGTGCTGGAAGTGTTGCAGGTGCGGTGGCTGGTGCAAGTGTTGCCAGAGCCGGAAAGCCAACAACGAACCAACCGCCAAAGAAACGGGAAAATACTTCTGCCAGCATGGGAAGCCGTGTCGGTTCTGCTGTCGGTGCTGTGATGGATACGAAAAATAAAGTCCGTGACAGTGCTTCTTCTCTGAAAGAAAATGTGAAAGACTTACCGACACAGGCTGGTTATGCTGTTCACTCTGCAAAACAGAAAGCAAAGGATAATGTATCAGATTTTTTAAGCGTGGCGTTGTGGAAGAACGGGAAAACCGACAGGAACAGCGTACACAGAAACGCAACCTGCACAGGGAAAATATCTCACAGAAAAAGCAGGAATTACAGAAAGCACAGGAAGCAAGACAGACAGTTCATGCGAATGGATCAGCGACAGCCGGAGCTACCAGAAGCCATGAACGCCCTGTTGCCACACCTGTTTCAAAAACAGCACAGACCGATACGGTCATAAAGCCGGATATGAAGCGTCCTGCTACTTCTCCTGTGATAAAAAATGCAGAAGTCAAGGCTGGAAAAGAAACTGTCCGAACCAATATCAGACAGGAACAACAGGTCAAAAGGTGTTACCAGAACGAACCAGCCAAACGTAGCGGAATCCATCAGTAATCATAAGAAATCTACGGTACAGAAAACACAGGTCAATGGGAAATCTGCCCATAAGACTGTTACGAAGCAACCAGAGAAAGGACGGAAGAAATGAGATTAAAACGTATCCTTATCATAGGTACGATATTTCCAGTCCTTTTCTCCATCATCTCTTTTTCGGGATATTGACTTCCGGCGAAGATGACGACAGTTCAAACAGCTATTCGCCTGTCTATTCTGGAATGAACCTGTCAGCCGAGGTCCTCAAACATCAGCCGATGGTAGAAAAATACGCCAGAGAAAACGGTATCTCGGAGTATGTGAACGTCCTGCTTGCCATCATACAGGTGGAAAGTGGCGGTACAGCTACCGATGTCATGCAGTCCAGCGAAAGTCTTGGGACTACCGCCAAACTCATTAAGTACAGAAGAATCCATTAAGCAGGGGTGTAAATATTTTGCGTCCCTGCTTTCTTCCTGTAAAGCCAAAGGCATAAATGACATTAACGTGGTCATACAGTCTTATAACTATGGTGGTGGCTATGCTAACTATGTAGCGAAGAACGGGAAAAAGCACAGCTTCAATCTTGCAGAGAATTTCGCAAAGAATAAATCCGGCGGTACAAAAGTGACCTATACGAACCCGATAGCGGTTAGTAAAAATGGTGGCTGGCGTTATAACTACGGAAATATGTTCTATGTAGAGCTGGTCAACCAATATCTGACCGTGAAGCAGTTCAGCAACGAAACGGTACAGGCGGTTATGAATGAAGCGTTGAAGTATCAAGGCTGGAAGTATGTCTACGGTGGCAGTAACCCAAACACTTCTTTTTGACTGTTCTGGTCTTACCCAGTGGTGCTACGGAAAAGCCGGAATCAGCCTGCCACGAACTGCACAGGCACAGTATGACGCAACCCAGCATATCCCATTGTCACAGGCACAGGCTGGCGATTTGGTCTTTTTCCATTCCACCTATAATACCAGCGACTATGTTACCCATGTAGGAATCTATGTAGGGAACAATCAGATGTATCATGCCGGAAATCCAATCGGCTATACCGATTTGACCTCTGCCTACTGGCAACAGCACATCATTTGTGCCGGAAGAATCAAACAATAGAAAGGACTTGAAATATGTTTAAGAAGAAAGAAAAAGCAGAGAAAGAACCTAAGAATAAGAAAGTGCGTGCCATGAAAGTCGGGACACATAAGAAATCTGTTCTGCTTTGTTGTGGGCGGTGCTTTCTGGCAAGCACCAGCTTTGGTGTGTATAAGAACTTTACCGCCATTGACACCCACACGGTACATGAAAAAGAAATCATTCAGCTAAGATTGAACGATACCAACGGTATTGAGAATTTCGTTAAGAACTTTGCGAAAGCCTACTACTCATGGGATACAAGCAAGGAAGCCATTGAAGCAAGGACAACAGAAATCAGTAAATACCTTACCAAAGAATTACAGGACTTGAACGCCGATACCATCAGAACGGACATACCAACCAGTGCTACGGTTACAAATGTGCTGGTCTGGAATGTGGAACAGTCTGGAACGGACGATTTTACCGTTGCCTACGAAGTAGATCAGCAGGTAAAAAAGAGGGAGAACAGACACAGGCAGTTACAGAAAAATTACACTGTAACCGTTCATGTGGATAAGGACGGTGCAATGGTCATCACCCAGAATCCAACCCTTGCTCCGGCAATGCAGAAATCAAAGTATGAACCGAAAGTACAGGAAGCAGATGTCAGTGTCAGTTCCGACACAGTCAAAGGACGCTACCGCTTTCTTGGAAACATTCTTTAAGCTGTACCCGACAGCTACGGAAAAGGAACTTGCCTATTATGTCAAGGACGGCGTGCTTGCTCCTGTGTCCGGCGACTATGTATTTTCAGAACTGGTAAACCCTGTCTTTACCAAAGACGGCGATAATCTCAAAGGTCAGTGTGTCCGTAAAGTATTTGGATAACAAGTCGAAAATGACACAAATCTCACAGTATGAGCTTGTGCTTCATAAGGACGATAACTGGAAGATTGTAGGATGAATATTACAGCAGAATAGTATGGTAATTGTTTATCCAATCTATACTATTCTGCTTACAATTAGATTGACAAAATAAGAATCCCTCTCATATAATTGGTTGCAATGGTATTGAGGAAATACAACCTTAAATGTATAATGGGAAAGTAGCATTGCAGGAATGAGGTAGGCTAATGAATAAAATATTGATTATTGAAGATGATTTAGAAATAAATGCGTTATTGGCTGATTTTCTAAAAAGGAAAAAGGATATGCTGTGCATTGCCAATATGATGGACTTCATGTTCTGGATTTTTTGAATAAAAAAAAAAATTGATTTGATTATACTTGATATTATGCTTCCTTATCGGAGTGGTGATATTATTTTATCTGATATACGCAAGAAATTTACGATACCTGTTATTATTATTTCAGCGAAAGAAACTACACAAAATAAAATCGACTTGCTTCGTCTGGGAGCAGACGATTATATCACAAAACCTTTTGATATGGAAGAAGTGCTTGCCAGAATTGAAAGTAATCTGCGAAGAGTACAATTTCAAAATAGCCAGACAGAATGTTTGCAATATAACAATCTGACTTTTAGACCTAGAGAAAAAATACAGCATTTTTGAATGGAATAGAATTATCCTTAACCGCTAAAGAATTTGGCATTTTAGAATTGTTGATGAAATATCCAGATAAAGTATTTTCAAAATCGAATCTTTTTTCAAAGTGTTTGGGATACAGAATATATTGCTGAAGATAATACACTTAATGTTCATATCAGTAATTTACGCAATAAATTAAAAGCGATATGCTCTGATACAGAATTTATTGATACTGTTTGGGGCATTGGCTACCGCCTACATAAAGCTAAGGATTAAACGTTCCTTAGCTTTATTATTTTTTTAACTTTTCTCATTACGATTTAAGAAATTCTTTAAAATTGCCCGTTATACTGGTTTAAGTAAAGGAGGTTTGGGATATGAGTTCAATTATTTTAGAAGCAAAGTCTTTAACCAAAGAATATAAACAAACATTAGCATTAGACCACATAAATTTACAAAAAAAAAAAAAGGAAAAATTTATGGATTTATTGGTCAAAAAACGGAGCAGGTAAGACTACTTTTTTAAGATTAGTCACAGGGCTTGCGTTTCCAACAAGTGGTACACTTTCTTTATGGGGAAATTCTGGAACAGAAGAATTGCAGAAACAGCGTAAACGAATTGGAAGTATGATTGAAACGCCTGCCCTATTCCCGTCAATGACTGCCTATCAAAATATGGAAGTACAGCGTATTCAACGCGGCATACCAGATAAATCAGTTATTAAAAAGGACATTAGATATGGTTGGATTGCAAGATACAGGTAAAAAAGAGTGTCCGCAATTTTTCATTAGGCATGCGTCAACGATTGGGGATAGCGATTGCACTTTTTTAAATACACCAGAACTATTGATTTTAGACGAACCTATCAATGGTCTTGACCCTGCTGGAATTGTAGAAATTAGAAATTTATTAAAAATTTTGAATAAAGAATATGGTATGACCATTTTGGTTTCAAGCCATATCTTAGAAGAATTGTATCAAACAGCATCAGAATTTATTCTGATTGACCATGGAAAAATTATAGAAGAGATTTCTGATTATGAATTAAATGAACGGTGTAAACGACATATAGCAATTAAAACAACAGATGTTCAGAAAACGGTTCTGGTTTTGGAAGAGAATCTTCATACAGATAACTTTAAACTAATGCCAGATGGCATAATTCGTTTGTATGATTATTTGAATGATTTAGAGACAGTTGCGTCTGCTTTGGCAGAATCGCACATTCTTGTAACAGGACTTTCTGTATCTGGCGATACTTTGGAGGACTATTTTTTGAGCAAAATAGGAGGAACAAAAAGATGTCAAATCTCCTAAAAAACTGAGTTATATAAGTTGTTTCACAGTTGGTATTTTTGGGGAATTGGAATATTCAATCTCCTTTTTAAGTAGCATATTGCTGTTAGATAGTAAAGAACGCTCTTCAAACTTAATTATGGCATCATTATACAATATTCCGTTACTCTATTTTTTGAGTATAGTGTTTATAGCATTGTTCATTGGAAGTGATTTTAGTGGAAGAACTTTAAATACTTATATTACTGCCGGACATAAAAGAAGTTCTATATTTAGAGTAAAGTTAATTGTATCTCAAATAGGTTGTATTATCATTCTGGTATTTCCATTATTTGTACATGGAATTATTAGTCAATTTTATATTGGAGAAAAACTTTTTGGAATGATAGCACATATACTATGGTTTTACTAACTCTGTTTGCCATGATAACACTGTGTGCATTACCGATATTTTTTGCTTTTATTTTTCGTGATATGGGGAAAAACACTGACAGTTTCAATGGTTTTATTTTTTGTTATGATTTTTTTTTTGCTGAACAGTGAATCTGCACAAATAATCAGCAGAATAATACCAATGGGACAACTTAGGTTAATTTCATTGCAAAAGGTCTATTCGACAAACTTTTGCTTGCTTGTAGATTTTTATGGAATTTTATTTTATATTTCATTGCAGGTAGTGTTTTTTTACATACAGACTTGAAATAACCGGAGGTGTTTTTTTATGAATAAATTATTAAAACTGGAAAAATATCAGTTGTTACATAATTCTATTTACTGGTGTGGTATGATTGGAATATTTATTTTAGGATTTTTTTACAGCAGATACTTATGTTACAGAGGTCATGGGACCGACAGAAGAAATTGCTTCTTCTCTTGCTGATATTTTTAATGGAATGGTGTATGATTCTACGTTTCTTCTTATCATCATGTCGGCTATACTTGCATTGATTTTAGGACAGGAATTTTCTAAGAGAACAATAAACTTAGAGGTCAGTGCTGGACATTCCAGAAAACAAATTTTTACAAAGTAAAATAATATCGTATTTAATTGCTTTTTAATCTTATGGCTCTTGTCTATCCAGTTTCAGGGTGCATAAGGGAATTTGGACGCTTTGGTGTTGCAGACGTGGGAATGTTTTTTACAATATTATAAAAGCAATCATTTATTCTTGTCTGCTTAATAGTGCGATATTTCTAATTGCAATACTTATTTGTTGCTATTTACAGGATGCTGTAAAAGCAACTTCGGTTACAGTAATTATTATTTTTGGTCTTAGCTTATATCTTGGCTATGGAATGATGTTGAGATTACCAGTCGGTTTTTTACCTACTTATCAAATCAGAATCGTTGTCAGCATGAAAACCTTTTTTTCAACCGATAGCTATTTTAGTAGGATGTATATGGTCTGGTATATTGGTATTGCTTTCGTGGATAAAATTTTGTAAATGTGATTTTAAATAGGTGGAGAAAATGTCTAACATAGAATGGATTTTAATTATCATAACAATATTTTTAGTAATACTGCTATTTCGATATATTCAATTAAAAAAACAAATCCGTAATCTTGCGGATCGAGTTAATGAATTGAATTCTGGAAATTCACAGCAGATGTTAGACATTTCGTTGATTGATAAAGATTTAGAAAGACTGGCTGGTATATTGAATCAATATAATATCAGACAACGACAGGCTGTTGCCAGGCGTATTACGCAATGAAGAGTATTTAAAAGAATCTGTTGCTAATATATCACATGATTTGCGTACACCTCTTACAGTCATTCTTGGTCATTTACAATTATTGCAAAAAAGAAAATTTGGAATCCAGTCAAGCACAGCGTGTAAAAGTGATTTTTAGCAAAGCCGAAAAAATGAAAGAATTGGTAGAAACATTCTATGACCTTTCTATTTTGGAGGAACAGCAGACAGTTCCAGAAAAAGAAAAAGTTTAATATATCTAATATGTTAATAAATTTAATTACGGAAAATGCCGTTGCATTAGAAAAGGAGAATATTTTACCCGAAATAAATCTCCCAGATTATTCAATATACGTATATTCTGATAAAAAATATGGTAGAACGAATTTTTACAAAATCTGTTGACAAATGCAATTAAGTATTCTGTTGGAACGATAAAAATAACACTTATGGAGAAAGAAAATAATAATATTATATTTACCATTGAAAATCCAATGAGTGACAGTTCAGAAATTGATTGCAATCGACTTTTTGACCGTTTTTATACAGGCGATAAATCAAGACATAATGGAAGTACAGGATTGGGACTTGCGGTAGTAAAAACACTTGTTGCCATTCTTGGCGGAAATATTGTTGCAAAAGTACATGCCAATAGCCTTATTATTACTCTTGAATTATAAAGTATTGAAGATATATTCGTATGATAATTCATTGAAGAGTGGACATCAAAATGTAAAGTCAATAGTTTGTAAAGTCCAGTTACAAACTATTGGCTTTTTTTTTCATTACTGTGTAACAAGTAAATTTACGATAAAGAAATAAGGATAGTCGGCTCTTATTTGTTGCCTGCGGAGCGCATCAACAAATAAATGTTGAAGAATCTGTATAGGAAAACAGAGAAAACAAGAAGCAAATCACTTCTTATTCTCTCTGCTGTTCAAGATACCGTCAATCGTACCTTGAATGATTTTTTTAATTCATTATCACTCAATAAATCAAGTGACGGAATCTATCTGACGGCGGGCTGTGTTTTTCTCAACATTCTTCGCTGGATAGAAATACTCGTCAACAGATATATTGAACATTGTAACTAAATCATGGAATAACTGAAAGCTAGGGTGTTTTCCGATATTTTCAATATCTGCGATATGACGTTCTCCGTAAAAGACTTTATCGCCTAAATCATTTCTGGAAAGCCCTGCTTTCTCTCTGGCTTCTCTGATTGCCAGTCCTAAAGGACGAAAATCAAAGCTGTGTGTATCTTTCTTTTTTCTCATTTTTAATCACCTAGCATGAGTTTATACTTCATGTTGTGCGATTAGAATGTATTAAAAAACTCATATTATATGCACTATAAATTCAAATAAAGTATTACCTAGTTCGGTAAATAAAAAAAAACCGTTCAGTAGGTAATATCGTTTTATAGTGTTCGCAAATATTAGGGCGGTTTTGGTATATCCAGAGCCGTCCTGTTTCTATTTTCACAGGATTGCTCTGGTCAAGGAGCAATTTGTGATTCTAAGTAAAACAGGCAGTCTATACCAACAACCGAATTTATTCCGTTTTTTTCTCAGTACATCATCAGTCCTTGAACATGAATTAAAAACTCATATATCAGATGTTTTAAAAACAGTCTATTTGTTATTGATGCAAATAGGCTGTTTTCATATTTACAAAAAAAATTTTTTTTCAATCCTGCAACAAATCACACCCTGCCGTACAGATATGGTGCGGAAAGAGGGATACATACTTTTTCACTTTATAGAGAAAGGGGGTGTGATTTTGAAACCATCAGACTTCAAAAGACAATACAGTGTCAGTTTGACTGTAAGCTCAAAAAGGTTGTGAAAGGCATTGTCCGTAACTACCGCAAGGAATTAGCCAGACGACAGGCAAAGGAAGTATCCTTTTGTGAGCTTCCAGAGATTGTTGTTGAGAAATTGATTGTATGGGACGATTACGAAAGTGAATATACAACATTCGATGTGTGCGGTACAGAAATCCAGTGTGTACTTGACGAAGAACTTGCAGAAGCACTGAAACAGTTGCCGGAGCAGAGCCGGAACATTGTATTGATGTTTTTCTTCTTGGATATGAGCGATTCGGAGATAGGCGAAAAGCTGAACATCAACCGAAGCACATCATTCAGGCACAGAAGAAATTCACTTGAAGAAATCAGAAAGCAGTTAAAGGAGAAAAAAACAAATGAAGAATAAGCAACACACACTTCCATCATTTTTTTCTCATATCATCAGCCGTAGACGGTAACGAAAACGCCATAGAGAAGCTGTTGCTGTTCTATGAAGCGTACATATCAAAATGTTGTTTACGCCCATTCTATGATGAATACGGCAACGTATACATTGTGGTTGATATGGAATTAAAGGGACGTATCAGAGAAGCCCTTTTGAAAATGATATGTGAATTTGAAATAGACGAACATTAAGTAATATTTGAGCGGAGCATGATTTAACAAACTCCCCTCTTTCCTGTTCCGCTTTTTTTCTTATCATTCTGTATCAGTCCATTTGTAAAAATGAATTGATACAGGCTGACAAGAGCCTAACAGTTCTTTGACAAGTGAATAAAGCAGTCAGATACGTTTGTGCTTGCAGTGAGCCATCAGAGGTTGTACGCCGTGACTTTTCCAATCGGGAGATAGCGATTCATGCAATGATCTGGGAGCGACCGTTGGAAAAGTCGTTCTGCCATGACCTGCAACACAGGATAATGATACACCCGTATGACACGGTTCAGCCCACAGGAATGGGAATGGTTGAGATACCAGTGGAGCTTTGCCGAAGCCGTCTGATTGCTTGTAAAAAAAGCACATGGTAAAGGAGAATGATACTTTTACTGGTGTGCAGAAAATGACGATAATACAGGTCGGTAAAAAGGAGGGCTGACAGATGAACAAAACAAAAGAAAGACCAACCTCACAGCCGATAACGGTAAATATAGATAAATTGTCTGCAATGTTATCTTGTGGTCATGCTACTGCAAGAAAGATTGGAGAACAGGCAGGAGCAAAAATTGTGATTGGACGTAGGGTTCTTTACTCGGTAGAAAAAGTCAAAAATTACCTCTCATATCTGGAAGAATAACACCCTTTTTCATTTATGTTTCTTGTGATATATGGTATAATATTTATAGACATAACCACGTCATGAGAACAAAAAAGGAGGCTATTACAGAAAGGAATGTTTCTCATGGCAAATAGCAGAAAAAGACCATAAAGGAAGAAAATTAAGAGAGGGCGAAAGCTGGCGTAAAGATGGTAGATATAGTTACCGTTATACAGATATAAGAAGTGGAAAACGTCTGACAGTATATGCAAAGGATTTACCGGAATTAAGGGAAAAAGGAAAAGCAGATTGCAAAAAGACTTGGAAGATAACATTTTAACTGATGGAGCAATCAAAAAACTTACTCTTAATAAATTGTTTGAAAGATATATGTCCACTAGGGAGCTGAAAGAATCTACTAGAGCAAATTATCTTCGAAAACATGGGAGAATCGTGTCAAAGACGAAATTGGAAACATCAAGGTTGTTCAGATTTTACCATCACACATCAAATCGTTTTACTCAAAACTTTCTAAAGCAGGATACGCATATTCTACAATAAAATTTATTAACAATATGATTTATCCGGCACTGGAAATGGCTGTTGATGATGATATTATCCGCAAGAATCCGGCAAAGTTTTCTATCAGTGATTATGGTAGACAGGCAGAAGAACGTATTGCCTTAACAGTTTTACAACAGGAAAAAATGCTGGAATTTGTGAAAAAAATAATCAAGTATACAACACCTACTATCCAATGCTCAGAATCATGTTAGGAACTGGTGTAAGGTGCGGAGAACTGATTGGATTGACTTGGGAAGATGTAGATGTCAGAACAAAAGCGGTAAGTATTGACCATCAGTTGATTTATAAAGATTTAGGAGATGGCTATAAATTCCATATTTCCACGCCAAAGACGGATTCTGGAATCGAACTATCCCTATGACATCAGATGTACAAAGAGCATTTGAAGAACAAAAGAAATTAAACTTTATGCTTCAAAAAGGAAAAGATGTTGAGATAGACGGTTATAAAGGATTCATTTTCATGGCAAAGTCCGGCAGACCGCTCATGCCTAGTGCAATAAACAATATCTTATATAATATTGTAGACGCATATAAACAAAAAAGAAGTTCAAATTGCAAAAAGACTGAACATAGAAATGCTGAATTGTTACCAACGGTATCCGCTCACATTATGCGACATACGGCTTGTACCAGAATGGCAGAAAAAAAGAGAATAGACGTAAAAGTTCTTCAATATATTATGGGACACGCTCATATAGATATAACAATGGAAGTGTATAACCACGTAAGTGAGATGTCCAGAATTGAGAGTGAAATCACAAGGCTGGAAAGCGTAGCAATTAGTTGACACCAAAAAAAATAAAAAAATTGGTGTCAAAATGGTGTCAAATCAAGAAAAAAGTGATGATTATAAGGAAAAAAAGTGTTGCAAACCCCGTAAAATCAAGGTTTGCAAAAAAAAATCTCAAAAATTAGCACTCACCTCTTGACAGTGCTAATAATTAGTGTTATAACGTAGTCAGAACAAAGGAGAGGAACAAAAAGAGGTTCCTAAAACATCCCGGTTCCAAAGAAACAAAGGTAAACAAGCATAGATAGATTTATTAAAAAAGGAGAGATGACTTATGTTGATGCCTAGTATTTTTGGAGAGAATTTATTTGATGACTTCTTTGAGGATTTTCCATGGATGGACGATAACATGGATATGAAAAAAGACTGAGAAAAAAAACTTTACGGTCGTAGAGCCGCACGTCTGATGAAGACAGATATAAAGGAGCAGGACAATGGTTACGAACTGGTCATTGATTTACCTGGATTTAAGAAAGACGAAGTAAGTGCTTCCTTAGAAAATGGTTACCTGACCATCAGTGCCGCCAAAGGCTTGGATGAGGAAGATAAAGATAAGAAATCCGGCAAGTACATCCGTAAGGAACGTTATTCCGGAGCCTGCAGCCGAAGCTTTTTTATGTTGGCGATGCCGTTACCGAAGAAGATATCAAGGGTGAATTTAAACACGGTATCTTAAAACTCTTCGTTCCGAAGAAAGAAGCTAAACCTGCTGTGGAAGACCACAAGTACATCGCCATTGAAGGATAACAGAACTTTATATAGTATCTGATTCAGATTAAGAAAGGAAGCATGTTATTATGTCAGACAAAAATCCAAAAACATCCATTAAAAAGAAGAAAGTAAAAGCTAAAATTAATGTAGCCGACCATGAGGCTGTTGAGGAAGCCAGAGAAGCTCACAGAAGCAAGAAACATTATTACTAATTACAATAGACTATTTCAGGAGGAATGACTTATGTTAGTACCAAGTATTTTTTTCAAACAACTTTGTAGATGATATATTCGATGATGTATTTCCATTCGGAGCTTACAATGCTCCTGCAGCAGACAACCGTGCTGCCATGTGAACACTGACGTTAAGGAATTTGACGACAGATATGAACTGGAATTTGAACTTCCAGGTTTTAAGAAAGAAGATATCCAGGCTGAGCTGAAAGACGGATACCTCATCGTCAATGCCAAACACCAGGACAACAAGGACGAAAAAAGGCAAAGATGGCAAATATATCCGTAAAGAACGTTACTATGGCTCTTACCAGCGTAGTTTCTATGTCGGAGATGGCGTTACTCAGGATGACATCAAAGGCGGTTTTGAAAATGGTATCCTGACTCTGACCGTTCCGAAGAAAGAAGCAAAACCTGCTGTGGAAGAAAAGAAATATATTTCCATTGAGGGATAATACCAGGATAATTAAAAGGAAAAAGGGGCGGTGTGAGTATTCACACCGCCTCTCCTTTATGTGAGAAACACGCTTTGCGTAGGTCTGCGGTTGCCTCAAAGAGCCACATAGCCCAGCCGCGGCAAGCGTCCTTCGTCGCGCCCCTGAACGCACGATATACCCGGCGCGTTCCAGTTCCTTAATGGCTTCCCGGATAGCGTCGATTTTCTCCGGTTGATAAAAAGGACAGCCCCCCAGCTGGTAGTCCCAATCCTCCGGCAAGGACAGCATTTGCGATAACAGCCTTTTGCCTTTGGGATAGCTCCTTATTGCGTAAGTGGTGGTTTGCTCATAACCGTATAGCCCTTGTTGCGTTCCACTCTGAAAACTGCCATGTTTCATCACTCCTTTGCTGCATACGTTGTTACGCAGTAGAAACGCGATTTTTGAGGGTTTAGGTATCAATCCCTTTATCTGTTGAAAACCGCGCCCGCAAAGCCGCATAAATCGCGGGCTTTTTCCCTGCCTACTGCGTAACAAAGCGGCACAGTGCGTTCGGTTCTTCCTGGAGTGACAAAAACGCCGCCTGTGCGGTGCTCTTTCGTTTCTTCGGCTGGCGAGGTCTTGTATACCCCCGCCAAAGTCTGCCGTAAAAAAAATGAAAGGCTCCAAAACGGCGGTTGTGGTGTCCATAGCTCGGCTTCGGAAAAAGCGGGCGCTCCAGCCCATAGAGCATTTATGATTTGAACAGCTTCCCGGTCGGCGGGGTGTTCATGGTAACAAGTACGTCGGTCAAGCGGTTTACGGTTTTCCATGTCGCCGCCTGTCGTTACCATACCATTTCTGCGAAGGCCGCGTGATTGCTCCGAGCCAAGGTTTACCCTTTATTCCCAGCTGATTTCGCCGGATTCGGGGAGTATAATACCCTTGTCTAAAAGTACAGCCTGATTGGCGGTTTCAGGTGTTCTGTGGAAGTACAGGTTGTTCTAGTCAAAAGGTGGAGCAAACTTTAGTGCAGCAACCGTTGTTTGTTATTTGTTGATAAAAGCATTTTCAAACGGACGGTTAGGTTACGGATGTACTGGCAGTTATTCTTCAATCATCATCTTCATTATCACGGCTCTTACCCTCAAGGTCAGGATAGGGTGAAGACCATCAGAGGGAGTCATATGAGTTCAAAATACTTGGCAAGCTCCCGAAGTTTGTATCAAAAAAAAAAAAGAGAAAATTTTTAACTGATTGCTGTAATACGTAACTGAACGGA
>VOFJ01003128.1_pt1 | contig 40535 bp, 70 predicted proteins | sample 5384081 | NCBI WGS metagenome assembly VOFJ01 (sample SAMN12384729, study PRJNA508395) | human gut metagenome | isolation source: healthy gut I | host: Homo sapiens
GTACTTCGTTCAGTTACGTATTGCTGAGTGTGTGCAGCGTGTCCAAAAGGCATCGCTGGCAAAAACGGGCAGGGCCGCATCTTGCAGGGAGTTTGAGGATAAGCGCGAGGGCAGCAGCACCACAACGCTGGTGCTCAAAAAGACCAAAACAGCATCTTCCAACCGAACCATCTTCATGACGACAGTGTTGAAAGAAGAACTGAAACACTGGTTGAAGCGTTTGAAATGGACGAAGCCGTTGAGCCGGAACGCTACCGCAACAGCGGGATGCTCCTGCCTGCCCAACGGTCTGGCGGTAGAGCCTGTGCTGATCCGCAAGAAGTTCCTCAAATGGCAGGATGCACACCCGGAGTTCCCTCGTATCGTCTTTCACGGTCTGCGGCATTCCAGTGCGACATATCAGCTGATGATCTCCGGCGGCGATGTGAAAGCCGTTCAGGGCACCACTGGACACGCTACGGCAGATATGCTGGTGAACACCTACGCCCATATCCAGCAGGTCCTCTCGTGTAGAACTGGGCAAGAAGTTTGAGGAAGGGTTCTATGCCAAACAGGAAACCCCCAGCCCGCAGGCTGTGCCCGCCGCAGGCGAACCGACCATCTCTATGACTGCTCTGCTGGAACTTCTGAAGAATGCAGACCCCCCGAAATAAAGGCGCAGCTCCGTCTGGCTCTGCTGACCTGAATTGCAAAAAATAGCACGAATTAAGAGTAATTCACAGACTTACTCCATCTGACACGAAAAAATGCGGACCGTGCAAAAACCGTGCAGAACCGTGCAAATGGCGTATAAACGGAAAATCCCACGAGGAATCTTACGATTCTTCGTGGGATTTTGGTGCGCTCGAGGGAACTCGAATCCCTGGCCCTCTGATTAAAAGTCAGATGCTCTACCGGCTGAGCTACGAGCGCATACATTATAAAGCGCAGTATAACACGATACTGCCGAATAATATTACCATACTCCCGGGCAAAAAAAGCAAGCTTTCTGCACAAAAAACTTTTCCCAAAGCCGTCATCGGGCAGATTTTGCCACGAACTGCCCCTTTACAAACCGGGCAAGAACCAGTACAATCAAAGCAGTTCATTACAAAACTGCAACCGACCTGCCGGGCGCACTTCCGCGCCGGGCAAGCCGATCCGATAGGAGGGCTTTTTCCATGAAAATTTCTCGACGGTCCGTACTTCGCTATTCCGGGCTGACGGCGGCGCTGCTGGCGCTCACTGGCTGCTCTGCAAGCCCCGGCAGTGCCATTCTGGGCGGTGACCTGCCCGACTGGATGAAGAGCCTGTTCTGCGGCTCGGCGGCATCCTCTTCTGCTTCTTCTGAGGCCGCTGCATCCTCTGTGGTCGCAGCCAGTGAGGCCGCAGCTGGTGAGGCAGCCGCCTCCTCGGCAGCGTCCAGCGAAGCCGCAAGCTCTGCGTTCAGCCTTCTGCCTGCCTACGACGCTGACCCTCTGACCGGCGAAGCCCGCAAGAGCACCGGCCGGATGGTGGGTGTGATGGGGTCAACAACATCGCCAACTCCGAAAAGCAGAACGCACGCCCCCAGCGCGGCATCGGCTCGGCAGACCTGCTCATCGAGAGCAAGGTGGAGGGCGGCATCACCCGCCTGTGTGCCGTGTTCCGGGATGCGGACACCATCCCGGAGGTCGGGCCGCTGCGCTCTGGCCGCGACCAGTTCCTGCAGCTGCTCATGCCCCATCAGGCCCTCTACTACCACGATGGCGAGAGCATTTTCTGCACCCAGTTCATCAATGTATACGATTACTCCGGCCTGAACATCGGCGGCAAGAGTTACTTCAACACACCAGTCCACCCCCACGTTGCCCACCGTGACAACCGCGGCCGCAATGTAGCCTACGAACATACCGAGTTCACCTCCGGCAAGGAGATCAAACAGGCAGCCGGTAATGCCGGCATCGGCCTGACCTACGCCAACGAAACGCCTTTCTTCCACTTTGCCGACTACCGCACCGCAGCCTCCAATGACCTTCCCGGTGCCCCCTGCGGCCAAATCCATCAGCATCACCCACTCCGAGAGCTACAGGACCCGCCTGACCTACAACAGCTGGGGCCGCAGCTACAAGCTGGAAATGTACAACCGCTCCAAAAAAGCCTATGAGAACACGGTGGACGAGCTGACCGGAAAGCAGCTGACCTTTGACAACGTGGTGGTCTGCTTTGCCGATATCGCCGCCTATGCGGGCGATTCTCACGATGTCCAGTCGGTCAACTATGTGGCCGGTGGGCAGGCGTACCTCTTCACACGGGGCGGCGTGCAGGTGGGCCGCTGGGAGAAGCCGCATCCCACCCATCCGCTCAAGCTCTACACCGAAACCGGCGAGGAGATGACCCTGAACCGGGGCAAGACCTATCTGGCACTGGTGGACAATGATGAGTGGAGCAATTTCAGCTACTAAATCACCCGCCCTCCGGGGCAGAAGAGGGAAACCGATGAAACGCTTTTGGATGCGCGCTTTGCTCTGTTTTGCGCTCAGCGCCGCACTGCTGACAGGCTGTGCGCTCAGCCCCAGCTCCCAGCCCGCTGAAAGTCCCACTGACCCGCTCACTGGGCAGGAACTTGTCTGGCCGGGCCAGCGGCCGGTCGCCATCACCATTGACAACGCGGCCGCCAGCACCACTCAGTGGGGGCTTTCCACAGCCTCGCTGGTGCTGGAAGCCCTGACCGCACAGCAGCAGTCCACCAGGCTCTGTCTGGTCTACCCTGCCGTGGGGGCCGTGCCGCAGGTCGGGCCTGTCTCTGCCGGGCAGGACCTCTACTGGCGGCTGCTGGTGGGCCAGCAGGTACTGCCGGTGCAGCGGGGCGGCGGGCAGTTTGACCAGAACTACCTTGATTACTACTCTCTGCGCGCGGTAGACGCACTGGAGGTGGGCACCAATGCCTTTTCCTGTGAGACCAATTGGCAGAATGTCCCGCTGTGGCATACCAGCGGTGCAGCACTTTCGGGTGTGCTGGGCAGCCTGAACATCTCCCCGGCCCTGACAGAATCCCGCGTCACGGACACCTCTTCCAGCAGCTCCGACAGCGAGAGCGGAACCCTCCTCTCCGTTCCGGGTCTGCTGCCCATGCAGGAAAGCGGCAAGCTGCCCGATGCAGATGCTTCGGACGCAATGAGTGTCCGGGTCCAGTTTGATGCGCAGAACGCCACCGGCTTCACCTACGATGCCGACACCAAGACCTACCGGATGCTCCACGCAGACGGCACACCGCAGCTGGATGCCAACAACGGCCAGCAGGCAGATTTCGACAACCTGCTCATTCTGTTCAGTGCATCCACCCTGCGTGACGATGGTGTGACGCTGGATTACGACCTGACCATGGGCGGCGGTGTCTGGCTCAACGAGGGCCACCTGTGGAACATCACCTGGACGCAGGGGAGCGAGACCACCTTCTTCCTGTATGATTCCAACGGCCGTCCCCTGACCCTGACGGCAGGCCGCAGCTATCTGGCGCTGGTGTCCAGCCTGACCGGGCAGGAGCTCACCGTGCAGAACTCCACCGGGGAAAACCTGTTATAAGCAAAAGAGACGGTCCTGCAATCCAATGCAGAACCGTCTCTTTTTACGCTATGCTATTTACAGATCGACCACGCTGCCCACTTCGGCAAGGGAAGCGGGCACAGGGCCCAGCTGGACTTCATCGGCACCGCGGCGCACCACAAAATGGACGGTCTGGCCTGCGGCAAAGTCAGGCTGATAGATCAGCTCCAGCGTCTGCCAGTCCGCCGGGGTCTCGCAGAAGCAGTGGAGCATCGCCCCACGCCCTGCGGAAAGATTCAGGGTAAAGGCAGAGGCATCTGCCGCATTCTCACCGTAGAGGGGAGCTGCAAAGCTGCCCACCCGCACCTGTCTGCCATCACACAGGGCCGTCAGGCCGGTGCCCAGGCTGTACAGGGCATTCCTGCTGTCCAGCCCGCGGCTCTGCAGGTAGCTGGCACCCACAGCCAGCGGCCGGGCCGAGAGGTTCTCCACCGACAGATAGACCAGCGTGCTGTCCAGCTCCGGGGCAGGCGCATAGCCCAGCAGCTCCACTGCCGCCTTGCCGTCCAACAGAGCAGGTTCGCCCTCATAGCAGGGGGCCAGAGCCGCGCCCGAAACACCGGTGAGCAGGGCGGCAGCCAGACTGACTGCGCCGGAACCGGCATATTTCAGGAACGAGCGGCGGGACAGGGATTGTGACATCGGGGATTCCTCCTAACGGGAAAATAAGTTCTCTTTATACAATAGTAAATTCCGGGCTTTCTGTCAAGAGATTTGCCTGGAATTTCACCTGTTCTTCCGCGATTTTACGTGTTTTGGATATTTTCAGGGCGGCGCAGCAAAGATTCTTACTCAAATGCCTCGTTTTCCTCGGCTTCTGCCTGCCCGCGCAGGGTATCAGCGTAGCCAAAGGGGACGATGTCGATGGCCTCCACCCGGCGGTCGCGCATCCAGAGCTGCACGTCGGTCTGGACGGTATAGCCGCAGCCGGGGGTCGGCCATCCACTGTTCCGGGTGGCGGGAGGGCAGCGCGCGCTGGCTCAGCATACTCATGATCACGCCGCCATGGGTCACGCAGGCAGCCTCGGTCACATCCATCCGGATCATATACTCAAACAGCTTGAGCAGGGTCTCGGCGCAGCGGGCGTGGAACTGCTCGGTGGGCTCTGCTCCCTCGGGCACAAAGCCGGAGCCGGGGGTGATCCACTTCTTGAAATCCTCTTCCTTGACCAGATCCTTCACGGGGCGGTTCTCAAACACGCCAAAGCCCGCTTCCCGCAGGTCGTGCACTGTGAACTGGTGGCCTGCATTGGGGAACAGAATGTTCGCTGTCTCCACAGCGCGCACCAGCGGGGGGGAGGAGAACACCGTGTCCACCTGCGGATACTCGAACCGCTCCTTCAGCTCCTTCAGCTGGGCGCGTCCCTCATCACACAGGGGATGTCCGTGCCGCTGCCGATGTACAGGCCCTGCAGATTACCGGCCGTCATGCCCGCCGTGGCGGATGAGATGAAGTTTGAACGTTTTCATGGAAAAACACCTCTATCTGGCAAAGAGTTCCTCTTTGCTGTAAAATTTCGCACCGGCAGCGGGCATCCTGCCCGGGCCGTGCGCCACAAAATATGCGTTGATTATCTTTAGTTTAGCATAGATATGGTATCCGGGGCAAGCCTTTTTGACAAAAATGACGAAAAACGACGAGAATTTCCGTCACTTTTTTTCTTGCTTTACTTTTTGTTTTCCACTGTGTATAATCAACATGTTGTAAACCAAAACTCAAAGAAGTTCAATTTCCAGTACTGAGGAGTCCAAAATCATGGAATTCAACCGTATCATCAAGCTGCTGCGCAAGGAGCGCGGCATCACCCAGAAGCAGGCCGCGGAGGACCTTGGGGGGTGTCCCAGGCACTGCTCTCCCACTACGAAAAGGGCATCCGCGAGTGCGGTCTGGACTTTGTTGTCCGGGTAGCGGATTACTATAATGTGTCCTGCGAATTACCTGCTGGGCCGCTCGGCTGAGCGCAACGGCATGATGCTGAACGCCGATGACCTGCCCAACCCCGATAAGATGAAGGACAACATCTACCACGGCAGCGTCCTGCCCACGATGAACAAAAAGCTCATCTCCAACAGCCTGAACGTGCTGTACGCCAAGATCGCCGAGTGCCACAGCAAGGCCCTGACCACCGAGGTCAGCACCTACCTGATGATGGCGGTGGCCAAGATGTACCGCCTGCTCTATTCCGCCGAGCCCCACAACGCCCACAGCCTGTTCAGCGTGGAGGCCCGCCGCTGGCCCGGCTACTCCGACGCTGTGATGCGGATGAGCGAGAGCAACGTGGAGGACCTGCTGGCCGGTGAGGACCTGAACGGTGCCGAGGGCGTGAAAGACCCCCCTCCTGCCTTGCCATGACCACCGAGAGCCTGACCCGGGAATACCCGCTGTACACCCCCAGCCTGCTGAATCTGGTCAAGACCAGCGAGACCCATGTGCGCGGCCTGGACCCCAACCAGTGAGCTTCTGTGTGAAACTCCTGTTAATTCTGTGACCAGGGCCTTGCAATTTCCGGTAAAAAATGCCATAAACGAATCAGCGAAGAAAAAGATTTCTGCCATTGATTAAGGAGGCAAGCTTTATGTCGAACAAGATTTCCCGCCGCACCTTCCTCAAGGTCACCGGTGCTTCTGTTGCTGCTCTGGGGGCGCTGCTGCTGTGCTGGGCGGCTGCCAGGCCGGCGATAACTCTTCCATCGAAGTCAAGGTCGGCGACAAGGTCAGCAACTGGAACAATCTGGGCGTCCAGCTCACCAGCGTCTTTACTCTGGCAAGTGCCCCCGATCCCGAGGGCTATGAGTACATTGCCATGCTGATCACCTCTGCGAACCGTTCCAGCCGCGACACCTTTGCCATCGGCGCACAGAACATTCTGGAGATCGGCGAGGCATATCCTCTGGATACCCCGGAGCAGGTCGCAGCCAACACTGCCGGTTACTTTCCACGCTCTGTCCGCTTCCACCACCGACTTCTCCTTCACCTGCGACGGTCAGGCAGCCGAGGGCGGCGCTTATGTCCAGCTGTACGACAGCACCACCGAGAGCTTTACCACGGCCTCTGCCATTCCCCCGCAGGGTGCAGGCTACATTGAGCTGGTCTGCATGGTGCCCACCACCTGGCAGCAGATCGGTGTGACCTACACCCCGACCTTTGTTTCCGGCAAGACCCTGAACTTTACCATCAACGCCTCTGACCTGACCAAAGCTTGATCAAGCAGGACGAAATTTCGTATGATTTGCACGGCGGCGGTGGGGAAAATTTCACAAAATATTTGTGAAAACCATTGACATTCGCCCCCGTTTCGCCTATTGTATAGGCAGAGCCTTTTGGCATTTTCGTGCGCTTTGCACATTATAAGGAGGAACGATTATGTCGTTAGCATTTTCTCGCCGCTCTTTCCTGAAATACTCCGCTGTTGCAGCTGTGGCCGTTGCGGGTGCCAGCAGCCTCTTCTCCGGCTGTGAGTCGCAGGGTGATTCCTATAATTTGCTCCAGGAAGGTGCAGGCTCCATGACCATTCTGCAGGTCACTGCAACCATGGGCACTTATAATGAGACTGATAAAAAGTATGTTGCCCCCGAGGTGACTCCTTCTACCACCGAGATCACGTTCCCCTTCAAGGTCGAGAATGGCCGCAACAACCCGATTGCCATTAACCCCAACAGCTTTAAAGTTACTGTTGCCAGCAAGGACGGCAAGACTGTGAAAAAAGTATCCCGTGTCCCTCGATGGCCAGCTGAGTGATCCCAACCTGAAAAAAGGTGCTTCTGCCAGCGGCACTATTAAGGTTTCTGATTTGTCCGGTCTGGAAGAAGAGGGTACTGTACTGTTGACCTATTGCCCCGACCTGCAGTACAACGAGTATTCTCTGAACTGGAAGCTGACCGTCCCTGCCAAGAAGGAAGAGAGCTCCGGCTCTACCACCACCAAGTAATCTCCCAAACGTACATCCCAAGCCGTCCGGGAAAGCCGGGCGGCTTTTTTTGCGCCGTTTTCGCTGGCAAAGTGTCTCAATTTTTCTTTAAATTTTCGGCGATTCTGTATCTTGTGCACACCCGCATTTTCTGATACCATAGGTTTATGGAAAAAGGGGAGCGCAGCGGCAGGGGCCGCCGCGCTGTTTGTGTTTCCGCTCAAAAGGCCATGGGCCGTAGTTTGACAGAACAGGAGTGTTGCAGTTATGATCAACATGGTAAAGCTTCCCACCAACAAGAGCAATCTGTTCCTGCGTGTGGCAAAGGGCCATTTCGCAACCAGCCACAGCCACATCAATTACTATATCGATGTCACCACCCAGAAGTCCCGCCTTTCCGAGGCAAAGGCTGTGGCAAAAGAGCTGGTGGCTGCCTACCAGCACAACACCATCGTGGATACCGTTCTCTGCCTGGACGGCACACAGGTCATCGGCACCTGCCTTGCCAACGAGCTGACCAAGGACGGCTTTGCCAACATGAACGCCCACCAGACCATCTATGTCATCACCCCGGAGTACACCACCGGCAGCCAGATCATCCTGCGCGACAATCTGGCCCCCCATGGTCAAGGGCAAGCATGTGCTGATCCTGGCTGCTTCCATCACCACCGGCTACACCGTGCAGGCTGCGATCGAGGCGATCAACTACTACGGCGGCACTGTGGCAGGCCTGAGCGCCATCTTCGCCACCGCCACCGAGTGCCTGGGCATCCCGGTCACCTCTATTTTTGACCCCTCCAACCTGCCCGATTACGCCAGCTTCGATTCCCGCGAGTGCCCCATGTGCAAGGCGGGCCAGCACATCGCGTCAACATATCGGCACTGTGGCTGCTTTCAACAGCTTTTTTTGACCGACCTCTTCTGCCCCGCCGCACCGGACACTCATCTTCCCGTGCGGGGTTTTCTTTATGTCATTTAATTTAGCAGTAAATTCACTGTTCTATTTTTGACCTTTTCCTTTACATCCGCATATACTGGAATCAGAAAAACAATGGAGGTGTGGCGATGGCCGATGTTTTGCACTGCGCCAGCTTCGCGCTGTTCAACCGCGGCCTTGCGGGCAAAGTGTTTGATGAAGTGCAGCAGGGGCGCTAAAGTCGTGATTCATCGCCATCTTCGCCTGATCGACTGGTCAACGACGCCAAGCTCGCTGACCCGGCTGTCTTTTTCGGCAAGGCGGGTAAGTACGGTATCTCCGACGCCGACCTCGCCGATTTTGACGAGGTGGAATTCGAATGAACTGGAGCGTCGAATTTTCCCGGAGGCGCAGAAGATTTTGATGCCCTTGCCCTGGTCGCCAAAGCGATCAAAAAAGTCCAACAGAATCCCGTCTCGACCTACGAAGGCGGCTACGGCAAGCCGCTTGGCAGCAAAGGCGGCACCGATTTGTCCGGGCTGTTCAAGATCAAGCTTGCCGGTCTTCGGATCGTCTACAAACTGATCCGGACCGAAACGGAAATGCTCATCGTAGTCATCGGAGCCCGCGCAGATGACGAAGTCATCAGATCGCCATCGGCAGCTCTAACGCAAAAAGAGACCGCGCGTGGGCCTCTTTTTGCATTATTCACTTACTTTTTCTTCGGGAACACGAACGGGTCATGCAGGTAAACAGTGACGAGATAGACCGCCATGAAGCACCAGATGATGGGCTCACAGAGGATGACGGCGTTATAGGCAAACTTCGGGATGAAGAAGAGCACGAATACCACCTTGCCCACCAGCTCGATGACACTGGAGAAGAGAGGCAGGACCTTCTGCCCCAGGCTCTGCAGGGCGTAGCGGGTGGCCAGCAGGACACCCAGCACCGAGTAGAAGGGCGCGTTCCAGAGCAGATACCGCACGCCGTTTTCCAGCACCACAGGCTCGTTGGAGCCGGAGATGAGCTGCACCCATCCACTCTGCGCCCAGCTGCATCAGAAGGACCGCCAGCACGGCCACCGCCACGCTGTACAGGGCGATTTCCTTCATGCCCTTGCGGACACGCTCCGGCGGGTTCGCGCCGCAGTTCTGGGAAACAAACGTGGAGCATGCCGATGCCATGGCCATGACCGGCATGCTGGTAAAGGAGAACAGTTTCCGGGCCGCGGTGTGGCCCGCGATGACCAGCGTACCGAGACCATTGATGCCGTACTGCAAGACGACGGAGCCTGCCGAGACGATGCTGCTCATGAGGCCCATGCAGATGCTCTGGCTGAACAACTCCCAGTAAAGGTGGCTGCCCACCCTGAAATGCTGCTTTTCCGGAAGCAGGATCTTCACTCTGAGGAAGATGTACAGGATGCAGAGCACCACCGAAACGCCCTGCGAGATGACCGTTGCCACCACAGCCGCTCCCTGCACCCCCATGCCCATTCTTGCAATGAACAGGAGATCCAGCACCACATTCAGGCCCCGAGGAGATGAGCAGGAACACCAGCGGCATCACGCTGTTGCCAATGGCGCGCAGCAGGCCCGCGCAGAGGTTATAGGCGAACATGACCAGCACGCCCAGGTCGATGGTCAAAATGTAGCGGTACGCATCGTCCAGGATCTCCGCCGGGGTGTCCAGCATAAGGAGCAGCGGGTGCAGGCCCAGCACACCTGCCAGCGTAATGCAAAGGGAAGCCACCAGACCGATGACCAGTGAGCCTGCCACGGTCTTTTTTGAGCAGATCGTGATCCTGCGCCCCGTAGGAGCGCGCTGCGACGGTGGCGAGGCCGTTGCCGATACCGATGCCAAATCCAACCAGAAGCTCGTAGATGGCCCCGCAGGCACCAATGGCGGCAAGGGCGGTATCGCCCAGCACATTGCCGACGATCATGGTATCCACGGTATTATAGAGCTGCTGGAACAGGTTGGAGATGAAGATGGGCAGCATGAACAGCAGCAGGTTTTTGAAAATGAGCCCGTGCAATCAGGTCCACATTCATGCTGAAATTTTTTTTTTTCGCAGTTTGGGTCATAAGGTTCCTCACAGTTTACGGAAAACAACCCTCCCCGGCATTGCGCAGCAACAAACGGAGAGGGTTGTGCTTTTTTTTCTTTTACAGCTCCTGCGTCTCAAAGCCGTGGCCGGTCAGCACCTCCACGCTGGTGAAACCAGCTGCCTTGATGGCGGCGGCAGCTTCCTCAAAGCCGAAGGTCAGGCTGGAAACATCGTGGGAGTCGGAGGTGATGATGACCTTGCCGCCCATCTTGTTCCACTCCTCCAGCATCCATGCACTGGGGTAGAAGTCCTTGCGGTAGCCGCGGTAAACGCCGCCGGTGTTCACTTCCAGCAGGCAGTTGTGTTCTTTGGCTGCGCTCAGGGGCTTTGAGGGCAGCGGCCTGATAGCGGGGGTCCTCCTCGTCGAAGAACTCACCCTCACCGTTCAGCTTCTTGATGAGGTCGATGTGGGCCAGAATGTCCGGGCCCTTGGCGGCCACCTTCTCCACCTCGGCGAAGTATGCCTCCACAGCGGCCAGCGGGTCACCGTCGAAATCATCAAAGATGCAGTCGTGCAGATCCTGCGGGCGGAAGTCGATCTCGTAGTACTTGCCGGTGTTCTTGCCGTACAGGTGATGGGCCGCACCGATCCAGTAATCGTAGTTCTCGGGCTTGTCCTCGCTCAGGCTGTCCCACTCGATACCGCAGAGGATGTCCACCTTGCCCTTATACTCTGCCTTGAGCTTTGCAATGGTGGCCTTGTACTGGGCGGTGCGGCTGGGGCTCATGCAGTACTCACGGTCTCGCTGCGTATAGCTATGGCCGGAGAAGCCCAGGGTCGTCAGGCCCTGTGCACAGGCGGCACTGGCCATTTCCTGCAAGGTATTTTTGCCATCGCACATCGTCGAGTGGCAATGAACACTGGACTTCCTATAATCTGCCATAACTAAATCACTGCATCCTTTCCTGTTTGACCTTGTGGTCAATAACGTGTCGTTTTTCCAGCTCACGGGTGATCTCTTCCACCGTGATGCCCGCCTGCACCATCAGCACCAGCACATGGTAAGCCAAGTCGCTGATCTCATAGATGGTCTCGGCCTTGTCCTCTTTTTTTCTCCCGCAATGATGACCTCGGTGCACTCCTCTCCCACCTTCTTGAGGATCTTGTCCAGCCCCTTTTCAAAGAGATAGGTGGTATAGCTGCCTTCCTGGGGACGATCCCTGCGGCCCTGGATGAGTTCGTAAAGCCCCTGCCAGCTGAACTGTTTGAGCTCCGGCGAGACATACACTTCGTTGAAGAAGCAGCTCTCGGCACCGGTATGGCAGGCAGGGCCATCCTTGACCACCTCCACCACCAGTGCGTCCTTGTCGCAGTCCGCGGTGATGGACACCACATGCTGGACGTTGCCGCTGGTATCGCCCTTTGCGCCAGATCTCCTGACGGCTCCGGCTCCAGAACACCGTACGCCCCTCGGCAATGGTCAGTGCCAGCGTCTCGGCGTTCATGTAGGCAAGGGTGAGCACCTCTTTGGTGTAGTGATCCTGCACGATGGCAGGAATGAGGCCCTTTTCATCAAATTTCAGTTCCATGGTCCATACTCCCTCCCCAAAGGGGATACTTACAGTTTATCCTAAAGTTGCCCGAAACGCAAGAGCTTACAGCCGCATTTCGACACCATTTTCATTCAGATAGGTTTTCAGATCGTGGATGGTCAGCAGTTTCTGGTGGAAAATGCCCGCCGCAAGGCCCGCGTCGATGCCCTCGTGGTGGAACAGCTCAAGGAAATCTTCCTTTTTGCCCGCGCCGCCGCTGGCGATGATGGGCACATTCACCCGGGCAGCGACCGCGTCCAGCATCTCGAGATCGAAGCCGGTGCGGACACCATCGGTGTCAATGCTGTTCAGGCAGATCTCCCCCGCGCCATGCGCCACGCACCAGCTGATCCAGTCCAGCGCATCCCGGCCGGTATCCTCGCGCCCGCCCTTGGCGAACACCCGGAACTGGCCGTTCACCCGCTTCACGTCCGCCGAGAGCACCACGCACTGATTGCCGTATTTCTGGGCCGCCGCCGGAATGAGGCCGGGGTCCCGCAGAGCGCCGGAGTTGACGCTCACCTTGTCGGCGCCGCATTTCAAGACCCGGTCAAAGTCCTCCAGCGTACGGACGCCGCCCCCCACCGTGAGAGGAATGAAAATCTCGCTGGCCACCCGGGTCAGGATATCGGTGAACAGAGCACGGCCCTCAAAGCTGGCGGTGATATCGTAGAACACCAGCTCGTCGGCCCCGGCTGCGTTGTAGAGCCGGGCCATCTCTACCGGGTCGGCCACATCCTTGATGCCCTCGAAGTTGGTGCCCTTGACCACCCGGCCGTTCCGCACATCAAGGCAGGGAATGATGCGTTTTGTGATCATTTTCGTTTCCCCTCCGTTTAATTTCCGCACCAGTTCTACGCAGCGTTTCAGATCCAGCGCCCCGGGTGTAGAGGCTCTTGCCCAGGATGGCGGCCGCCACCCCATCTTTTCAGTTCCAGCAGCTCTGCCTCCGACGAGATGCCGCCGCTGGCCGTGAAGTTCATGCCCGGCACCTCGGTCTGCAATTGGCGGTACAGGGCCATGTTCGTGCCCTGCATCGCGCCGTCACAGGCGATGTCGGTGTAGATGATGGCTTTGCAGCCCGCTGCCGCCAGCCGCTTGCAGAAGTCGATGCCCTTTTCGGCGCTGACATCCTTCCAGCCGTGGATGGCCACAAAGCCGTTCTTGGCGTCCACGCCGACGGCGATCCTGTCGCCGTATTTTTTCAGCATCCGGGCCGTGAAGTCAAAATCCGTCACGGCCACACTGCCAAGGATGCAGCGGCCCACACCGAGGAAAGGTACTTCTCGATCCGCTCCTCGGTGCGGATGCCGCCGCCCACCTCGATGTACAAGCCGCCCTGCTTTGCCAGCGCGGCAATGGTGTCATAATTGGAAAGGGTTTTACCGTCTTTTGCGCCGTCCAGATCGACAACGTGGAGATATTTTGCCCCTGCGGCCACAAACTGCCGCGCCTGGGCGCAGGGGTCGGTGCCGTAGACGGTCATTTTATCGTAATCGCCCTGGGTCAGGCGGACGACCTGACCATTCCGCAGGTCAATGGCGGGATATAGTTTCATGATATTTCCTCACAATTCTGCAAACGCCTTTAAGATCCGCAGCCCGGTGTCGCCGCTCTTCTCCGGGTGGAACTGCGTGCCGTACACCTTGCCCGCCCGCACCACGCCCGTGACCGGGATGGAGTAATCACTGACGGCCAACGTACTGGCGGTACAGTGTCTGCCGTAATAGCTGTGGACGTAATAGACGTACTCGCCCCTCCTGGATATATTGGAAAAGCGGGTCGTCCCGGAGGATGTGGAGGGCGTTCCAGCCGATCTGGGGTACTTTCAGCGCCGGGTCTTTCAGGTCCGGCTCCAGCGGGCAGACCTCGCCTTGGACAAAGCCGAGGCCTTGGTGCTCCCCGTACTCAAAGCTCTTGTCAAACAGCAGCTGCATCCCCAGGCAGATGCCCAGCAGGGGCTTTTTCCGGGCCTCTTCTTTGATTACCGGCACAAGGCCCGTGGCGGTGAGTTTCTCCATGGCGTCCCCAAAGGCGCCCACGCCGGGCAGGATGATCCGGTCTGCCGCCCGGAGCCGGGCGGGGTCTGCCGTGACCACCGCTTCCAGCCCCAGATGGGCCAGGCTGGATTTGAGGCTGAACAGATTGCCCACGCCATAATCAACCATTGCGATCATACCAGCAGTCCTTTCGTGGAGGGGATCTCATCCCGGTGGGCAGCGTCGATACGGACGGCCTCGGCCAGCGCGCGGCCCGCCCCCCTTGAAGCAGGCTTCCAGAATGTGGTAGGTATTTTCGCCTGCAAATTGTACAAAGTGGACTGTGCCGGGCAGGTTGCGCACAAAGCCCAGCCAGAACTCCTGCACGCACTCCACGTCAAAATCGCCTACTTTTTCGGTCTTGCAGTGGACATCCCAGTTGAGGGTGCAGCGGCCGGAGATATCCACCGCGCAGAGGATGAGGGCCTCGTCCATGGGCAGAGTGAAGCTGCCGTAGCGGCGGATGCCCCGCATATCGCCCAGAGCCTTGGCAAAAAGCCTGCCCCAGTGCAATGCCGATATCCTCGGTGGTGTGGTGGTAGTCCACCTCCACATCGCCGTGGCAGGTGAGGACGAGGTCAAAGCGGCCGTGGCGGGCAAACAGCTCCAGCATGTGGTTCAGAAAGCCGCAGCCCGTGTCCACCTGATAGCGGCCCGCGCCGTCGAGGTTCAGGGTCAGCTCGATCTGGGTCTCGTTGGTGTTCCGCTCGATGGTCACTTCCCGCATGGCTCAGCCCTCCAAAATCTTTTGTCAAGGCTGCCAGCAGCGATCTGCATCTGCTCCGGCGTGCCAATGGTGACGCGCAGCCAGTTGGCAATGCGCGGGGCATCGAAATGCCGCACCAGCACGCCTTTTTCTTTCAACTTTTTGTAAAGTTCCGCCCCGTTTTTCCGCTCCGTGCTGGCAAACAGGAAATTGGAGCGGCTGTCCAGGCAGGTGAAGCCCCGCGCTTCCAGCTGCTGTTTCGTCCAGACACGGGTCTCGATGATGGCCGCGCGGGTCTTGTCGAAATAAACGGTATCGTTCAGCGCGGCCTCACCGGCTTTCATGGTCAGCCGGTTGATATTGTAGGGGTTCAGGCTGAACTTGACCCGATTCAGGTCTGCAATGAGCTTGGTGCATTGCCCATGGCCAGGCCCAGCCGGGCACCCGCCAGCTGGCGGGATTTCGAGAAGGTCTGCACCACCAGCAGATTGTCGTACCGGTCAATGAGCGGCACGCAGCTCTCGCCGCCAAAGTCTACATAGGCCTCATCCACAATGACCACGTTGTTGGGGTTGGCTTTCAGGATGCCCTCTATGGCACCGCGGGGCAGGGCCAGACCCGTGGGGGCATTGGGGTTGGGGGCAATGACGATGGTCTCGTTTTTGCCGTAGTAATCGGCGGGGTCAAGGGTGAAATCCTCCTTCAGCGGGATGATATGGCTGGGAATGTGCATCAGCCCGCACCAGACGCTGTAACAGCCATAGGTGATGTCGGCATAGGCCAGCGGGTGGGTCTCGTCGCAGAAGGCCCGCAGGGCGAAAAAGAGGTTCTCGTCACTGCCGTTGCCGGGCATGATCTGATCCGGCTGCAGGCCAAAGTGCACCGCCGCCGTTTTCAGCAGGTCGGTGCAGGCGGGGTCGGAGTAGAGACGGAGCTTTTCCACCTCATGCTCGCTCACCGCCGCCACCACTGCCGGGCTGGGCAGATAGGGGCTTTCGTTGGTGTTCAGCTTGATATATTGCTGGTCCTGCGGCTGCTCCCCCGGGGTGTAGGGGGTAACTGTTTCAAGTTTCGGAGAGAGATATTTACTCATAGCAATTTCCTCACTGTCAGCGTCCTCACCCTCTCAGGCGCTTCGCGCCAGCTCCCCCAAAGGGGGAGCCTCTGGCGGTTTTCCGTAACCTTGCGGGGGAAATTGCCAAAGCCTCTCCCTTTGGGAGAGGTGGCATTGCAAAGCAATGACGGAGAGGGCGAGCCGCCTTTAGTCCTCTTCATATCTTATCGTCACACTCTTTGCATGGGCGTGCAGGCCCTCGCGCTCGGCAAAATCGGCAATGCGGGGGGCAACCTCGCCCAGCGCCTCGCGGGTGTAGTAGAGAAAGCTGGACTTCTTCACAAAGTCGTCCACACCCAGGGGGCTGGAGAAGCGGGCCGTGCCGCTGGTGGGCAGGGTGTGGTTGGGGCCTGCAAAGTAATCGCCCAGGGCCTCGGGCACATTGCGGCCCAGGAAGATGCTGCCCGCGTTTTTGATCTCGTTCAGCACCCCGAAGGGGTCGTCCACGCAGACCTCCAGATGCTCCGGCGCAATGATGTTGCAGGCCTCAATGGCCTTGTGCAGGTCGGTGCAGACGATGATCTTCCCGTTGTCGTCCACGCTGGCGCTGGCAATGGCGGCACGGGGCAGCTGGGGGATCTGCACCTCCAGCTCTGCCTGCACGGCCCTGGCCAGCGCCGGACTGTCGGTGACAAGAACAGGGCTGGCCAGCTTGTCGTGCTCGGCCTGGCTCAGCAGGTCCGCCGCCACCCAGGCGGGGTTGCAGCCGCCGTCGGCCAGCACCAGGATCTCGCTGGGGCCGGCAATCATATCAATGCCCACCTTGCCGAACACCTTCCGCTTGGCGGTGGCAACGTAGATGTTGCCGGGGCCGACGATCTTGTCCACCGCCGGGATGGTGGTCCGGGTGCCGTAGGCCAGCGCGGCCACGGCCTGGGCGCCGCCGGTCTTGAAGATCTTGGTCACGCCGGCGGTGGCCGCGGCGGCGAGGATGACTGGATCGATCTTACCGTCCTTTCCGGCGGGGGAGTCGTCATCACGATCTCCGAAACGCCCGCCACCTTGGCCGGGATGACATCCATCAGCACCGAGGAGGGGTAGGCCGCCGTTCCGCCGGGCACATACACGCCCGCCTTTTCAATGGGGGGGTATATTTCTGGCCCAGCACGATGCCGGGCTTCTCGTTGATCACAAAGTTCTTGTGCACCTGCTGGCGGTGGAAGCTCTCAATGTTGGCGGCAGCCTCCCGCAGGGTCTCAAGGAAATAAGGGTCCATATTGGCAAAGGCCTCATTGATCTCCGCCTGCGTCACCTGCAGGTCGTCGATCTTAGCCCCGTCAAATTTCAGTGCGTACTCCTTCAGCGCCTCATCGCCCCGGGCGCGGACCTCGGCAATGATGCCGTCCACCACATCCTCCACGTTTTTCTCCGCGCGGATGTCCCGGTTCAGGATCTCCTCGGGCCTGAGCTCATCAAAATTATACAGCTTGATCATTTTGTTTCCTCCTGCAAGGTCTTGCGTAGCGCTTCCAGCATGGCATCCATCTCGTTGTGCTTGAACTGGTAGCTGGCCTTATTGGCAATGAACCGGGCCGAGATGGGCATGAACTCGGTGACCACCCGCAGGCCGTTCTCCCGCAGGGTGGTGCCGGTCTCCACGATATCCACAATGACATCGGAAAGGCCCAGAATGGGGGCCAGCTCAATGGAGCCATTCAGCTTGATGATATCGATATCCCGCCCGATGGACGCATAGTAGCTCTTTGCAATGTTGACGAATTTGGTCGCCACCCGCACCGGGCGGCTGGGGTCATCCTTGTAATCCGCCGGGGCGGCCACGCACATCCGGCACCTGCCAAGGCCGGTATCCAGCAGCTCGTAGACATCGGCAGAGGCTTCGGTGAGGATATCCTTGCCCACGATGCCCACATCTGCCGCGCCGTGCTCAACGTAGATAGCCACATCGCTGGGCTTGACAAGGAAGTAGCGGATGCCCGCCGCAGGGTTCTCCACCACCAGCTTTCGGGTGGCGTTGTAGTCCTCAGTGCAGCCGTAGCCGATCCTGGCCAGCAGGTCGTAGACCTTATCGCCCAGGCGGCCCTTGGGCAGGGGCCACATTCAGCATGACCCGGCCCGTGCTGTTCCTCTGCACCGGCGGGGCGGGGGGCGTTCAGGCGGTCCAGCTCGTCCAGATAGACGGCAAACCCGATGGCGTCCGCCCCGGGGGTGAATTTCTGCATCAGCAGGTCGTACCGGCCGCCCTTGAGCAGCGGGCGGGGCAGGGGGCGGAGATAGCCCTGGAAAATAAGGCCGTTGTAATACTCCATCTCGCCCGCAAGGGTCAGGTCAGCCGGATGCTGCTGCCCGCCTTTGCCAGCGGCTCGGCCAGCGCGTTAAGCTCGGCCACGGCGGCCTCCATCCGGGCGTTGCGGCAGGGCCGCGACCTTGGGCAGGGCCACGGCAACTCCCCGCTGAGGGAGAGCAGGGCCGTCAGGGCGTTGGCATCGGCATCCGAAAGGCCCGCCGCTTTGGCAGCCGCCCGCAGCTCATGGATGTTCTTGGCCCGCAGCGTTTCCAGCAGGCCGGGGCGGGCGGCCTCCGGCACGCCCAGCGCGTCGAACAGGCCGAAGAGATAGCCCATGTGGCTGATCTCCAGCACCCACGGCTGGCCCATCTGCTCCAGTGACCGGGCCGCCAGGCAGACCGTCTGCCGCACCTCCGGCTCTTTCACCTCGCCCAGCAGTTCAAGGCCCATCTGGGAGATCTCCTTGAACGTGTGGCTCTCCGCCGAGGGGCGGTAGACGTTCTCGTGGTAATAATATTTCATCGTTTCGCCCGGGGCGGGCTGTGCCGTCTTGGCAATGGAAAGGGTCACGTCCGGCTTGAGGGCCAGCAGGCGGCCATCCAGGTCGGTAAACGTGATGACCTGCTCCGAGGGAGAGGAAGCTGCGGTTCTCCTGATACAGGCCATACTCCTCGAACCGACCCATGTGGTATTTGCGGAAGCCCGCCGCTTCGTACAGCGCGCGCAGCGCAAAGGGAGGCACGCTCCTTCGGCTGCAGCCGTGCAAGATCAAACTCCATGCTGTCTCCTCATTTCTTTCCCAGTGTTTTTCCACGCCTTTTGCACGGCACGTTCCGTGCAGGCTTTTCCTGCAGCCGATGCAGGATGTTCTGGTTTCATTTTACTTTATCTTGGTAAAGTTGTAAAAAGCATAAAAGTGACAGCCTTTTTGATTTTCCAGCAAAAATTTTCTGGTGTGTTTGCCAGTTGTCCGTTCTCAGCGGACAAATCCACCGTATCCTGGCTCTTTTGGGCGCAAAAAAGCCCCCGGAGGGTGTTTTACCGCTCTCCGGAGGCTTTCTATGCGTGTTGTGCCTTGGCTCACACGACCAACGTTTTACTCAATTGCAATCAGATTCGGGTTCTCAGGCAACGCCTTCGTCTGCTGAGGAGCAGGCAGCTCGATGTGCAGGACGCCATCCTCGAACTTCGCGTGGATGTCTTCTTTCTTCACAACATCGCCCACGTAGAAGCTGCGGGCACAGGTGCCGGAGAAAGATTCGCGCCGCAGATAGCGGCCCTCTTTATCCTTTTCGTCGTTGCTGTGGCTGCGCACTGCCTGAATGGTCAGGTCGCCGTCGTTCAGATCCATCTGAACGTCTTCCTTCTTGCAGCCCGGCAGGTCAACCGCTACTTCGTAGCCGTTGTCCGTCTGTTTGACATCGGTCTTCATCATGTTTGCACCGCGCTTGCCAAACGCGTCTGCGAGCCTCACGGTTCATCGCACGTTCCAGTGCAGCGTCATTCCAGAACGGATCGAAGAAATCATCGAACAGGTTTTCATGGAAAACAGCAGGCATAAACATAAATCATTCCTCCAATCCCGGCGTTCGGGTCGGGGCAAAAAAAATCTGAAGCGTCCATTCGGAAAGGCTTTCCGGGGAGCCTCGCGGCTCTCCTTTTTGCCCTTCCTCCTGAGCACGGCCCTGTTATAGCACCGTTTATTAGCAATGTCAAGCCTAGAGTGCTAAAATTCACAGAAGAATAATATTTTGATAAAATTCCATGCAATCTTTCAAAAAATTCATTCGTTTTATCGTGTTTTATTCATCTTCACTTCCGACACATTGCCGTGCGGAGATGGAGCCCTGATTATAAATTATTTTTTGCGGCACGTTTTTCGGCCAGCTGGTAGACTTCGTCATCGGCACGTGCTCCGACCACAACGATCAGCATTTCGGTTTCCGTATAGATCAGCTTATACACTACGCGCAGCCCTGCTGCCCGCAGCGATTTTAAACAGCCCCGTCAAGTCCGTGCCGCCCTTGTTGCCCAGCGGCTTTGCCATAGCCGCCATCATAGATAGAGACTGGATTCTGCTGGACCTTTTTCAGTGCTTTTGCCACCAGAAGCCGCTGGTTGCCCGCCAGGCCATCAAAGTCCTTTTGCGCTTCCGGGAGAAATTCTACTCTCCAGTTCATTCCAGCTCTACCTCGTCAAAATCCGCAAGGTCTGCGTCCGTGATCCCGTACTTCTGGTAGACATCCTCTGCCGGAATTGTTTCCGCAGGCGTAAAAAAATTCTGCAAGCGGCTTTCTGCCAGCCGGAGAAGCTTTGCGTCCTCCACCTCTTCCATCAGACTCAGATATTCTTCCGGCGACATCAGAACACACTCCGGCGTGTTATTCTTCATCACGACCTTCGCACCCTGCTTTTTGACGTCTTCAAATATTTTTTTCCGGCCAGACCACGGTTGAACTGCGTGATCGGCACTGTATTCTTGATCGCATTTACCAGTGAGTTCATTCTGCCCACCTCCTGTACTTTCAGTATAGGGTTCCACAGCAAAAATGTCAACCATTTTATCGCCAAATTTATCAGTATTTCATTCAAGCACAAAAGCCCCACATCCGGCACTTTTTGCAGTACGGATATGGGGCTTGCTCTCATACTTTATCTCAGCCCAGCAGGCTCAGGACGCCGCTCTTCGGGCGGGCACCGACAGCGCGGTTGACCAGCTTGCCGTTCTCAAAGACCAGCAGGGTGGGGATGCTCATGACGTCGAACTGGCCGGCCAGCCTCAGGCTGCTCGTCCACGTTGACTTTGCCCACCTTGATGTCGCCGCGCTCCTCGGCCACCTCGTCCACGATGGGGGAGAGCATCCGGCAGGGGGCCGCACCAGGGAGCCCAGAAATCCACCAGGACAGGCTTGTCGCTGTGCAGGACCTCGGATTCAAAGTTTGCGCTGGTAATATTGATGACTGCCATATTTTTTACCTCCGTAAGAGTGTATCGTTGTGTTCGATGGTGCTAGTATACCCCATTGGGCCCCGTTTTCCGTGACTGTGTCACACAACGCGGCAAAAAACGCAAAAGAGGCCGCTGCAACTTACAGCGGCCTCCGGAAAAAGCAGATTTTTTACTTGCCCAGCATTTCTCTTTGCGGTCTTGCAGATGGTGGCAGCGTCCAGACCATACTCCTTCAGCAGGTCCCATGCGGGGCCGGAGCAGCCGAACTTGTCCTGCACGCCGACGCGGCGGACAGGGGTGGGGCACTTCTCGCTCAGGACGGCACAGACAGCCTCGCCCAGACCGCCGCTGACGTTGTGCTCCTCGGCGGTGACGATCTTGCCGCACTCCCTGGCAGCCTTGAGGATGATGTCCTCATCCAGGGGCTTGATGGTGTGGATGTTGATGACCCGGGCGTGGATGCCCTCGGCAGCCAGCTGCTCGGCGGCAATGCGGGCCTCGTTGACCATCAGGCCGGTAGCCACGATGGCGATGTCATCGCCCTCGGTGATCTGCTCGCCCTTGCCCAGCTCAAAATGATAGTTGGCCTCGTCGTGGAACACGGGAACAGCCAGACGGCCAAAGCGAAGGTAGACAGGACCCTGCATCTCGTAGGCGGCGCGGACAGCAGCGCGTGCTTCCACGTCGTCGGCGGGGCAGATGATGGTCATGCCGGGCAGGCTGCGCATGAGGGCGAAGTCCTCACAGCACTGGTGGGGACGCGCCGTCCTCGCCGACGCTGATGCCCGCGTGGGTGGCGCCGATCTTGACGTTGAGGTGCGGATAGCCCAGGGTATTGCGCACCTGCTCAAAGGCGCGGCCGGCGGCGAACATCGCAAAGCTGGAAACAAAGGGGACATAGCCCATGGTGGACAGGCCTGCAGCCACGCCCATCATATTGCTCTCGGCAATGCCGCAGTCAAAGTGGCGGCCGGGGTAAGCCTTGCGGAACACGCCCGTCTTGGTTGCAGCAGCCAGATCCGCGTCCAGCACCACCAGCTCATCGTGGCCCTCGGCGGCCAGCTCTTTCAGGGTATTGCCGTAACTGTCACGGGTTGCGATCTTCTTCACTTCTGCCATCTTACTTGTCCTCCTCTTCCAGCGCGGCGTAGGCTGCGTTCAGCTCCTGCATGGCGATGGCGTACTCCTCATCGTTGGGGGCCTTGCCGTGCCACTCCACCGCGTTCTCCATAAAGGAGACGCCCTTGCCCTTGATGGTGTCCAGAATGATGCAGGTGGGCTTGTCGTTTTCCGCGTGGAAAGCCTTGATGGCGGACTCGATGGCGTCATAAATCGTGGCCATTGATGGTCAGAACGTTGAAATTGAAAGCCTTGAGCTTTTTCTTCCAGCGGGTGGCTGTCCATGACCGTCTCGGTGGTGCCGTCGATCTGGAGGTGGTTGCGGTCCAGCATGACACAGAGGTTGGAGAGCTTATAGTGGGCGGCGAACATGAAAGCCTCCCAGCACTCGCCCTCTTCCACCTCACCGTCACCGAGGATGGCGTAGACGCTGACGGGCTGCTGCTTGAGCTTGGCACCCAGTGCCATACCGCAGGCGGCGGAGATGCCCTGGCCCAGAGACCCGGTGGACATGTCCACGCCCGGCACCGTGTTCATGTTGGGGTGGCCCTGCAGGTGGCTGCCGATCTTACGCAGGGTCTTCAGGTCTTCCACCGGAAAATAGCCGCGCTCGGCCAGGGCGGCGTACAGGCCGGGGGCCGCGTGGCCTTTGGAGAGCACCAGACGGTCACGGTCCGGTGCTTTCGGATGTTCAGGGTCAACGTTCATGTCCACGAAATAGAGGTAAGACAGCACCTCTGCAATGTCCAGGCTGCCGCCCGGATGGCCGCACTTGGCGCTGTGGGTCCCTCGATCACGCCCATGCGGATGTGACAGGCGTGCTTGGCAAGGGTGAGCTTTTCTGCATTTGTCATGATGGTCCTCCCGTATGAACCTCAGAATTGCAAGAATCTGCAAGATGGATGGCGCGCAATTCCTTGGTGTTTGCCGCGGTTTTGCACTATAGTTCAAGTTTATATTATCTATTCTGTGCAAAAAGGTCAAGTTCTTTCAGCAAAATGTACATCACCGGGCAAAATCCGTCGGAAATGCTCTTTTTTGGGCATTTTGCAGCTTCACTTGACAAAAGCCGCGAATCTCTGCTATAATTTTCACGATTTCCGGCAGGAAGCCGGGCCTGCGGGCCGAAGCCCGCCCTTTGCAGCTCATTTTCCCAAACTTTTTTGTAACAGACGCCACGAAGGGGTCTGCCTTTTGCATGGTTGCCGGGGCAGGCCCTTTTTGTCTTTTTTGCGTCATCTCAGGAGGAATCACCATGAAAACCAAAACTTCTGCCACCCGCGGCATCGTGCTGGCGGCCCTGTTTCTCGCACTGGCCTTTGTGCTGCCCATGATCACCGGCCATGTGCCCCAGGTGGGCAACATGCTCTGCCCCATGCATTTCCCCATCCTGCTGTGCGGCTTTTTGTGCTGGGCGGGCCGTGGGGTCTGGCTGTGGGCTTTCGGCCCCGCTGCTCCGCTCGGTGCTCTTCGGGATGCCCCCGATGTTCCCCATCGCCATTTCGATGGCTTTTGAGCTGGCCACCTACGGCTTTGTTTCCGGCGTTGTTTACCGCCGGGTCCAGCACACCCTGCCGATGATGTTTGCCACCCTCCTCTCCGCCATGGTGGCTGGCCGTCTGGTCTGGGGTGCCGTCCGGTTCATCCTGGCCGGGCTCACCGGTTCCAGCTTCCCCCGTTCTCAGCATTCCTGTCCGGCGCGCTCCTTACCGCCGTGCCCGGCATCCTTGCCCAGCTCATTCTGATCCCGCTCATCGTCAACGCGCTGACCAAGGCAAAGCGGATCGACTGATTTTTACCGCACAAAAAGGGCTGACACACGAAGTGCCAGCCCTTTTCTCATGCTTTTGAAAATTATTTCTTCTGGAGGAAGTCCGGCAGGAGCTTGCCCTCCTTGCGCCACTGGTGATACTCGGCGGTGGCCGCAAACTCCACGTCGCCGGCGGAGTTCAGAGCCGTTTCCACGGAGTCCTGCACCACGCCGATGATGAAACCGACGCCGACCATCTGCATGGCAATGTCGTTGGAGATCCCAAACAGGGGAGCAGGCCATGGGGATGAGCAGCAGGGGAGCCGCCCGCCACGCCGGAAGCGCCGCAGGCACCCAGGGCGCTCATGGCGCTCAGGACAACGGCGGCGGGCAGAGAGACCTGAATGCCCAGGGTGTTGGCCGCAGCCAGCGTCATGATGGTGATGGTGATGGCCGCGCCGTCCGCCATGTTGATGGTAGCGCCCAGAGGGATGGAGACGGAATACATATCCTTATCGAGGCCCAGCTTCTCGCACAGGGCCATGTTGACGGGGATGTTGGCCGCAGAGCTGCGGGTGAAGAAAGCGGTCAGGCCGGATTCTTTCAGGCAGCGGAAGACCAGCGGATAGGGGTTGCAGCCCAGATAGAGGAACATGATGAGCGGCGAAACGATGAACGCCATGAAGAGCATGGTACCCACCAGCAGGGCCAGCAGCTTGCCGTACTGGGTAAAAATGGCCAGACCGTTACCGGCCACGTTGGTGTACACCAGACCCATGATGCCGAACGGAGCCAGGTTGATGATCCAGCGGACGATCTTGGAAACCGCGTCAGCCGTGTTGGAGAGGAAGACCTTGGTGCTCTCGGCACCGATCTGTTTTTTCATGGCAAGGCCGAACAGGCAGGCCCACATCAGGATGCCGATATAGTTGCCGTTCATGATGGCGCTGACGGGGTTGGCCACAAAGAGAAGTTGGCCAGCAGGGTGTTCAGCACCTCGCCCAGACCCTGGGGAATGACGTCCGATTCTGCCGCGTCCGCCAGGACGACAGTGACCGGGAACAGAAAGCTGGTGACGGATGCAATGGCCGCCGCCAGAAACGTGGTGAGCATGTACAGCCAGATGACCGTGCCAAAGCGTCGGTCCAGCTTTGACGAGCCCTGCGCCAGCGCGCTGGCCACGATGACAAAGACCAGCACCGGGGCAATGCCTTTCAGGGCACCGACAAACAGGGTGCCGAGCTCCGCGACCCAGCCAGCCCCCGGGACTGTCAGTGCCAGCACCGCGCCGATGACCAGACCGCACAGGATGCGGATGATCAGGCTGATGCTGTTGTACTTGGCAGCAGCCGCATTCAAAGTTTTCATATCGTTACACTCCTCCATTTGCAAGTTGTACGTCCATTGCGCACATATTTTCCCATTCCTCTACCAGGAACATGTACGATTATAGTCGTGTATGGGCCGAAAGTCAAAAAAAGATTTTAGCCAATTATTTTGTTTTTCATCTAAGAGTGCGCTGAGATAAACTTTTTTCATCTGTATCTACATCGAGAACAGTTTTGACACAAAGCAAAAAAACTCCCGCCGTTTTTCACGCGGCGGGAGTCCTGTTTATGGTCTATTTCAATCGAGATAGTGCACTTTTCCGGCCACAAAGCCCTGAATGCCCATGCCCAGCGCGTCCGAGACGGTAATGTTCTTTTCCTCGAACGTGGCACCGCCGAGGATGTGATCCTCACTGCAGAGCACGGGGCCATCCAGGTCGATCCTGGTAATGATCTTCTTGGCGCAGGCCAGTTCCACAGCGGCGTTGACCGAGATCTTGGCCTCCAGCATGCAGCCTATCATGCACTCCACGCCGTAAACCTCAGCGGCGGCGGCAATCTTGAGGAGGGCGTTGGTGATGCCGCCGCATTTCATCAGTTTGATGTTCACAAGGTCGGCAGCGCCCGTCTGCATGATCTTGAGGGCATCCGCCGGGCTGAACACGCTCTCATCGGCCAGCACCGGCACATCGGCGTGGCGGGTGACGTACTGCATCCCCTCAGATCGGCGGCGGGGACAGGCTGCTCCACAAACTCGATGTCGAGGCCCTTGTCCTGCATGTTGTTCAGTATGCGGACGGCCTGCTTGGCGTTCCAGGCCTGGTTGGCATCAATGCGGATGCAGATGTCCTTGCCCACGGCCTCGCGGACGGCGGCCAGACGGGCCACATCCAGCTCCGGGTCAATGCCGACCTTGACTTTCAGGCAGTCGTAGCCGCGCTGGACGGCGGTGCGGGCATCCCGGGCCATCTCCTCGCGGGGCGTTGACGCTGATGGTGATGTCGGTGACGATGTTCTTCCGGGCACCGCCCAGCATCCGGTAGACCGGGGCGTTGTATTTCTGGCCCAGCAGGTCCCACAGGGCCATATCCACGGCGGCCTTGGCACTGGTGTTGTGGACAAGGGCTTTCTGGACCGCGGCGGTCAGGTCAGGTCCTCAAACTCGTCGAGGTCACGGCCCAGAATGGCCGGGGCAATGTGATCCTGAATGGCGCCGATGATGGCACCGGTGGTGTCGCCGGTGATGACGCCGGTGGGGAGGTGCCTCACCGTAGCCCACCGCGCCGGTGTCGGTGTGCAGCTCAACGATGACGTCCTCCACGCTGCTCACGGTGCGCAGCGCTGTCTTGAAGGGGACGCGGAGCGGGGTCGAGATGCGGCCCAACTTTACCTGTGTGATCTTCATGTCAAAACCTCCTTAATGTTCCAGCGGCATGGTAAGGGACATCCGCTGGTAGGCAAAGCGGGGAGCCGTCTGCCACATGGATGACGCCGCAGCGGGTGAAACCGGTTTCTTCCAGAATGTGCTGCATGGCTTTGTTGTCGGCGTGGGTGTCGGCGCGCAGGCTCTCGCAGTGCTCCAGACACCAGGTGATGACATCCGTTGCCACGCCCCTTGCGCTTGCCCGCCGAGGCCAGCCGGTGGATGGTGCCGTAAGGCAAGGTGTCGTTGAGCCACTGGCCGTCTTCGATCGCGGCATAGGTGGGGTCCGGCCCGAGGATGAATGCAAACACCGCTTCCAGCTCGCCATTGACGAGGTAGACAAACAGGCGGTTGGAATCAATATCCTCTTTCAGCAGCTCTTCCGGCGGGAAGCTGGTGCCCCACTGGGCAGGGTTGCCGGCGGCGGCCATAGCCTCCCGGGCGCGGGCATAGATTTTCAGGATCTCGGGCAGATCCGAGCGGGTCGCTCCACGAAACATTCCGTTCCACCTTCTCTTTCCGTGCCGGGGCGCTCCCCGCACACAGCATCATTTCTATCATAATAGCACAATCGGCCCGCAATTTCCAGATTTTGCGGCACAGGGGACCTCTGCACAAAAAAGATGCACTGCACAAAGCGGCAGTACATCTTTCAAGAGGAGCCGGGCGTATTCACGCGCTGGCCCGGACGCGCGGGGTGCGGCTGCGGCGGTACTCCCGTGGGCTGACGCCATACCGCTCATGGAAAAGGCGGTAGAAGTAGCTGGTGTTCTCGTAGCCGACGTAAGTAATCATCTGCTGGATGTTCCAGTCGCTGCGGCGGAGCAGCCGGGCGGCGGTCTCCATCCGGTGCTTCTGCAGCAGTTCTTTGTAGGTCTTGCCCGTCTGGGCACGGACACACTCGCTGACATAGGCCAGAGAGACGCCGTAACTGCGGGCCACATTGGAAGAGGCTGGCCTCACGGTAATTCTGGGTGATCTCATCCAATGCCGCCTGCACCAGCTCTTCGCGGCTGACCGTTTCGCCGCGCGCTTCCAGCGGGAATTTTTCGATGTTTGCCATAGAGTGTGTCCTCCATTGTGGTGCGGCGGGCGGGGGACAGGGGGGACGCCGGACGCCCGCCGCCACCAGTTACGCCAGCTTCCGCCCGGAAGCTGTTGTGTATGGGATACGAATGGCGCGGGACGAAAATTGCGTTTTTGTAATTTTCACAAGTTCTTTGCAATGAAGAAAACCTCTCAGTCTGCACTGGAGTGCAGACAGCTCCCCTGACAGGGGAGCTCCATTGCGGAATACAAAAAGCCGCCGAAGCGTCCCGCCGCGGCAGCTCTTTCCGGAAAGTGAGGAAAACATGAAAAACTCATCCGGGAGAAACACATCTTGAACTTTAAAACAGAGTCTCGTTGTGGTAGCAGCCGGTGCGGACAAACTCCACCCACTCGGCCAGGTTGACAGCATGATCGCCGATCCGCTCCAGATACTTGATGACCATGAGCAGGTCCAGCGCGGCATCCACCTTGCCGGGGTCGGCAGCGATCTCCCGGGCCAGCGTGTGCTTGATGGCGTTGAAATCGTAATCCACCTCATCGTCAGCGGCGATGACTTTACGGGCGGCCGTCTCGTCCTCTGCCGTGAGGGCGGCAAGGGCGTCAGGATCATCTGGTGGGCTTTCTGGCCCATCCGGATGGCCTGGCTGACCGCCGGGTCGCCCTCCTTGCGGACGGTGACCAGATGGGGGATGATCTCGGCGATATCGGCGGCGTGGTCGCCGATCCGCTCCATGTCCGTGACGACTTTCATGGCCGTGGAAATGCGGCGCAGATCGCCCGCCACGGGCTGCTGGCGGAGCAGCAGGGTCATGCAGCGGTGCTCAATGTCCCGCTCCATGTTGTTGATCCGGCCATCGCCCTTGACGATGCCTGCCGCGGCGTCCGCGTCGGCGGTGCAGAGGGCTTCCAGCGCGTCCTCCACGGCGTCGGCGGAGCTGCGGCCCATTTCGGCCAGCGCGGCTTTCAGGGCCTCGAGGTCGGAATCATATTGTGTACGGATGCTCATGGGTTCCACCTCTTTAACCGAACAAAGCGGCCCGAAGATATAATCCTCGGTCCGTTTGTCCTGCGGGGTGCTGAAGATCTGAGCCGTGGGGCCCGCCTCCACCAGCTCGCCCAGCAGGAAAAAGGCGGTGCGGTCGCAGATGCGGGCCGCCTGCTGCATGTTGTGGGTAACGATGACCACCGTGTAGTTCTTTCTTCAGCTCACTCATCAGCTCCTCCACCTTCATGGTGGAGCCGGGGTCGAGGGCGCTGGTGGCCTCGTCCATCAGCAGGACCTCCGGCTCCACCGCCAGGGCGCGGGCGATGCACAGGCGCTGCTGCTGGCCGCCGGAGAGGCCCAGTGCGTTTTTCTTCAGCCGGTCCTTCACCTCGTCCCAGATGGCCGCGCCCCGCAGGGAGCTTTCCACCAGCTCATCCAGCTCGGCCTTGTTCTTCACGCCGTGGAGCTTGGGGCCGTAGGTGATGTTATCGTAGATGCTCATGGGGAACGGGTTGGCTTTCTGGAACACCATCCCCACCCGGCGGCGCAGGGGTGGTGAGCTCCATCTCCCGGGCAAAGATGTCCTGGCCTTTGAGCCGGACATCCCCCTCGATGCGGACACCAGGGACCAGATCGTTCATGCGGTTGAGCGTTTTGAGGAACGTGGACTTGCCGCAGCCGGAGGGGGCCGATGAGGGCCGTGATCTCCCGCTCGCCCACGTCCAGCGAAATATTTTTCAGGGCCTTGAAATCCCCATACCAGAGGTTGAGGTTTTTGGCCGAGATGACAGGGGTTGTATCAGGCATAGTAATCCCTCGATGATTGCTTCTGTTATTGCTTCTGTTTCAGTTTCGTTTTTGGCAAGCCGGGCGGCCAGATTGATGGCCAGCACCAGCACCAGCAGCACCGCGCCGATGGCCCAGGCCGAATCAAAGTCGCCATCCTCAAAGGCCCGCAGGTAGAGCAGGACCGAGAGGGGTCGCGCCGTTGGAGGTGTAGGCCTTGACGACGTTCTGGGCAATGACCTCCGCCGCGCCTGCCGTATACAGCAGGGCGGCGCTTTCGCCCACAATGCGGCCCACCGCCAGGATGCAGCCGGTGACGATGCCGTCCACGCTGCAGGGGAGCACGATGGTGCGGATGATGTGCCATTGCCCGCGCCCAGACCCAGCGCGCGCGCCCTCCCGGTAGCCCCTGGGGCACCGTTTTTGAGGGATTCCTGCGTGTTGCGCATGATGGTGGGCAGGTTCATGATGACCAGGGTCAGACCGCCGGAGAGCAGGCAGGTCTTGAAGCCCAGCGTCTGGGCAAAGACCAGCATCCCCACCAGACCATAGAGGATGCTTGGGATGCCCGCCAGCGTCTCGTTGGTGAACTCGATTCCCTCAATGAGGCGGCGGTTGGTGGCGTACTCGGTCAGATAGACCGCCGCGCCCACGCCCAGCGGCAATACGATGAGTAATGTCAGCAGAATGACATACAATGTGTTGAGGATGGCGGGCAGGATGCCGTCGGTGCCTTTCAGCACGCTGGCCGTGGTGGTGAGGAACTCCACACTAATGTGGGGGATGCCCCGCGCCAGCACCATGGCGATGATGCCGGCCACCAGTATGATGACCAGTGCAGCCGCCACCCAGACGGCGGCGGTGAAGAAGCGGTTCCAGGCCCTGCGGGAGGGGAGAATTCCGCATTATTCATTGCGGCTGCCCCCTTCAGGACGATGTTGAGCACCACATTGATGAGCATGATAAAGAGGAACAGCACCAGCGCGATGGAGAACAGCGCCTGTTTTTGCAGGCCGCTGGCGTAGCTCATCTCCTTGGCGATAGCCGTGGTCAGGGAAGGTGACGCTGCGGAAGAGGCTGTCCGGCATATTGGGGCTGTTGCCTGCCACCATCATGACGGCCATTGCTTCGCCGATGGCCCGGCCAATGCCCAGAACGATACCAGCTGCAATGCCGCTTCCTGGCCGCCGGGATGCTGATCTTGAACCACGTTTCCGCAGCGGTCGCACCCAGTGCCAGACTGGCCTCCTCATACTCCGGCGGCACGGCGTTCAGGGCCGTTACCGACACGGAGACGATGCTGGGCAGGATCATGATGGCCAGCACGATGATGGCGCTCAACAGGCACGCGCCCGACGCCTTGCCGAAGGCCTTGGCCACGGCGGGCACCAGCACCTGCATACCCAGCAGACCGAACACGACGCTGGGGATGCCGCTCAGCAGCTCAATGGCGGTGACCACCACGGTGCGCACGCGGGGCCCGGCTGCCTTTGAAAGGAAGACCGCCGTTAACAGCCCCACCGGCACACCGATGAGGGTGGCCCCCAGCGTGCCGTACACGCTGGAGAGGATGAAGGGCAGGATGCCGTACTTCGGCTCGGACGCCGTGGAGGCCCACTCGGTGCCGAAGAGGAAGCGGAACAGGCCGATCTTGCGGATGGCGGGCATGCCCGACGCGATCATGTACACCGAAATGAGGATCACGCAGCCCACCGCCAGCATTCCGCACAGGAAGAACAGGAAGTTCATCACGGCCTCCAGCCATTCGGCGGGGGTGCGGGGCAGCTCGATCTTTTTCAGAAACGATTTGTTCTGTTTCATAGATTCAGGTCATCACTCATTCACAGGGACGGCACCGGCGGTACGGATGAGGTCGGCGGCGTCGGTGCTGGTGGCAAAGTCGAAGAAGGCCCTGTGCCTGTTCGGACAGGGTGACGGACTTGTTGGTGACGAAGACGAAGGGGCGCTGGACCACATAGCTGCCGTCCTTGACGGTCTCTTCGCTGCACTCCACGCCGCCGACCGTGACCATCTTCACGGTGTCGCCCACGGCGGAGAGGGAAGCGTAGCCGATGGCGAGGGGTTGGCCTCCACCGCGCTGATGACGGCGCCGGTGGAGGTCAGCTCCTGCGCATACTTGCAGGAATCCTTCACGTCCACGATGCTCTCGAAGCCGTCGCGGGTGCCGGAGCCGGCCTCACGGCCCATGAAGACCACCTGGCCGTCCGTGCCGCCCACGTCGGCCCAGTTGGTGATCTCGCCGGTGAACATCTGCTTGAGCTTGTCCACGGTCAGGTCCTCGACCTTGCTGGCCTTGTTCACGATGATGGCGATGCCGTCCAGTGCGATGACGGTGCCGTCCACATCGTTCTTCTCCTCGTCCTTCAGGGCACGGGAGGAAAGGCCGATGCGCGTCCAACGTCTTATCGGTGGCACCGGTGATGCCGGCGCCGGAACCGGTGGGGTCATAGCTGATGGTGACATCCGGCTCGATCTCAGCGAAGCCCTCGGTCAGGGCGGCGATGACGTTCTTCATAGAGGTGGAACCGCCGGTGGCGACATTGCCGGACAGGCTGCCGGAAGCCGTGGAAGCCGCCGCAGAAGAAGCGGTGGATGCCACGGAAGAGGCAGCGGCGGAAGAAGCGGAACCGCCGCAGGCGGTCAGGGCAGCGGCAGCAGCGGCTGCACCACAAACAGCAAGGAACGAACGACGAGTGATCTTTTTTTTCATGATGTTTTCCTCCAAAATAACGCCGGAGCTTTTGCCCGGTCTCGATTTTCCTTTTTTTGTGTTTTCCCTTGGAACGCCTTGATTATAGCGCCCCGCCGTTTCGGCTGCGACCATGATGGAGCAAAATCGAAGTAAAATCTTTGTGCAAGTCGGCAAAGAAAAAAGCGCCGGAGCTGTGCAAACCGCACAACTCCGGCGTCGAAATTTTCTGTTTTTACTGGGTGATAATAATGGTATTGGCTTCTTTCTTATAGACCTTGCAGCTCAGATAAGTTTTATTGTCCTGCGGATTCGGGAAGAACAAGATCTGCACATAATCAAACGAGATATCCTTGCCCGTTCCGCACAGATGCCCCTTCTCATACTGGCCGCGATTCAGCGTGCGCTTTTCCATCGCATTCCAGCTCTTGTTTTTCTTCAAGAACGCCATCGTCTCCGAATCGATCGTCAGATCTTTCGAGCCATTCACCCGCAGCTTAAAGCTGCCATTGGCCGGGTCGATGGGAATGCCCGCAGCGCTGCCATTATTGATAAGCACTTCCGGAACCAAATAGAACGTACCGTCCGAAGCATACCCATAGGACAGCGAACGAACCGTCATTTTGATCTCTCTCAGTTCGGCAGTATCATTCAACCCATTTGCATTTGCAACCAGATCCCCACTGCCACAAGCCGTCAGCCCCGCCGCCGAAACAGCCAGCGCCGCGGCCGCAGCACTCTTCAGAAATACACGGCGGGAAAATTTCAGTTCCATAAAATCGCTCTCCTAGATTTTGGTTCTATTATTTCCGGGCAGAGGTAACGCTTCCGTCTGCATTCCGGTTCATTACAAAGGTGGAAGTCTTGCCTTTCAGGTTGAAGGTGAACTCCAAGCTGCTCCAGTTTTTGTTGACATGGGCTTCGCCCTCGGCATAGACGGCGGGCTGGAAGTAGATGCAGCCCTCCTCGGCCTTATTCAGATTCTTGCCCGGCGCATAGGTCTTGGTGCCGTTTGCATCGAACAGCGGGGTGTACTCGCCAACATCTCTCCCATTTATTGCCGTTTTCGGGTCCAGAACGACATTCGCCTTGTGGCCGTCGATCGTTGCGCTGGTGATGTCGCTTGCCTTGAAGGTGACCGTCTCATTGGTCAGATTCTTGACTTGGAATTCGACAGCCAGCAGCACCAGCTCTTCCCCCATATACGACCACGGCTGGTACTGATTGCTCAGGGCATACATAAAAAAGAGCCTGCGCTGTCTGCCGCATGACCCTTCTGGTCACCGTACTGCTGGAAGAACGAGCCGAGCGCATTATCGACCGCATCGCAGCCGCTCAGTGCACCCGCTGCACCCACAGCCAGCGCCATCGCGCCGGTGATTTTCAAGAACGAACGCCGAGTCATCATTTCCATTGTTTTTTTTTTCCTCCTGTTGATTCGTGCCCCAGCGGGCACTCCGCAAATGATTTCTATGTCAAGAATACCCATATTCTTCCGTTCTGTCAAGCCTCTTTTTTTTCAGTAAAAACCGCCCGTCCGTACACAGCGTACAGGCGGGCGGCGGGGGATTTAGGATTTCGGGGGTCAGAACTGCGCCATAGACCCATCGGGGCGGTAGAAGGTAACGTACTTTCTCCACTGGGGTTTCTCCCATGGTGCGGCGGTAGCAGTCCACAAGGCCCTGCACGGTGGTTTCGGCGTCCGGAGTGCGGGAGCCGCAGGGCAGGACCAGCACCCGGAACCATGCGTCGAAAAGATGCTCCGTCCAGCCGGTGTCAACGGCCCCGCAGCGGGCATAAAAGCCCAGACGCCGGACGGCCATGGCCTCGTCGTCAGCCTTCTCTGGACACTCGGCCTCAATGAGGATGGCGGACGCGCCGTTTTCGTGGCTGGGCAGCTCGGCCAGCAGGGCTGCGCCGAGCCCCTGCCGCCCGGTATTGGGGCAGAACGGCGAAATAGTCCAACTGGCTCATGGCACAGCCCACGGGCCGCACCATGAGCAGATACGCCGCCAGTGTTTCGCCGTCGAACACGCCCCATGTGTGGGCTGTGCCCTTCGCTTCGCTGTTCAGGATCATGCTCAGGGGCTTCCGCTCGCCCCTGGGGAAAATCCCGGCACATCTCGTGGAGGTACACGCGGGTCAGTTCGTCAGCGGTCAGCAGCCGCCATGTCAGGGTCACGGGGTTCATAGGATGCGGGTTCCTTTCTGGATGACAGCCTTGATGTTGAGCGCTTCGTCAGCCAGAATCACGTTGCCGTACCGTCCGGCGCTCAGGCTGCCATAGTCGTTGTCGATGCCAATGCTCTTGGCGGGGTTTTCGCTGGCGGCGCGGACAGCGCTTTCCAGCGGGACGCCCATTTCCAGCACGGTGCGCTTCATGCAGTCAAACAGGCAGGTGGCGCTGCCGGCGATGGTGCCCTCCTGCTCGGTCAGGGTGGCGCGGCGGCCGTGCACGGTGACGGCCTGACCACCCAGGCTGTACTGGCCGTCGGGCAGACCGCAGGCCATCATGCTGTCAGCGATCAGAATCACGTGGTCGTCGCCGAAGGTGTTGAAGGTAAAGCGCACCACGGCGGGGTGGATGTGCACGTTGTCGGTGATAAGCTCCACCTCCGCGCCCCGTTCCAGCGCCGCAATAATGGGGCCGGGCTCCCGGTGGGTGATGCCGGGCATGGCGTTGTACAGGTGGGTCATGTGGCTGGTGGCACCGGCGTCAAAGGCCGCGAGGGCGGTATCGTAGCTGGTGCAGGTGTGGGCGATGGAGATGCGCACTTCCTCGTGGCACTCTGATGAAGTCCAGCGCGCCCGGCCCCTCCGGGGCAACATCCACCAGCTTGATCAGGCCGCCCGACCGCTCCTGCAAGCGGCGGAACATCCCCAACATCGGCGGGGTGGAGGTACTCCGGGTTCTGGGCACCCACCTTCTTCGGGCTGATGAAGGGGCCTTCCATGTTGATGCCCACAAGGTCCCGCCCTCGCCGTTTTTGTGGGCGGCGGCGGCATCCATGACGTTGTTCAGGATCTCTTCCGAGAAGGTCATGGTCGCGGGGCAGATGGCCAGCACGCCTTTGCTGGCCTCGAAGTCAGCGAGGGTCTGGATGGCTTCTTCGCTGCCGTCGCAGAAGTCCTTGCCCATGGCCCCGTGGAAGTGGATATCCACCAGACCCGGCAGAGCGTAAGCGCCCTTGGCATCCACGATCTCTTCGCCTTCCTCCGGCTGTGCAAAGGGCACGATGCGCCCTCCCGGATGGTCAGGCTCCCCCTCCTCAAAGGTGTGGCGGGGGGGGTATAAATTTTTTTTTGATGATCATATTCTTATTCTCACGCTTTCCTTCGTGCAACCTCTCAGTCGGGCTTGCGCCCGCCAGCCCCCTTGTGGGGAGCCTTTGGCAAAAAAAGATTCACTGAAATCGGCTGCCAAGGCCTCCCCCTCAGTAGGGGAGGTGGCATTGCGCAGCAATGACGGAGAGGTTTAATTACAGCAGGCTCAGTGCTTCCTCATCGGCCACAAGGATGCAGTCGGGGTGCATCTGCAGGATGGAGCCCGGGCACTCGGGGGTCACAGGGCCGGAAACGACAGCCTTGACGGCCTTGGCCTTTGCCAGACCGTTGGCCACCACCAGCACCTTGCGGGCCTGCATGATGGTCTTGATGCCCATGGTGTAGGCCTGCTTCGGCACAAGGTCCTCGTTGCCCGTCGAAGAAGCGCTTGTTGGCCTCGATGGTGGCAGGGGTCAGATTCACGCAGTGGGTCTCCAGCTCAAAAGCCTCACCCGGCTCGTTGAAGCCGATGTGGCCGTTGGGGCCGAGGCCCAGCAGCTGCAGGTCGATGCCGCCCACGCTGTGGATGATGTCGTTGTACTTGGCGCAGGCGTCGGCCGCGTCGGGGTTGGTGCCGTCGGGCAGATGGATGGCCTCGGGGCGGATGTTGACCTTGTCAAACAGGTTCTTGTGCATGAAGCTCCAATAGCTTTCGGGGTGCTCTTTGGGCAGACCGCGGTACTCGTCGAGGTTGACGGTGGTCACTTCGGAGAAGTCGAGGTCGCCCTTGTTATACCACTCCACCAGCTGTGCGTAAGCGCCCACAGGGGTGCCGCCGGTCGCCAGACCCAGCACGCAGTTGGGCTTCATAATGACCTGTGCGGAGATGATGTTGGCAGCCTTGCGGGACATGTCCTTGTAATCTTTTGCACGAATGATCTTCATAATGGGGAACCTCCTGTTATTTTGCTTTGTTGTTTTCAGTATAGCATATTTTCCGGCCAAAAGGGTAGCCGGTTTGTGAACAAAACAAAATGCCGCCGAAAGCGGGGCGTAAACGCCCGCCCTCAGCGGCATTTTTACAGTTTGGGATGGATGCGGAAGCAACCAGCCTTCCGCACGGAAACGTGCTCAGAAGGATGCTTACAGCATCTTCTTCAGCTCATCATACACGAACTGCACCTTGGTGCCGATGATGACCTGACAGGTGTTCTTGTCGGGGCGGATGACGCCGGCAGCGCCAGCAGCCTTGACAGCCTTTTCATCGACCTGCGTGTAGTCCTTGATGGTGAAGCGCAGACGGGTAGCGCAGTAGTCCACGCTGGAGACGTTTGCCTTGCCGCCGATGGACTTCAGCACGCCAGCAGCATTCAGCTCGTCGTACACGAACTGGACCTTAGTGCCGATGATCACCTGGCAGGCAGCGTCTTGCTGGGGCGGATGACACCGGCAGCACCAGCGGCCTTGACAGCCTTCTCGTCCACCTTGGCGTTATCCTTGACCTCAAAGCGCAGACGGGTTGCGCAGTAACCAACGTCCTTCACGTTCTCCTTGCCGCCGACAGCAGCCAGAACAGCGGAAGCGACTTCGGTATAGTTGTTGTTTGCCAGAACGACCTTCTTCTCGGCCTCTTCGTCCTCGTCCTCACGGCCGGGGGTCTTCAGGTCGAACTTGGTGATGGCAAAGTAGAACACTGCGTAGAACACCACGAAGGCTGCGATGCCCAGAGGAATGATCATCCAGGTCTTGGCAGCTGCGGGCAGGGAAGCGGAGAACACCAGGTCGGTAGCACCTGCGGAGAAGCAGAAGCCAGCACGGAAACCGGAGTAGTAGGTGATGATGGTGAAGATGCCGTACAGAGCAGCGTAGCGTACACAACGTACAGGGGGAAGCACAGGAACATGAAGCCGAACTCGAACGGCTCGGTAACGCCGCAGACGAATGCGCAGATTGCAGCAGACAGAACCAGGCCGATGGCGGCCTTCTTGTTCTTAGCGGTCTTGACCATAGCCAGAGCAGCGCCCAGGACACCGAACATCATGCAGGGGAAGAAGCCGGACATGTACATGCCAAGGCTCCAGCCCACATCAGCGGAGGTGTCGCCAGCCCAGTAGTGGGGCACAGGTCGCCCAGACCGATGGTATCGAACCAGAACACGTTGTTCAGAGCGTGATGCAGACCGGTGGGGATGAGCAAGCGGTTCAGGAAGGCGTAGATGCCGGCGCCGATGCCGTCCATGCCAGCGATGCCGTTGCCGATTGCAACCAGAGCGTCGAAGATGACGGGCCAGACGAACAGCAGAACAACGGACACCAGAATGGAGATCAGACCGGTAGCGATTGCAACGAAGCGCTTGCCGGAGAAGAATGCCAGCCAGTCAGGCAGCTGGATATCCTTGAACTTGTTGTAGCAGGCAGCGCCCACAAACAGCAGCGGCCAGAATGCCGATGAACGAGTTGCCAGCCACCTTCTGGAAAGCGATGTAGGTAGCAGTGCCCTCTTCGAGGGTGCGGACCATGCCGACGACGGCGGGGTTCAGCAGCTGCTGCATCATCAGGAAGCTGACCAGACCGGCCAGACCTGCGGTGCCGTCGTTGTCAGCAAGGCCGACAGCGGCACCAATGGCAAACAGCCATGCCATGTTATCGATCAGAGCACCGCCTGCCTTGACCAGCAGGAAGCCAACGGTGTAAGCTGCACCGGAGGTTGCAGCACCGGGAACGCCCATAACGCCCGGAGCAAGGGCATAACCAAGACCCATCAGGATGCCGCAGATCGGCAGGACCGCGACGGGGAAGCATCAATGCTTTGCCCAGTTTCTGGAGATACTTCATCATAAAGCACATTCCTCCTTAAGAAATGTTTGTGTTTACAGACGCCTCTGGTTGTCGGCCGTCCATAATTCCGTAATAGAATAGTAACATATTTTTGAAAAGAAAAGAAAGCCCCTTTCTCATTTTTTCTATCAAAATGCGTCAAAAGTCCTCATTTGGCAGTTTTTCAGTCGATAATTTTTTGGGTTTTCCGCACAAGGGTCGTCTTTGTGTTGAAAATTCTTTTCTTTTTACGTACATTTTGCCCAAAGGCTTGCATCCCACAGCCGAATCGGGGGTATACTATAAAGAACTATTCGCGTAAGCTCTCCCAAAAAGCCCGGCAAAACCGCAAACTTTGCATGGACTGCCAAAGCCTCCCACTTTGGGGGAGGTGGCATTGCGCAAGCAATAGGGCGAGGATGCAAAAATTAAAAGGAGACAGCATTATGGAATGGACCGATATCCGCCTGACCGTGACCAAGGCTGATGCCGAAAACGCCGAAGCCGTTGCCACCCTGATCGCCGAGGGCGGCATCTACATCGAGGATTACAGCGACATCGAGCAGCAGGTGGCCGAGATCGCCCATGTGGACCTGATCGAGCAGGAGCTGCTGGACAAGCCCCGGGATACCGTGATCATCCATCTGTATCTGGAGCCGGGCGCTTCTCAGGTGGAGACGCTGGCGCTCATCGCCGCCCGCATGGAAGCCGCTGGCATCCCCTACACCGTGGAGACCGAGGGCGTGGAGCAGGAGGACTGGCAGAACGGCTGGCGCAAGTATTATCACCCTCTGGAGATCGGCAAACGGCTGGCCGTGGTGCCCTCGTGGCAGCAGTACGACACCGACCGGGTGAAGCTGATCCTTGACCCCGGCCTTGCCTTTGGCACCGGCGGTCACGAGACCACCAGCCTCTGCCTTGAAGCGCTGGACGAGCAGGTGCGCGGCGGCGAGCGGGTGCTGGATATCGGCACCGGCAGCGGCATCCTTGCCATTGCCGCCCTCAAGCTGGGCGCTGCCAGCGCCGAGGGCGTGGATATCGACCCTGTGGCGGTGCGCACCGCTGGGGAGAACGCCGCCCTGAACGGCGTGCAGGATAAGCTGACCGTGCTGGTGGGCGATCTGTCCGATAAGGCCAGCGGCACCTATGATATCATCACCGCCAACATCGTGGCCAACGCCATCCTCAGCCTTGCACCCGCCGTGCCCGGCCTGATGGCCGAGGGTGCCACCTTTATTGCCAGCGGCATCATCGACAGCCGCAAGGACGAGGTGATCGCCGGGCTGGAAAAGCCGGCCTCGCCGTGGCAGAAGTCAAGGAAAAGCGCGGCTGGGAGTGCATCGTCTGCAAAAAGGCCTGAGATTCAAATATTGTAAGAAGGAGCGCACAGTATGCCGCACCGCTACTTTACCACCGAGATCTCCGACGGTACCGCCACCCTGCGGGGTGCGGACGCCCATCACCTTGCCCGGGTGATGCGGGCAAAGCCGGGAGATACCGTCATCCTCTGCGACGGCAACGCCGTAGAGTACACCGCCACCATCACCGGCTTTGGGGAAGACAGGGTGGATTTTGCCGTAGAGCCGGGCTATCCCAGCGCCGCCGAGCCCACCGTGGAGGTGACGTTGCTGGCGGGCTATCCCAAGCAGGACAAGCTGGAACAGATCATCAAGCACGGGGTGGAGCTGGGCGCTGCCCACATCGTCCCCTTCTTCAGCCGGTACTGCGTGGCCGCTGACCCAAAAAGAGGAGCAGAAGAACGAGCGCTACAACCGCATTGCGGTGGAAGCCGCCAAGCAGTGCGGCCGGGGCGTTCTGCCAAACGTAGCCCTGCCGCTGCCGAACTTTGGGGCGGTGTGCCGCAGCTTTGACCAGTACGACCTTGTGCTGTTCTGCTACGAGTGCGGCGGCGCACCCCTGCGTCAGCTGCTGGCCGAGGCAAAGCCCGCCGATGGGCAAAAGCTGCGCCTTGCCATCGTGACCGGCGCCGAGGGCGGCTTTGCCGCCGAGGAGGCCGAAATGGCCGCAAAGGCCGGTGCCAGAACGGTGGGCCTTGGCCCCCGCATCCTGCGGTGCGAGACCGCCCCGCTGGCAGTCCTTGCGTCCATCATGACCCTGACCGGGGATCTGGAGTAACAAAAAAGCAGCTGCGTTGCAGCTGCTTTTTTGTTATTTTCAGGGTTTATGTCTCTGCTTCCCGCAGAGCTTTCTTCACGTTCA